>VYLQ01000002.1_pt1 | contig 367427 bp, 320 predicted proteins | sample 5115351 | NCBI WGS metagenome assembly VYLQ01 (sample SAMN12291776, study PRJNA351875) | freshwater metagenome | isolation source: freshwater lake | place: USA: Michigan, Lansing Lake | collected 2013-08-14 | reverse complement strand
CCCCGATGGGGTGCTATTCCACATCATCAATTTTCTACAAATATGGCACCCCGATGGGGTGCTATTTCACTTCATTAATTTTCTACAAATATGGCACCCCGATGGGGTGCTATTCCACTTCATCAATTTTCTACAAATATGGCACCCCGATGGGGTGCTATTCCACATCATCAATTTTCTACAAATATGGCGCCCCGACGGGGTGCTATTTCACTTCATCAATTTTCTACAAATATGGCACCCCGATGGGGTGCTATTCCACATCATCAATTTTCTACAAATATGGCGCCCCGACGGGGTGCTATTTCACTTCATTAATTTTCTACAAATATGGCACCCCGATGGGGTGCTATTTCACATCATCAATTTTCTACAAATATGGCACCCCGATGGGGTGCTATTTCACTTCATTAATTTTCTACAAATATGGCACCCCGAATGGGGTGCTATTCCACTTCATCAATTTTCCACAAATATAGCACCTCGATAGGTGCTGGTTGCGTGCAAAAATTATTGCTTAAACCGTCTTCGACAGGATCGTCCCGTAGGGACGAAATATTTGTAAACAAAACAATTATCTCCTCACCGCCCTGTAGGGGCGGAATGTTAAACCCAGATTGTGCGTTAGGAATTAAAGAGTTAGTCAATTTACTAACGAATTCTTCGGATCGTCATGGCTTAACCTTATTCGATCAACTTCGTCCGCTCACAGTAGCAAGCATCTGTGCCAACTTCGTTGCATTCACATCTGCACTAAAAGCATCTGTGTGGGCATCCAACGTAAAAAAAGCTGCCTCCTTTGCCTGGTATGCCTGAATAGCTCTTTCGATGAATGACTTCATCCCTTCCAAATCATCCAGAAGCAGAACAGTGGCATTCATCTTTTCCAACGCTTTTTCAGAGGCACTGCCTCTGCTGGTTAAGGATAGAATAGTTCGTTTCGCTAAAAAATAATCGAGCAGCTTAGAGGCAAAAAACATGGCCATGTTGGGGTCTTTAATTGGCAAATCGATGTTGAGCAAAACATGCGCTTGCTTCATCAACTCCAATGCTTTGGGGTATGGCAATTCACCGATGTGTTGAATGTTTGCCAACCTGTTCTCCGAAAACACGTGCTGACTTTTGCGATCCATCGGCCCCGCAAAAATCACTTCAAACTGATCTGCCAGATGGGGCTTCTCATTAACCAATTGCTTACATGCCTGAAGAAAATTTTTAGCTGAACGTTCTCCTGCTAAGCCACCGGTGTACGTGATTTTGAGTCGTGTTGAAAAATCTATTCTTTCATTCGAAAAATCGGCCGGGTCATACGCGTTGGGAAATAAGTGAATTTTATCTGCAAAGGAAGGATACTTTCGCTTGTAGAAATCGACGGCATGTTGCGAGGTAAGGCCGATGGCGCTGGCGCGCTCAAAGCAAGTTTGCTCCCACTTGCTTTGATAAGCTGTTTGCTTTTTCGAATAGTGCTTCACTGGCGAATCGACCCACGGATCGCTCAGGTGCATCACCCAGGGAATGTCAAAGTGTGTGGCCAATTTGTAGGCCATTAAAGCAGAACTTAACGGATACGATCGCGAATAAATCACATCTGGCTTGGCCTTTAATGACTTGAGCACACGCTTCATTTGCCAATGAAATGTAAACTTCGAATCAGGATAATCGATGCCACCGGGCCAAAACTTGCGCAGTAAAAAGTTTGTCCACTTGTTTTCATAAATCGGAATGTCGATGCGTTGATCATAGCCGCCGGCATACTTTTCTAATTGCGCATCGTACGGCATGAAAAGAGTTGGTATGGCGGAAGTGACCACCGTAATCCGATGATCTGAATTCTTTCGGAGGTAGGAAAAATACTTCGCTGTTTGCAGGCATTCCGGATCATTCTTCGGCGGAAAGGAAATGCTCACAAAAAGAACATGCAGCGGTTGAGCGGTGTTGGCCATTACTGGTAGAGGCTGGTGAGAGCTTGTTTAAAAATACTGTTTAAGCGATCAAAGCCCCTGTACTCAATGCCTGCCTGCCGGCAACGTGTTCGCAATACCGCTTTGTCCATTGTGAGAAACTCAGCAATATGTGGGTACGCCGCTTTCACATCTGCTTCGGTAAAATCGTTGACCACCACGCCCACTTGGCGCTCACCGGCAAACAAATAATCTTCTGAAACACCTTTGGTGATCAAGTAGGGCAATCCGGCGCACAGGTATTCACCCACTTTTATGTTCGATATAAATTGTTTCGATGGACCCGGGGGCACGGAGATGATTGCAAAATCGGCAGCCGAATAATAGCGGTGAATGCCTGCGTAGTCGCTATGGGCAATGGTGTAATGTCGTTGATCAACAGATGCGGAGTTAAACAAGTCGATCACCTCTTGATCGGTGTGGGGTGTAACAATTAAAAGATGTAAAGAAGGATTGAGCTCGCGAAGCCATTTGTACATCAATGCCATCTCTTCGCGATAGTACAAATCCCCAAATTTACCAGGGTAAAAAAGAAGTCGCGCATCTTCTGCAATACCTAACTGCTTTCGCACTTCATGGCGATCGTTGGCATTGAATAAAAATTTCTGATCGTTGGCAACCGATGGAATTTTAAAAAAGTGCGCCTTCACTTTCCAATCATCCAACAATCGGCTTTGCATGAACCGAGTGCCTGATGAAATCACCGTGGCAGCCTCCGCCGATTTTCTCTCGAGGTAATGCGCGATTTTATATTGAAGACTGTCGGGCTTCCACATTCTATTATCAATTGCATACTCACTGTGCGGCTCGTATTGATAGAGATAAAATTTGAAGCGCAACAGCAAATGATAGAGATAGAGATACGATCCGGCTACGGATGCAAGCGAAACAAAATGATAGCAACCCTTCAAACGTAATTTGAAGACCGTTACGAATCCTTGCCAAACATCCTTTGCCTTTGATAATAATCCTATGCCCGGATGCCATTGTTGTGCCATCCAAACTACGCCCTTGCTCTGCCAGTAGGCCACTCGTTTTTGCTGTTCATCCGTGAGGGGCAGCGATGCGTTTTCGAAAGTGATTAGATAAATTTCCCAAGTAGTGGAGGTATCTTTTTCCAATAAGCCCTGAATGTAAAGCCAGAAATTAGATTGAATAACGGGGTCAAACAATCGGTTGTAAAGAAATATTCCTAGTTTTTTTCTCTTCATCTACTCAAGGGGCGCTTATCTCATTCATTTGATGCGGCCACATCCGGCAAATATAACCATACTATCGGAAAAGATTCTTTCAACAAGTTGAGAATCCTAGCGCAAGTGTGTCGAGATTTTCGTTCAGCGAAAGTGAATTACGCATAAAATACCGCGTAGGGTTTTACATTCTGAAACGATACTTTTGTGACGATCAAAAAACGCAATGGATTTCATTAACAAAACTATTCTGATCATTTCGCCTGAGCGGTGGGGCATGAACCGAGTATCCAAGCACAATTATGCCATTGCACTTGCCAAGAACAATAAGGTCTATTTTCTTAATCCACCCTCGCGGGTAGATGGTATTAAAGCCACGTCATCGGGGTATGAAAACCTGACTGTGCTCGACTATGCTAGTTCATTCAAAGGCCTCAACCGACTGCTATTCATACTGCCTTTATTTAATTTATTGAATCGCTATGAAATAAACAGGCTGCAAAAATTCTGTGGTCCGTTTGACATTGTATGGAGCTTCGATCCGTTTCGTTTTCAAAACCTATCGCTATTCCGCGCAGGCTTATCTATTTTTCATTGTGTAGATTTTATCGATACACAGCTTGATTTGTTCTGCGCTAAAACAGCCGACCTGGTTTTATCGGTAGCGCAACCCATTCTGGATAAGTATCAATCGCTGCATCGGCCCACACATTTTATTAATCATGGTGTAAGTCCAGTTTATTTAAACACAAAAAAGAATTCAAATCCAGCCGGCGGAAGAATCAAGTGTGGGTATGTAGGCAATCTCTTATCTTTTGGAATTGACCATGAAATTTTGATTGAGATCACCCGACAAAATCCTGAAGTTGAATTTTACTTTATTGGTCCATATTCAGAGAGCAATCTGGGTAAATTTGAATTACGTGATGAATTTATCACCCTACTGAAAAGTTTTGACCATGTGAAGCTGCTGGGCCAACTGCCACCTGAAAAAGTAGCAGATACAATTCAATCATTTCACTTGTTTCTCATTAGTTACCATGCAGAGAAAATGGGGCCTGTCGCTTCTAACAATCATAAGTTACTCGAATATTTAAGCACTGGAAAAGTAGTGGTATCAAGTCGCATGAGCACCTACGATCAGCTTGCACCACCTCTTTTCGAGATGGTAAGACAAAGAGATGAGTTGCCCATCCGATTTCAGGAGGTTGTTAAAAATCTGGATGACTTTAACCGGGCTGAATTGCAAGAGAAACGGATTCAGTATGCCGATGCAAATAGTTACGAAAATCATTTACGTGAAATTGAACTGCTTGCAGAGCGATTTTAAAAAACTATGAATTGCGGTGGCGTATCTTTTTCAACAGTTTCCACACCGGCGAGAAGATCTTCAAAATTTTGTAGCGATCATAAATCCCCAAGTTGACCGGATAGTCGGAATGTTTTTTTACCGGCAACTTCATGATCTCGTCAAACTCCGCTTCGGTGAGTCCAAATTTTTTCAGGACAAATATCAAATCCTGTCGCAGTAGTTCTGGTGGATACGAAGGTGTGCTTATTTCATTCAACGCCTCTTCGCGGGTCATTTGTCCGGAGCAGATTAAATTAGACAGGTGAGCCTTGCGCTTATCAACTCCAAATTTTTTCACCAGAATATAACTCTGGTAAAATCGGGTGAAAATTGATTCGTAATGCTTGCCACCGTAGTCGCGCCACTGTAGTTGATCGATAATTTGCTTCTTTACCTCCTTTTTATTGTAAGGCATATAGTTCAGCAGAGGTACCGATTGTACACCTAGCCATGCAGCCCGAATAAGAAGAGTTGAATTCAGCAGGGGAAATTTCTTCAACTCACGTGTTCCGAATTGTTTATTGATAGCACGAATATGTACGTGATCTCGTTTGTCGTGAATCCATGACGATGGCAGGATGGACTCTGTTACGTAGTTTACTCCACTAAGAATAAATTTGATTTGATGTTGAATCGCCAACTTATACAAAGAAGCCAGAATGGCGTGATCGGTGATCAGTTCAATATCAACTACGGATGCACGCAAAAACGCTAACTGCAAATCACGAAATTCTTCCCAATCGATAACAACGGTATGTAAATCATATTCCAACCTTGTTACGATGTTTTCAATATTTTTTACAGCAAGCTCTGAATTCCATCCATTATCAAAATGGACAAACAAAGGCCGTAACCCAAATTCTTTGGCTTTCAATGCGAGGTACGTGCTATCTACACCGCCGCTGATTCCTAAAATGCAATCATAGGGTTTGTCCCTACCCTCTTGCTTAATTTTAGCAATCCATTTTTCTAACTCAACTCGAGCTTGAGCCGGATCAGGCACATGTTTTTTTTCATCTTCCCGGTATGTTCGGCAATAGTTACAAACTCCAATTCCGTCAAATGTGATCGCTGCGTCATCATTTGTATCAAGAATACAATGGGTGCATTGTTGGTAGGGAAGTTGAGTACTCATACTAAGACTAAACAAGAATTATGGATCGATTAAGGCTAATTGCCGAATAAAGACTTTTACGTTATTTTCTACATTAAAGTGCGTATCATAAAATTTTTGAATAGCTATTCGATCAAAACTAGATGAGCGCAGTGTTTTTTCAAGTATTTCTACTATTTGGTCTTCTGTTGCATCCACATCAAGAAGTATACCCGTTTGATTCGTCACAATTTCTGGAATTCCATAAATAGAACAAGCCATAATCGGTATACCAAACTGAATTGCTTCCATCATGGACACCGGTAAACCCTCGTACTTACTCAGCGAAACAAACAAATCTACGTAATTGTTTCGGTAGAAATCAATCACCTCTGCATTGGGTCGGTTACCGCGCCATTCGCAACGTACATGGCTTGGAAAATCGCGTGCAATTGCTGCCACTTTTTCCTGAAGCGGACCGCCGCCAAAGTGAATCCACCGAATGGGCAACGTACTCTTTTTCAAAACTCTCGCTATCAGGTCTACCCGCTTCAAGGCTATGATGGAAGAGCAAGTTACTAACGTAAAATAACCATCCTCTCGTTTCTGGGGTAAAGAGGGGCTTGCCAGAGGCAAAATACCCAAGTAGCTTAATTTTATCTTATCCGCCAGTGCCGGGTGGATAACGGAGCGAAGATAGTCATAACCGTGTTTACTTATTGTAAAAACTTTGTCAAGGTACGTGATTCTATATTCCTGAAAAGAAACATGCTTCTCGAACTGGCGCTCGTGATACAAATCGAACCCATGAGCACGAGCCACTGCGTGTTGTATGATCTTTCTCCGTTTGAGTTCAGCCAGAGCAAGCGTAGAGTCGACAAGCCAGTAATCATAGAAAAAAGCGGATTGCAATTTTTTAGTGGTAATAAAGTCTTCCAGTGGCTTTATCTTCTCGAATTCGAGCAACGAATATCCAATGAAGCTTTTGACGTACTTGATGTAGTGCTTGCGATACGGTGACTTCCAGAGAGTCCAACTAAAAACCCGAACTATCTTAAAAAAATGTTTTAGCATTAATGGGATGGGGCGATCCAAATCCACCGATTTAAAGATGGAATGGAGTTCTACACCAGGCAGCAGGGATACCTCACCCTCAACGCGCTGGGGTAGCACATACACTTTATCAAATTCCTGAACCAAGGTTGGCAGTTCCTTATCCAAAAGGGGATCAGGGTAAGCAATCGTTAGTACCACTAATTCTTTTTTCATGGGAGCACTGAATTTAAGAATGTGACATAGTGTGTGGCCTTAACTTCATAATCGATATACTTGAAAGCAGCCGCACGCAGCTTTTCTGCTACGTTGGGGATTGCATAAACTTGATTTGCAAAGTTGACGATCTGTTCCAGATCAATACAACCCTCCTGAACAGAACAATTCAAATAGTAGGGTGTCATTTCCTCGTTGTGAATAAGATCAGCATCTTCATAGGCAATCACAAATGGAAGTCCGCGCGCCCAGTATTCGCGCACTTTTAACGGTGCTGCCTGTGTCAAAAAACTTGTTTCGAAGCCGAGAGAACCAATGCCTACATGACATTGGTTCACCAGATTATCTAAGTCTTCGCCGTATACGCCTGCCAGTAAATGACAGTTGCTCAAATTCGCAATTGTATCTCGCTGAGCGTTTGAAACATTTCCTGCGATATAACACGCTACTTTGTGATTGGATGGAAGCGTACCCAAACTACGCAACAAAATATCGACTCCATGCCATTTAGCTTGCGAACCGGCTAAGAGCAAAAGATTGATGTGCCCATCACCCAAAGTTGTGTTTTCTTTTTGTTTGACACGCGCTACATTGATGCCGTTGCTGATGGTTATGGATGGAACTCGATTGTTTGCCAATGCCGACTGATAGGAGGTGATTTCGGGTGTTACTCCAATGATTCCTGCCGACCGTTTACGAACCCGCCTGCCAAAGATGCGCTCGCTCCAATAGAAATATTGAAAATAAAAAAACTCTTTCCTTCGCATATTCAACTCATACAATTCAATCGAATTGTATTCAAACACAACAGGGAGTTTACAGCGTTTCATAAACCGCCAGAGAAAAAAATCACTTACCGGATACCGAAATAAAATGATGTCCGCCGGGTGCGACTTTACAAATCGGTATGCCGCCCGATACAAATTGCGCTGCTCAAAAAAAACAGCCAGGCGCCAAATGAAAAACCATTTTCCTATTCGCCTTGCTACAGATTGATCGACGTGAATATGCGTGGTGTGTGCCTCGATTCGATTTTCTAAAGAACCAATGCTACAGAAATGAACATCCAATCCTGCCAGCCGCAAGCTGTTGGTCTTATCCGTTAGTTTCTTTTGAACACCCGGACTTGTTTCCGCAATGGTTAGGTACAATACTTTCATGTATTCGATGGGTGAACTACTGACAATTTCATATCAAATAACGAAAACCAAAAACAATACCGACAAATGCTAACTCGATTAGAATCATAAAACTCAAATGCTTTAGCCAATTTAACTTTAATAAGTAAAGTATGTAGCCCAGATGAGACAGGAACAGTAGCGCGTTGGCAATGGTTAAAGCTGCTATGGATTGTTCAAGCGATAATCCCAAATAAATAGCACTAAGGATAATGATTAATCGTAAGCCAAAGGTAGCAACTTGAAATCCAAACAAGCGTTTCTCCTTACGCAATACATAGTAGACTGAATCCAGGGAAATGTACAACAACTCGAATACACAATACACAGAAATATATTGCGCCAAACGGCCGCTAAAAAACCATTCTTCACCGAACACAAACGAAAATAACTCCGGCCCAAAAACAATGACGATGGAGTATGGAATAACGCTTGCCAACAAAAGCAGGTACATGGTACGCAATACCAATTGCTGCAAAGCCTGTAAGGATTGTTTGTATTCTTCAACTGCCTTCTTAAAAAAAACAGACGTAACGGTGTACGCAAATAGTCGCTTGGGTAAATCGAGCATGCTAATCGCCAGCGATAACACACCCAACGTTTTCAATCCAAATTGAGAAGAAATAAAAAAGATGACAAACTGATCCGAAAAAAGAGTTATCCAAACTCCGGGTAAATTATAAAGCGGATATTGCTTGTACTCTTTAGCTATACGCAGCATTTCCTTCCACGAGATGCGGGCGAATAATGACATAAAGTTGTCCTTAAGAATCAACCATGCACTCAATAAAAGACCGATGATTTTGCCCAGCATATCGCCAAGAATCAGCCCAAAGGTATTGCCTGTCGTCAGCCAGCCATAGCCTAGATTAAACACTCGCACTCCCACTAAAATACCTGTGTCGATGGCCACCGATTTCTTAAACTTATCCAACCTGTATTGCCATTGCCCGAATACCTGATTGAGGGCAATCAGAAAAACCATGAGGGGTATTAAAAAATAATAGTCGGCGAGTCGTTCAGCTCCAAAAAGTTTAAGCATCGGATGAGCTGCGCTAAAAAGTGCCACAAAGGTGATCAAGGTTGTAAGCAGTGCGCTCAGCAATGTCACCCGCATCAGGATGTGGAAATCGCGCTCTTGCGAAGGCAACATCAATGCCTGTGGAAAACGGAGTGTAGCTACCAAAGCGATATTTGTGGAGAGCGCATTAAATATGGAATACGATCCATAGGCTTCCGGGCCATAAATGCGCGTAATGATGGGTGTAATGATCAGTTGTGCTAAAATATTCACGCCCGTGCCGGAAAGAACGATGGCATAACTTTGCGCAAAAGAGCCATCCTTTCGAAGGGCTGCCCATACTTCTGCAAAAATTTGTTTCAGCTTAGTCAAGGTGTGTGTAGAATTCGGAGAGCAATTTTTTCTGATCGGGATAATTGACGAGAACGCTATTAAATCCACCTTTGAAAAAAAACATTGCACCGGCCGCTACAGCCGAAGCCCCCCCTTCCTTTACCACCTTTAAAAAATCGGCTATGCTCGCTGCCCCTCCACAGGCGATAACAGGTACATCCACCGCATTGGTAACGCGTTTCACAATCTTTTCATCGTAACCTGCCATTGACCCATCGCGGTAGATTGTGTTGAGAAAAATTTCACCCACCCCCAATTCCAAAACACTTTTCAAAATTTTCTCGATATCGGTGCCTACCGTCTCCGTGCCATTTTTAGTTTTGATCTGATAGTGACCCAGAAAGTTTTTGTTCACATCAATCGATGCTACAATACTTTGTTTACCCACCCGATAGGAAAGTTCCTTCACTAAATCAGGATGTGTGAATAGCGCCTGATTGAACGAGATCTTTTCGATACCGCATTTTAAGAGTATCTCAGCATCTGCAATTTCTGTTACATGGCCTCCATAGGCCAAGGGCATAAAACTTTCGGATGCCATTTTTTCAATCAGATCAAAGTCAGGTCTCTTTTGAACTTTTTTATCCGTTATATCCAGAATGACTAGCTCATCTACCTCTTTGTCATTTAATATTTTGATGGAGTTAATCGGGTCGCCTACGTAAATAGGCTTACTGAATTTTTGAGTGACTACCGCGCGGCCACTGTTGATCATGATTACCGGTATAACGCGTACTCTTTTCATCTCAATCTTTTCTATGAATCTCCACTAACCTTTGTTGGAAAATAGGGGTAAAGGCCTTTGCTCCATTGAAGTTTAGGTGCTCTATGTCTCCATAATAACTGTCCGGAAAAGAGAGGTCAGAAAAATCAAGAAGCGGGTATTCATGCAATTTTTCTCGATAGTACCTATAATATCGAGCAGTATCAAAGTTGTTTATTCGTTTTGCATAAATCGGCGGGGTCAGAAAAATCAACTGGACGTGACGGCTTTTACATTCTTCTATAATTTTAAACAGATACTTTTCCTGATAACTGGATTTCAGTGCAGGCACAGGAGCTGTGTTGGATTGGTTTTTCAAATCTTCCTCCAGTTTTTGCCTTTCTAAATATTCATAACCACCAAAGTCAAGGTCCGAATAGGTGTACCTCTTCAAAAAGAAATTCTTGTTGTAGAAAGGCATTCTAAACCAAAGACGATGGAATTCCTTGTTAAACATAAAATTAACATAATCATCTGGCCGAAAAAAAGGCAGGTAGGTTTGTATTTTCCAGCTATAGCGCGTGTCAGTTACCCATAGGTCTTTCTCCTTATTGAGATTGGTGTAGCTAATTGAAAGTAAAATGGTATCTAGTTGTGGATTTTGATCAAGAAATAGTTTAAGCTTCACATAACTATAGAGATAGGCATCCGCACTCTGCGAAACGTTGGCTACGTTTGTCAAAAGAGAGTCGTTAATCGAGGTTTCTGTTTGTGAGTCGCCAAGAACCAAAATATTTTTTGCGTCTGGTAGTTTAAACGAGGTGTTCTTCCGTACAAAATAGGCGGTAGTGATAAACAACGCGAGGTTTATCACCAAGAGCAGAGCAAAAAAAATTCCCACCTTAAATAAAAACTTTTTCACACAAATTAAAATTGAAAATAAATGAATTGAGTTGCAGGCCTGCCAAACCAAAAAATTAGACTAATCAACGCGGTATAAATTGACCATCTGACAACCAAGGCAGGTGAGTGATTAATAAATTCAAGGCCGTGTAATTTTTTTCGTTGAATCCATTCTACGATGACAAAGAATGAAATTAGAACAGTCATCTTCCCTAGGTCTACGTTCAAAGGCCTTTCCAAAATAGAGCGGTTGAATAAATGAGCGACGTAGCCGATCGCATCGTTGATACTATTGGACCTAAAGAATATCCATGAAAAAGAAATCAAACAAAAGGTAGTTATCATTTGAAGTATTTCTTTGCCACTAGGGAAAAATGTATGCTCGGCTACCGTATTCAAATGATCTCTGCTTGTTCCTTTCAGTTGAAGCGGTAAAAAATAAATAGCGTTTAACAACCCCCAAAAAATAAAAGTCCAGTTAGCACCATGCCAAAAACCACTTACCAAAAAAATTATAAATGTATTTCTCACCATAATCGAGGTAGTGGACTGGCTGCCTCCAAGAGGAATGTAAAGATAATCTCTTAACCACGATGTCAGTGAGATGTGCCAACGTCTCCAAAACTCAGCTATATCGCGAGAGAAATAAGGGAAAGCAAAATTCCTTTGAAGGCTAAATCCAAACAACCTTCCGCATCCGATAGCGATGTCAGAGTATCCCGAAAAATCTCCATAAATTTGAAAAGAAAAATAGATGACACCTACTACAAGAGTGCTGGCCGGAAGTGTAGTATAATTCTCAAAAATAGCATCAACATATACAGCACAATTATCAGCAATCACTATTTTTTTCACCAAACCCCAAAGCATTTGTCGCAATCCATCTACTGCTTTGAAGTAATCAAATGTTCGGGGTTTCTCTATCTGTGGAATAAGATTGGTTGCCCTTTCAATAGGTCCGGCAACAAGCAATGGGAAGAAGCTTACAAAAAGCGTATAATTTGCCCAATTTCTGGTTGGTTGTATTTTGTTATTATAAATATCAAACACATATGAGAGTCCGTGAAATGTATAGAATGAAATTCCAACCGGCAAAACGATTTTAAGCACCGACATGTGCGGATCAAATCCGATTGCTGTCAATAAACTAGCCGTTGAATCAATAAAAAAATTGAAGTATTTGAAAAATCCTAAAAAAATCAGATTAAGCAGTACACTAAAAATTAACCACCTTTTTTTGGTCAGTTTTGGAACGGCATTATAAATCTGAATGCCTACCAAATAATCGACCAGCGTTGTAAAAATCAGCAACCCTAAAAAACGCCAATCCCACCAACCATAAAAAAAATAGCTGGCAGCTACCAAAAAATAGTTTTGGTATTTCAAACTTTTGCCCAGAATAAACCAATAGATTACAAAGACGGTCGGAAGGAATAATAAAAACTCTACAGACGTAAACAACATACAGTTAAAGTTATTCCTTAATCAAAACTATATCTCCAAAAAGTTTTCAAACAGCTTCATGCCAAATCGATGGCTTTTTTCAGGATGAAACTGAACACCCAAAATATTTTCTTTTTGAAATGCGCAGGCAAAATCATAGCCGTAGTGTGCAGTCGCCAACACTTCTTCGGGGCGACTAAACTGAAAATGATACGAATGGACAAAATAAAATCTGGCACCTTCTTCAAAGCCCTTGCTTAACGGCAACTGTCCATTGAAATGAACATCGCGCCAGCCCATGTGGGGCACAATTGGTACGACATCCATGTTAAACTTAACGGTGCGGGCACTCACCCATCCAAGCCCTTCTTCCGGGCTTTCTTCACTGCCCGCTGTCATCAACTGCGCTCCTACGCATAAGCCTAAAACTAATTTTTTCTTTTGCAGAACTTCTTGCTGCAGCACCGGAATGAGATTACGGCTTTTCAACTGCTGTGCACAGTAACCAAAAGCCCCCACACCGGGCAAAATTAATTTATGAGCTTGTGAAATTATTTCAGGTTCTGATGACACCACCGATTCGCCGCCTACCTTACGAATGATATTCTGGATGGCCATCAGGTTGCCTACTCCATAATCAACTATTACTACCATTGCGATCCGATTTTTGGCGTTTGAGAAAGTAGGCCAACCCATCGAAGCAGTCGCACCGGCACATACATCAGCGCACGGAAAACAAAATAAAATGCTTGTGTTGAAAAATCATTTTCTGTTTTGAAGAATTGATGATCAACCGGAGGCTTGCTCATAATTGCTTCCCACTCCGACTCACTAAAGCCAAGTTTCTTGATCACATAACGCAAGTCGCTCTTCTGATCTTTTTCCGGATACGTAGGTGTTTGTAAAATGGTGAGTGCCTCTTCACGTGTTATCTGTTTCGACAAAATCAAATTGCTTAGATGGGCCTTCCGTTTATCGATGTTAAACTTGGTGGGCAAATAGTAACCTTGATAAAATCGGGTGAAAACCGATTCATAATGCTTGCCACCGTAGTCTCGCCAATTCAATTCCTTTTCGATCAACTTTTTAACCTCGGCTTTATTGTAATCAATCAAGTCTAGGAGGTTGACAGTTTGCAACCCTGCTACCGCTTCATAAAAATAGCGTTGAATAATTCCCAATCGCGGCAACTTGCGCAGCTTGAGTTGGCCATACTTCGCATGAATGTCGCGCAGGTTAACCAAATCCAGTTTACGTTTATAAACCCATCCATCCGGGTTAATGGACTCGCAAACCACATTGTTACCGGCCAATATGTATTTGATATTATTCTGATACGCAATCCGGTTGAGAGCTGCAAAAATCAACTGATCTGTTGGCACCTCCACATCCACCACCGAAGCTTCAAAATAAGCACGTTGTAAGTCGCGAAACTCTTCCCAATCCATCACAAAAGTGTGCAAATCAAAACCCAGAATGTTGACAATGTTTTCAATGTTCTTTACCGCCAGTTCAGAATTCCATCCGTTATCAAAGTGAACCAGCAAAGGTCGAAGTCCTTCTTTTTTGGCAAGCCATGCCAGATAGGTACTATCCATTCCCCCACTTATTCCCAAAATACAATCGTACTTCTTTTTGCTTCCCAGTTGCTTGATCGTGCGAATGGCCGTTTCATACTCAGCTTTCCGCAAAGCCGGATCACGCAACACCGTTCGCTTGGCTAATTCATCGTAATAGTCGCAAAAATGGCAAGCCCCTTTTTCGTTGAATGTGATGCCTGGTACAGTTGTATCGAGCACGGTAACACTGCAAATTTGATAGACGCTGTTCGCCTGTAGTTCAGGTTTTTCTACTTGGGAGGAAAGTGTTGCGCTCAACTTGATAGATTTGTGAAGACCAGATCGCAAATTTACTTAAAATATTCATTCAGACGCGACCTGCGCGGAAGATGCCAACAAGCTAAACCCCAAAGCTACCAACGCATAATAGCCGGTAAAGATCAGTGGAAGCCAGGTGTGCATGAGCACCGCCACAATGATGGAAAAAGGCACTATCAACAAATAGAAACCTCGATAATACGCTCCTGATTTTCGATCAAAATTCTTTAAAAAGTCTTTGGAATCGAGGTAGGTGAAAAGTCGAAACAGTACGTAGTTCAAAAAAATGGGTAAAAGCAAGGTAGAAATCGCCACCGCCGGAATAAGCATGAATATGGGTGATAAAAACCGGATAAACGCAAGGAAAGAAAATGTGATGGATTTAAGGGAGCGAATTTGGATTTGGTTGTGAATGAAAAATTGAATGGCCAACAAGCCATACCAGCCCCACCACCAACCGGAAGAGAATTGTCCCTCAACTACTGTCACCACCAAAAAAGCTGCTAACCGAACCGACACAAAAAGTGCGATATGCCAGCCTGCAAGTTTCTCTGTTCGCTTACGCCCTTCTGCTTCTGTATGGGCATGCTGGTCGTTAGCGAGATAACCGATTTCGTAAATTGAGATGAAAGCCACATAATACAAGAGTACATCGGCCAGCGTGCGGATGGCAGGGAAATAATAAAATGCCAACAAGAACACCGGAACCCATTCATAGGCTCCATGAAAAATGAATGCCTTCGCATTATTCAATCGGGTTTTTTGAAAATAGAAAAAGGGGAGATATGCGAGCGGGCTCATCTAATTAAAATAAAATGCGGATTCAAAGATTTCCAAAATTGCTTTTGCGATTCGTTGGCAACCACTACCAGTCGCTCATCGGCTAGCTGAACCAACTGCCAATCGGTGCGGTTATCGGTAATCACACCAAAAGATGAAAGCGCCAGCTCGGCAATTAGTCTCTTAGCAGTTTCGTGTTTGCGCCCGGTCATGTCCTCTAAAAGTTTTCCCGTTGCCTTGCCCTGCTCCATAGCCAACTCCGACGAAAAATAGGACAGTTGATTTGCGGTGGCAATTGCCTTAATCACAGGCTGAATGCTGGAGGAAAGTAAAATGGCCGTCACTCCGGGTTGCCGGATATAATGGAATACCTCCTCGTTGGCTCGGGGCACTAAAAATTCGTGATAGAATGTCAAGGCTTCCTTATCCAGTTCTTCTGCTGTCATGCCTCGCAAAAACCGCAGTGCTAACTGGCGCGGCCAATCGCGGTGGGTTGCCTTGTTCAGCAAAATCAACATATAAAACAAAGGAGACCGAGTGCTGCTGATCAATTTGAGAAGAAAGTGTTGGAGCTTGCTTCTCTTGGCCACCACAAAACGAATGAAATCAAAGGTGGTATTGGAACGATACAATGTATCGCACACATCGCAAAAGAAAAAAGTGGAATGGGTAGAAATCATTCGTCAACTATCCTGCAAAGGAACAAAGAATATACGACATGCATAGCTTGCAAGCTGACAGGCCGACGGCACTCGATAAATTGATGAAGTCATATTAAATCAATATTTTTCAGGCTGATAGGAAACTCACATGCTTTTCAATTCCATTCAGTTTGCGCTCTTCTTTGTCATCGTCACCGCGGTGTTTTTTGCTCTGCCCCATCGCTTCAGGTGGATTCATTTGTTGATCGCCAGTTGTGTGTTCTACTGTGCCTTTGTGCCCATTTACATTCTCATCCTATTTTTCACCATACTTATTGATTACGTCGCAGGCATCTACATCGAGGGGGCGGAGGGTTCCAGACGAAAGTTATTCCTTACCATCAGCCTGGTTTCCAATCTGGGTGTATTGGCTTTCTTTAAGTATTACAATTTTTTCATCGAAAACGTAAATGCTCTTATTCTTGCGCTCGGCTGGAAGGTGCATGAAGTACCGCTCCTCCACATTCTGTTACCCATCGGCTTATCGTTTCACACATTTCAAGCGATGAGTTACGTGATCGAAGTATATCGCCAACGTCAAAAGGCTGAACGGCATTTGGGACTCTACAGCTTGTATGTATTGTTCTATCCGCAACTGGTGGCGGGTCCAATCGAGCGACCTCAAAATGTGTTGCCTCAATTTCGTGAAGAAAAAAAGTTCGATGCCGCAGAGGCCATTTCAGGGTTGCAGCAAATGATCTGGGGGCTCTTTAAAAAAGTAGTTGTCGCCGACCAACTGGCCATTTACGTCAACTCCATTTATAACAATTGGGAAGTCAATTCCGGTTTTACGCTCATCTTCGCTACCTATTGCTTTGCGTTTCAAATCTATTGCGATTTCTCCGGTTATTCCGATATGGCGCTCGGGGCAGCACGTGTGATGGGCTATCGCTTAATGACCAATTTTAACTTGCCTTACTTCTCGAAAAGTGTGACAGAATTCTGGAGGCGCTGGCACATGTCTCTTTCCAGCTGGCTGCGAGACTATCTCTACATTTCGCTGGGCGGAAATCGGTTGGGCAAGTGGAAAACCTACCGCAATCTGATCGTTACCATGTTGCTGGGTGGGTTATGGCATGGCGCTTCGTGGAATTTTGTGATCTGGGGTTTTCTCAATGGGCTGTATCTGAGTATTGAAAAGTTGTTGGATACTCATAAAGTTCAAGCCTCCTCTTTCTTGTTTCAATGTGGGCAAGTATTCATTACGTTTCATCTGATCTGCCTGACGTGGGTATTCTTTCGTGCAAACTCCTTCAAGCAGGCTGTAGGTATTCTGAACAACATGATTCAGCCTTTCCATTTTTGGAACCTACGCATTCAAGACACGGGCATTTTTGCTGGGATGACATTCGCCTTTTTTGTATTGCTGTTCTTCGAGTTTTTCTTCCTCCGAAAGAAAGGTGATTCATTTTTCACTATGCGTTCGGCGGGCAGGTCGGTGGCTTGGTTGGTTGGTTTTACCTTGCTGATTATTCTTTTTGGTGTTTCAGAAGGCGATCAGTTTATCTACTTTCAATTCTGAGTCATGCGAAAATTCCGTATCATTTTTTTGTTGAGTGTGGGGCTTCTCTTCATCTGCGATCGAAGCCTGAGTTACCTGTTCGATTATTTCTATCAACATACGAAAACAGGACAAAGCGGTGGCAAAATCAATTACTACCTTTCTCTCGAAAAAACTCCGGAATGGGTGGTGATGGGAAACTCACGTGCGCTGTATCAAATCATTCCCGATAGTTTTCCTGCCACAACCTATAATCTTTGTCATGCCGGCATGCACCAGATTTTTCAAACCGGATTATTAACACAAATGGCGAACGAAGGGAAAATGCCTAAGTTGATTTTACTGCATATCGAGCCGGAAGAGTTTATTGGTGAACAATTCAATCGCGACATTCAAAACTTAAAATATTATCACTCAAAAAATGCATGGATCACCAACGAATTGAATGCCCTATCACCTTATGAGCCGACTAAATTTTTCTTTGCTTCCTACCGCTACAACGGTCGCGTCATCAGCCTGATGAAAAATTACCTGCAAACCCGGCGCACTGATTACAACTCCAATGGATACATGGTCATCGAACCGAGTGAAACCGATAGTATCACCACGATGTATTCGCTTCAACAAGCGCAGCCACCATCAAACGAAAAACTAAATCTTCAACAGTGGAACTACTTGCGCGCGTTTATCGATCGTTGCCAGAAAGAAAAATCACAAGTGATTTGCTTCACGTCGCCTGTTTATTCCTACCGCTATGCTACCACAGGCGGAGTTCTTGAACTTGAAAAAAAATTAGAAAAAATGGGTGTGCCCTACATCAACTACTTACAGAAAAATATACCTGCACTACAACAACGAGCTTCTTTTTGGAAAGACCGTCATCACCTTAATCATGCCGGAGCTCAAATCGAAAGCAGTGTTCTTCGACACGACGTAGATAGCCTGCTCAGGCGACCTCTTTAGATTTCAAAGCGGCTTTACGGTCGTGTGCCCAAGAGGAATAGATAATGGCTAAGGCCGACCAATAAAATGGCAACAATGGAATTTTATAGCGGGCAAGCGTTCCAAAATTATACGATGAAACCCCTACCCCAAAGGCGAATATGAGCGCGAACACCAAACAAAAAATCACTTCGGCCCGGATGTAGTAAAACAAATAACTGCGCACCTGAATCAGCACGAAAATGGTTGCCAACAATGTAATCAAACTCTCCAGTGCCGAAAGTGCCATCAATGGATTCCGCACCTCCCACAAATAGGGTCGGAACAATGATACGTTGATAGCCTGAGGAGCCAAACGTACCATGCTTTGCCAACTGCCATCCAATTCACCCAATGTATAGCCTGAGCCATCGCCGGTTCTGGCACCCCAGCCATAACGAATATCGTAGGCGGTGATTTTTGATGTCTGTGCAATGTTTTCCAGCGAATAGCGCGCATCATCTTCCGTAATTTTATCAATGCTGAAATACGTAATTACACCGGTGAGCAACAGAATGATGGGTATCAACAGAATGCGCAGCATAGAAGAATGCACTCTGAAATAGAGGCGGGAGGCAATCCACACGATCAAACCAATCACTAAACTGATCAAAATATATTTCTTGATGGAATACACCATGTAAAACGAAAAGATCAGCAATAAAAAATAGCCCACTGAAAAACGTTTCTCAATTAAAATCTTATAAAAGCAATACGTGATTACGCCCGCAAATGCAAGTGTGATGGTGTCTTTCAACAAACCCGAGCCCCAGAACACAACCGACGGCACAAACAAACAGCAATAGGCCAACACCCGATGCGCCAGAGGATGTGATTTATAAAAGACCAGGTACAACAACCATCCGCCAATAAATGCCACCACCGAAAATAATACTGCGGTAGCGGAATAAGTTGAGAACGTCAGCAAGTCAAAGAGGGTAGCAATTTGAATGACAAAGAAAGAGCGCGGGTCGCGCCAAAACCAAATCTGATCGGCAATCTCCCATAAGCCGGGACCATACGTGCCTTGGGCAAAGAAGATTCTTGTACCGTCAATCGGAGAATCCATGAAAGCCTCCCAAATCACGCGGCTGCCACGGGTGTGATAGGTGAACGTGTCTCCACTGTCGTAATAAAATTGATAGATGAAACCTACGGCAATAGCACCCAGCATCTTTACCGTGAGGGCAGGAATAAAATAGGGCTTGGTGTGGTGATCTGTGCAAAAAGGCCGTACATAGTAGGCCACTATGTAAATCAATACAACCCAGACTGGCGTGACAATGAAATCTTTTAATTCCAAATTGATTGTATAGGTTCGTTAATCACTTTTTTCTAAGTTCTTGAGCCTTCGCTTGGCATCCTTAAAGGCTTCGTCTTTCCTGCCGGCTTTTGATTTCACAAGGCTAAAATATTTTTTTGCCTCCGCTTTGTTTCCCTGCCGCTCGCTTATCTCACCCAATGCAATCAAGGAATACAAATAATATCCCGACTCCGTGGCACCAACCTCTTCGGCAAACTTACCCGACAGCAGATAATATTTTTTTGCTAAATCATCTTTGCGTTTGAAGTCATAAAGCTGGCCCAAAAAAAACGATGCATACCGGCCGCTGGTGGCCTCATACCCCATCTTGGCGCTATCAATCAACGTGAGAATTCTCAATGACTCTTTTTCCAATTCAGGATACATGCCACGCGAATACAACATGCGTGCATAGTAGCGGTGGAAGTAGGGATTATTGGGATAGGTTTGGAACAAATACTCAGCTATTTGAAAGGCTCGCAACTGGTCATTTTCATAGCTGTTTAATATGCGCATCAGCCATACCATTGCCTCGGTGCGGGTGTAAAACGCGTTGTAGCTTACTTCTTTCAATTGCTTTAAGCCAAGCTGTTTATCGCCTTTGCGAAAAAACCAGAGCAATGGTTTTAGTGCCGGATAATTCTCAGGCACCCACACCGAAAAATAGTTGTACAAAGCATCGCCAAAAAGCAATTCAGGGCTGAGATCTTCTTTCTGGCGGCTTAACTCCAGATAATTCAATGCAGACTTACCCTGTACTGCCGCCTTGCGCCAACTCTTTCGTTCTTCATCGGCATACAACCGGCCTTTGAAGCCGTGGGCGGCGGCCAGAAAAAAAGCTGCTTCTATTTTATACTCCGGATGCTTTTTGTAGAGATTCTCTCCAACAAAAATGGCACTGTCCATGTAGGCTAAAAAACGATCGTCATGCTTTGTTTCGTTGGTGTTGGGCATTATTTTCCACCATTCGCTCAGGCCCAGCAAAAAATAAGGCAATGGGTGCCAGGCATATTTTTGCTTGAACCAACGCATTTGCTTTTCGGCTTCGGCAAAATTAAAGTTGTACATGTCGTTGAGGGCTTGCGTAGCCTCCAGCTGTACCGTAACGCTATTGATAAGAATGATAGTAGTGTCTTTTTTCTGCGCAAAGCAGTCCGGCGAAAATGGACTCATTCCGGTTAACAACATCCACGCCAATATTCGAAACTTCACTCGACTCATAAATAAGAACCCAAAGTTGGTATTATTAAAACAGAACATCAACTAAACAACTACTTTTGTCAAATGACAGCCATTACAGAAGACGATCAATCATCCATTTTCGACTCCGATAAAAAACTGACTTTTCTCATCATTTGTTTAATCTCGGTGCTCTTGCTCTACATAAAAAAATCATTCATCGAGAATGAAACAGCGGCCTTTGAGTTTTTGCAAGATCGACCGGAAGGTGCTATTCTTCAATTAATTAGCACGCTTCAATTTTTATCGATCCCGTTCATTTATGCTTGGAAATTTACGGTGATTGGCTTTGTTCTGTGGGTAGGTTGTTTCCTTTTTGGCTATCGCATTACGTTTGGCCAGTGTTGGAGTGTGGTGATGACGGCCGAATTCATTTTTGTGCTGCCCGAGCTGCTCAAAATAATCTGGTTTTTATTCGTGAATACCGACCCCAACATTCATGAAATACGTGCTTTTTATCCGCTTTCACTCATGAATTTTTTCGACTACCAAACTTTGATAGGCAGCCGATTTGCCTATCCGCTTAGGGCAATCAGTGTATTCGAGATTCTTTACATTCTGGTTTTGGTGCGGGGCGTAAATCATTTTTCCTTCCGCGCCCATAAGCAAAACAATGCCACCTGGTGGATCGTGTCAACCTCTTACATTTTGGTGTTTATTCTCTGGTTGGTGTTTTACATGATCGTTTACAAATAAGCCACGGGCTTCAGCCCGTGGTTAACCGGTTAGAATTTAATCGGGGCACGCAAAAATGGTGTCATAGAGGTAAGTTACCATGACACGAAAAGCAGTGGTATTTTTATTGGTGATGTGCCTTAATCCATTACCCCATTCCGGAAAAAATCTGCACATAATAGTGGCCGTTCAAAGTGTTGCAACCGATCGATCGCCCTTACCGTTTGCCGGAACATGGAAATTTTGCCGGTAAAGTATGATCAAATTGATCTGAGGGCACCTCTAAAAACCTTTTTTTATCACCTCAACCCTTCCCCTTCTCCACAGAGAGAAGGGCGAAATTGAGTTTTTAGTGGTGCCACTAAGACTATGGTCTAATTTCCCTATTTTCGCACCTTCATTTGCAACCACATTATGACATTTAAGAAAGCGAACAACCTGGTTGGTTGGATTACCTTCGGCGTAGCTCTGCTCGTCTATTTTATTACCATGGAAGAAACCGCCAGCTATTGGGATTGCGGCGAGTTTATTGCGGTTTCTTACAAACTCCAAGTGCCGCACCCTCCGGGTGCCCCTCTGTTCTTATTGATGGGTCGTTTCTTCTCGTTTCTGGCGCTGGGCGATGTAACCAAAGTAGCCTATTGGATCAATTTCATGAGTGTGTTGGCAAGTGCCTTCACTATCCTCTTCCTTTTCTGGTCCATCACGCTGCTGGGTCGCAAAATGATCGGTGCCAATAAAGATTCAGAAATCACCGAAGAAAAAACATGGCTGCTGATGGGTGCCGGCCTCGTGGGCGCGTTGGCCTACACATTCTCCGATTCATTCTGGTTTTCAGCTGTAGAGGCTGAAGTTTATGCCATGTCTTCTTTCTTTACGGCATTTGTGGTGTGGGGCGTGTTGAAGTGGGATGTCATTGAAGACGAAAGCAAAGCCAATCGTTGGTTATTGCTCATCACCTACATGATGGGGCTTTCCATTGGCGTGCACATGCTCAATCTGGTTACGGTGCCGGCATTGGGATTAATCTTCTACTTCAAAAAATTCAAGCCGGGCTTCTGGGGCATCATCGCAGCTTTGTTGGTTAGTGTGATCATCGTTCTGTTCATCAACGATTTTATTGTGCCAGGCCTACCTTCTATTGCCGGAAATTTTGAAATCTTCTTTGTGAATACGTTAGGCCTTTTCTTCGGATCGGGTGCGTTGGTATTTACACTAATCATAGTCTCCGGATTGGTATTTGGAATTTATTACACACAGAAAATAGATATGCCGGTATGGAATACATTCTTTTTGGCCATCACTTTTATCTTAATCGGCTACGGATCGTATGCAACAGTGGTTATCCGCTCCAGCTACGATACGCTCATCAACGAAAATGCGCCAAAAGATGCGTTGAGCTTCGTGCGCTACCTGAAACGCGAACAATATGGAAGCCGTCCGTTGCTCTACGGGCCGTATTTTACAGCGCGCATCATCGACATTGAACAAGGCGATCCAATTTACACCAAAGGAAAAGACAAATACGAAATCACAGATCGTAAATTCAAATATGTGTATGAACCCGATCAGCAAACCATTTTGCCCCGTGTGTGGAATTCGGACAACAAAGAATCGTACAAAGAAATTTTAGGGTTGGCCGAAGGACAAAAGCCTTCGTTCTCACAAAATCTCTACTACATGTTCCAACATCAGATAGGCACCATGTACATGCGTTACTTCATGTGGAACTTTGCCGGACGCGAAAGTGATGAGCAAGGTGCTGATTGGCTCAAGCCAACGGAGTGGTTTAAGAGTGTGCCCGAGGCGCTGGCGAAAAACGGTGCACGCAACAACTTCTTTATGATTCCATTTATACTTGGATTGCTCGGTATGTATTTTCAATTGATTAAAGACACCAAGAGTTTTGCGGTTGTGGGTCTCTTGTTTATCATGTTGGGCGTCGCGATTGTAGTGTACTTAAATTCACCGCCTACAGAACCACGCGAGCGCGATTACATCTATGCGGGTTCGTACTATGCTTTTGCATTCTGGATTGGATTGGCTGTGATTGGCATAGCTGAAGGTCTGCAAAGATTTATTAAAAACGCCAAAACTGCTGCCATCGCCGCCACTCTTATTGGCCTAACCGCTCCGGCTCTGATGGCCAAAGATGGTTGGGATGATCACAACCGTGCTGATCGATTCTTCTCGGTAGATTCAGCCACCAACTACCTGGATTCATGTGCCCCGAATGGAATCATTTTCACGGGTGGCGATAACGATACCTTCCCTTTGTGGTATGCTCAGGAGGTTGAAGACTTCCGCCCCGATTTACGTGTCATTGTACTCAGCTACTACAACACCGACTGGTACATCGACCAGACTACGCGCAAAGCGTATCAATCCGATCCATTCCCGTACACGCTCACGCCTAAAAACTATCAACAGGGTGGTCCAAACGATTACCTGCCTTTTGTGGATTTGAAAATTCCAAGCATTGATGCGAAGCAATACATTCAACTTCTTTCCAAAGATTACAAGCAACTCAGAGATGGTGACCGCAATGTGGTGCCTAGCAAAGTCTTCACTCTGAATATCGACAAGCAAGCTGTTTTGGCCAAGGGCATTATTCCCAAGGGAATGGACAGTTTGGTGGTAGATCAAATGCAAATCCGATTGATCCGTGGTGGCCTTGAGAAAAAAGATTTGGCTCTGCTCGATCTGCTCGTGACCAACAATTGGGAGCGCCCGATTTATCTCAATCACACATCAATGTCGCAGATCAATATTGATTTGAGCCCTTACGCCGTGCAAGAAGGAAATGCCTACCGCATATTGCCGGTGCGAAATCCACGCAAAGACCGCGAATACTTGGTGGACACAGAAAAAAGTTACGACATCATGGTGAATAAGTTTCGCTATCGCGGATTAGACAATGAGAAGGTTTACTACACCGACGATTACAGAGGTTTTGTAGTGAACCACCGCAGCTCCATCAACTCGCTGGCACAAGCGTTGATCGATGAAGGAAAAATGGAAAAGGCAGACAAGCTTCTGCTCTTCTCCTTGGCAAAAATGCCGGATAAAGTAATCAATTACGATTACTCCACTCCTGAAACAGTAGACCTGCTATTTCAAGTGGGTGAAAAAGATAAGGCACTCGAGATTTCAAAAATTCTGGGTGATCGCGCCGATAAGATGGCCACCTACTTAATTGGGGAAGGCTATGGACTTACGGCTGAACTGCGAAGAAACATCTTTATCATCAACTCGCTACAGCGCACGCTCTATGAAAACGGAGAAGAGGATTTGGCCAAGAAAATGGAAGATGCCTACAACCGGTTAGTGAATACATTACAAATCCGGGGTTCTATTCCGGATAGCGATCGGTAATCAAAAAGCCGGGGTGAGAAAGCAACTTTCTCACCCTTTTTTTTTGCTTATTCGGTTTTGGCAGCTACTCGCCTGCTCGATCGTTTGCCGGTAAACAATGATATTGTTTGATAGAAAACTACAATATTGTAGCTTTGTAACAAACGATACACATGCTTCTACAATCCCAACTATCAGAAATAATAGATTCTCAGGCAGTTAACTTTTCAAAAAAGGACATCGGCTTGCGAAGAGAACTGCTACAGCAGTTAACCATTCCGGATAACTTTGCTCTGATCATCACAGGGATAAGAAGATGCGGAAAGAGTACGCTGCTGCTGCAGCTACTCCACGAAAAGTTTGATGGAGCCTTTTATCTTCATTTCGAAGATTCGCGGCTAGCCGGCTTTGAAACCGATGATTTTAATCGTCTCAATCTGGAAATAGCCAGACGGAAACCGCCTGTTTTGTTTTTTGACGAAATCCAGATCTTGAACAATTGGGAACTGTTTATCAGACACAAATTAGATGAAAGTTATAAGGTGGTGATTACGGGTTCAAATGCAAGCTTGCTTAGCAAAGAATTGGGCACTAAGCTAACCGGCCGCCATATTTCTGTTGAACTATTTCCCTTTTCCTACAAAGAGTTTTTGAGCTTTCAAAAAAACGAAAGCAACGAAAAATCGCTTACTGAATTCTTACAAAAAGGTGGGTTTCCGGAATACCTGAAAGCAAACAATGGGTCAATTCTGAACCAATTGCTGGAAGATATTTTATACCGCGATATCGCCGTACGATATGCTGTGAGAAACGTAAAAACATTGAAACAGCTAGCGGTTTATCTACTCTCCAATATTGCAAAACCTGTTTCTGCTACCAACCTTACCAAGTTGTTTGAGATCAAATCAACGAGCGCAGTGTTGGACTATTTTGCCTTTCTTGAAAATGCGTACATCGTGCAGTTTCTGCCCCTTTTCAGCTACTCTCTCAAGAAACAAATCAGAAATCCGAGAAAAGTATATTCTATTGATTTAGGTCTGTTCACAGAAAACTCCATCGTTTTCTCTGACGAAAATGGCAGACGAATCGAAAATGCAGTGTACCTCCACCTTAGATTGAAATGGAAAGAGCTATACTACTTTCAGGAAAAAAAAGAATGTGACTTTGTGGTTTTTGAAAAAGGTGACCTCCGGCAACTTATTCAGGTGTGCTATGAACTAACACCTGAAAATCTTGAAAGAGAAACCATGGGATTGTATCATGCGATGGATTTCTTTAAAGCAACATCAGGCACGATCGTTACCTTTCGTCAAAAAGAGACATTCCAGAAAGAAAATAAAAAAATTGAAGTCATTCCGTTAGACGAATTCTTCTTGCAATAAGCCTCACTTATTTCCGTACAGTCAAATACAAATCAAGGGCTTTTGTAGCATCGTCCATCACTGTATAATCGCTGTGATGGATGCTCTTTACCAGATCATCTGCACCCTCTTTTAGCTTATTGCGGTTCATCCGATTCAAGATTTCATACGGCACCCGCAGCAGGGCTGCCGGAAGTTTGTATTGCAAATTAAAAACATCCCAGCGCATCATCTTATCTACCGACTTCTTGTTTCGCTCATAATACTGCATCACTTTCTCGTTTCCACCTATGCCTTTCATTACTACCTCAGCAAAGATGCCCTTGGCCAGATTCGTTAATTCCACCGCAGTATATTCGCGTATGTGCCAGGGATTGCGCGACAGTGACATAGGGCGATTGGGCGTGGTAATCAATGCAAATCCTCCGGGCTTTAGCACGCGGTGTATCTCCTTCAGGTAGGCCACATCATTTTGGATATGTTCAATTACCTGAAAGCTTACTACGCAGTCAAACGAGTTATCAGAAAAAGACGACAACGGAGGAATATTGCCACTTACAAAAGTAGCCGTAGGATATTTCTTCTTCAATTCATCTACCACAGGTGCAATTTTGTCGATTGCTGAGAAGCTCGTCACTTTGGGAAGCAACCAATCGATGCCACGTCCCTCTCCACAGCCAACCTCCAATAAATCTCCTTTTACCAAAACGCTTGCTAAAACATACGCCTTCAGCAAACGTTGATGAATTGGGTTATCCGACAAAACGGAGTCAGAAGCGATTTCGGTAGTGTATACAGATGCCATAAAAAAATTCTAGAGCGCAAAAATAACTCTATTCGCTAAATTTATCGTTTAATAGTAGCTTTAACTTGAATCTCGCCAGTTATGAAGAATGTACTAACAGGTATCGTGTTGATAATGACCTTTTCCGCATATAGCCAGGCCGTTACCAGCCTAAACTTCAGTCATTGGTACAATCCTAAAAATGAAGTCGATTTAAAATTGCATTTGGCTCGGGGTGACAAAAAACTGGTGATCCACTACCAACTAAAAACACTGAATGCGTTGGCATCTGCATACACCATTAGCTGGGAAAGCAGAGCCAGTTTTAACCATCGGGACGGAGAGCTATTCCTCAACAAAGATTCTGTGCAGATCAATGAGGCAAACGTTCGCTCGGGCATACTCACTTTCGAACTTCCAGCTAAGCCGTGGCTTTTAATTGCCAAAGTCACCCACATCGAATCGCAGCGAAGCTGGTATTACTACAAATTGATGGAGGCAATCTATCCGGTGCGCGGATGGATTGAAAATGGAGGTAGCGTACTGCATGAAAACTATCTCACCAAAGACAAAAGCTATGTCGCCAAAAATGCAGACGGGAAACCTTTTTTCGTATCGTATTACAAAACAACCTTTGGCCAACCTTACCCACCCTTCAGCGAGCAAAAACCAGCCGCCGAACGATTTCTTTTTCACGACTCTTTGTTTCAACTGCCCAGCGGAGCCACCTTCACGCCGCGAAAACATGGCTTGTATTTGTTTCAGCAAGACACCACTGCTGAAGATGGCTTTTCCATGCGCATTGTGAATGACACCTATCCCAAGCTAAACAAAATTGAAGATCTCGCCGGCCCACTCATTTTCATCACCACTCCCGATGAGTACAAACAACTATTGAAGGTGAATGGCGACAAACCAGCATTCGATAAAATCGTTCTCGACATCACCCGCGACAAAGACCGCGCTCGCAATTTTATGCGCAGTTATTTTCAGCGGGTAGAGCAGGCCAACCGATATTTCGGTTCCTTCAAAGAGGGATGGAAAACTGATCGCGGAATGATTTACACCATCTTCGGTGTGCCCGATGAACTCGGAAAAAATCAAGGCAACGAAGTGTGGAGTTACAAAAGCTACAACGTGCGTTTTACGTTTGTGAAAAGTGGCAGTGTGTACGATGCCGAAAACTTCATCTTGCTGCGCGACAAACGCTTCAGCGAATCGTGGTACAGCACCGTAGACCTCTGGCGTAAAAGCCGCTTCTAAGCGGTGGCAAGTATCCGAATGTGCTATTCGATTTTCTTTGGAAAAAACCTCGTTCGGGTCTGCTACGACAATAGCATTCATCGTACCTGACAATCCGAAGGATTCATCAGTCAATTGACTAACTCTATATTCTTAATTCACAATTTGGGTTTAACTTTGCCATCCTCAAAATTCCCTTACCTCAAAACAATAAACGAATGAAAAAAATCAATTGGCTATTGCTTGTGTTACTGGCTCACACAGGTTTTACACAAGATCAGGTCGCAACTAACTATGCGGATCTGATTACCACCAGCGATCTGAAAGAAAACCTCAGTATTCTGGCATCGGATGCGTTGGAGGGCAGAAAGACCGGAACACGCGGCCAAAAAATGGCAGCGGCGTACATCAGTCATTATTTCCAACAAGTAGGATTAGCCGCTCCGGTAAACGGCTCGCATTACCAACCCATTGAATTATACAACGTAAGCCCCGCAGATATATACCTGAAAGTAGGCACTACGCGCATCGACAACTACACCGACATGTTTTACTATGGCACTGCCGACAGTGGCGGAGAAATGGCAATGGACGTGGTATTTGCAGGCAAAGGCAGCGAAGATGATTTTTCGCAAGTGGTAATAAAAGACAAAGCGATTGCCATTCAAATAGACTCGCTTTCATTCGGAAGTCTATCGGCCATTCGCAAGCTGGCTACAACCGTTCGTGAGAAGGGCGCTAAGATGATCTTCATCATTCCCAACAGTTCGGCTCAGGATTTCAAAACCTTTGCAGCACAATTGCAAGGATTTTCTTCAAGCGGCAAATTAACCTTGTCCAAACCCGATGGTAATAATCCGAACAAAGGCATTTTCTTCATCACCTCTGCTGTTGCTGAAAAATTATTCAACACCACCCTAGCCAAGCTGACAACCGCTGCATCGGCACCGGCTGCAAAAAAGAAACTGGCCAAAGTAAAGCCCGGTAAAATCAGTTACCAGGTGGCCATGAACGTAAAAGTGGTAAAGAGCGAAAATATTCTGGGCTATATGGAAGGCTCCGATAAAAAAGATGAGTTGGTGATCATCACTTCACACTACGACCACATCGGTGTCAACCCCAATGGATCGGGAGACGTGATTAACAACGGTGCCGATGATGATGGCTCTGGCACTGTAAGTGTATTACAAATAGCCAAGGCATTTGCGCAGGCAAAAAAAGAAGGCAAGGGCCCCCGCAGAAGTATTTTGTTCATGACCGTAACCGGTGAGGAACAAGGTCTTTTTGGATCAGAATACTACTCCGAACATCCGGTGTTTCCTTTAGAAAAAACCGTAGTTGACTTAAACATTGATATGGTGGGCAGACGCGACCCTGAGCATAAAGACAAACCGGATTATGTGTACGTAATTGGCTCCGATAAACTTTCCAGCGAACTCCATGAAATCAATGAGCGCAACAACAAGACGTACACAAAGTTGGATTTCGATTATTTGTATAACGATGAGAATCACCCAACCAACTTATACAAGCGTTCAGACCATTGGAATTTTGCTAAGAAAGGAATTCCCATCGCTTTCTTCTTTGATGGAATTCACGAAGATTACCATCAGGTAACAGATGAAGTGAGCAAAATTGAATTTGACTTGCTGGCGAAGCGCGCTAAAATTGTTTTCTACACAGCATGGGAAGTTGCCAATCGCGATGGCAGACTGGTAGTGGACAAGAAATAACATAAATCTCTCGTTTCGTAAAAAAGCACTGATGAGTCAGTGCTTTTTTTTATTTAACTTTAAATCCTGACAATACTGACGGTACTGTCAGTATTCGTCAGTAAATTGACCGACTCTCTAATTCCTTACGCATAATCCCGGTTTAAGTATGAATTATTCACTCACCAACCGGATACTTGAATTCTCTCGGGTTAATCAGTTGGCCGTTTCATTTCAAAATGCAAATTCGAATAACAAAAAAATGGCAGCCATTGATTTTCGCGACCCGGAGTTATTTTCCTTTTTTCAGAATCTGGAGGAGCAACAGGTGAAATATATTTTAGTGGGCGGATTCGCTGTTGTTTTTCACGGCTATGTTCGCGCAACCAGTGACTTAGACTTGTGGCTAAAGTCAGAGGAGGAAAATGTTGAACGATTTAAGAAAGTTTTAATAAAGAGTGGTGTAAAAGGTATTGATCAACTTCGATCGTTCGAAATGATTCCAGAGTTTACGCAATTTCAAATTGGCGATTCGGGATTTGTAGTTGAGCCAATGAAAAGCCTAAAAACACTTTCCGAATTTGATTTTGATCAGGCTTACCTCCGCGCCAAAACAGGCAACTTTGAAGGGTTAACTTTCAAAGTAATTCATGCACATGACCTGCTACGCGAAAAGGAAGCAACCAATCGCCCAAAAGATCAGGGTGACATTGAGCATCTCAGAAAATTGGAAAAGTAAAGTATTTACAACGGCACATTCACGTGCCGCTCGGCATGATACGAAGACCGAACCAGCGGGCCGGATTCTACATATTTTAATCCACGCTTCAGGCCTTCTTCTTTGTACATCGCAAACGTATCAGGGTGTATAAACTCCGCTACTTCTAAGTGCATTTTGGTAGGTTGCAGATATTGACCTAACGTTAGAATCATCAAACCATTCGCAGCCAGATCGTCCATCGCTTTGAACACTTCTTCTTTCGTTTCGCCCACGCCCAACATAATTCCTGACTTGGTGCGCTTGCCTGCTTCGCGTGTGCGTTTGATTTGCTCTAAGCTGCGTTCATATTTTGCCTGCGGACGCACTACGCGATACAATCGCCCTACCGTTTCCATGTTGTGCGATACCACTTCCTGACCACCCTCAATCATTCGATAAAGTGCATCCCAATTTCCCTTTGTATCCGGAATAAGTGTTTCTATGGTGGTGGCAGGACTAAGCGCTTTGGTCTGCACGACTGTCTGATACCAAATCTCTGCACCGCGGTCTTTCAGTTCATCGCGATTCACAGAAGTAATCACCGCATGTTTCACACCCATCAACTTAATTGCCTCTGCCACACGCTTGGGTTCATCGACATCGTATTCCGGCGGGCGACCGGTAGCAACTGCACAAAACGTGCAACTGCGTGTGCACACGTTTCCCAAGATCATAAACGTAGCAGTGCCTGCCCCCCAGCACTCGCCCATGTTGGGGCAATTGCCGCTTTCGCAGATGGTATGCAGCTTATGGTCATCGACTAGCTTCCGAACCTTAGCATACTCCGGACCAATAGGCAATTTTACCCGAAGCCAGTCAGGCTTGCGTTTGCGCGTTTGCTCGGTAGAAATAGTAGGAAGTTCGATCATAAAGTGGAAACGACGGAATAAGCTAAGAAACAACCACACAAACTCAATGTTTGTGTCGGTCTTTAGATTAAATCAAATTACTTGCCGATTAGTTCCTTGTATTGATCAGCGGTGAGAAGTGCTTCTACTTCTGCAACATTGGATAATTCAACCTTCACCATCCATCCTTTTCCGTAAGGATCCGAATTAACGGTTTCAGGTGCTGCTTCTAATCCTGAGTTGAACTCCAATACTTTTCCTGAAACAGGCATGAAAAGATCAGAAACAGTTTTAACCGCCTCCACAGTTCCGAAAACCTCGTGTTGGGCAATGGTTTTTCCTACCGACGAAATATCCACATACACGATATCACCCAATTCGCCTTGAGCGAAGTCGGTAATACCAACGGTAGCGGTGTTGCCATTCAGGTCAATCCATTCGTGATCTTTGGTGTATTTGAGTTGGGCAGGAATATTCATAGTGGTCGGTTTAATTTGGCTGTAAAAATAACCAAAAAGCATGAGCTACGCGTCCGGCCTATCAATTTTGTGAGGGGTGTATCCGAAAATGATAAACGGTAAAAAGGTTGCTTACGGAGCCAGGTTAAACAAAATTTTAAATCCTACGCGGGTGTTGGAGCGTGGGTACGAGTTCGTCACCAGAGGTTCGTTGGTGCTGTGCTCGGCATAGGCTGTAATCTGCAATTTTTGGTTGACCACGTACCGGATGTTCGGGCGAAATTGAAAGTTGATGTTTCCGTTGGTGATCACACTTTCTTCAGCAATTTTTCGCTGAATGGTTTGGGTGTTGCTCAGGCTCACATTCATTAAAAATGTAATGTCGTTTTTCAATGTGATAGTGCGCCCTTGATCTTTGAAGGGCAACTTCATATTGTTTTTCGTAAAGCCCACTTCAAATGACCAATCCTTGCCGGACAATTCAGTGATTTGTGCGTTGCTTACGTTGAGCGAAACATCGCGCTTCGTTTTGTATTCAAACTTCAAACTGAGTTTGCTCTTGGTGCGGGCGTTGATACCAATCAGCGGTTGAAACGATTCGCTGATCATTACCTGATTGATAATGTAGAGCGGAATCAACTGATCGGTAGTGGCGCTTTTGGCTACTGCAAAGAAATCTGAATTATAACTTTCAATTGGTTTATTGATTTGAAGCTGGCTGCGAAACTGTGCGTATTCCGGTTTGGTATACTCTAATGAGTTGCTGTAATTCACAACAGAATAATTGGAGGTGTACGCATGGTTGATCGTGACGGATTGAAAAATATCTTTCATAAACGACAACTTGTTCAGGCCGCTGTAATCCAATCGCCAGTTGGGCACTGGTATTTTGGGGAATGGCGACAACCCTACGTTTTCGGCAGACGCTCCTGAGTAGGCAGCAATGAATGCTGGTATCAAAACATCTTGCGATTTGATGTCATATTCTCTTCCTCCATTCAAGGTTTGAAAGCGGGTCTTGATGATCTCCAGATTTTTCTCAAACTGTTTGAAAACATCGGAGTTGATGCTGGAATTATTTTCAAACGAAGTATTCACACTCATAAATGAAATACGATACGAACCGCTGCGGCTCGGGCTTAAGCCAACATAATCGGGTATTGTATCATTGTATCTGTAAATTTCCTGATAAGCCGCGTTGGTACTTTTACGCGCATCCAATTGAATTTTAATGTCTGGCGAAGGTTCTAAACTGGCACGCAGGGTTAGTTCTGTATTTTGGTTTTGTGTGAACGGAGCGGTCAGCTTCGTATTTTTAGTAAGCCATCCATTTTTGCCGGCCATTCTGGCGATGTTCGGATCCTGATCGCCCAGCAAAAAGCCAATGCCCGGCGATTGCCAGTCTTGATCAAACCCAAATAGCTTGGGGCTCTTGTTGAAGCCGGGCAAGATAGAGCCTTCATTCAAGGTGTAACTTCCATTGATGCTACGCACAGACATGACCAAACGTAATAATAATTTGAGCGCTCTCAAGTCCGGTGGCCTGCGAACCGTGTCGGGCACTGCAGGTTTTTTGGTAGTGGTAGGTGCCGGCGGACGCACGGGCGTGTTGATATTTTTTAAGAAGCCAATTTTATTGTAGAGTTTCACCATGTCCACTCGGCCGGTGAGTGCTTGTGTGCGTGAGTTTTGAATGGTGTTACCTATTTGCAAAGCAGCGTTTTTCTCTAAGGGTCCTGCCTTCCAGTTGTATCCGGCACTGTAACGATAGTCGCCGGAGATCCAGTTAGTGATCGGGAATTTATCGAAGGGCAACGTGTAATTGGAAGTAATACTCTGATCGAGGTATTTGATACGCCCGAAGTTCTTCAAGTTATTAAGCACAATCTTCAACGAGTCCGGATGACTCAAATCACCATTGGGTTCATCTACAATAGCATTTACCGTTGCGTTGTAATCTAAGCTCAGCGACTTGGTCAAATTCCATCGCACATTGTAGTATCGATTGAAGATGAAGTATTTTGAATAGTTGGGCTTATTAGAATTCGCATCGGCATCTTTAATGGAGCTGCGATAAGTTAGCTCGCTGTACGATCGATCCAATTCTGCCCGCATGGAAATGGTATTGGGCATGGGATTGAAATTAAAATCTTTCAAAAACTGTAGGCTCTTGGGAGCAAATAGCTTCACATCCTTGAAGGGTTCAAAGCCTTTGAATTTAGAAGCATACTGCCAGGCCACTACGCCTTTAATGCTTCGCTTCAAATCGGTAATCAAACTAAAATTGGTATGCGTCTGGTCGCTGTAGGCATACGTAAACGAAAAGTTCTCGATATCATAGATATGCGATTTAGCGTCCTTCTTCACCTTCACTTTTCGCACGTTGGTAAAGTTGATACTTCGCCTGGTGGTTCGATCTTGAATGAGTTGCAAGTAGGCACTCTTTTCTCCTTCCGTATTAAACGACTTGAGAGCGGCCGCGAGCCGCACGTCCGGGTTGGCCGGGTCAAAGTTGGGACTGATTACGTTGCTCTCATAACTGAAGAACATTGGAATCTTCAAGCCGAGATTAGGTGGCAGTAGTTTATCTACGTTGATGGTACCGGAAATATCAAAGGCATTTGTTTCACCGCGGGCACGTTCTGCAATTTTTGACTGCACACCTCCAAATCCAAATCCGATATGCCGGTAAGAACCCGATATGTTTCCAAGGTCGGCGAGTTTTGCGTTCACAACAAAATTGGCCGCTATGCCAGCAGTGCGATCAAAGTCCGTTAGACGAAGTTCGTTAGCCCATAGGCAAATGCTTAGTGACTTGGCATCTCCAGTTCGGGGGTTGCGCACACCAATCATCATCAGTTTTACCTGCGCCAAATCCGGCCTACCTAAAATGCGCAGAGAATGTTTACCAGCCGGCCGCCCCGCTCCTAACGGATACACGTTGCTGAGTGAATAATTCTCCCGGTCGCGCTGCACCTTCAATGCATACAACTCATTCAAGTCTAAGTCAATTTGGTTTTGGTCGGGCCAAACAGTTGCCGCATCACGCACGCCCGGTGGAGTAAGTTTCAGAGGCAATTCGATTTCGTAATAGTTTTGATCAAAGTCCGACCCCAATCGAACAAAGGCCTTCAGTTGATTATCTTGAGCTACGCCAGTTTGATCGTGGGCACTTAAAAACAACTTGATGCGGCCGTAATTAAAAAAGTCGAGCGACACATTTTTATAGATGGCACGCGAATCGCCATCGGCCAAATCAGTTACGCACATCTGCACCGATTGCTCATTCAATCTGCGCTGTTGCGTAGATGTAATATCGCGGTCACGATTCAGTGGCTCTACGTAGCCCGGCTTCTTGGCATCGGGTTGCGCGTTGTCTTCAATGTTAACAGCCGAAACAATAAAGTTGTCCAGGTTTGGATCATTCGATGTGGTGGCTCCCGGATCGGCCAACGATTCCGTGTAACGTCTCCATCGATTACCGATCATGCGAAAGTTGGCCATACGCAAAACCACCGGCTCTTTGAAATTGGTGAGTATCATGCGGGCATACCGTATGCCTTTAAAACCATTGATGTTTCCCACCTTGCCATCGAAATTACGAACCGGCACACGGAACAAATACCAGGTCACCTCGCCATTGGCAAATCCGGCTACCGAAGGTGTAATTTTATCAACGATATATTTTTTCCCTACCTCAAGTTGGCCGGGCTTCAATTCAATGTTGTAGGAATAATACTCCTCGTCATCTTTGGGTGTAAGTGTGTTGTCTTGATTCAAATCTTCATTGTCGGGTAACGGGCTGCCCGATTGTGCAAAAGATTGCGAGCCGGTAACAATGGGCGAGTTGCCATCCTGACCGTTGATATTTTTATAGCGCTGCAAAATTTTTGCGTTGTTGTCATCATAGTCTTGACCAAGAAAGTATTTGAAGTTATCCGAGGAAGGATCATCACCTGAAACTTTCGAACTAAATTTTACTATTTCTTCTGCATCGTTCAATCCATCCAAGCCAACATCCTGATTTGCACGAGAAGTAGGGCTGCTATCAAAGGCATTGTTCAGATATTGTAAGGTAGTAACCTTACCCCATTCTGTAGGTATGGTATTCTTATCACCACCATCGCGCGGCAACCCATTTTCAAAACCATGTTTGCCATCGCGCGCCACATCTTCCGAAATGGTTCCTAAATGCAAAATCATTTTACCACCGGTTCCATTGGGTTTGTTTTTGTCTCCATCCAACACCACGCCATTGGCAGTATTGATGAATGGATCCATCATCCAGAATTCTATGTATTCAATATTCGCTTTATCGAAGTCTACTTCATTTCGCACAGCTGTAGTGATACCTCCCCAATTCAGTTCCGGCTTTTCTGGCAATGAGCCAAAGCCAGCATTATAGTTGTACGGTCCGCGTTCATTGGGAAAATAGGCAATATCAAAAATGGGTTCGTAAAAATTACCTACAAAGGCATCGCGCCCCGGAAAAATCTCTTGCGGCAAAACGGGGCGAGTATAGTGATTCTTCAAATCATCTAACGTAATGTTACTAGGTTTAAAGCTGCCCCCTTCGCGATAGAACAAGTTATCTACCTGATACCAGGCCATTTTAGCACGCTTGTAGCCTGCCTCCACTTTATCTGCTTGCCCTAAAGCAAGATCAAAGTTTACATCATTCGTTGGCACAGCTGCCAGTTTCCAACCTTGAGGTGCCATCAGGCTGTAGGGTGTAATGGTGTTTTCAAAGTCATCGATAAAGGAAGTGCCTTCGCCATCAATCACATTGGAAGTACCCGGCAAAAGTTGGGCAAACTCGGCGTTCAATGAAATGGTAGAAGTCTCTTTGGTTTGCAGAAATGGAAGCGCGTCTACCATTTTGGTAAGAATGCGCGAATCTTTCTTCATGTTAAAGTCAAGCCCATATTGAATATTCTGCGCAGGCTCGCTTCCAATTAAATTTCTAGAAATCAACGGGCGCTCGTTGTAATACAAAAAGGTAGCTCCCAAGTTAATGTCTTCATTCAACTTGTAGTCAAAGCGCGTGCCTAAGAGCGAACGGGTTTGAAACGCAAATGGATCTTGTTGCTCGTATTGAATGTCGATGTCTTTGCCCGAACTTAAAATACCATCGTTGAGAATGGTTACTTTACCAAACGTGTAGTCTACCGAATAATCTACTCCCTCGCGCAAGGGCGTGCCGCCTGCATATACTTTTACTGATCCTTGCGAGATATTGAATCCTTGAATAACAATTTCTTTTCCGGCACCCGCCCTAAACGAGCCCACAATCCAAAATTTATTTTTAGTGGCTAATAACTCTGCCTCCGCTTTGGTAGTACGATAAAGTTTCTCATAGACATATTTATCGGATAGCGTCGTTTCAATGGTTGAGTTATTTTCCTGCTTAAATAAATTTCGGAGTGGATTATTAAGTGGTTCGAGGTACGGAAAAATAATGAGGCCGGTGCTCGTATTGATGGTGATGCCTTCCACGAAATCGAAGTTACCATCGGGCTGCGGGTCGTTGTAGGGATTCAATCGGTCTAAGCCAAGTACCTGAATCAATTGTTTGGTGCGCGATACGGTTCCATCCTGCAACTGTGGATTATCAATACCGGTGCGGTCATCGCGGTAGATTACGCGAAGCTGAAAACCATCGCGCGTAAGCGAAGAAACATTCAAACTATAAATGTTCTTCATCATCAGGTCCCACGTGGGGATCACTTTTTTAGCTTGATCTTCAAACGCAATTTTGCCGGGACGCAGCAGTTTTAATAACACCACTTCCGTGGGATCTTTGCCCGAGTAATCTTCTGTTAGCTCGCCGACTTTATACACCTGACCGTTGTAAGTGTATTCATACGCCACCGCCAGCGACTCATCGTTTTGCAACTTGCGCTGCAAGGTGATGTAACCCAGTTGGCTGTTGTATGTAAATTCGGTTGCTGCCAACTTGCGGGCACTGGTGATCTTTACAAAATCCTGACCACTGCTCAAGCCTTGTAAAGAAAGTTGATCGCTGATGTTGCTCGAACTGGGCTTGGGGGGTATGAGGGAAAAAAGTGTATTGGCTGCGTTGTGTGTAGGAACCTGCCCCGGTGCACTACCCGACTGGGATTGTACCTTGGAGGAATAGATGCGGTTTGTTTCACCCATATCCATGAAGCCCACTACATCACGATTGGTTTGTGTGTCGTTGGATCGGTTGATGGAATACACTTCGATGCGCGTAATGTTGATGCCCGTAAACACTTGCGGCAACGTGCCCAGCCAGTTCTCATAATTTTCGCGGAAAAAGTGCCCCAAGAAAAAGTGACGGTTTTCATCGTAGTTGGAGCCCACTATTTCGAAGGGACGGCCCTGCGAAGTGCCATTTGAATTTCCGGCCACTCGCACCGAGGATTGCTTGCCGCGCTGCGTAGAGGCTACAGCCGTCACAAAAAGTTTTCCGAATTGCAACTGCGCTTTAATACCGAATAAGTTTTGTGAACCTTGTATCAAACTGTTGTTCAACGGCAAGCCCACATTACCAATCTCTAACTTTTTCAGCAAGTCTTCTTTGAAGCCGGTATATTCTACCTTCATGTTATTTTGAAAGTCGAATGAATTGTTGTTGTCAAAGTTGGTCGTCACCTTCAGCTTCTCGCCTACTTTACCGGTTACGTTCAAACTGATTTGCTGATCGAACTCAAAGCCTCCATTGCTTTGCTGACGGATGGGGATGGACGGATTGTTGATTGTTTGAAACGAGGCACCAAAATCTAAAATCACATTTCCTCGTGGCACGAGCTCCACGTAGCTGCCGCCAAAAATGCGGTCGAGCACGGGGCTAACATAAAGTTTAGGCAACAGGTTGCGTCCGCTTACTGCGCTCACGCCATCCAACGCCTGACTTTTGGTTTGCCAATATTGCTTGCGAAACGACAGATCTTGTTGTGTACTAAAATCGCGAAACGACATGGACGAATTGGGGCGGAAGTTGACCTTGCCAATTCGTTCGCGAATGTTGTAGTTCATGCCGGTGTCAAACTGAACATCAAGGTTAAAGCTCTTGGGGTTCTTGAGAAACAGCGGCGAGTAGCTGGAGTAATTTGAAAAAGGGTCGCCATACCGATCGGTAGGTCGGTAGCTGGGGCGATAGGGGTTGATTACTTTAACCTTGGCGGTATCGGACTTAGAAGCCGTGCTGTCGTTTTGTGCATTTACTTCTGGCACAAGCATCACTGCGAAAAGGCAAAAGGCCAGTCCGAAACTGAAGTTTATCTTCCGAGTAGTTACAATCAATCGTATTTAGGCGTTTTTTAATGCTTGTTTGACAAGCTCCTCCAAACTAATGGTATTTCCAGACTTTTTCAGCACAGCATCTACACTCTTCTCCGCAGCCGGTTTGGCAATACCCAACGTTACCAAGGCACTTAACGCCTCGTGACGGACGGTATTGCGTACTAATCCCGTATTTCCGGGCAATTCTTCGAGGCTGTCTTTCTTCAATTTATCCTTCAATTCGAGAATCAGGCGCTGTGCTGTTTTCCCGCCAATTCCCTTCACGGCCTGAAGTGCTGATGCATCTTCGCGGATGATAGCAGCCTTCAATTCTTCCGGCGGCAGATACGACAATACCACCAAGGCAGTGCTCGGCCCTACGCCATTGACCGAAATGAGGTATTGAAACATTTGCTTCTCAGCTTCGGTGGCAAAACCGAAGAGCACCTGCGCATCTTCGCGCACATGAAAATGAGTAGCCAGCCGAATGTCTTCTTTGTCTTTGATCTCCGCAAACGTGTTGAGCGAAATATTCACCTGATACCCCACCCCATTCACTTCGATAATCGCATGCGACGGATCTTTGTATACCAGTTTTCCTTTTAAATAGGCTATCATTTAATTCGTTAATGTGTTGATTCGATTATTCGTTAATTATCGAATTACCGAATAATCGAATTAAGTTAATCAATAAAATTAAAGGTGTTCATTCCTTTCGTGCAACTGCGCATCCACTACTGCAATGGCAGCCATGTTTACAATGTCGCGTATGGAGCTACCCAATTGCAACACATGCACCGGCTTTTTCATGCCCAACAAAATCGGACCGATCGCTTCGGCACCACCAATTTCCATCAGCAGCTTGTACGCAATGTTACCCGATGCCAGGTTCGGGAAAATTAACGTGTTCGCACCGTCTTTCGCCAAAGCACTGAACGGATAGTTTTCGCGTTGCAGTTCGGTATCAAATGCCACGTTGGCCTGAATATCGCCATCTAAAATCAACTCCGGATATTTTTCCTTCGCCAACCGCACAGCCTCTTGTACCTTTTCCGGAATTTCTCCTTTACTCGATCCGAAATTGGAGTACGAAAGCACTGCTACCCTTGGTTCGATGTCAAAGAATTTTACGCCACGTGCAGCCAATCCGATAATGCCGACTAACTCATCTGCCGTTGGGTTTACGTTCACCGTACAATCGGCAAAAAAGAAGGTGCCCTTTTTGTTCATGATGATGTACATACCCGCCACGCGTTTCACACCCGGGCTCATGCCAATGATTTGCAGAGAAGGCAAAATGGTTTTTGAATAATCTTTCGTGAGGCCCGACACCAGTGCATCGGCTTTGCCAAACTCTACCATCATGGCACCAAACGCATTGCGGTCGCGCATTTGTCGCTCGGCTTCCTTCACTGTCACTCCTTTGCGCGCGCGCTTTTCAAAATAGGCTTTGGCATAGGTAGCTGTCAATTCTTTTTCTTCGCGTGGGTCGATGATCTCGCAGCCGCTTAAATCCAGATCATGCTCTTTGATCAATCGTTCGATATCCACACGGCTTCCCAACAAAACGGGAATGGCGATGGACTCATCTTGCAAGATTTGCGCTGCCTTTAAAATTTTGATGTGATCGGCTTCAGCAAATAAGATGCGCTTTGGTTTTTTCTTCGCTAGGTCAATAACGCGCGAAGTAAGTTTTTGATCAATGCCGATTCGCTTCAACAAATCGGTATGATACTTCTGCCAATCGGTGATCGGATTTTTGGCGATGCCTGATTCGATGGCGGCCTTTGCTACTGCCGGCGACACCGTAGTGATCAACCGTGGGTCGAGTGGCTTGGGGATGAGGTATTCTCGGCCAAATTGAATTTTGTCGATGCCATACGCCTGAAATACAATATCAGGCACAGGCTCGCGTGCCAACTCGGCCAACGCATGAACGGCTGCCAACTTCATGGCTTCGTTGATTTCAGTCGCGCGCACATCGAGTGCGCCACGGAAAATGTATGGGAACCCGAGCACGTTGTTCACCTGATTCGGATGATCGGAACGACCCGTGCCCATGATCAAATCGGGGCGCGTTTTCTTGGCGAGGTCATAGGCAATTTCCGGATTGGGGTTCGCTAAGGCAAACACAATCGGGTCTTTGGCCATGGACAAAATATCCTGAGGAGTGAGAATGTCAGCAACGGAAAGTCCGAGAAAAACATCGGCACCTTTAATGGCCTCTTGCAATGTGGTGACTTTGCGAGTGGTAGCAAACTCCAACTTGCTGGCATCCAATCCGGGGCGGTCTTTGTGAACCACACCTTTGCTATCGCACATGATCAGGTTCTCTTTTTTCAAGCCGAGAGCCAAATACAATTTGGTACACGACACTGCAGCGGCGCCAGCTCCGTTCACGACCAAGGTAATTTCATCGATTTTCTTTCCCACCACATGCAATGCATTGATCAATGCTGCGCTGGATATAATCGCTGTGCCGTGCTGGTCATCGTGCATGATGGGAATGTTCATCTTCTCGCGCAGCTCAGTCTCAATTTTGAAACACTCTGGTGCTTTGATGTCTTCCAGATTAACGGCACCGAAAGTTGGCTCCAGCGATTTTACTATTTTGATAAACGCATCGGGGTCTTCTTCATCAATCTCAATATCAAAGCTGTCGATGCCGGCGTATTTTTTAAACAATACCGCTTTGCCTTCCATTACTGGTTTGCTGGCTTCGGGGCCAATGTTACCAAGGCCCAGTACTGCTGTGCCATTGGAGATAACGGCCACCAGATTTCCTTTGCTGGTGTATTTATAAACATCTTCTTTGTTGGCGGCAATTTCTTTGCACGGCTCCGCCACTCCCGGAGAGTAGGCCAATGCCAGTTCGAATTGGGTACTGAGTTGTTTGGTGGGCACTACTTCAATTTTGCCCGGCTGCCCTTGGGTATGATAATCGAGGGCATCTTGTTTGCGAATTTTTATAGACATTTCTGTTTCGGTAAAGATCGAAATTTACGATTTATCACCGAGACAACAAGGAACGAACTTCAGACAGAAAACCCTCTGAAAGTGAGGATACTAAGTAGCCAATACCTGACTAAGAAAAGAAATCATAATCGGTGTAGCGGTAAAAGTGTTCGTAAATGCTCATGTCGGTGCCATGACCTGAAACAGCTATTTTTCCCTTCTCCAACAAAAAGATAAAATCGCTCTGTTGCGCCAATGAAATACGACATGTGACTAACAAAATTGTTGTACGAGCCTTCTCAACTTGTAACAGACGCATGACAAAACCTTCCATGTTATCGTCCATGGCTGAAGTGGGTTCATCCAACAACAAAATTTTAGGTTGTCGAAAGAGGGCACGCGCAAGACAGATCAATTGTTTGTGCCCCGCTGAAAGTTTTACACCCTCACTTCCCAACTGTGTGAGGTAGCCATCTGAAAAATCTTGAAAGTATTTGACGAAGCCCATTTTGTCGCAAAATTCAATGGCACGAATCATGTCATCTATTTTGTAGTTAAGCGTGATGTTATAAAGCAAACTGTTGTTGAATATTTTGGAATCCTGAGTAACCATACCAAATCGGGTTTGCCACCCTTTTTCATCAAAATAAGACCAATCGATCCCTTCCATTTGCACGTTGCCGCTTTCAGGCGTGTTAAGCTTCATCAACACATTCAATAAAGTTGTTTTTCCGCTGGCATTCTTTCCAAGCAGAGAAGTGATACGGCCTTTCTTCAGCTGGAGTGACAGCCCTCTAAAAAGAGGCCGTCCTTCGCATGAAAATGCAATGTTTCTAATGTCGAGCATATTCTTTTCGTTGCTGGTTTCGGTTGAAGCGATGGACGGCCGCAAGGCACTGTCTTTTTTGCCCAAAGAATTTTTGCATCGCAAGCGTACAATTTTCCCCTTTTCCATTTCCTTTTGAGTTGTTTGAGTTAAATTTAGACCAACCGCGAGGCTTCTACTTTCGATCAAAAGTGTTGTAAACTTTTGTTCTTTAGGGGAGTTGTTAGCAAAAACCAATTCACGTTCCTTAATTAAGCAGGAAGCTACGTTAATTGGAAATTGTATTCAATAACTACCCCGTAAATGGGGTATAGGCTATACCCCATTCATGGAGTAACTTGCTAAAAAAAGTGATGGAAAAAGTAAATGCCCTAGTGGTAGATGACGCGAAGCTATTTGCTGAATCATTTGCCCATTTGCTCACCGGATCTATGTACGTGGCCAAAGCATGGGAGGCTATAACTGCCGAACAAGGTATTTCAATCATTCGGAAATACTCGATTCAAGTAGCATTTATAGATGCCCGCATGCCCGTTACCGATGGCATTCAATTGATTTTACGCTTGCGCAAAGATTTTCCTCGGATCTATCTCATTGGTATGACCGGCTACAACGAGGCCTCAACGCTGGCTGACTTAAAACATGCCGGTGTACATGGCATTTTATTGAAGCACCATACCGGTATTGAAGAAATCAATCAGTGCCTTAAAACTATTTTACATGGAAAGTACTATTCAAACTCCTCGCTCGCGGACGTTAACTTCGATGCACGGCCAACACTCAATCTAACCGCACGCGACTTTGATGTGTTGCGGTTGCTATGCGAAGGTCTGGCAACAAAAGAAATTGCTGCCACGCTGGGATTGCAACAATCTTCCATTGAAGATCACCGAAAACGATTACTCCATAAGACCGGAACAAAAAATAGTACAGAATTAATTGCTTACGTTTTGCGTAACGGCTTGTTGTAAGTGGCGCGGCAATCGCAATTCCACCACCAAACCACGCGAATTGACGACAAAGTTGATTTGAGCCCCGATTCGCTCGGCCCGACTTTTCATGGTTTGAGAACCTGTATTTTTCTGTCGGCGAATAAAACTCACGCCATCGTCTTTGATCTCGATAAACAAATATTCTGCGCTCCAGTGAATGTTGATGTAAATGTTTTCGCCCATGGAATGGGTAATTGCATTTTGAATGGCTTGCTGGGTAATACGAAACAATTCGCGGAGCACTTCGGGGGCCAGGTCAAACTCAAATTCCGGATTCCGGATTTCCATGCTCAGCTTGCGACCGATGATTCGATCCATAGAATTGCAAAGTTTTTGGATCACTTCATCTAGCTTGAGGCGGACAAAATCCGGCTGCATTTCATTTGAGATGTAATAGCGTATACCACTCACGGCCAATTCCAATGTATCCATCGCTTTGCGTATGTCGGCTCCTACTTCGGGGCGCATGGGGTACATATTGGCATGCTCCAGCGTCAATCGGGCTGCAGCCAGCTTTTGCACCAGGTCATCGTGCAACTCACGCGAAATCCGGGTTCGTTCAAAATAGATAATCTCGTCTATGGCAATGATATTTTCTTCTTCCGAAAGTTTGACAAAATCTTCCGGATGTTGCACAATCACACGGGCACTGATTATCTCTTGCAGTCGTTTGATCTCTTGCACCAGCACTTCTTCTTTTTGTCGCCATGTGGCGCTTTCGGTATCAAATTGTTCGCTTTTATTGATCAGACGCTCCTTTGACTCCTCCATTGCCTTCATCAAGTTGGAAACGGCATCTTGTGAGTCGCGGCGATAGGTATACACCAGCGCAAAGGCGAGAACCGCGATGATGATCAGGGAGACAACAAAAATTAACGACATTACTTAGGCTCTGCCCACAAAGTAACGTTATTTATCGGTAAACTTAAAAGTGTTTAAGATCACATCCAATTCGCGCATAATTTCGCGCTGTTCTTTTCCAGGTGCGTAGGTAAATCCCTCGATGTAGTAGAACCAGCCGTTTTTCTCATCCACCAGCGCATACGACAAAAACGGGCCGCCCATCGTAAGATTATTTGTACGCCACAGTCCACGCATCTCCACGGCATATTTTCCACGAAAATTAACTTCACGGGTCAATACCGGCTTAAAGGATACTTTTGTTTCTGTTACCAGATACGACTGCAGGCGCGCCGGGTCGCCGAATAGATGTTTCTTGCAAACCTGATCGCGGAAAGCAATGAGGCTATCTTTCTTAAATTGATCAACCGATCGGTATGGTTTACGAGCAATAAATACATCTTTGTCATCCTTAGGATTAATCTGACGCGCCCAAATAAAAGAACTATCGGCGGTTACGAGGTCAAAACCAAACGGAATTCGAATTTCTGCTTTCATAGACTTGCGCATCAAGTCAGAAACACCTTTCAGTTGTCCGGATTTAAACAAGGTGGTCGTGAGACGATTTACTTCTGCACGATCGAAGTGTCCGGTGATTCGCTCCTGATTGGCCCGAATTTTACGCATCAATTCGCGTTCGTTTGTACCGACTAAAAACATCACCTCCTGCCCTTTCGCAAAAAGATTGGTAGAGGTGGTCATGAAAAAGGAAGTGTCTGATTTGATGCGGCTGATGGATTGTGGTGTAAACATACCACGCACACGTTTTGCGCCCGATGTCTGTTGATCGAGTGTAACCGCAAAGATCAAGTTCCGGCGTTGCTTCAATACAAAATTCAGCTTGCGCGGATCAATCCATCGCATTCTGAAAATCGGCTCAGTGCGGTTGAGCACGAGCATATCGCGGGTAAACGTAGAATCAATTAACCGACCCAAGGGCCCCTTCCATTGCAAGGAATCCATGACCAGATACATATCGCCCGAAAGACCCGAAGCCGGTGGGCCGGATGTTCCGCCTCCTTTTTGGTCAGAACAAGAAGACAAAATGGCAACAGCGGCTAAGAGAACAACTAACTTTTTCATTTTAATTTTCGGAAATTGGGTAAGATTCCCTCTCTGGAATCCCATTGACAGCGAAATGTCACAAGAAGAAACAGCAATGGCAAGTCTGCTGCAAGGTATTTAGCCAATGACTAACTTTTGACCCGGCTTTAACTTGTTTCCCTTCAACTTATTAAGGCTTTTCAGCCTTTCTACGGTTACTCCGGGTAGCCGCTTGCTGATTTCCCAAAGCGAATCGCCCGGCTGAACGATGTAGGTTTTCGAGTTGGGCGACAAGAGGGAATTGAGGTTACGCGTAGAAGCGGAAATGCGCACTGGATATGTCCAAATACTCAATCTTTGACCTGCACGAATGGTATTTCCGGAAAGGCTGTTCCATTTTTTAATGTCTGCCACACGTACACCATAGCGCTCGGCAATAGAACCGAGCACATCGCCGGAGCGTACTTTGTACATTTGAATTTCGCGGCCATAGGTATTGCCCGCCATATTTTTCGCCAGCGATTCCAACTCTTTTTTGCCAATGCGCGAGGCGGAATCTAAAATGAACTGTCTGTTTTGTTCCAGCGATGACTTGGCCCACACCGGAATTTTTATGATGTGATTCTTGCCATTATCAGGAAGTGCGCTGCGCATCACCGATGGATTTAAACGCTGCATGTCTTCCAGACAGGTGCCGGTTAAATTGGCAAATGTTTCAAAATGCAAAAATTGCTTTACGTGAATGGTATCGTGCGGAGGCACTTCTTCTTTCGCCAGTTCTACCAGGTTGTGCTCCTCGGTATGATTCATGGCATAGATGATGGCAATGAATTGTGGCACATACGATTTGGTTTCGCGAGGCAGGCGTGCATACACTTCCCAAAAGTTTTTCTTGTAGCCGCTCTTGCGGATGGCGTTGCGCACAGTGCCAGGTCCGGAATTGTAAGCTGCCAACACCAAGTGCCAATCTTGAAACATGCCATACAATTGTGCCAGATAGCGGCAGGCTGCATCAGTCGATTTCTCCGGGTCCATGCGCTCGTCAATATACCAGTCATTGCTAAGCCCCATGTAGCGGCCGGTGCCCGACATAAACTGCCACAACCCCACCGCGCGAGCACGTGAAGTGGCACGTGGGTTAAGTCCTGATTCGATGATTGACAAATATTTTAACTCATCGGGCAGATTGTATTCTTTCAATTTTTTTTCAAACAGCGGAAAGTATAAATCTTTTCTGCGCTGCACCATGCGTGTGTACTCGCGGTCGCGAATGGTGAAATAATCAATAAATGATTGCACTTTATTGTTGTATGTCAACTCAATCGTGCGTTGCAAACAACCCAACCGATCGGCAATCAACTGAGGCGAAGCGTCCGCAGGAATGTATTCCAAATTATTCGGCATCAAAAGTGTGGCCGTCGTATCAATGGGTAAAATCAAATCGCCACCCAAGGTGTCTTTTACAATCACATCTTGCGCTACGGATGAAAAGGAAAATAAAATAAGCGACCACCGAAATAGAAGATGTGTCAATCGCTTGGGGGGACTATTTTTTTTCATACCAATTTGTAAAAGTTTAAAAAATAAAACGCCTCTACCATCTTCACGCGAAAAAATCACTGTAAGTTCAACAATATCTTCGAGAATTGAAACAGTTTTTCTTCCTCAAAGTCATCGGCCATGGCTTGTATGCCCATGGGCAACCCCAGTTGATCTTTTCCGCAAGGAACAGAAATGCCCGGAATGCCGGCTACATTAGCCTGAACGGAAAATAAATCGGCTAAGTACATTTCCACCGGATTATCTGAATGCTGCCCCAACTTGAATGCCGTTGTAGGCGTAGTGGGGGTTACAATAAAATCGTAGGATTGAAATATTTTTTTTAGCTCGTCGCGAATCAATCGCCTCACTTTTTGTGCCTTTGAATAATATGCGTCGTAATAACTGGCGCTGAGTACAAATGTGCCGAGTAAAATTCGTCGCTGCACTTCTTTACCAAAACCTTCGGCTCGTGTTTTTTTGTAGAGCGATGCCAGATCGGTGGTGTTAGGGCTGCGATAGCCATAACGCACGCCATCGTAACGCGAAAGATTAGAGCTGGCCTCGGCGGTTGCTAAAATGTAATACGTAGGCAACACATATTCATTCAGTGGAAAATCAATTGCATCCACGGTGTGTCCCTCGCTTTTCAGCAAATCTAACTTTCGTTGAATGGCCTGTTGAATTTCCGGTTGCAACGCGGTAGAGTGCAAGGTGTCGCGCATATAGGCGACTTTGAATTTTTGCGCAGGCGCAGGTGTAACTACATACGAAGGCACCGGTTTTTGCGATACAGTACTATCAAATTCATCGGGTCCTGCAATCACTTCCAAAACAAGTGCGGCATCTTCAACGCTTTTGGAAAAAATGCCTATACAATCAAACGAAGATCCGTAGGCAATCAGTCCGTGACGCGAAACACGAGAGTAAGTAGGCTTTAAGCCCACAATTCCACAGAAGGCAGCCGGTTGGCGTACCGAGCCGCCCGTATCGGAGCCGAGCGAAACGTGGCATAAGTCGGCCATAACGGCCACTGCCGAACCACCGGATGAGCCGCCGGGCACACGCGTAGTATCGATTTCGTTGCGCACGGGGCCGAAGGCAGAACTTTCGTTCGACGAACCCATCGCAAACTCATCGCAATTCTGACGCCCAATGATGATCGCATCGGCATCCAATAATCGTTGCACGGCTGTGCCATTGAATTGAGAAATAAAGCCATCTAAAATGCGGCTGCTCGCTTGCAGCGGATGATCTTTATAGCAAAGCACATCCTTGAGGCCGACCACCAAGCCGGCCAGCTTACCAGCGGTTCCGTTTTTTATTTTGAGATCAATGGCTTCTGCACGCTGCAATGCTTCCTCGCGGTAGACGCTGAGGAATGCATTGAGGTGTTTTTTATGGTCGATGTTGGCCAAAAAATAAGTGACCAACTCCCGACAAGAAGTGATTCCATGTTGAAGATCGTGCTGGACGTGCGCGAAATTCGAGTAAGGTTTCAATGCTTATTCCTGGTCAATCTTAGGCACTTCTTTGCCTGCATCATTCACCTCTTTCTTCACGTCCTTCACGGCATCTTTAAACTCACGAATGCCTTTGCCCAATCCTTTGGCAAACTCAGGTATTTTTTTTGCACCGAAGAAAATCAACACAAATAAGCCGATTATTACCCACTCGCCCATGCCCGGCATTCCAATCAAAAATAGTGTGCTCATAAAATTAAGTTAAGGTTGTAAAGATAGAATTATTTGTTTGATCCAAAAAGGGTGTTTTTATGGGCGGAAACGCTAGTCTAAATTCAATTCCTTCCACTCTGGCCTGCGCATAGCCAAAAAATGATCATTGGCAGCATGGTACTCCAGTTGATCATAAAACAAGGGTATCACATCCATTCCTTCGGTGGTCAAAAGTCCCCATTTGCCGGCCTGACTTACCAGTAGATAGCCACTGCGCACTTCGGTCAGATGATCAAAACGGGGCTCGATTAAGATGGCACCCATAGCAGAAGCCAGCCCAAGCAAGCCTTTGATTTTAAATAGAAATTTGCCGTCGGGCAGGCGCTGGATCGATTCGTACTTCACATCCAAAACGGGTTTGCCCGCAGTATTGATCACACCTGTTTTACCGTTGCGCTTTACGATGGAAAATCCCTGATAAAAAGGTGAAACGTTTTCATAGTTGGGTTGAATGATCAGTTGATCTTGTTTGTTGAGAAAACCCCACTTACCAATCAGTTTAACAGGTGCCAATCCATCTTTGAAATCGGCCACACTATCGTAGCGGTTGGCAATCACCAGGTTGCCACGTGCGTCTACAAATCCAAACTTATCGTCGCGGCGAATAGCCAACAAACCCTCGCTCAGTTGAAACTCTTTGACTGCCGGAGAGGTTCGCACTTCCGCGGAAGCGATTGCTGTCGGCACATAGTGCCTACCGTTGTAATCAAATTTGTTTTGCCTGCCATCGGGTACTATTTCTACCCAATAGGTAGACTCGAGCTGCACCCGATACGGCGTAAATGAAATGACTTTGCCATCCCATGTTTTGAGAAATGAATTGTGCTTTTCGCGAATGAGATAACACGCATCATTAGCGAGTTGGATGGGGAACGGCTGCGGAGCCATTTTCCAGTTTTCGCGGTGATCGATAATGCCGTACTGATTTTTAAATTTAACAGCCACGTAGTTGGAGGAACGATCGCCAATGGAATCGAATACACAATGGATAAACTCCCCGCCCTTTGTATTGACCACACCATAAAACCCACGGCTACGCACCACCCAGCTGGTGCCATTGAAGCGATGGAGCACATCGTATTTCTTTTGTGTGATTGTTTCTCCGGCTGCATTGGTTAGATGCCATCCTTCACTCTTTTCAAATACCCGATAGCCGGAAGGGGTTAGTTGAACAGAGTCGTAAATCGCAGGCAAAATACTTTTGCCATCGGCATCAATAACACCGAGTTTGTTTTTGTGTCCGGCTAAAAAAACAGAGGGCTTGATCTCGCGCAGGCTATTCCATTGCAGTGGCACAATCATGCGGTTACGTTCATCCAGCAAGCCATATTTGCCTCCTAAAAAAATAATGCTGCGGTGGTGCGATACAGAGACTAAATCATCGGCAATGATCTTCGATAGCTCTTCGTTTTTGTAGGTGAGGTATTTCCACTCGCCGGGTAGTTGCACTTGTATGGCACCCGATTCCGTAATTTTAATGTGGCTGTACTGAGTGGGCACTTTTATTTCGCCTTCGCGATTGATCAGACCTTGCAATCCTTTTTGATAAATGATGGAATAGCCCTTGTAAAATTGTGAAAGACTATCAATAGAAAAATCAGTAATGGGCTTTCCTTCTTCGCTGAACAAAGCAATTTTATTTTCACGGTTTTGCACTGCATAGCGCAGTGTGCCGAGCGATGCGATGTTTTTGAATTGCAGCGGAATGATCACTTGATTTTGCAGATTGACTAACCCAAACTCGAAGCGCGCATCTTTCAAGTTAAACACAATGGCGCGCAAGCCATTGATCTCAATACCATCGTACACAAAAGGAATGCGCATCTCACCCCGCAATGAGATGCAGCCCACTTTATCGGCAATCGGGCTAATTTTTTTTCGCGCGATGATGTACTCGCCACTTTTATAGATGAGCTGCGTGTACAGAGGCTGAGTAATCAATTCTTTGTTGAGGTTGATCAGCCCCCATTGTTCTTTGAGACGATAGCCGGTGGTTTGCCCAATGACGGAGAAGCTGCCATCGGACCAGCCGAGTGCTTCAAACGAAGCAGGGATAATGACCTGGCCTTTATCATTTTTAATTCCCTTCTTTCCATTTTCTTCAAATAGCTCGTAGCCCTCTGCTTGAACGAATGCAGATAAGAACCACGCGAAAAGAAATGGAATTAATTTCATTTTACAAGATTAAAATAATCGCTTGTCAACTCAAACGTTTAGCTAAGTCAAAATTACTTTGAAGAGCGGCACTAAAATAATTAGACCTTAACGGTGAGCTGTTCTTACACCGTGCTTTGCTAACTTAGACCTCTTGCTATTTAGCGCAGCCTCGACTATCAATACGATACTGTCAGATTTAAGTGTCCACCGAGCCCTTTTTGTATAATTCTCATAAGGGTCGACAAGCGAATATCGCTGGCATCATTCTCAATGCGAGATATATACGATTTTGTTGTTCCACATTTTGTTGCCAGTTGCTCTTGCGTCAAATTCTGTCGTTCCCGCATTTCCTGAATGAGCACGCCCAATTTGAAGGCTTCAAATTCTTGTTCGTAAGCATTCCGCTTTGCCGTTCCTTTCTTTCCATATTGCATATCAAGGTGGTCAGAAAAGGAAGTTAAATTCTTATGTATCTTTTTTTTCATTGAAGTACTGTTTTTTTAATTTCTCTGCTAATTCAATTTCCTTCCTTGGCGTTTTCTGCGTTTTCTTTTGAAATCCGTTAACCAATATTATTAATTGGCCTTTGTCGAAGAAACTGAACACTCGATAAATATCGCTGCCTACTTCCACACGGACTTCGAAAATTCCGTCGGAGCCCTCCAAGTGCTTAAAATACTTTTCAGGTACTCGTTCAATAGTTGAAATTAAACCCAATGTCCAGTTGAACTTAGCTTTTACTTCTGGCTTCAAGGTTTCGAAGAAGTCCAAGTAGTACTTCTTGTAATAGAAAATACGCCGGATAAAGCTCTTATTCACTAGGCAAAGTTACCTAATTAGGAAACTATTTTCAAAACCTCTCATTCAAATTATGCCCAAAACGTGAACATACTGGTTGCAAAATAAGGTTCTCGCTAAGCTCAAATAATTGAATATTGATTGGAAATCATTTATTCAAGCTGAGTTCTAGGGAATTTTTTGGAGATTTGTACCGTTAAGCCTTAACCTTACCAAAGGGTAACGAAAAACACTGCGAACTATGTACATCGAGCAACTCTATACAAATTGTTTGGCCGAGGCCGCCTACTACATCGAATCGGAAGGTGAGGCTGCCATTATCGACCCCATCCGTGAAACAGAGCCCTACACAGAATTGGCGAAGCGCAGAAATGCTACCATCAAGTATATTTTTGAAACACACTTTCATGCTGACTTTGTATCGGGCCACATCGACCTCTCTAAAAAAGTGAAAGCACCCATCGTGTACGGCCCCATGGCCAAAACGAATTACGACATCATCAGCGCGAAAGACGGTCAAGAGTTTAAACTGGGCAAACTGACCATTAAAGTTTTACATACACCCGGCCACACTCCGGAATCGTCGTGCTACTTGTTGCTGGATGAAAACCATAAAGAGCACGCGGTATTTACTGGCGATACGCTTTTTGTGGGCGATGTAGGCAGACCTGACTTGCTGGATGGCGTAATGTCGCGCGAAGAATTGGCAAGCCTGTTATATGACTCGCTCAATCAAAAAATAAAAACGCTGCCCGATGCAGTCATCGTTTATCCGGCACACGGCCCCGGCTCAGCGTGTGGAAAGAATATTGGCAAGGAAACATTCTCTACTATCGGCGAACAAAAGAAGTTTAACTACGCGCTGAAAGATCAAACCCGCGAACAGTTTATTGAGCAAGTAACGGATGGTATCTTGCCACCTCCCAGCTATTTCTTTCAGGATGCGCGTATCAACAAAGAAGGATACAACTCCATCGACTCAGTGATTCGGGAAAACAACCGTCCACTATCGTTGGTTGAGTTTAAAACAGAAGTGAAAAATGGTGCATTGATTTTGGACACCCGCAAAGCCGAGGTATTTGAGAAAGGATTTATACCTACATCGGTGAACATTGGATTGAATGGACAATATGCGGTGTGGGTAGGGACTCTGATCAACATTCAAACTCCGCTGGTTTTAATTGCAGATGCCGGAACAGAAGCAGAAGCAATACTGCGCCTGGCACGCATTGGTTACGAAAATGTAATCGGCTATTTGCAAGGGGGCATTGCTACCTGGGATGGAAAACTGGATACGGTACGCTCCATTACTGCGGAAGAAATGAAAAAAGAAATGCAGCATACGCATGTGCTGGATGTGCGCAAGCACGGCGAGTGGAATGTGAGTCACTTGCGTGATGCTTCGTTTGTACCGTTGGCTAACTTTCCGGATAACTTATCTACCCTCGATAAACATACTCCGTACATCGTTCACTGTGGCGGTGGCTATCGCTCGATGACGGCTATCTCCATCATGAAAAATGAAGGCTTCACTAACCTAACCAACGTGTATGGTGGATTTGGAGCCATGGTGCAAGCAGGTTTGGAAGTGGTGACAGAAGAGGTAGCTGTCTAACTAGTCAAAAATTTAGTCACATCCTCTGGGGTATCGATGTCGATATCGCCTAAAGGAAATGGCACGGTCGCAACTTGTGATTTGTGCTGAGCGATGATACTGCGCGCGCCCTGTTCATCAGATAATTGCAAGATGGTGTCAAACCATTCGCGCCTGAAAATGGCAGGAACTCCTGCTCCATCTGCATACGCGGAGGCGACAATGGACGCGGCGCTCTCGTGAAATTTATTTTTTAATTCACGCAGATGCGCTGCATGTAGGTGGGGCTGATCGCAGACTAGAACAAGTATGCTGTCCGCATCCGGCGCTTGAAGTAAAATTTGTCGAAGGCCGTGTTTCAACGAATGACCCATGCCCCTACTCCAATCGGGATTGTAGGTAATCTGTAGCGGCAATTCATTGATCTCTTCCTGATGTGCATTCGCGTTGGCACCAAGAACCACCAGTGTCGGGAATTTAGTCTCCAGGGCAACCCGTGCTGTGCGCTTTAGTAAAGTAAGACCCTGATAGGTGAGCAATTGCTTGCTTCTACCTAACCGGGAAGAAGAGCCTGCCGCTAAAATGATAATAGCTGGCGGCTTCATGGCATCATCGGCTTTGCTGCCAGAAAATCTTTTTCGCCGATGGTGTTGTTTTCGGTGTAGTCGGTATCGACAACGATCTTCCAGATGCCATCGATCTTCTTGAGCACGACATGAAAGCGTCCGTAATAAATTTGTTGTTTGCCATCAGGAGCAGTCACGACAGTTTTATAAATGCCGACTTCTATTGCATGGTCATCTTTCGCGAGACGCTCGGTGAAACGCAGTTCAAGTGTTCGCTTTAAATTATTCTTCAATTCATACGCATCACCCTCAGATTGCTTTTTCAGATACTCATCGTATCCCCAAATGGTTTTGGCATCGCGCGGAGAGCGAACAACGTCTTTTGAATGCAAGGCTAAAAAAGCAGTAGCATTATGCTCTCCGAAGTATTGGATAAATGGCTTCCAAACTTGGGTGTTTATTTCCGTCTGCAAGGATTGTGCATGTAGAGCGAAAGAATTGATCCACAATAAAAGAATGGTTGTATGACGCATGGCAAATAAGTCTTGAGAGTTAGTGTGATGTACTGTACTGTTGAACGTACCTAAAGATGGAGCGGTTGTCTGAAAAATCAAAGCAATGTACTACTTATTGAAAAGGGCGAATCGGGTATTTGTGTTTGTGTTTCGTGAAGACACGAAACAAATTGTGCATGCAGAGCGAAAGAACTGATCCACAATAAAAGAATGGTTGTATGACGCATGGCAAATAAGTCTTGAGAGTTAATGTAATGTACTGTACTGTTGAACGTACCTAAAGATGGAGCGGTTGTCTGAAAAATCAAAGCAATGTAATACTTATTGAAAAGGGCGAATCGGGTATTTGTAGTTGTGTTTCGTGAAGACATGAAACAAATTGTGCATGTAGAGCGAAAGAACTAATCCATAATAAAAGAATGGTTGTATGACGCATGGCAAATAAGTCTTGAGAGTTAATATGATATGTTGTTGAAGGTACCTAAAGATGGAGCCGTTATACGAAAAATCAAAATGGCGATATCTTACTCATTGAAAAATACGAATCGAGTATTAAGTATTTGTGTTTCGTGAAGACACGAAACAAGGCATAAAAAAGGCCCGAAACAGTGATGAAGAAGAATGCATCATATCGTAGAGACAGGCATTCTACACACTGTAAGATATAACCCTATGCTAATGGTAAATTATTTAATTTTTATTGTGGTGGAGTCTCTGGTAATGGTGAGTGCACTTATGAGTTCGTCATCCGTTTGCCCGCCATTATTAATTTTTACCGTATGAATCTGATTGACTTCATACTCATTTGAGCCAACGTATTCGACCCTACAATCATACCTGTTCTCAAGAGTATCTCCCGGTTTATATCGTCCAGATAAATTATCAAATCCGCAATCTACTACAGATTTGGATTGAACAGAGTAGATTGTATTTTCCGTTCCGTCAGCAAAATTAATGATGCTGAAACTTTCGTTACATTCCCCCATCCACATCATACCTGCCTGAATCACGATTTCTTTTATGCCATCATTGTTTAAATCTTTTATGTCCGCTTGATTGAACTCTCCCACCTGACCCGACCAAATAATCTGAATTCCATCCGAACAAGACACAATCATCAGCAGGTTGTTCGCATTACCTGACGACAATCCAGCCTCGCCCTTCATTCCGATTAAAAAGTGTTTAGATTTTGAGGAGACAAAATAATCCTCTGTAATAAAAACACCTGCCGTATCTACATCGCTCAAATTCCAAATCCGGGGATTATCCGAAGCATCAATAACTGAATTAGCGATTTTATAAAGTACACGGTTGGTTTGGATAGTGTTACAATCATACTTTTCTTCCTCACCCAAAGCGACTTTTTCTGTTGGCTTTCTACACGAGAAAAAAACGAAACTGACAGTAGCACTAATCAATACCCAATAAATCTTCATCGCTTTTAATTTATGAAAGTCCGTTTTGTAAGGAATCAATTCGAAAGGGAAAGAACGAAGCATAGCCGGGTTATCTTCTGCACGACTTGTTGGTAAAATAAATTTTTCGATTTTCGCCATCCACAAACTCAGAGCCGTACTTCGTGTTGTGCTTCTGCAATAGTTTTTGTTCTCCTTTCTTGAAATAAACATCTCCTTCCGGATTTAAACGCACCCGCAATCTATATTCCCCTGGTTTTGGTAAAGTGTAGGTGAGGCTCTTAAATCCAATGGAGAAAAATGTGATTTTTTCATTGGGAATAAACCGTGTCTTAATCATGCACTCTTGCTGATTACAAAAAAAAGATTTGTTGACCGCACGTGCAAAATCGACGTTTGCTGACAGGCTATCCCGTTGCACATTACGCTCAATTCGAAAATAAATGATCACTAGATTACTATCTCCCATTTTCTCTACATCAATTCCATCCGGAGGGATTTCATCAAAAGTCAATGTTACATTTTCGTTTGCCTCCGCAAACTTTCCCATCCCAAAAAATGAAACTGTTTTTTTCGCTTGCTTTGTCAGGTAATAGCATTCAAACTTTCCATCGTTGGTGAACATGAGGTAATACTCGTTGACACCACTACAACAACTCTGGCAATAATAGGTTGGCTTGTCATCTTGACCAAATAGGTCTGACGTAACTAAACAGAACAACAAACTAAAGATTCGAAGTCGAAACACGGGCATCAAATTTATAGATCACTTCGCTTTCTACTCATAGATTAGCTCACTCGCTTTAAAGATGCCTTTCCACTTATCGACAAAATGGTGCGACAGCGAATTTTCTTTTACGGTGACTAAATTTACATACAATGAAGCACTTCCCTGAATGACATAGTATAGTCGCGATTCGGGAATCTTGTGATGATGAAAGCGGGGCGACTCAATTTTAAATAAAATCCAGTGATGTTCGCCCGTTTCATCTTTTTCGATTTCGGTAACCGTCGATTTGGGTGCATTCAATTTTACTTGTTCATACATGGCCATCATGATATTTTCCATCGGCACATTTTGAGCACCCATAATCGATATCATCGTTCCAAGGATGGTCCAATGCTCGTGGGTTTCGTGTTCAGGTATTAATTCGAGCACGTGCATGGCCTTATCTTTCTGATCGGATCCTACTTTCCATTTGTATTCATCGGGCCAAATGGTTTTTAGTTTTTCGCGTTTGTCTTGCGCACGGCTGCTGAATGGCAACGTAATCAGAATCAGTAAAACTAAAATCAGGTATTTCATTGCTTAATGGTTTTTTGTGCCCACCCGGTCTTTCTGTTCGTTGGGTGTGCGCACATAACTTTTGGCTTTTCTTTTCTCCATTTCGGCTAATTGGGCAGCACCATATGGCGTGGTGTCTCCCGTAAAAACTACCCGCCAAATTTTTCCCTTCTTCGACTCGGAAATATACAGTGAGCCATCCGGGCCCTCGGCTAAGCCCATCGGGCGGTAGTGTGCTTCATTCATGTTGACAATGGTTTCTACTCCCGCAAATCCATCGGCAAATATTTCCCAGTTTTCTGATGCCACTCCATTTTCAAACGGAACGAAGGCAACGATATATCCGGCCTGCGGATACGGACCTCGGTTTGTAGATCCATGAAAAGCAACGAATGCGCCATTGCGGTAGCGAGCCGGAAACTGTGTGCCTTTGTAAAACAACAAATCGTTGGGAGCCCAGTGCGCGGGAAAGCCCATCATGGGCAAAGCAAACCGCGTATCTTCCTGGGTGCCATCGCCACCATATTCCGGCGCCAGCATGCGTTTCTTTTTTACGGGATCGTAGTAGGTGTACGGCCAGCCATAGTTATCGCCTGCCTTTATCTTCATGAATTCCTCTGAAGGCAATACCGCGTTTTGCCATTCGCTGTAATGATCGGGCGCATGGCCATGCAAGTAATCGCGGCCATGCTGAACAGCATACAAACTATTGAACGTATCGTTCCATGACAAGGCCACCACACTGCGCAAGCCTGTCGCATACAACTTACCGTCTGCCTGGTATTGCCCGGGTTTGTTCTCATCGAAGCGCCAGATGCCTGCCTGATCCATTAACTGTGGACAAGGTTGCTGGCCTTTGATACCTGCCGTTGATCCGTGTGAATAAGCTTCCAATGCCTCTGGGGTCCAATCTTCACAAACATTCGTCGGTGCACTGAAGGTGACATACATGCCGCCCCGATTGTCAAACGCCAACGATTTTGCGTTGTGCCATTGAATGGGATGAAGGTCAATCACCATCACTTCAGGTTTGCCGGTAGGTATGAGTTCTGGTGGTGTCAGTTTCTGACGGTAAACCACCAGCTCCGAACTAAAATAAAGATAGCCATTGTGTACGCGCATTTCTGTTGCAAAACTTCCATCGTTCGGGTAATCGCCGAAGCGTTGAATGATATCGGCTTTGCCATCGTGGTTGGTGTCGCGCAGCGCCACATTGCCCCTGTCGCCTTCTATGATTTTTAATTTTACATAAATGTCGCCATTCTCGTTGATGGCCAAATGCCGCGAGGTGCCCACGCTGTCTGCCACGACCAATGCTCCAAAGCCATCGGGCAAAAACAATCCACCATTGTCCGAATCTGGCGAGGGAGTTTTGTGCGTTTCCTGTTGATCGCAGGCCCATAAAATGAGCGCTGTTGCCAGAAGGAAAATAAGTGCGCGCATAGGTGCTGGGTTGTGGTTGTTACAAATATCCTTTATTTTTTAGAATGTACACGACGCAGGATTATTTTCTAAAAACATAATGACCAATTATTTTAAAGGCAAACAAAACATCTTCCTCCATTTGCCCCTGGCCAATATTATGAATGATGAGATAACGCAGTCCATCGTTCGATTTATGGTTGGAAACTATTCCAATATGGGTGATGGCTCCTCCCAAATTCCAGCAGACAATATCGCCGGGCACATAATCTTTTGGCTCATTGCTTATTTTCTTTGTCTTTCCAAACCTTGAAAAAAATGTCATCAGGTTGGGCACCCGACGATGATCAATATTTTTGTCGGTATGTTTCAGTCCCCAGTTGGGCGGATACTTGGCAAAATGAGCTTGCATGTCTTCATGCACTTCTTTCTGCAGATCAATTCCTAATTTTCGATAGGCGCGAATGACAACATCGGTACAAACACCTTTATCGGCAGGTACATCTCCACCCGGATATGGGATTGAAAAATACGTGGGGTCGTATTCTACTTTCTGGTGCGTCAACGTAAATGCTGCTTCTGCCAGTTTATCTGTAAATTCATTTTGCGCAAACAATTCACTTGCAAAGCCGCTAACGAATAGCGCACACCAAAGAAAAAATCTCTTTTTCATTTACCGATGATGAATGGGACCCGGCAGATGTTTCAAGAATCCGGCTGGGCGCTGCGCAAACACACTTTGAATTTCAGCTATGATAGAAACGGCAATTTCATCCGCCGCCTCTGCACCAATGTCCAAACCGATGGGCGAATGAATACGGGTCCGTTGCGCATCGGTCAGTTCAACTCCATCTTTTCGAAACTCGTCGCACATTTTATCAAAACGCTTACGCGGACCTAAGATACCAATGTAGGGAGCAGGTGAATGAATTACTTTCTTCAGTACATCGCGATCGTATTCGTAATTGTGCGACATGAGCACACAAGCGGTGTAGTGTGTAATTTGAAAATCGCGATCGATAAATTCGCGCTGGCACAACGACAACTTGTCGACTCCCGGAAAAAAAACAGGTGCGATGTGGGCAACGCACTCGTCTGTTACTTGCACTTCCCAGCCCAGTGTTTTGGCCAGTTGACTCACTGGGCGCGCATCAAAGCCGCCGCCGAAGATCATGAGGGAAACGGAAGGTTGAATCCATTCCAAAAAAACTTCCGCTTCGCCAGTTGCCGTTGCCATTGTCTGTGCAAATGATTTTTTGTGTGTAAAAACTTCGTGCAATTGTCGTTGCAGTTCGGCTTTCAATTCAGCGTCGGCAATGGTAGACTGCACCAGTCCTGCGGACTCGCACCACATTTTTTCGCCTACACCTCTTTCGCCTCTAAAAACGGTGGCCATCGCTACGGCTTCGTTGCGGTGAATGATAGGCTCAAAGAATTGCGTTGGAAGATAATTGCCTGAAAAAGGTTCGATCAGCACGTCGATCACGCCATTGCATCCCAGGCTGATGCCTAAATTCTGGTTGCTCTCTTCGCGTGTATCGTAGGTGACGGTCATCGGTTGTTTGCTGGTCATTACCAATCGGGCTTTGCGCAAAGCATCGCCTTCCAAACAACCACCGCTGATGGAGCCTACCCATTTGCCATCATCTGTAATTAACATGCGTGCGCCGGGGCTGCGATAGGAAGAACCACTTACTTTTACCACGGTGGCCAAAGCCGCCTGTCGGTTTGCATCTAACTTCTTGTGTTCGGCTACGATGGCCTTCAACTCCCTCATTTCTTATGAATTCTTTTTCTCACTTAGATCGATCGGCAATTTGCGTATGCGTTTTCCGGTAGCTGCATAAATGGCGTTGCACAAGGCGGCAGCAATCGGAGGCAACGTCATTTCGCCCAATCCTTCGGGTCCTTCTTCGCTATCTACCAGATGCACCTCTACACTCGGTGCTTCTTTCATGCGCATCAGTTTATAATCATCCAGGTTATTTACTTTAGCCTTGCCACCTTCAATTGAAACGGCCTGATGCAACGCAGCACTCAAACCATCGATCATGCCTCCCTCCAACTGATTCATGGCACTGCTCTTGTTGATCACCAATCCACAGTCGACCACCGCCAAGGCATTTTCCACTTTGATGGTTTGCGCATCGGGCATAGAAATAGTGACGACTTCGGCCACATAGGCTCCAAACATAAAATGAGCCGCGAAGCCTCTGAACAAACCTTTGCCCGCAGGCTTACTCCATGCTGATTTTTCGGCGGCCAGTTGAATTACATTTTTCAATCGTCGGGTGCTGTACACAGGGCCGCCGTGATCGCGGTACGGCATCATTTTATCTTCCACACCTAAAATCTCCAGGCGAAATTGCACCGGATCTTTTCCTGCCAACGCTGCCATTTCATCGATAAAACATTGATCGACCCAAGCAGTAACGTTATGGCCTGGAGCACGCCATGCACCTCGCGGCACTTTGCTGGCAACTGGCGTGTAGCTCATTCGGAAATTAGATACGAAGCCGGCAGGAAATCCATCCGGAAAAACTTCGGTTTGATAAGCCGGTGATGTAGAGCCTGAAAAAACACCGCGCGAGGTGGTAGTGCCATGAATTTGCCAGGCCGTTAATTCTTTGTTTTGATTCAAAGCGGCCTTTACCTGATACATACCGGCAGGGCGATAGAAGTCATGCTGCAAATCATCTTCGCGCGTCCACACCACTTGCACAGGTTTGGCGATGGCTTTTGAAAGGTAAACCGCTTCGCACGCATAGTCGGCCATCAGTCTGCGACCGAAGCCTCCACCAACACGTGTCATGCGAACTTTGATTTTATCGGCTGGCAATCCGGTGATCTCAGCCGCTTGTTGCCGCACCCGCGCAGGCACTTGAGTGGGGCCCCACAAATCGGCACCATCGCCACGCACGTCGGCACAATAATTTTGCGGCTCCATGGGTGCATGTGCCAGAAAGGGAGCTTCATAAACAGCTTCGTGTATCTGAGTAGCTTTCGCAAATACGTCATCTACATTTCCGTCATCGCGCAACACGTCTCCTTTTGCCTGCAGATTTTTTTCAAATTTTTCTTTGAGTGTAGTATCGGAATCGAGTTCTACTCCGGTTAAATCCCACTCAATCTTTAACGCCTTTCTACCTTTGAATGCGGCCCACGTATTTGTTGCTACCACAGCCACACCGGCTACGATCATGGTAGGGTTAGTGGTGGGATCGATGCGTACAACTTTTTCTACACCGCTAATTTTTAGTGCTGCCGTGTCATCCAACGATTTTATTTTTCCTCCAAACACGGGACATCGCTCAATGCTGGCAACACGTGTTTCTTTGGGGCGAGCATCTAAACCAAACTCTACTTTTCCGGTAACGATCAACGGATTGTCTACACCTGCAATGGGTTGACCAATGATTTTATAATCTTTTCTGTTTTTGAGCGGCGGATTTTCGCGCGGGTTTAGTTTAGAGGCGGCTTCGGCCAACTCGGCATAACTGAGTCGCGCTTCCGTTGATTTGTTATACACGTATGCTTCTTTGGCATAGCACTTGTCGAGCGAGCATTGCCACTTGCGTGCGGCCGCTTCAATCAGCATTTCACGGGCAGAGGCAGCGGCTTTGCGCACGGCATCGAAGTTGGATTTGATACCAGTACTTCCGCCGGCAAACTGTGCGCCATAGCGTGTGTCGAGCACGGCTTGTTGCACCTCAATGGTTTTCCAATCTACTTCAAGTTCTTCCGCTAAAATCTGCGGAAGCGAAGTTTTTATGCCTTGTCCGATCTCCGGATTTTTAGAGAACAAAATAATTTTTCCATCGGTGCCAATCTTCAGATAAACATTGGGTTCAAACACTTTGGTGTCTGCCACAGCACTCAATCCTTCTGCTTTCGCGCCAGAAGAAATGAAATGCATCCCAATCAATAAACCGGCTCCTGCCAGTCCGCTGCTTTTCAAAAAATCTCTGCGCGAATAGGTGCTGCCCTTGGCTTGCTCATATCCGGTGTTGAATAACTCGCTCATGATTTCGCCATTTTTTGTGCTGCCGACTTAATTGCTTTTTTTATGCGTGGATAGGTGCCACATCGGCAAATGTTTCCCGACATCGCAGCATCTATTTCTGCATCGGTGGGGTTTGGTTTCTTAACTAACAACGCACTGGCCGACATGATTTGGCCTACCTGACAATACCCACATTGTGGCACATCAATTTCCATCCATGCTTGTTGCACAGGTGTTGGCCCCTCTTTGGAAAGTCCTTCGATGGTTACAATCTTTCCTTTGACGGCAGCTGCAACCGGCACACTGCACGAGCGAACGGCTGTGCCATTGAGGTGAACCGTGCACGCGCCACACTGGGCTTTGCCACAACCAAACTTAGTGCCTTTCAATTCCAACTCATCGCGCAATATCCAAAGCAAGGGTGTATCGGCATCTGCCTCCACCGTACGCAGTTCATTATTTACATTTAGTGAATAGGTTGCCATACATTTTATTGATTAGTGATTTCTTCTTCCTCGTTGTGAGCAAAGTAGTCCACATGAAACAGGTGGCCTTCGTATTTCTTGAAGTGGATGATGGCACCCACGTTGGTGTTTTCATAATGACTGGAGTGACAATGAACTTTCAGTGTGTCGCCTTTTTCTGTTTTGACGATCGCAATCCACTGCGCTTCTTGAGCGGTGGTAATGGTGTAGTTGCCCCGGCGACTGCCACCATAAGGCCCGCCCGAATACGTATGTGCAGGCACGTAAATCTTCTCGACTATGACACCTTTAAGGTGGTCGGGTTTTGAAAAAAGTAAATCGTAGATAAACAAACTCACGATGGCCACCAGAATAAATGCAATTATTCCGCCTACCCAACTACTGATCTTCGACTTCGACTGAATCATATGTGTGCATTAGCTTAAAGGGCACCTATAAAAATATTTCTTCTTATCACCTCAACCCTGCCCTTCTCCACAGGTAGAAGGGTGTATTGAATTTTTAGAGGTGCACTTAAAACTAAAATTACTAAAAAAAGAGAGCCAGCGGTGTTAATTCTTTTTAGGCATAAACATAAAATGTACTTTTACCAGCGAAACCTATGAACAAACCTTTTACCATTGGCATTACGGGCGGCAGCGGCTCGGGAAAAACCTTTTTTCTACAAGGCCTGTCCGATTTATTCAAGCCCGAAGAAATCTGTCTGATTTCGCAAGACAATTACTACAAACCTCGCGAGCAGCAACCCATTGACGAAAATGGTGTCAAAAATTTTGACTTGCCTATTTCCATTGACCGCGATGCTTTTTTGAATGACCTGCTTAAACTGAAAGCGGGACAAAGTGTATTTAAAAAAGAATATACTTTTAATAATCCGGCTGCGGAACCCTCGTTGCTCGAATTTAAAAGTGCTCCCATCATTATTGTTGAGGGCTTATTTGTTCAGTTTTTTGAGGAAATAGCTACTGAAATTGATTTAAAAATTTTTATTGAAGCCAAAGATCATGTGAAATTAGGTCGTCGCATTCGCCGCGATCAGGTGGAGCGTGGATATGATCTGGACGATGTACTTTATCGTTATCAATTTCACGTGATGCCCATTTACGAAAGTCAGATCGAGCCCTTGAAACATTATGCTGATCTAGTAATACCCAACAACAGTAACTTTAAAAAAGCGCTGGAGGTATTGGCCAGCTTTCTAAAATCGAAAATAGAGGTTGCAAATTAGCCGCCAATGCCTAGTTTTGCGATCCGTAATTTGTACGAGATAAACTGAAAATGTCTAAAAAAGGGTTAAAAAGAGGGTTTTTACTGATTGTCGGCATCTTATCGGTGGCGGTGATTGTGCTTACTCCGTCTTTTTACACACCCGCTTCGGAAGAAAAAGCTAAGGCAAAGACAGAACAGAGCGATGCCCAAGATCAAGCGAGCATTCATGCACCGTCGGATATGGTGGCCAATGGCAACACCCTTGCTGTTAGCAATAATGCACCGCTCGTTCCGCAACAACCCGCTATTTCCGAACAACCCCAAAAAATAGTTGCTGTTGTACGACAAGGGCTTTTCAAATTATTCCGCACACTCTTCCGAACCACCATTGCGCCCAACGCGCCTTAATCTTTTTTTATCTTATTCATTCGAGTGATTGGGTCTTGATTGATCCCAACTTATTTCAATCTGTTTTTTCATTTAAATTTTATTTTCATATGCGTAACAAAGGAGTCGTCATTGTACTCACCATTCTCATCACCCTGTTTTGTTTGTATTTTCTGTCATTTACGTGGGTATCTCGTAACATTCAAAAAGATGCCATCGCGCAAGCCACCGATAAGGCGGGCAATTTGGATTTAACAAAAAAACAAAGCTATCTCGATTCGCTTTGGAACAAAACGGTGTATAATTTATTCGGTGCCGAATACACCTACAAAGAAGTAAAAGAAAGCGAGTTGAATCTGGGTCTCGACTTGCAAGGCGGTATGCACGTGGTGCTAGAGATTTCTCCGATTGACATCATTCGCGGTTTGAGTGGCAACAATCAAGATCCGGCATTTGTCGCTGCCTTACAAAAGGCGCGCGAAATGCAAAAGGGCACAGATTCAAAATTCAGTGATTTGTTTTTCAAAGCGTTCAAAGATGCGAATCCCGATAAATCGTTGGCATCTGTCTTCACCTCTTCCTCCAATAAAGATCGCGTGAAGTTGACCGATAGCGATGCGGACGTGATGAAGTTTTTAGATACAGAAATTGAAGAAGCCATCGATCGTTCGTACACCATTTTAAAAACACGTATCGATCAGTTTGGAACATCTCAACCCAACATTCAACGCTTGCAAGGTACCGGAAGAATTCAGATTGAAATTCCGGGTGCCGATAACCCTCAACGCGTGCGCAAATTGTTGCAAGGCGTAGCCCGCTTAGAATTCTGGGAAATTGTTGAACCCTATGATCCACAACTGAGCCAGTCATTAGGCGCTATCAACCAAATGTTGTTGAAAGAACAAAACGAACTAAAAGCGGCTGGCACGACAACAACTTCTGAAGCGAGTGCAAACACAAATGCAACTACCACACCTGCAGACAGCACACAAACGGCCTTGGAAAAAGCATTGAGCACTTCAGCGAAAGACAGCACCGGCAACTCACTTGATTCATTGCGTGCAGCTACCTCTTCGCCTTTGTTCGCCCTCAGCAGCCAAACTGCTCCTTTCTACTATCAGTTGAAAGACACCGCTGTGATTAATAAAATTCTTCGACGCCCCGACGTGCGCGCCATGTTGCCTCGCACCATTGGTTTCTTCTGGGATGTAAAATCAAATCCGGAAGTAACGCCGGGCATCGAAGACATTCAATTGAACTTTGTTAACGTGGGCAGAAATGGAAAGCCTTTGCTGACCGGTGAAGTGATTAACAACGCCCGCCTGGATGTTGATCAGTTCTCTCGCCCTGCTGTGAGTATGACCATGAATGCGGCAGGAGCAAAAATCTGGGCAAAAGAAACAGCGAAAGCTGCCGCGAAACAACCTCAAGGAAGAATCGCGATTGTACTTGATAACTATGTGTACACCGCTCCTACGGTAAATGGCGAAATCCCGAATGGTAACTCACAGATCACTGGTTCTTTCACCAACGAGGAAGCGAAAGATTTGGCGAGCGTATTGAAAGCAGGTTCATTACCGGCACCAACTAAAATTGTAGAGCAGGCCATTGTTGGTCCTACATTGGGTCAGGTAGCCCAAAGTCAGGGTTTGATTTCCATGGCATGTGGTCTTGCGCTGGTGGTATTGTTCATGGTGGCCTACTACGCTAAGGGCGGATGGGTAGCTAACATCGCGTTGTTGTTTAACGTGTTCTTCATCTTGGGAATTTTAGCACAGTTGAACGCCGCTCTTACCTTACCCGGTATTGCCGGTATCGTATTGACGATGGGTATGGCCGTAGATGCGAACGTGTTGATTTACGAACGTATCAAAGAAGAATTGGCGATTGGCCGAAAGCTTCGTGATGCTATCAAGTTAGGATTTGATCGTGCCTTCATGACCATCTTTGACTCGAACTTAACTACTATGTTCACGGCGGCTGCCTTGTACATTTTAGGTCAGGGACCTATCAAAGGATTTGCCATTACGTTGATCATTGGTATCAGCTGTTCATTCTTCACAGCTGTTTATATTTCACGTTTGGTAGTGGAGTGGATGGTACGCAAAGGAGACGATGCAAAAGTTTCGTTTGAAACTCCTATCTCGCAACTGATTAAAAAGCGTAAAGAGTACAACTTTATTGCTAATCGCAAGAAGGCCTATATTTTCTCTGCATCGTTCATTGTAGCCGGTATGCTCTTAGTAGCGGTAAAAGGATTGAACTTTGGTGTAGACTTCAAAGGAGGCCGTTCATACATCGTTTCTTTCAACAAGCCGGTAGAAGCTACTGCCATGCGCGATGCATTGGCTGCAAGTTTTGAAAGTGCTGGTACGGAAGTGAAAAACTACGGAGGAAATAACGTGGTAAAAGTAACTACCTCGTACCTCATTGAAGATGAAACCGATGGTGCCGATGATAAAGTAAAATCTGCTCTGGTATCTGGTGTAACTAAATTTACCGGCTTGCAATTCAGCGAAAACGATGCGCTGATTGACAACACACACTTTACCATTTCATCGTCCTCTAAAGTAACTGCCACCATCGCCGATGATATAAAAAATTCGTCGGTTAAGGCTTCGTTGCTTGCCCTGGTGTTGATCTTCTTGTATGTATTGGTTCGATTTAAAAAATGGCAATACAGCTTGGGTGCTGTGATAGCGTTGGCCCACGATTCGTTGTTTGTAATTGCGGCCTTTGCATTCGCGAAACTGTTTGGCTTCGCCTTTGAAATTGATCAAGTGTTCATTGCTGCGTTGCTAACGATTATTGGTTACTCTATCAATGACACGGTAATTATCTTCGACCGTATTCGTGAGTTCCTTGGATTTGGTGCATCGCACGATCGCAAAGCAGTTTTCAATGATGCCATCAACAACACCTTGAGCCGTACATTGATTACCTCCGGTACCACGTTGATCACGGTTGTTGTCTTGTTATTCTTTGGTGGTGAAGTGTTGAGAGGTTTCTCATTCGCATTGTTTGTTGGATTCGTTATTGGTACGTACTCATCTATCTTTATTGCAGCTCCGGTTGTAATTGATTTGGATAAGAGCCCCGATGGCGAAGTAAAGCCGGTGAAGGCATAACCGAATAAAAAGTACACGAATAAAAAGAGGGGCTCAGGCCCCTCTTTTATTTTCGCTTGCTCAGCTCCAAACCTAAATTCTAATCTCTTTCTAATTTGAATTTGCCCAATGCATCTGATTTCAGAAGCTTGTATCGGTTATTTATAGTTTAGTAAAAGGTTGAAGCACAGAGCGTGTAGCATTTTTTGCTCTGGAAACAGGCTTGTGAAGTAAGTCCGTTTTTTTTAACCCGCGTGGGTTTTCAAGAAAGCAACCAATTGGGCAACGGCTTTGCTGCGGTGACTGATGCTATTTTTTTCTTCCAGACTCATCTCCGCCAAAGTACGGGTGTAGCCATCCGGAAGAAAAAGAGGATCATACCCAAATCCTTGTGTACCTCTCTTCTCGTGCAGGATTTGTCCTCGCAAGATTCCTTCAAACTGTTGCGTAGTGGAGGGCGTTACGAGCGTAATTACCGTTCGAAATTGCGCCTGCCGATTCTGTTGCCCGAGTAAATTTTTCAACAGCAAATTCATGTTATCTTCAAAGTTGCGTTGGGGGCCGGCATAATGTGCAGAATCTACTCCCGGTGCTCCAAACAAAGCATCTACCTCTAGTCCCGAATCATCGGCAAAACAAGAAACGCTATATTTCTGAAAAACATAATTGGCTTTCTGAAATGAATTACCCGGAATAGTGGTTTGCTCCTCTGCCAATTCTTCCACACATCCGATGTCCGATAAACTTGCTATAGAATAAGAAGAATCCAACAAGGCAAGCACCTCTTTAATTTTATACTGATTGTTGGTAGCAAAGCACAGTTTCATCATTTACTGATTACTTTCACTACTTCCACTTCAAAAATCACGTTGGTGTTAGGGGGCACTCCGTATTTCTCATACGATCCATAGGCAAGCCCCGAAGGCGTATAGAAGGTAGCCTTGGCGCCTTGTTTCAAAAACACCAAACCTTTTTGCCAAACCTTTAGCGTACCGGTTTTATTGAGGCGGTAGCTTTCCGGCGCGGCTGATTGATAAAACACAGTGCCGGTAGAAAGAATCTTTCCGGTGTAGCTAATGATTACCGAGTCTATAGCTAATGGAGCAATGGCACTGGAGGGCGGCACCGTTGTAATTTTGTACCGCAGCCCGGAGACATCTTTCAATACCGTCAGCGAATTTTTAAGAATAAAATCGTCGATGAAGACAACATCTTTCAGTAGTTGTTTATCAAAATTTGGGATTACCTTTTCCAAAGTAATGTGCATCACCAAATTGGCATTTCGCGGAATGTTGCCGGTGGGGTACGGTCCATACGCCAACCCGGAAGGTATGAACAGAGTGAGTTTGGCACCTTCGCCAACATCAGGCAATTGGTACCGGATGGCTTTGATGAGGGTGCTGAGTAAAAATGTAGCGGTAACATTTTTCGTAATGGTATCGCCACGTAACACCACTGTTGTGTATGTGATCTTTACCGAATCTTCTACAACCGGCTTAAATGAGGAGCCGCCGAGAGCAATCTGATATCGATAGCCCCGCGAGTCTACCTCTGCGGCAATATTGTTTTCGGTCAGGTATGCGTCAATTAGCCGGATATCGGTTTGCAGTTGCTGTGCGCCGGGAGGAATACTTTCTTCGCTACAGGATAAAAGCAAACCTATTATTCCCAGAGCGAAGAAAGTTCTCATACCATTGGGTGGGCTATTCAACAGCCGTTAATTCTACTTCAAAAATTAAATTAGCACGGGCGGGTATTCTACCATCGGATGTTCCGGCATATCCGTATGCCTGCGTAGATGGGATGTAGAATGTGGTCTTGCCGCCAACCTTCATTAGTTTAATACCAATATTCAAACCTTTGATGAGGGTGGATACCTTCACCTTCACCGGGATGTTTGACGCATCGAATGTGCTGCCTTCTTCTATACCATCGATTAACTTTCCGGTGTATTTAATGAGGGCGTAATTGTTTTCGGTAGGTGTGGCACCAGTTCCTTGCACCGTTGTTTTATACCGCAAACCGCTGGGGTCGCGCAAGGTGGTGGTAATTGATTTCGCCGCAAGATATGATTTAATCGCCAACGTATCTTTTTGCAACTGCGAAATCACTTTCAACAACTCAACTTCAAAGATCAGGTTTGAATTGGCCGGAATAGGTCCGCTGGGATAAGCCCCATAGGCCCAACCGGAAGGTATATAGAGCTTGGCCACCGAACCTTCTTTCAGTAGGGGCATACCTATTTGCCATCCGGGAATTGTTTTGGCCAACAGGGTTGAAAAAGGTGTGGTTGACTTTTCAACTTGTGTTTCGCTGGGCAACAGTTTCAGTGTATAATTCACTTTTATTGAATCGTCGATGGTAGGGGAAATACCTGTGCCCACCGTGCTAACTGTATAACGCACTCCATAATTGTCGGGGTCAGTGGCAGCGGCAATGCCTTTGCTAACGAGATAATCTCTGATAATCTCATTATCCTTGGCAAGCTGCTCTTGAAACGTTGACCCTGTGGGTGTGTCTGATAAACATCCCGATAAAGACAAAAGCCCAACTAAACATCCAATGTAAACTACTGTGTACTTCATTTTTTCACATTTATATCTACCATTTCCATATCAAAAACCAAGATGGAATTTTCAACAATAACATCGCTTCTGCGCTGACTTCCGTAAGCTAAGGTAGAGGGGATATACACCTGCACCTTCGATCCCTTGTTCATCAGTTGCAAAATTTCTACCCAACCTGTAATTACCGGAGGGTACCCACCTATTTCCACATCATAGGGAGCATACGTGCGTCCTTCCATGAACACATTGTTTTTGCGGGCATCTGCCTCGATACTGGAATCGAAGAATTTTCCATTCAACAAATAACCGCTGTAATTTACTTTCGCCAAGTCGCCTACTTTGGCATTTGCACCAACACCCGGTTTGGTAATAACGTAACGTAAACCTGATTTAGTCTTTAAAGCGCTGATGTTTTTTGCTTTCAGGTAATCATCAATTGTTACTGTGTCTTTGGCCAACTGAAGTTCTTGTTCTCTCAGCATTTTTTCATTTTGCTTGGCCATCATGTCTTCCTGTAATTTTTTGATTTGCTCCTGATCCATTACATCTTTCAGTCCGATGATGAAGGTGAATGACTGTGTGGTGTCTACGTTTGGAGGAATGGGCTGACGGAACGTATTCTCAAAAAGTTTTTTAGCAGGCACTTTGAAAGAAACGCTATCGCCTTTGGTCATCATTTTCACTACTTCGAGCACGGCATCTCCGGCAGGCACTGTTCCTTGCATTTGAATGACAGCGGGGAAACCATTTTTCTTCGAATCGTTCCACACAGAGTCTTTGCCATCCTTAAAGATTAGGTTCATCACCAAAAATTTGCCCGAATCCACTTTCACTCCGTCGCCCTTGCGCAACACCGTAAACTCATAACCGGACGGTGTTTTTTTGGAATTGGAACAGGAAGCAAGAAGTGCCGCGAAAAAAAGTAGTAAAAGTGAATTTTTCATTGTTCAGTATTAAGTTGTTTTTAGTTCTATTGGTTAAGTAATGATTTGTATTCAGGCAAAATTGATAAAAATTTTTGCAATGTTTCTTCTAAAGTTAATTTCGATTGGCCTCCCGATGCATTTTTATGCCCTCCGCCATCAAAATGTTTGCGCGCCAGAGCATTGACATCAAAATCGGCCAGCGACCGAAATGACAACTTGATCTCCTCTTTTCGGTCGTACATCAACACAGCCATTTTTATGCCCTTTATGGATAAACCATGATTTACCAGTCCTTCGGTATCGCCGGTTTGGGCGCCAAATTTATTCAACTCATCGCCCGTTAATGTGATATAGGCTGTATTGAATTCCGGGAGCACGATTAATTTTTCGCTGAGCACATATCCTGTCAATCGAAGCCGCTCCAGCGAATTGGTATCGTATATCTTCTTTGCGATTTCACTTGGATTTGCCCCTAAACGCACCAACTCTGAAGCTATTAAAAACTCTCTTTGCGTGGTATTATTGTGTCGGAAACCGCCTGTATCGGTCATTAAACCAGCATACAGACAACTGGCCATATCTGCATTGATCGATTCGATCGTATCGAGTTCCTGAATAAGCTCAAAAATCAATCCGGCTGTAGACGCGGACGAAACATCCCACTTTTCAAACTGGGCAAACTTTTCAGGCTCGAGGTGATGATCTATCAGCACTTTAATAGCCGATGATTGTTTCACCATTTCACCTACTTCATTGATTCGCTTTAAACTGGAAAAGTCGAGGCAGAAGATGATGTCGGCTTGCGCCACTAACTGAACCGTTTTTCGTTCCGGTTCCGGATTTGTTTTAGACAGTGCCGTAACAATTTCTTTGCGCGGCATCCACGCCAGGAAATCAGGGTAGTCGCTGGGCGAAATAACATCTACCGAATGTCCTTTGCTGATTAAAAAACCGGCAAGCCCCAGCGAAGATCCAAGTGCATCGGCATCGGGTTTAAAGTGGGTTACAATAACCACTTTTTTAGGGCTGGCAAGTAGCGAGCGAAGGGCTTGAATATCATTCATGGCGAAGGGGCAAAAATAATCAATGATTCTGGATTCAGGCTTCTCCGTTCTCTGTTCTTTTTGATACTTTTACGCCCAAATTATTTATATCAGAAACCTCAAAAAACAACTAAAATGGCAGGAAACAGAACTTTTACAATGATTAAGCCTGATGCAGTAGCTGCAGGAAATGCCGGTGCTATTACCAAAATGATCGAAGAGGCAGGTTTTCGCATTGTATCGATGAAGAAAACACGTCTGAGCAGCGAACTGGCAGGCAAATTTTATGAAATCCATAAGGAGCGCTCTTTCTATGGCGAATTGGTTGCTTACATGTCATCCGGTGCAATCATCCCGATGATTTTGGAAAAAGAAAATGCCGTTGAAGATTTTAGAAAATTGATCGGTGCTACCGATCCTAAGAAAGCCGAGCCGGGTACCATCCGCGCACTTTTTGCAAAATCCATTGATGCCAACGCCATCCACGGTTCAGACTCTGATGCTAACGCAGAAATTGAAGGAAGTTTCTTCTTCTCACAATTCGAACGCTTCTAACAAAAGTTATCCATTATCGGTTATTAGATGTCTGATAACCGATAACGGATTTGTTACTAATTACTAACTGACAACCACCCACGAATGATCGATCCAACCTACTCCGAAAAATTTGAAGCTCGCCACAATGCCCCCAATGCTGCTCAGATTGCTGAGATGCTAAAAGTGGTGAAGGCAAGCTCTGTTGATGAACTTATCAACCAAACTGTGCCGGCCAACATCCGCCTGAAAAAGGCTTTGAACTTGCCCCCGGCACAATCGGAGTATGCGTTTTTGAACGAATTCAAAAAGTTGGTGTCAAAAAATAAAATTTACAAGTCATACATCGGCACAGGCTATTATAATTGCATTACACCCGGTGTTATCCTTCGCAACATCTTAGAAAATCCGGGATGGTATACCGCCTACACTCCGTATCAAGCTGAGATTGCACAAGGTCGCATGGAGGCGTTGATCAACTATCAAACGATGATTATCGACCTGACGGGAATGGAAATCGCAAACGCATCTTTGTTGGATGAAGCAACAGCCGCTGCCGAAGCGTTACACTTACTGCACGCTTCGCGCAAAGCAGCAAAGAAAGATGCACATCAGTTTTTTGTAGATGAAAATACGTTTCCGCAAGTGATTGATTTACTTCGTACACGCTCTGCTCCTATTGGCGTAGAGTTGGTGGTAGGCGATGTTTCAAAATTAGATATTACACAACCCAATTTGTTTGGTGTCTACATTCAAAACCCAAACAACGATGGTGAAATAAAAGATTATACCGCGTTTATCGAATCAGCTCATGAGCGCGAAGTATTTGTAGTGGTAGGGGCCGATCTGATGAGTTTGCTGTTGGTAAAATCGCCCGGAGAAATGGGAGCTGACGTAGTGGTCGGATGTTCACAACGCTTCGGTGTGCCGATGGGCTTTGGTGGTCCGCATGCGGCCTTCTTCGCTACCAAAGATGAGTTTAAGCGCCAGATGCCAGGACGTATCATTGGCATTTCGCAAGATGCGCAAGGCAATCCGGGCTATCGTATGGCGTTGCAAACACGCGAGCAACACATTCGCCGGGAAAAGGCAACGTCCAATATTTGTACGGCACAAGTACTACTTTCCGTAATGGCCAGCATGTATGCAGTGTATCACGGCCCTGAGGGCTTGAAAAAAATTGCCGGAAGGATTCATGGGCTTGCAGTCTTGACTGAATCACTTTTATTAGAGTTAGGTCTAAAGCAGCTAAATAAGCACTACTTCGATACTTTAAAATTCAAAACCACCGAAGTTGTATTGGAGAAAATTAAAGCCTCTGCGGAAAAGAATGGAATTAATTTCAGGTACTTCGATAATAATCATTTTGGAATTTCAATTGACGAAACAACTTCAATCAAGTCTATAAAAGAAATTGTTTCTGCACTAATTGAAACTAATGAATTCAAAGCAATTGAAAACTTTAAGGGCGAAGACGAGAACACAAATGAATTTTTCTGGGTTAAGCCTACAATGCAATTAAACTTGTCTTGGCCTAATTCTTTGGTTCGAACAAGTTCATTCTTAACCCATCCCGTTTTCAACACCTATCACAGCGAGCACGAAATGCTTCGCTACATAAAAAAATTAGAAAGCAAAGATTTGTCGATGGTGCATTCTATGATTTCATTGGGCTCTTGCACAATGAAATTAAATGCAACCACCGAAATGATTCCCGTAACTTGGCCGGAGATGGGGCACATGCATCCATTCGCGCCAAGTAACCAAACAGAAGGCTACACCGAAATCATTTCAAACCTTGAAAACTGGTTAAAAGAAATCACGGGTTTCTCTGGCGTATCACTACAACCCAACAGCGGTGCACAAGGTGAGTACGCTGGTTTATTGGTGATCCGCGCGTATCATCAAAACCGTGGCGATCATCATCGTAATATTGCTTTGATTCCCTCTTCTGCACATGGCACAAATCCAGCGAGTGCAGTGATGGCGGGCATGGAAGTAGTTGTGACCAAATCGGATGCCGAAGGAAAAATTGATGTGGCCGACCTGAAAGCAAAAGCCGAACAGTATAAAAATAATCTGGCTTGCTTGATGGTAACGTATCCATCTACCCACGGTGTGTTTGAAGAAGCCATTGTAGAGATTTGTGAAACGATCCACCAAAATGGCGGACTTGTTTACATGGATGGTGCGAACATGAATGCACAAGTGGGACTTACTTCACCTGCAAACATTGGTGCCGATGTGTGTCACTTAAATCTGCATAAAACATTTTGTATTCCGCACGGTGGTGGCGGGCCCGGCATGGGCCCTATCTGCTGCAACGATAAATTGAAACCTTTCTTACCAGGTCATGCTGTAGTGAAAACCGGTGGCGATCATGCAATCACCGCTGTATCGGCTGCACCTTATGGAAGCGCAAGTATTCTGGCGATCTCTTATGCCTACATCGCTATGATGGGCGGCGAAGGATTGACGAATGCTACTAAATTGGCAATCCTGAATGCGAACTACATCAAAGAAAGGCTGAGTGCACACTACAAAATTTTGTACACCGGCACACATGGTCGCTGCGCACATGAAATGATTGTAGACTGCCGTGATTTTAAAAAATTTGGTGTTGAAGTAGAAGATATTGCCAAGCGCTTGATGGACTATGGCTTCCACGCACCCACCGTTTCTTTCCCTGTTGCCGGCACATTGATGATCGAACCAACGGAAAGTGAACCAAAAGCAGAACTTGATCGCTTTGTAGATGCGCTGATTGAAATTCGTAAAGAAATTCAAGAAGTGGAAGAAGGTAAGGCAGACAAAGAAAATAATGTTTTGAAACACGCGCCTCACACCGCAGCTGTAATCACTGCTGATACATGGGATCGTCCTTACAGCAGACAGCGTGCAGCATTTCCTCTTCCTTTTGTGAAAGAAGCGAAGTTCTGGCCCAGTGTAAGCCGTGTAGACAATGCGTATGGCGACAGGAATTTGGTTTGCAGTTGCCTGCCCATGGAGGCCTACACCAACTAATTATTGCAGATTGATTGGATGCAAAATTCACCGTTTATCATTAAGCGGTGAATTTTGCATTTTTTATAAGTAGCCAAATCATGGTCAAAAAGCATAGATTTGGCTGGATATAAAAGTAGCACCCCTATGAAAATTATTTTCCTTTTCAGCTTGCTGTTCGTCTCTACTTTTTCGGTTGCTCAAAAAAGCACGTACAAGGGATTCCCATCGCTGGTGTGGCCGAAATTGTACAACATCGAATTTCAAAAGGAAAAATATTTTGATAAACCCATTTTCTCAAAAGAGACAAAATTGCTGGCAAACAAAACAATATCACTTCCCGGTTATATGGTGCCTTTTGAAAATGGCATGAAAGGAAGTCACTTCATGCTTACATCGCTTCCGCTCAATGCGTGCTTCTTTTGCGGTGTGGGCGGGCCGGAAACCATTGTTGAAGTTTACCTGACCAAACCGATCGCTTACACGGACAAGCCTATTGAAGTGAAAGGCAAGTTGGTGCTGAACGATAAAAATCCCGACAAAATGATTTACATTTTAGAGGGTGCCGAGTTGCTCGGAGAAATTGATTTCTAATTTTTACTTCAAGCCGTACTTATCGATCAGAAAAACTAAGGCCGCCATGGAAGCAGAGCCTAACTCCAATTCGCGTTTGTCTACTTTGTCGAAGGTATCTTCCGGTGTGTGGTGGATCGTGAAATAACGTTGAGAGTCGGGTAAGAATCCGATTTGAAAAACGCCTTGCGAAATTAATGGACCAATATCAGCTCCTCCGCCCTCCTGATTAAAATTCCATAAATCGTAGGGCTCAAATAAATTTTTCCAACCACGAATGATTGATTTTATTTTGTCATTGCCCGACATGGTGAACCCACGCGGCGTATAACCACCCCTGTCAGACTCTATCGCAGCAATGTGATTCTCTTTATTCTTCAAAGCGAGTTCGGCATACTTGGTTCCTCCACGCAAGCCATTCTCTTCATTCATAAACATCACCGCGCGAATGGTGCGCTTCGGTTTGTAGCCCATAATCTTAAACAAGCGAAGCACTTCAATAGATTGAACACAGCCTGCACCATCATCGTGTGCGCCTTCTGCCAAATCCCACGAATCTAAATGGCCACCCACCACAATGATTTCATCTTTGTACTCGCCTCCTCTGATTTCGCCGACCACATTAAATGATGGGGCATCTTCCAATATCTGACAATGAGTTTCTAAATAGAATTGTAAATCCTTTTCTTCTTTCAGTATTCGACTTAACAGCTCCGCATCCTTGGTGCTAATAGCTACGCCCGGAATTAGTTTTACACCGGTAACATAGCGCATGCCTCCGGTATGAGCATACGGTTCAATACCGGAACCCATTGAGCGCACTATCACTGCCACAGCGCCAAGCTTAGCCGCCTCTACCGCACCATTGCCACGCTGATCTACTGCTCCGCCATACGCTGCGAATGTGTTGATCTTGGTTGGATCCATGGGGCGATTAAAGAAAATAATTTTGCCTTGCACCTTGCTACCGAGTTGCTTGAGTTCATCAAAGTTTTTGACTTCGATAATACCTGCCGAAATTCCAGATGGCCCGGTGCCAACAGAACCACCCAACGAGGTGATTACCACTTCGCGTGTTCCGATTTTTTTTGAATTGATGATGCGGCCGATCTCTTGTTGCCCACGCACCCAATGAGGCACCATCACAGGCTGCAACCACACGGAATCAAATCCTAGGTCTTCCATTTTATGTCGGCTCCACTCCACCGCCGCAGCCGCTCCGGGTGAACCGGATAAACGCGGCCCAATATTCACACAAAGTTCGCGAAGCATATCATAGGACTTTCCCTGTGATAACGACTGATTATAAATTTCCTTAATCGTTTCAGCATCGCTGGACTGCGTGTAAGCGTATGTTGACGTGAGCAAGAAGAAGAACAGGAGAATGCGATGCATAGTGAGGACGGGTTAAAGATAAATGCGTGAGTGTACTGAAAACAAAGATTGTAAAATTGATCATCTAAATGTTATAATATTTTACAAAAGGTTCAGAAACCAACCGCTGACCGTGTAACTTCGTTGTTCAAATCCCTCAACTTATGGCATATCTGTTTGATTCTTTTGAAGGGTGGAAAAACTATTGTAACACCACCAACACTTCGTTGGTAAAGGCTGTATTGGAGTATGAGCTGGAACAAAAAGGCCGGAGTGAAGCCGAGATTTGGGAAGGGCTTTCGATTGCCTGGGGTGTAATGAAAGATGCCGTGCAAACCGGCTTAACAGAAAATATGACTTCACGCTCTGGCATGATTAACAATGGAGCGAAGAAAGTTTTTAATTATCCTACTCCTGTTTTATCCAAAGAATTTCAAAACCTGATCTCGCGTGCACTGGCAGCGAAAGAAGTAAACTCGTGCATGGGGCGTGTGGTGGCTGCGCCCACAGCCGGTGCATCGGGCATCATGCCGGGTGTTCTCTACACACTTCAGGAAATTCATTCTATTGATGACAAAAAAATTTTAGAGGCCATGCTTTTGGCGGCTGGCATTGCGTTGATCATGGAGCAGAAGGCTTCCATTGCCGGAGCTGTTGGTGGCTGTCAGGCAGAAACGGGCACTGCAGCCGCGATGGGCGCAGGTGCGATTGTGTATTGCCTAGATGGAAACACCGAACAAATTTTTAATGCAGTCGCCATCACCGTACAATGTATGTTGGGTTTAGTTTGCGACCCCGTAGCCGGATTGGTAGAAGTGCCTTGCGTGGTTCGTAACGCCAGTGCTGCCGCCATTGCCAACAGCTCGGCACAAATTGCATTGGCCAACGTGAGCAGTGTTATTCCGGTAGATGAAGTGGTGGAAGCGATGGGAGAAATTGGTGCCAGCATGGAAACGCGCTACAAAGAAACAGCTCTGGGTGGATTGGCCGCCACCAAAACGGGACAAGCTATTTCCAAGCGGGTGTTGATTCGTGATATTGAAATGCTTCCCGATGAAAGTCATGACTCCGTCCATTAAATTCACTTTAGTCAGATCTGTTGTACCTTTCGAAATTGTTTTACCTTATTTTAATTTTATTACGCTTAGGACATATCATGAAACTGACATTACCTTTCCTTCTGCTTCTCACACTTTCTGCTGGTGCACAATCATTTCAGCAGAAAAAAATTTCTATTTACAAAACATTTGGAGGTGTCGTATACGAAATCGATACCCTTTCGCTCAGCAGCCGACAGGTAAGTATGATTCTTCGTCAAAACCCGGAAGCTTATCAGGAATTTAAGATCGCCAAAACCAAATCTGCTATCAGTAGTGTGCTCGGTTTTTCCAGCGGTGCTTTAATGGCTGTGCCATTGGTGAGTGCAATAGCAGGCGGCCAACCCGAGTGGGGTTTAGCAGTCGCAGGCGGAGCACTGTTTCTTGCTTCCATTCCATTTCATATTTCATTTAAAGGCCACGCGCTTAATGCCATCGACATCTACAACGCTAAAATTCCCACCGCTCATTTGCGTGTAAAACCTAGTTTCTTTTTCAGTGGTACGAGTGTGGGTGTGCAAATTCGGTTTTAACCGTAATCCATAATTTGGGTTTAATTCAAACAAAAATGCCTGAAGTGTTTCAGGCATTTTTGAAATCTATTTTTTAAATCGCTTACTCTTTGTTCACTACCGATATCGGGAAGTCGTTTCCACGCATAAATCCGGTGGGGTATTGCGCCTCGCCACCGTATTGCTTGGTTAACTCAGGCACGCGCTCTTCCATGTAAAACTTCAATTCATTAACGGTAATCTTGTTATCGCCATTCCCAGCCTTTCCATCGAGTGCCTCAAGCAACGCATAGGTAAACACACCATGTTTTAGTATGTCAAATTCAGTAGCAAACTGTTTAGATCCGGAGGAGGCGATCATCACCACTCCCGAACTACGTGCCAATTGTACCATGGCTTTCTCATCGTTGGCCGCGGCGCGTGTTTTCATGCCTTTTAGTGCAGCTCCCGAGTGGCAGGCATCCATTAACACAATTTGTTTTGTCGACCGAATCTTTGTGAGATAATCTTTTAATTCACTATCCGACAAGCCCTTGGTTGCCAACTGTTGTGCATCGCCATAGAGTTTGGTAACATCAGTGGGAACAAAATAAAATGGGGACTCTCCGTCCTTATCTTTTGTCTCTTCATCAAGGCTACCATGGCCAGCATAGAAAAACACAAATACATCTTGCGGCTGTGCCTTGGATGCGATTTGCTTAAAGCCATCTACAATTTTTGCTTTGGTTGCATTCTCATCGTACAATTCAATTTTGTTAATGGCCTTGTAAATCCCCTGACCTTGCTCCACTAATTTTTCAGTAAAGGACTTGGCATCGGGCTGGGCATAATTCAAATTGTAAGATGCGTTTTGGTATTTGTTGATACCTACCACCAGCATGTGCAAGGTAGACGTGGCAATTACTTTACCCACATATTCAATCTTGAGAATTTCAGGGCGCGACTCGATGCGTTGAAAATTAACAACTACTACTTTAAACTCGTTGGTTTCATTAAGCAGGTCGATGTTGTAGGATTTTACAATTTTGTCACCTTCGCCCTTGGTCTTTAATCCTTCGTTGTCGTTAATGATCAACTTGTCATTTTGATAAATATTGACTTCACGAATACCACTGCCGCCATCAAAAATTTCTACTTCCAACGGCAACGACTTTTGAGTAGTCACCAATTTTCCGTTTTGGTAATCGACCAATCCTTTATCATGCAAACCATCGGATGTAAAGAAACCGGCGGAAGGACGATGAAGCTTGGAGAGGTCAAACAACCGCTCGCCTTCTTCTTTCAAAATATCTTCCACACGTCTGCCCTGCGAAATGCTTTTTTCCATTTGCTTCGGGCGATAGAGAATTTCAAAATATTGCTCCGCCGTGTAAAAGTCGGCCAGTTTATCTATGCCCCTGTTGACATGCCATCCAAAATACTGACTACCAGAAGATGTACATGCAAAGTAGCCCTTGTGTGCCCAGCATACCCACTCATTGTCTTCAGCGAGAAAGAGTGTAGCAAACGGCAAAACTGATTCGCCCAGATTTTTATACACCTCTTCTATGCCGCGATAGGTTTTGTCGCCATTGGCCTTTAAATAATCGATTACATCTTTCCATGCTTTCTTGGAGGGCTCTTTGGTAAGTGAGTCGCAAGGGAGTGAAGAAAAGAAATTGGCCCAGTCGGCATCCGGAAATGCTTGTCGCATGGAAGGGGCTGCGCCCGACTCAGAAAGTTTCCATAAGATGATGGTTTGATCTTCACCACCAGAGGCCAGGTAGCGGCCATCTGCGCTAATCGAAACCGCACGTACACCGCCGGTGTGGCCGATAAATTCCTTTTGAAAAAATCCGTTCTTATCGTACAGCTTCAAGGAAAAATCGCTGGCTACAACAATGCCATCGGCCATGGCCTGGTAGTCGAGTATACGCCCGTCTTCTTCCGGTGCATTTTCAATCTTCTTCCCTTTGGGCAAGTCCAGCGCAGTTTCTGAACTTTGCGAAATGCCTTTGTTAAAATCTTGTGCTGGTTTATTGAACTGAGGCGATGAGGCATTTATCTTCATGTTGGCAAAATCAAAACTCCGTTCGTATTCGCCTTCTTTGCCATTCACATCTTGCGCTACAAATAATTCTAAACCAGTGCCAAATGCCAAATCGCGAATGGCACTGCCTTTGCCTTTTACTTTACGGATCGTTTTTCCGTTGATGGGATTCCAAAAATAAATTTCGTTGTTATTGCCACCGGCCGAAGCTACCACATAGCTACCATCGTCTACCGGCGAAAATGCAGCCGCAAACACCGTGTTGTTGTGCCCGTTGAAGTCAGTGAATTTATTTCCACCCGGCACACCATAACTTACGCCGTGGCCAGCCGCGTCCAATGCCACTAAAATTTTTGAGTCATGCGAAAATGCCATTGCATTTACCGGGGCCTCACTCGACCACTCTTTTACAATTGATCCATCGGCTCTCCATAATTTAAATTCATTTTCCTGGCTGCTAGAGGCCAGAAACATGCCATCGGCTGAGTAGGCCAGTTTATTGATTTCGCCGCGGTGTCGATTCCAAAAGCGGGGATTAAATTTTGTGCTGCCCTTTTCAAGTGCAGCCAAGCTATAAACTAAAATCTCTGTCTTTCCTTCGCATGCAACTGCCACATCCATGGTTACGGGGTTCATCGAAAGATATTTTACTGGAAAACCGGTAGAGATTGACAAGGCCACTTTGTAGCTGGAAGAACCATCTACTGTCCACACCTTTAAACTATTGTCATCGCTGCCACTCACCAGGTATTTTCCATTGCCTGTAAAGGCGAGGCTGTTGATTACATTGGTATGGCCCAACGCAGTGGCTACCTGCACTCCTTTTTTCAAATCGATAATGACGATATAAACCTGATTGTCTTTGGTGATGGTGTACCCTGCAATGGCGAGTAAGTTTCCATCTGGAGACAATGCTGATGCGTAGAGCATGCCGTTGGAACCATCTCCTATTTCGGACTCATATTTTTTGAGCATTTCTCCATTGCGTGCATTCCATACCCGCACGGTTTTGTCTTCCGACACGGAAATGATACGCTCCCCATCGGGTGTAAAATTTAGGTTTTGAACTTTTGCCGAGTGCCCCATGGAATTGATGACGATCCGCGGGATGCCGTTTTGGGCAAAAATGACACTAGCACATAAGGAAATGGCGACAGTCAGGAGAGCAGATTTTCTCATGGGGAAAAATATCTTTAGTTCAATATCAAAGTTATCAAATTTATCGGTAAGCGCTTGAAAGGTAACCCGATAATACAAAGACTGAACCAAAGTGCCTGAAAGGCTTAAAAAGAAGAGAACGAAGTCAAAAAAGATCAATTAAATAAGTTATACCCGCGATACTTTCGTTTGAAAACGATATGCGAGACCGAAGAACAGGGTAAAAAACAAGCCAACAGACACAAAATAAACTTCAATCATACAAGTAGTGGTTTAATGATACAAATGTCTGCATAATCGATTTTCTAATATTTTCCATTTTCCACCTTGCCCTACCGAAGTAAGGTATCTGGCATCTTTGAACAAAAATGAAGGCTTGAGCGGGTGCGTGAATACCTTTGGCAGAAAAAGAAATGGCAAACAACACGTTTAAAAGTATCTTGGCGCAGTTTTTGGGTTTCAAAGCCATCATTTCAATGTTTTCATTCATGACAACTTCTCTATTCCGCATTTTAGTGTTTTTGCTGCTGGCCGGTAATTTATTTGCTCAAACTGCTAAAAAAGAAATTCCTCCGGATTGGTTTTTGAAAGATCCTGAACAAGATAGCCTGCAGGGTGTAAGTGCTGATCGCACCTACGCTACGTTGTTAAAAGACCAGCCTTCGCGCAAGGTATTAGTGGCTGTGATCGATTCGGGTATTGATATCGACCACGAAGATCTGAAAAGCATTATTTGGGTAAACGAAAAAGAAATTGCCGGCAACGGAAAAGATGATGATAAAAATGGCTACATCGATGATGTGCATGGATGGAACTTTATTGGCGGCAAAGGAGGAAATGTAGGCCCTGATACCTATGAATTGACGCGCGAATACATGCGGCTCACTAAAAAATTTGAATCTGCCGATTCGATCAAAGCGCGTAAAAAGCACAACACCGAGTACACCGGCTTTTTGAAAATCAAAGACAAGTATCTGAAGTTGAAAATCAAAAATGAGCAACAATACAAGCTCTACTCTTCGGCTTATCGCTACACAAAAGCGAGCGTAGACACCGTAAAGAAGTTTTTGAATACCGAAAAAATAAGTGCGGAAGCGGTGCGCGCCATCACTACCACCAATCCGCAATTACTCTTCAGCAAAAGTGTAGTGTCCGGTGTTTTTAAAACGCAGGGCGACGATGCTGATTTGGAAGAGTACCTCTCTAACCTGAAAGGTGCGGTAGATTATTACGAAGTGATAGTTAAGTATGGGTACAACACGGATTTTGATTCACGCAAAATTATAGGTGATCAGTATGCTAATTTGACCGAGCGCTTCTACGGCAACAATGATGTAAAGGGACCTGATCCGGAACATGGAACGCACGTGGCCGGTATTATCGGGGCTGATCGTAACAATGCCATAGGAATAAAAGGAATTGCCGACAATGTGCGGATCATGGTTGTTCGCGCTGTGCCCAATGGCGATGAACGCGACAAAGATGTGGCCAATGCAATTATCTACGCTGTTAACAATGGTGCCCAAATCATCAACATGAGTTTTGGCAAGTCCTTCTCTCCGGAAAAAGCAATCGTTGATAAAGCCGTAAAATATGCCGAACAAAAAGGTGTGCTGTTGATTCATGCGGCTGGCAATGATGGCGATGATCTGGACAAAGAAACGAACTTTCCGACGCGCAAATATCTCAATGGGAAAGAAGCCAAAAACTGGATTGAAGTGGGAGCTTCGGCATGGGGTGCCGATCAAAATTTTGTGGGCAAATTTTCCAACTATGGAAAGAAATCAGTTTCGTTGTTTGCACCGGGTGTAGAAATTTATTCGACCACGCCCAACAATCAGTATCGCAACATGGATGGTACCAGCATGGCCAGCCCCTCCACAGCGGGTGTAGCCGCGATACTAATGTCTTACTTTCCCGAACTTACAGCAGCTGAGGTAAAAGATATCTTGCTTAAATCAAGCCGTAAGTTTGACAATCTGAAAGTGCAAAAACCCGGCGGCAAAGAGGAAGTGCCTTTTGAAAGTTTGAGTGAAACGGGCGGACTGGTAAATGCCTATGAGGCGGTAAAGATGGCGAAAGCCAGAAAAGCTTCGCTCTCGAACAAATAAAATTGTTGGCAATCTACGGCTGCATTACTTCTTCCACCCGCAAGCCCACAGCTAAAATTCCCTGAAGGGTATCTTTTCGCATGAATTGCTCAAAGCGGGCTTTGTATTTTCCTGCCTTGCCAAATTTCATGTTGCTGGCAATGGAAAACTGATGATCGTAAATATCGCCTAAGCCGCTGCTGCCATTCGGTTTTCCGGATTTTTGGTCGAAGAGATACTCAGCCATCATCTTCTTGGAAATCTCGGCTCCGGCTGAGTCGTGCAATGCGTAGTTGACAAATATGCGCGAGTAAGGATAGTCGATGGAGTTTCGGATATCTAAATACAAGTTGTACGATTTGGATACATCGGCAATCTGAAACTCAAGCAAAGCAGGCTCAGAAATTTTCCACGTTCTGTCTGCAAACTCTACATTGTCTTCAAATACTCGATTGGAATCGCACGAAAAAAGAAAAACCAAAATAACAAAAATGAAACTACGCCTCATACACTTGCCGGAGGGGTTGAGTTAGGATTGTTGTTGGGTTTATTGCGGTTGTCGGGGTTGCCACCTTGCCGATTGGGATTATTCCGATTCGCATTGCCTTGGTTAGGGTTATTCCGATTGGGGTTATTCCGATTCGGATTATTTCGGTTTGGATTGTTTCTATTTGGATTATTCCGGTTTTGATTGGGGTTCGGTTGCTGTCCTTTATTCTGGTTCGGAGTTGGCGCTGAATTAGGATTCGGAGTTGGACTCGCTGTTGGATTGTTGGCATTGCGGTTGGCGTTACCTTGATTTTGATTGCGGTTTTGGTTGCGCTGCTGATTGGGATTGTTGTTACCCGCATTTTTAGTTTGCTCGCGCTTGTCGCGATTGCGGTTTTTATTTTTACCCGACTTGTTTTTGTACTTCTTATCCATGCTCTCCAAATCGCTGTTGAGTGTGCTCAGCGGAGCACGTACTTCTTCCTGATTGATTTGAAGTGTCGCAGGTTTCTTTCCTTCTTTATTCATTTGAAGGATTTCGTTTACACGATCGACATTAAGCGGATACCAGTTGTTATCTTCTTTGTAGCCAAACCACATGATGCGTCGGAAAATATCCGTCTTCTGCAAACGTGCTTCGCCTTGCTCCGTCAACAACGGCGCTTCAATGTCTGGAATAAACTTCAAGGCTTCCATGTATGTCTCCAACTCATAGTTGAGACAGCATTTCAATCGACCGCATTGGCCGGAGAGCTTGCTGGGATTGAGTGATAAATTTTGATAGCGCGCTGCGCTGGTTGCCACGTTTTTAAAATCACTCAGCCACGTAGAACAACACAATTCACGTCCGCACACACCAATTCCGCCTAAGCGGCCCGCCTCTTGGCGCAAGGAAATTTGCCGCATTTCCACGCGCACTTTAAACTCGGCTGCCAGTTGTTTGATCAATTCTCTGAAATCAACACGGTCTTCAGCTGAATAAAAGAACGTAGCTTTTGTATTGTCTGCCTGATACTCGACATCCGAGAGTTTCATGGCCAGTTTGTATTGTTTGATGATTTCGCGCGCGCGGTAGAGGGTTGGGTTGTCGCGCTTTTTAATCTCTTCGAATTTTTCGAGGTCGCGCTGGTGCGCAATGCGGTAGATTTTTTTGATCTCATCGTCATTGGCCACTTTCTTTTTCTGCAATTGCAAGCGCACTAGTTCACCCTGCAATGATACATGACCAAGATGATGGCCGGTTTGTGATTCTACAATAATAGCATCTCCGGTTGTCAGTTGAAGTTTTTCTGTATTGCGGTAAAAATCTTTACGTCCATTTTTAAAGCGCACCTCCACCACATCAAACTTATCTTCTACCGGCATCTCCATATTCGAGAGCCAGTCGAACACGTTCATTTTATTGCAACCGCCCGTGCCACAGGCACCGTTGTTGTTGCAACCGGATACTTTGCCATCTTTTTTAGTTCCACAAGCACAACCCATTATCTTATATCATTAGGCCCTTTTAAAGGCTGGAATGGTCAATTATCTATTTACCCACTATTACGTTCTGCAAATCTACACCAATATCTTTCCGAAAGTAAACCCCCTCCCAATTAATCGATTGTGCAGTGGCATAGGCCAATTTCGAGGCTTCGGCGAGCGTATTTGCCTTTGCTGTAATGCCGAGTACTCTACCTCCATCTGTTACTACCTGATCGCCTTCGATTTTGGTTCCTGCATGAAAAACCAGTGCCCCATGCCGGTCTTCCAATCCTTGCATAGGCTTGCCTTTTTCATAGTGATCTGGATACCCGCCTGAAGCCATCACAATGGTCATTGCTACTTGTGGGGCTATTTCAATCTTGGTTCCTTTCAAGCTTCCTTTGGCAGTAGCTATTAACGGTTCCAGAAAATCGCTTTGAATACGAGCCATTACTGACTGCGTTTCCGGATCGCCCATGCGGGTGTTGTATTCGATTACAAACGGTTCGCCCTTTACATTCATCAGGCCAATGAAAACAAATCCTTTGAAGGGTATGTTTTCTTTTTTCAGTCCGGCAATGGTGGGTCGTATAACACGGTCTTCTACTTTTTGCATGAACTCAGGAGTGGCAAACACAACCGGAGATACAGAGCCCATGCCGCCCGTGTTCGGACCGGTATCGCCATCGCCAATGCGTTTGTAATCTTTGGCTTCGGGTAGAATGACATAGTCTTCACCGTCGGTAAGAACAAAAACGGATAATTCAATGCCATCTAAAAATTCTTCCACCAGCACTTTTGAACTGGCATCGCCAAACTTTTTTTCTTCCAGCATCTCGTGCATGGTGGTCTGCGCTTCTGCCAAGTCAGAGGTAATGATCACTCCTTTGCCGGCAGCTAGGCCATCAGCTTTCAATACAAGTGGTGGTTGGCAGGTGGCCAAATAAGTGGCTGCTTCCGCAGATTGCCCTGTGTAAAATGTTTTGGCTTTAGCAGTCGGCACGTGATTGCGAATCATAAACTGCTTCGAAAAATCTTTGCTTCCCTCGAGTTGAGCACCTGCTTTTCCGGGGCCAACCATCAGGATATTTTTCAAGTGCGGATCTTGTTCAAAATAATCGCGGATGCCCTTCACCAAAGGTACTTCGGGACCAACCACCACCAACTCAATTTTATTCTCCAGGCAAAATGCACCGAGTTTCTCAAACTCATCGACACCTATTGCCACATTTTTTGCGACCTGCGCTGTGCCCGCATTGCCTGGAGCCACATACAATTCCTGACAGTGTTTGCTTTGCTTTATTTTCCAGGCGAGGGCATGCTCGCGGCCGCCGTTACCAATCAAAAGTACGTTCATGGGTTCAATTTGAAATTTCACTCAGCTTCAAATATAAACCCAAATCTTGATGGTACCATCAGGATTTGTCAGGGTTAAAGCAGAATGGGTAAGGATTGCTACAGCCCCAGGCTAAATAACAAAACCCCTTCATAAACCATATGGCATCACGAAGGGGTTTTGTGGGAACTGAAAAAAATTAATTGGCGTACTCGCTCAAAAACTTGATGCGCATTAAACGCACATCATCTTCTGAAAAGTCGGATAGATTACTCATGGCTTCTTCGATGCTATCCGTTTCTGAATTCAAAAAGTAATCATAGATCTCCTCTTGTTTTGAATCGTCCAACACCTCATCAATGTAATAATCTACATTCAGCTTGGTGCCGGAGTAACAGATGTTTTCCATCTCGGTCAGCAATTCTTCAAACGAAAGACCTTTGGACTCGGCAATTTCTTCCAAATCTACTTTGCGGTCGATTTGCTGGATGATGAAGATTTTAATTTTAGACTTATTGACGGATGATTTCACCACTACTTCTGAAGCGGTTTCAATGTCATTGTCGTCTACGTATTTCTGAATTACATCTAAAAATTCTTTTCCAAACTTATTGACTTTGCCCATGCCCACGCCATTCACCGAAGCCAACTCTTCTTTGTTGGTTGGGTAAGTGGTGGCCATCTCTTCCAAAGATGGATCCTGGAAAATAACATACGGTGGCAAGTCTTTCTCTTTGGCCATCTTCTTGCGAAGGGCTTTTAACATTTCAAAGAGTTTTACATCGTACGATTTGGAGTTAACCACCACGCGCTCGGACGACTCTTCGTCTTCCACATCGGTGGTAAAGTCGTGATCGCGCGCCAGCTCAATAGGATGTGGTTTTTTAAGAAAGCTGCGACCCTTTTCCGAAATTTTCAATACACCGATGTTCTCAATATCTTTTTCAAGGTATTGATAGATGAGTGTTTGACGGATTACCGCTTTCCAAAAGTCGGCATCTTCTGCATCGCCCTTGCCATACACAGGCAAGTCGAAGTGCGCATAACTTTTTACGTATTCGTCTTCGACACCCCGAACCACATTGACCAAATGGGCCAAACCGAAACGCTCATCGGTTTGTTGAACGGCCTCAATGGCTATTTTCACAAACTCCGATCCTTCAAATCGTTCGCGTGGGTTCATGCAATTGTCGCACGAACCACAGTGGTTTGCTTTGTATTCTTCACCGAAATAATGGAGCAGTTGCTTGCGACGGCACACCGGCGATTCCGCATAGAATTCCATTTCCTGCAAAAGGATGCGTGCATTTTCGCGCTCTTGCACCGATTTGTCTTTGTTGAATTTCTCCAGCTTATTTAAATCGTTGTGGCTGTAGAACATCAAGCACACACCTTCCAGACCATCTCTGCCAGCACGACCGGTTTCCTGATAGTAGCCTTCGAGTGACTTGGGCACATCGTAGTGAACCACAAAGCGCACATCGGGTTTGTCGATGCCCATACCAAAGGCGATGGTTGCCGTGATGATATCGACTTCCTCATTTAAGAAATCGTCTTGATTTTTCATTCTCACATCCGGATCTAAGCCGGCGTGGTAGGGTGCTGCTTTAAACCCATTGACGTTGAGGAGTTGTGCAATTTCTTCAACTTTCTTACGACTGAGGCAATAGATAATTCCTGACTTGCCTTTGTGTTCTTTCAAAAAGCGAATGAGCTGCTTCTTGGTTTCCTTTTTGGGTCGTACTTCGTAGAAAAGATTTTTGCGATTGAAGGAAGACATAAACACGTCTGCCTCTTCCATCTGCAAGTTTTTCTGAATATCGAGTTGTACTTTGGGAGTTGCCGTTGCGGTAAGAGCAATAACCGGCTTATCGCCCAACTGTGCAATCATGGTTTTTATCTTGCGGTACTCCGGACGAAAATCGTGTCCCCATTCTGAAATACAGTGTGCTTCGTCGATGGCTACAAACGATACATTTACTTTTTGGAGGAACTCGATGTTTTCTTCTTTGTTGAGTGACTCGGGTGCCACGTACAAGAGCTTTACAACCCCTGTCACACAATCTTTCTTCAGCTTGGTAATTTCACCCTTGCTGAGAGTTGAGTTTAAAAAACGAGCATTTACGCCGTAGGCATTCATTTGGTCCACCTGATTCTTCATCAGGGCAATCAACGGGGAAATAACAATGGCCAAACCATCTTTAATCATTGCCGGCAACTGGTAACACAGCGACTTGCCTGCGCCGGTGGGCATGATTACGAATGTATTTCTTCCGCTGAGTATATTTTTAATGACAGCCTCTTGGTTGCCTCTAAAGTTGCTATAACCAAATATTTCCTTGAGTTTTGCTCTTACTTCATCTTTCTCTTCTGCCACAATCATATTCGTGAATAAAAAATTTTGCTGAACTATATTATTGTTGTTCTACCTTTGCCAATGGAATATTGAAGATAATAAAAAAAAACCGACAAAAGACAAAGCGTGTACCTTTAATTGATTGAATGAACGTTTGCTGACCAACGTAAAAAACACAGAACTGTGTCTCGAAAAACAAAGTAATTTTCGATTGCTTGGTTTAAACGGTTATAAATCGGTTGCGCTGGTAAAAAATAGTTGGTTGATGAACGACATCGTTGGTTAACTTCGTATTTTAAAACAATCGCTTTTGAAGACGGTTTTATTCTTCTCAGGCTTTGAACATAAATAGCATCAGATGAACAAGGATTTATACGTTGTGCTCATGGCCGGAGGTATTGGCACACGTTTTTGGCCCTATAGTCGTAACTCAAAACCGAAGCAATTTTTAGATGTGATTGGTGTAGGGCGAACGCTTCTTCAATCCACGTACGATCGCTTTGCCTCTATTTGTCCACCAGAAAATATTTTGGTAGTAACACACGAGGAGCACAAAGCGCTTACGCAAGAGCAATTACCTCAGTTAAAAGAAGATCAGATACTCACGGAACCGATGCGTAAAAATACGGCTCCGTGCATTTTGTACGCGAGTCATAAAATTCACCGGCAAAATGCCAACGCCATTATGGTGGTGAGTCCGGCCGATCACTTGATTTTAAATGAATCGGATTTTCAACAAACCATTTTGAAGTCGGTTGATCAGGCAAAAAACCAAGACAAGCTGATCACCTTAGGCATAAAGCCAACCCGCCCGGAAACCGGCTACGGATATATTCAGTTTATAGATGCCAAAAGTGCATTGAAGAAAGTAAAAACCTTTACGGAAAAACCTGAGTTGGCTCTAGCGAATAAATTTTTGGAAAGCGGCGACTTTGTGTGGAATGCGGGGATTTTTATCTGGAGTGTGAAAGCCATTCTAAATGCTTTCGCCAAACACATGCCGGAGATGACGGAGATTTTTGAAGAGATGGCCGATAAAGTTTGGACACCCGAAGAACGTATGGCCGTGCAAGCTGCTTATTCGCAAACCAAAAACGTTTCCATCGATTATGGCATCATGGAAAAAGCAGATAACGTGTATGTCATGCTCAGTTCGTTTGCATGGTCTGATCTAGGGTCATGGGGATCGCTCTATGAGAATTCACAAAAAGATGCCATGAACAACGTGATTGATGTGGATGCTTTAACCTACGATACCCGCAACTGCATTATAAAAGGGGACAAAGACAAATTGATTGTAGCTCAAGGACTGAATGGCTACCTCGTGGGGGCGTTTGGCAATGTGACGATTGTGTGCGAAAAAGACAAAGAAGATTTGTTCCGCAAGTTTGCGAACGATTTGAAGGCTAAATCAAATGGCACTGATTATTTGTAGCTTTTCTGCCGAATGGCTTCGTAAATAATAATTCCGGCAGCCACTGACACATTCAGCGATTCGATATTTCCTTTCATCGGAATTTTGACGAGGCGATCTGCATCTTTCAAAAGCTGTGGAGAAATACCATCTTCTTCCGAACCTAAGATAATGGCCAGCGGAGTGTTGAAATCCGTTTGATAAATCAAATCTGTTGCCTTCTCGGTGCATGCCACTACCTGAACGCCATTCTCCTTTAATAACTTTATGGTGGCTTTCATATCCCGTACACGGCATACAGGCATATGGCTCAGCGCTCCGGCGGAAGTCTTCATGGCATCGCCCGTAATGGGAGCATTGCCTTTATCTGAAATGATGATGGCATCCATCTTGGCACAATCGGCCGTGCGTGCCAAGGCGCCAAAGTTGCGCACATCGGTAACACGATCTACAATCAGAAAAAATGGCTCGCGCCCTTCCTGATAACATAGATCGATAATATTTTCAAGCGAAGCATATTGCACGGCCGACAATACGCAGATTACGCCTTGATGATTTTTGGAAGATAATCTATCTAGTTTCTGTTGCGGAATAAACGAATAGGGTGCTTTATACTCCGCAGCGGTTTTGATAAGTTCTTTTATCAAATCATTACTCAAACTAGATTGAATATAAATTTTTTCAATCTCTCGACCTGCTTTGATTGCCTCCATTACGGCACGCGTGCCAAAAATCATTTCCGTTTTTTCCATCGCTTATTGCCATAATTTAGAAGGGTACACTCCGCTATTGACCAACGCTTTGATCTTGCCAGATACTTCTTCTTTGTCTTCTTTATAGGTTACTCCAAACCAGGTTTTGCCTCCGCCTAAAATATGCACCTTGCCTAATTTTTGTTGAATGATTTCGTTGGTGAGTAAGGCAATGTAAAACTCAGCCGAAGGATTGGCTTTGTTCTTCAACGCAAATTCGTGAAACATCTTTTCTGCCACCTCAAAAACGCCCGGCTGAAAGCCCCAGCAGTTCATGGAAACAGGTAACGTCGGATCTAACTCACGATCGCCGGTTTCTTCTTTTGAAACGATCTTCCCGTTTTCAGTTACGATCTTGGTGAGCTCGCTCAGTTTCTTCAAGTATCCTTCTGCGTCGCGTTCTTCTGCAACGCCACGCGAAACGCTGCCATGTTCTGACAACACATTTTTGAGTGTGTAACCTACCATCGCATGATGATCGGGTGCAGAAGCATCAAAAAAATTAGCCAGCGACAGAAACGAATCTAATCCGTAAAAATCATCGGCATTGATTACGGCAAAAGGCTCGTTGATCACGTTTTTGCCACACAGCATAGCGTGTGTAGTACCCCAGGGCTTCTTACGATCTACAGCACCATAGCCTGCGGGAACAAAACGATCCAGCGACTGCACTTCGAAAAATACTTCTACTTTCCCTTGCAGCTTGGGTAGAAAAATCTCTTCAACGGTAGACTTTATTTCATCGCGAACGATGAACACCACCTTGGTAAAACCGGCGCGGATGGCATCGAATAAGGAGTAATCCATAATGGTTTCGCCGTTGGGGCCAAACCCGTCTATTTGTTTGATTCCGCCATAGCGGCTACCCATTCCGGCAGCCATCACTAACAAGCTTTTTGGTTTTGTTTCAGCCATAATATTTGCGTTCATGCTTCGAAACTAAAAATAATTTACCAACTTAACTCCAAAAATAAGCCTTTACTTCATACAAATCAGACTATGAGTACAAATAAGAATTACGTTTTGTCGATTACCATCATTGGAATTTTGTTCTTCATTTTTGGTTTTGTCACATGGTTGAACGGAACGTTAATTCCTTTTCTGAAACTTGCTTGTGATTTGAAGTCGGATGCAGAGGCCTTGCTGGTAACATTCGCTTTCTACATGGCTTACTTTTTTCTGGCGATTCCTTCTTCTTATATTTTGAACAAAACCGGATTTAAAAACGGAATGGCGCTGGGGCTGGCAGTAATGGCCGCCGGAGCATTTTTGTTCATTCCTGCTGCTATGCAGCGCAGCTTTTCTCTTTTTCTCACGGGGCTATTTATTCAAGGCATGGGTTTGGCTTTACTACAAACTGCATCGAACCCCTACATATCTGTAATTGGGCCCATTGAAAGTGCCGCCCAGCGGATTAGCATTATGGGCATTTGCAATAAAGTAGCCGGTGCACTTAGTCCGGTCATTTTAGGGGCAATCGTACTAGAAGGTGCTACGCAAATCGAAACCAAGTTGGCCACGACACAAGATGTGATCAGTCGCACTGAGTTATTGCAAGAACTTTCCAGTAGGGTGATCCTTCCGTACGGGATCATGGGTCTGGTGCTGATTGCTCTCGCGATCATGATCAAGTTTTCGCCGTTGCCAGAAATTGAAACAGAAATTGAATCCAAGCAGAATGAGTTTACACCTCGCACAAGTGTCTTTCAGTTTCCATATTTGATTCTGGGAATTCTCTGCATTTTCCTCTACGTTGGTGTCGAAGTAATGGCAGGTGATGTCATTGGACCCTTTGGTAAAGCGATAGGCATCAGTTTAGATGAAACGAAACTTTTCACTTCGTACACACTATGGTCAATGGTGGTTGGATACATTATTGGTATCATCACCATTCCCAAATATATCAAACAACAAAATGCGTTGGCGTGGTCAGCCCTCATTGGCATCGCGTTAAGCATTGGCGTATTTTTCACTACCGGTTATACTTCAATTGTATGCATTGCCTTGTTAGGCTTTGCCAATGCGCTGATGTGGCCAGCGATATTTCCGTTAGCAATTGAAGGGCTTGGTAAGTTTACTAAAATAGGTTCGGCGTTGTTGATTATGGGCATTGCGGGCGGAGCCATTCTGCCACAGATCTATGCACAGATAGCAAAAGATATGGCTCCCTCCAGTGCCTTTTTCTGGATCGTGGCGCCGTGTTATCTATACATTTTATTCTTCGCCACCAAAGGGCACACCATTGGCAAACAGAAAAGTTGATGTTGCTTTTCAGATGAGCTGATCCAGCTTTTCGCGAATGAATGCTTCGCGCTCTGCCCAGGTGCCTGAAACAATGTGATAAATTATTTTCCGTTGATCGAGTTCGGATTTAAATACTTCGAACATTTCTTTTCTTCGATCGCCTAAGTCGCGGAGACCATCGGCTACCCACGGCACATCTACTTCAAAAAGAAAATAGGCATCATAGTGAATTTGCTTTTCTAATTCATACAGAATAGGGGGTACTTCTTTGAGATAATGTCGACAATACACCTCAGTAGTGATGAGGTCGGTATCACAAAATAAAAACCGTTGAGCCGTTTTTGATTTTTGCAGCACGCGCTCAGTTTGGGCTTTGCCAATGCGGATAATATCATCCAATGTAAAGTCATTGGAGTCAACTATTTCACGAGCCACTTCCGGCACAAAATCTGAATGATATATTTCTGCCATTCGCTTGGCCATTGATGATTTGCCGGTACTCTCCGGGCCGTAAAAACAAATCTTCTTTAAAAAATAAGGTTGCACCATTTCAGGTATGTATTTCCAGTAATGTAAAGGTCTTTCGCGAATTTGTGTTGCAGCTATCGGAACTTGAGAACGCAATTTATCGAAGATGATGTTTTTCACCCCAAGATGATGTGAAAGTGGGGAGCCATAATCTTCGGAACTGATAACAACATTGATCGGTGCAAATCGCTTTTGGATAAAAGTTGCCCAAATCTTTGTACGCTCTTCAATCGGTAAGGACGGGTCATCAAAATCATCCAATGATATCTCAACGGAAATAGCCGGGTAGGATTTTAGCAGTTCCTTCAGCCAAATGAATCGAATCGTATGTGGGATGGGATCGTGTTGAGTATAGCTCATCGATACCGTTAATTTTTCGCAATGGGAAGCAGCAAACTGTATCAGAGCCAGATGCCCCAGATGAACAGGCATGAATTTTCCAATGACTAATCCGTGACGATATAATGGCATCTTTAAAGCTAATTATAATTATAAAACCTTCAGGCAAACCTTCAAGGTCTCACTACTTAGGCGTAAAGCTAGAAGGTTTGGAAGGTTCGAAGATTGTGCGATTGAAAAATTCGTTAGGTTGCTCTATACTGTTTCAACCAATACCAAAAGCCAAAGGCTGCGATAAAACAAAACACCACATATTCAATCCCCACAAACAGAATTCCTTTCGAAAAATACAAACCGCATGCTACCGCATCTACGACAATCCACACCAACCAACATTCTACTTTTTTCTGCACCATCAAGTATGTAGCTACAATGCTCATGATCGTAACGAAAGAGTCCGCATACGGAAAAGCACTTGGCTGACTAAACAGCAACGGAAACATCGAATTAAGATTCTTCGCTAAAAACCCAAATGAAACTGTCCCGGCAAATCCAACGAGAGTAAAAATAATCCAGAGGCGGTACGAAAGCCGACTGACTTTCAATTGTTTGTTCTTATCGAACTCCTCTTTTTGGGGATGCAGCCACCGATACCATCCTAACAGGTTGGTAATGAAGAAGAAAACCTGCAAGAACATATCCGGATACAATTGTACCTGATAAAACAAAAAGAAGAACAACACTACGTTCACAATACCCAAAGGCCAACTCCATACATTTGCCCGCGCCGAAAGAAATACTGCGATAGCCCCGGCAATGGTGCCAAAGAATTCCAGATAGCTCATGGAATAACCCCACAAGGTGAAGAAGATGGACTGATGATCGAAAAAATTCATTGACAAATGTACGGATGCGTCGTATTTTTAATTCTCATAAAAGTACAAAGAATGAGTCACCATCAACGATCAGCTTTTGCATTCGTTTGCGTATACTTGCAAGGGTGTGTTGATATTGGCTCTACCATAAGTAAGACAACGTGATGAAGGATATTTTTATCTGCGAAGACCACACGATCATCATCGATGGTTTGAAGTTACTGTTTCAACATTCTGCGGACTACCGTATCACGGGCTATAGCCTGACTGGTGTCGGTATCGTGGAAATACTGGAAAAAGAAAAGCCAGCTATTCTTATTCTGGATTTAAACCTGAAGGACGGCGATGGGTTGGAACTGATTGAGCAGATCCGAAAAAAAAACCGGGACATCAAAATTGTTGTACTCACCATGTATCCCGACGAGTTTTTAATTGAGCGTGCAAGAAAGTCCGGTGCCAACGCATACCTGCAAAAAAGCGTATCCAACGAAGAGCTGTTGGAAACATTAGGAAAAGTTGAAAGCGAAGGGTTTTACCTCTCACAAGCCTTATCACAGGAAAATGAGCGCCGAAAAAAATTTCGTGATCACTTTGCCAACAAAATGAAACTTACCAGACGCGAATTGGAATTGATTCCATTGTTTGCGCGTGGACTTAACTCAAATCAAATTGCAGATCAATTGTCCATCAGTACGCTTACCATCGATACGCACCGGAAGAATATTTTCAGAAAGTTGGAAATCAACACCAGCATTGAGTTGGTAAATTTTGCTCATGAGAATAATCTTCTTTAGTTTTTGTTTCCTTCTGGGATGTGTCACGTCTTCCTTTGCTTCTTCCATTGATTCATTGCTTCTAAATTCCATATCCGAAAAGCAATCGCTGATCAATCTGGCATTTTACCTTAAAACCGATGAAACAGTGTCTGTGGATTCTGCGGTTGCTCTCTTCCAAAAGCACGGTGCCGGCAACCGCCTCACTAAAATCAACCTGGGATACACATCGCAAATCGTTTGGCTCGGCATTCCTTTTTCGGCGGTGCCGCATAAATCTAACCTTCTGCTCGAAATTGCCAATCCCCAAATCGATCACATTCAGGCCTATTGTGTTACTTCACAGTCCATTCGTCCGCTGGGAAATCCAACCGGTGATGATTTGCCGTTTCATTCGCGCAGTTATACCTATCGAAATTTTGTGTGGCCCATTTCTGCGTGCGACGCATCTGATTTTTGGGTGGTGGTGCGATTAGAAAAGAAAAATTCGTCACTTACTATTCCGGCTGTTCTGTGGAATGCAGAAGCCTATTCGCAACATGAATACCGCACTCATCTCTTTTTCGGCGTGTGCTTCGGCATGATGCTCATTGTGGCGTTGTATAGTTTGCTCGGAGGTATTTTTTACCGGTCTTCTATTTACTTCATCTATTTTTTGTTTACCCTTTCTATCATTCTGCTATTCTCCACATCCGAAGGGCTTAGCTTACAATTTATTTACCCCGAAACAAAAGGGTTTAATAGCATCTTCAGAGTGATGGTTGTCGGAATCGCGTCCGGTCTATTGTTATTGTTTTCGCGCGAATTTCTCTCCATCGCACAGTATTCCAAGTTGATAGATCGCATTTTGATTGGGATCATTGCCATCTACGCATTGCTTCACTTGCTTATTCCTGTTCTGCGCGACTTCTATTTAACGTACAGTGCGTTCTTCATTCCACTTGTTATTGTGATGGCAATTGTTTCTAATTTTCTATGCGTAATTGCAGCCATTATTTCCTATCGAAAACAAAAACTAATTGCTGTCTTTTATCTATCGGCCTATTCGTTTACTTGGATCACCACTTTTGTTGTGGCCCTTGAAGATTTCGGGTGGCTTGAAAAAACGACCTTCAACCCTTTGTTCATCGGTGCGCTGTTCGAGATTTTAATTTTTTCGTTTGGGTTAAGTTACCGCGTGCGACTGGTGATTGATGAACGAAATCAGCTGCGCATGAAAATGGCTGTTCAGCAAAAAGAAACGCTGAAAGCCTATGTAAACGGAATTGAAAAAGAACGAAACCGCATTGCCGGAGAGTTGCACGATGACATTGGCAGCCGTCTGGCAAATTTAATTCGCATGATTCGGCTTAAAAATGAGCCGGGCTACTTGGAGAAACAAGCGGAAACCATTGCTCAAGACGTGCGCAAACTTTCACACGAGTTGGCCTTACCCAATCATGCTGGTATCGGGTTTTCATCGTTGGTTTCACAACTGGTGGCTGACTTGAGTCAAAGTGTAACCTGTCAATTCCATTTTCAACACTACGACATCCCCGACAACTTACCCCAACCCATTATTCAACAATCCTATCGCGTAGTGCAGGAAGCCGTACACAATTGTGTAAAGCATGCTGAAGCAAAAAATGTAGATATCCAACTTTTCTGCAGAGACCGGGAGCTGATCGTAACCATTGAAGATGATGGCAAAGGGTTCGACTTATCATCCGCAAAATCGGGATTAGGGCTGTCGCAAATGAAGAGCCGGATTGAATCGTTGCAAGGGCAATTTGAAATTCAAACTGCACCCACGCAGGGCACACAGATTATGATCACAGTTCCGTTACAACTCTATTAGGCGATCTTTACGCAATGAAATACTATCCAACTTATTTACAATCGCTGGGACTTTTGCTGATTCTGATATTGTGCATTGTCTTAAGTCTTCTACTTGTTGTTCCTCTTTTTCCATCCAAAAGCGACGTCAGTTCATTCGTGATGGATTGCTTACCATTTTGCCTTGCTATTGGATTCGGTCTGCTCATTCGCGGTGAATATGCCTTTCCGAGTAAGCCCTTTCCGATAGCTATTGTTTTGATAGGTGCTGTGAGCCTGATCGCCTTGCATTTATTTTTAGACCCCCTCATCAGTCTGATTCCTCCTTCTTAGTTGTTGAATAAATTGGTTACGGATATAGTGAAGGAACCTAGGTTATACTTTTTTATGATCGTGCTGGCCGCGCCCATTCTGGAGGAATTATTTTTCAGAGGAATTATTCTGGATGGTTATCTTAAAAATTATGAGCCGAAGCAAGCTGCATTGGTGAGCGCATTTCTATTTGGCGCCTTCCATGGAAACTTGCCACAGGGAGTTGGAGCCTTTCTATCCGGAATTTTGATTGGATGGATTTACTGGAAAACGAATTCGATTCTTGATGCGATCAGTATTCACCTGATCAACAACTTCGTTTCGTACATCTCTGTGATGCTTACTCCGAAGGACCAATTGCTGATGAACATGCGCGATGCAATAGGTAATCCACTTTACTATTGGCTGATTGTGATCGGCTCAGGTATAGTTGCTGTGGCAGGAATTAGTGTACTGGTTAAATATTATTTTAAGAAGGATGATTCTGAACATAAACAGGCCGAAGAACCTATTGATCCACTCAAAAATTGATTACCATAATTAATAATTACATGCGTTTCATTATTCTTAGTTTACTTCTATTTACAGTCACTATTTCCTTGGCTCAGAAGAAAAAGATTATAAACAAAGTCACCGAAGAATTAGAGAATGAAAACACCATTTGGTACAACGGAGGTATTAAGTTGAGGGAAGGCAATTCTACTTCAAAAGGGCTTATTCAATTTAATGAAAAACTTCGAACATTAAAATTCAGTTCGGGCGAAACTACTGAAGTCCTAATTCCTGATGATGTTATTGAATTTGAATTTGATGACCTTGAGCAAGAAAGATGGAGAAAGTTCATTTCCATTGATTACCCCATCAGGGAAGACTTTAAAAAAATGGACGGCTTCGATTTTATTAACTTGAATGAACTAGCTAACGCGCAATCCGTAAACACCTTCTTTGAATTACTAGGTGAAGCCAAAACATTTGCCGTACTCATGAAAGTGAACCCGATCAATGTAGTGCAAAAGCGTGTTCATCCCATAGCTGTCGGATTAAATCCATATAATCCATCAAGGCGGGCTGCTCGCGCAAGTGCTCATGATTATGGTCAGGAAACCACCATTTATTTTCTTGATGTAGAAGGTAATATGTTCCCCTTTAGTAGAGGCACTTGGATTGAAACAACAAACTCAACAGTTCGTGCAAAAAATGACTATTTCTTAGGATATCAACATGTTAAAAATAAAGACATTGAACTTGGGACTAAATTTCTTAAACGAATCATGGGAGAGCACTTTTCTGATGTAAAAGAATTCATTACAACGAACAAACTAGATAGCGACAAAGTAGAAGACCTCATGAAAATCATCAAGTTTTACAAGACTCTCGAAGATTAGTGCAACTCACAACTTCACACACACATTTTTCGCTTCTGTAAAAAAGCGCATAGCCTCCCACCCACCTTCGCGGCCTACGCCACTTTGCTTCATGCCTCCGAAAGGTGTACGCAAATCGCGAAGCAGCCAGCAGTTAATCCAGATGATTCCACTCTTGAGTTGATGTGCAACCCGATGCGCTCTCTTGAGTTGTGTGGTCCAGATGGTAGCGCTTAATCCGTAGGCAGTTGAGTTGGCAAAAGCAATTACTTCCTCCTCGGTATCAAACGGCATGATGGTAACTACCGGGCCAAATATTTCTTCCTGATTGGTTCGACAGTTGTGTGGTAATCCGGTGATGACGGTAGGTTGTACAAAAAATCCGGATGCACATCTACCTTCTACTATTGCACGCGCACCACCGCATTCAACAGTACCTCCTTCTTGTTTCGCCAACTCAATATACGATAACACTTTTTGCATGTGGCCTTCTGACACCAACGCACCGAGTCGGGTGGTTTCAAACAATGGATCTCCAACCGGCAATGCTTGTGTGCGCTTTACAAATTCAGTGGTAAACCGATCGTACAAACTGCGCTCTACCAAAATGCGCGAACCACACAAACAGATTTCTCCCTGATTCGAAAAAGAAGAATTAATAGAGGAGGTCAGAGCGTCTTCAAAATCGCAATCAGCAAAAATGATGTTGGGATTTTTTCCGCCCAATTCGAGTGATAGTTTTTTAAACATGGGTGCGGCCGTAGCGGCTATGGTCTTTCCGGTAACGGTGCCACCAGTAAAAGAAATGGCGGTGATGTGCGGATGCTCCACGATAGCCTGCCCTACTTTTTTACCAAGTCCATGAACAATGTTGAGTACGCCTGGTGGGAGACCCGCTTCAATACACAATTTAGAAAACAAAAAAGCAGTCATCGGAGTCAGCTCGGAAGGCTTTGCTACTACTGTACATCCACTCGCCAGTGCAGGTGCGATTTTCCAAGTAAACAAATAGAGCGGCAAATTCCACGGCGATATACATCCCGCAACACCTATGGGCGTGCGCGTGGTGTAGTTGATTGCTTCACCCTCCATCAAATGCGATTCAGCAGCTGTATGCATTGAGGCCGTTGCAAAAAAACGCATGTTGGCAGAGGCTCTGGGAATATCCACTGACTTTGCCAGCTTAAGCGGCTTGCCCTGATCTACACTTTCTGCCAGCGCCAACACTTCTAAGTCGCGATCAATCAAATCAGCAATTTTTAATAGTACTGCTGCGCGCCTGGCTGGCGGCGTGAGTGACCATGCAGCAAAAGCACTCTGTGCAGCTACCACCGCATTTTCCACATCGTGCGTGTCTGAATCAGGCAGGTAGCTGTACACGTTGCCTTCCGCCGGATTACAATTTTCTAAATAGTTCCCGGAAATGGGTGCTACCAATTGGCCATTGATGTAATTGGAAATATGCTGCATTATTTTTTTGTGATCTTAAATTCTACGCGTCGGTTCAGGCGTCTGTCTTCTTCTGAATCACCAAATGCTACCGGGCGCGTGGCGCCATATCCATGCCCGGTGATGCGGTGCTTGCTGATGCCATGACTGACCAGATATTCCTGCACGGTGGCTACACGCTCTTGCGATAACTTCAACAGCACATCCGCTGTACCTCTGCTATCTGTATGTCCTTCCAATTCAATGGAGATGGTAGGATTCTCTGACAAGATGATTACCAGACGATCAAGCTCCGGAAAAGATTCTGACTTGAGCACCGGTAAACCTGCTTCGAAAAATACGTTATTCAGTTTAATGGTTTCGCCCACTTCAATCGGAATCATCATCAAATCTTTTTGCACCTCTTTGTATTCAGCCGAAGCCGGCAGCTCTAAATTTTCGTGCACAGAATAAAAATCGCTGCGGCTGGCACGCACACCATAGTTGATTCCGTACGGTAACACGATCTGATACATGCCGGTGCGTGGATCGGACCGCGCCTCACCCATGTCTCTGCGTGTTCGCAAATTTTCAAAATGAATGGACGCAGCCAGCGGAGTACCTGTTTTGCTATTGAGCACCCGGCCTTTCACCAACGTAACAGCCGATGGGCGTGAATGCTGTTGAAGTTTGATGCGAAAGATATCGGCTTTACCAAACCCCTGATCGTAGCTTACAAAATACGCATAATCGCCGGAAGCGGGGATGGTATAGTACGCATCGAAAAAGGGTGTGTTGATTTGTGGGCCAAGGTTGACAGGCTTTGTCCACTCCGTCCAACTTTCGCCGATGCGTGTAGCCATAAAAATATCCTGATTGCCGTAGCCGGGTCTTCCGTCCGAAGCAAAATACAATGTCATACCATCGGCTGCCAAAAAGGGTGATGTGTCTTCACCGATGGAGTTGATGACTGGGCCAAGGTTGATAGGATCGGACCATTTTTTATCGCCTTCCTTCAGGCACACGTACAGGTCGCCTTCGCTGCGATTGGGATCATAATACATATTTGATTTGAGCTTGGCGCTGAAGATAACAGCTTTGCCATCCGCCGAAAGCGATGCGACAAAATGATCGAGTTCATTTTTAAAAACCAGATGAAGTTTCTCCCCGGCATCCCAGCCAGATTCAGAGCGATGCTTTACAATCAGTTGATTCGCCTCTTCAAACATCAGCGTATTGTTATCGGCACTCACGGCAAGAAGGTTATCGGCAAGTGGTGTGTTTACCGCTTTGCCCATATTGACAGCGCGTGTCCACTTGTTCGCCTCCCATGTGCTTATCCAAACATCTTCATCGTCTTTGATGCCACCCACATTTTCAACTACATTTTGACGGGCGAGGTAGAGTATTTTTCCATCCATTGAAATGACGGGGCCGAGTTCATCATTGGTGCTGTTGACGTTTGCCCCCAAGTTTTCCTTTTTCGCCATCAGTTGTTGCTTGGGCAATTCAATTACCTGATCCTGAGCAAAGAAAAAATTATCTGCCTCTAAACGCATTTTGGTAAATGCGACCATGCCAACGCTGCTTCCCAGCAGGGGCATAGGTTTATGTTCTTCTATTTTTACATCATTGACATAAAATGCCATCTTCCCATTTTTCGATTCTACACGCAATTTGTTGGGGTTGCCAATGGGTCGGATGGCATCGTGCTGTTTCCACGTTTTCAGTTGCGAGGGGTCTCCACTGTAAATAGCATACTCACCTTCAGATGAGATGACAAACAAATTGAGCAAGTCACTGCCCGATGCCCATATCAATCCATAGCCGTTGTCTTCTTCACCATTTTGCTGAATAAAATCAGCCGAGAATGTGAAGTCTTTCTGCACGTCGATGAAATAATTAATAGTTGCTTGTGTGCCTTCTTCTGATGCGTTCATCACATAGGCACCATTGGCAAAAAAACAGGTTTCGCTCTCCTCCCATCCAAACTTGTTGCTTGCAAAATCATCTTGAATAATCGGTTTTTGTGCAATCCCACAGTATCCGATCATCATCATGCAAAAGGTAGAGAGTAAACGCATAGGGAGTATTCAATTAATGGGACATTACGACTAAGTTAAGTAAAATTTGGTTAGCGCGTTTGGGGGAAGTAAAGTCTGATGGGTTTCGAATGAGGGAACAATCCCATACATCATTTCTTTACTTCGCCACAATTTTGAACTCCACCCGCCGATTCAATTTGCGGTGTTGTTCGCTGTCGTTCACTTGCATGGGCAATGAAGCGCCGAAGCCCTTGCCGGTGATTCGGGCAGGTGAAATTCCATTCTTCACCAGATAACTCTTTACAGCTTTCACACGCTCTTTCGATAATTTCAAAAGCCCCGACCGGGTTCCCACATTATCGGTATGGCCATGTAACTCTATTTTGATGGACGGATTATTCGACAGAAATAAAATAAAGCGATCCAACTCCGGCTTTGACTCATCCTTCAATACAGCTAGGCCCTGCTCGAAAAAAATGTTCTTCAGCTCAATGGCTTCTCCCACTTGTATAGGTGCCAATACCAAATCCTTTTTTATTTCGGCATACTCTTTCACATCAGTGAGATCAAAATTTTCACTAATCGAAAAAAAACCGATAGACTCAGCTCGGATTCCATAATGGGTTCCATACGGCAATACAATTCGAAAAGCACCCGTTACCGGATTGGAAATAGCCTCGCCCACTTCTTTGCCAGTGGCCAAATCTTCAATGTAAATCGATGCACCGATGGGTAAATTAGATTGCGCATTCAATGTTACACCTGTCAACAACACTACCGGTTCCGGTTTTACCTCCTTCATCACGCGCACGCGAAAAAGGTCGCTTTTACCAAGCGATTGATGTGTGGAGCTCATGTAGGCAAAATCGCCTGATGCAGGCACAGTGTAGTAAGCATCAAAGTCCAGTGAGTTGATTTGGTTTCCGAGATTGATAGGCTCGCTCCAACGCGTCCACGTATCGTCCAGCCGCTTGGTCATAAAAATATCTGCGTCGCCATAGCCGGGCCATCCCTTCGAGGCGAAGTACAATGTTTTGCCATCGGGCGCTAAGAATGGAGAGTATTCATTTTCGGGTGTATTCACATCGGTGCCCAGATTGAAGGGCTTCGACCATTTTCCGTCTTTATCTTTGAGGCTCACAAAAATATCGCGCTCCATTCGATTCGTATCGTATTGCACATTGTCGGTATTGCGAATGGTAAACAGCATGGCTTTTCCATCGGAAGATAGATTGCCTTCAATAAATTCGTCTTCGTTTGTGTAGCGTATGCCTACATCCTTGATATCTGTCCAACCATCGGCGGTTCGCTCGCGCAAACCGAAGCCTTCGCGTGTCGTAAAGATCATGGTGTTTTCATCGGTGCTGATGGCGATCAAATTATTAGCATACGCTGAATTGATGGGAGCACCTACATTTTTACTGAGGCTCCATTGGTTGTTTTCAAAACTCGAAAACCAGATATCTTCTTCATCTTCTACCCCACCCTGATTGGCGGCGCTATGTTTACGTCCAAAATAAAGTGCATTGCCGGTGGCGGTTATTTTGGGACTTACCTCATCTGCCTCTGTGTTGATGGCACTGCCTAGATTTTCTTTTTGAAACGTGGGCGAAGATGTAGGCGGTAGATGGATCACTACCTGATGGGAAAAAATAAAGTCATCTACTTCCAACACCATGAGGGTGTTGTTGACAAAACCCACGCCCATTCCATATACATTCAATGCCGGAAAGGTAGTCACCAAATCATCGTTGATAAAGAAATTCAATACGTTCGCCTTTTGTTCGATGCGCAGACGGTTGGGTTGTGGCATGGGTTTTATTTTTGGCCATGGCATCCATTTATTCATATCGCCTTTGAGCTGAGGCGAATAGATGCGATAAAAACCATTCGATGAAAACTGAAACGCATTGTATTGATTTCCCTCGCGTCCCCACAACAAACCGATACCATTATCAACCAAACCTGATTTCTGAACAAAAGTAGCTTCGAGTGAAAAATCCTTACGTGCATCCAGATAAGGCGTTACGGTTACAAAGCGGCCTTTATCTTCTACATGCGTTACCAACACAAACTTGCCTTCCTGAATTTTTGCCTCATACGTGGGCCCTTCACCTACAGGCCAACCGTTTTGATTGTCGTCAAATTTTTCATCAAGCATGATCGGCAATTGTGCAAACAGCGACCCATAACTCAAGCAACCGCACAACAAAAATATCTTCATAGATTATAAACTTCCGGTTCTTCCTCCATCTACGGGCAGGTTGATGCCCGTGATGTAAGAGGCAGCTGGACTTGCCAAAAAAGCAATGGCAGCCGCCACTTCCTCCGGTGAGGAGATTCGGCCCATCGGCACTTCCTCTACCATGCGCTGCTTTGCTTCTTCTTCGGCAATGCCTGCCTTGGTGGCATTATTTTTAATGATGGCCTCCAATCGTCCCGTCATGGTGGTGCCGGGCAAAACATTATTGACAGTGATGCCAAAGGGGGCCACTTCATGCGCAAGTGTCTTTGACCAATTGGCAACTGCCCCGCGGGTAGTATTGGAAACACCCAATCCTTTGATGGGAATTTTTACAGATGTAGAAATAACATTGATGATTCGTCCATAGCCCGAAGATTTCATGCAAGGCACCATCGCCTGAACTAGAATCTGCGAACAGATTAAATGGCTGGTTATCGCTTTGATAAATTCTTCCGGTTTTGCATCAAGCACTTTGCCCGCAGGTGGCCCACCGGTGTTGTTGATTAAAATATGAACTGAATGCGTCGCCAGATACTTTTCGATTGTCTCTTTCAACTGATCTGGAAAATCAAAATCAGCTACCAGATAATCGTGCTTTTGATTGTTTGTAACAGCGAGCTGGAGGAGTGTCTCTTTGAGCTTAACTTCATTTCGGGCTACCAACGTAACCGAAGCACCCAAAGCTGCCAACTCCATGGCGGCCGCCCTGCCTATACCTTGCGTGCTTCCGCACACAATGGCTCTTTTACCGTTTAAATCAAGGTTCATCGCTGCAATCGTAAAGTTTTAGTATCTCATTTTCAGTAAATATAAAAGAACCTTAACTTTCCTCTGTTTATTAGTTTGATTTAAGGTCCGATGAAATCGTTCAAGCATTCAAACAGGAGTAGCATGCGTGGGGATTTCAAACAACTTTAAATCATTATCGGAATGAAAAATAATCGGACAAAGCACACCATAACTTTAACCAATTGATTCATGAACATTTTATTGACTCCTAAGTTAGATCAATAACTTCTTGACATAGACTTGTAACCGCTACCAACCGAAATAAATTATGGCTATTCGCAGACCTTTTAACCTAAAGCAATGGATCGCAGACAACCGCGCAATTTTAAAACCACCGGTTGGCAACAAAAACTTATATGCCGATGCCGGTGATTACATTGTAATGATTGTGGCGGGGCCGAATGCACGCAAAGATTATCACTACAACGAAACGGAGGAACTGTATTATCAACTGGAAGGAAACATTACAGTACGCATTCAGGAGGATGGCAAAGCTGTAGATATTCCAATCAATGAAGGTGACATGTTTTTGCTTCCTGCACGCGTGCCACACTCGCCTATCCGCACGCCCAATTCAATTGGATTGGTAATTGAATGTAAACGAGAAACTACAGAAGACGATGGGTTAATGTGGTTTTGTGAGCAATGCAACCATCCGCTCCACGAATACAAATTTCATTTGGAAAACATAGAGAAAGATTTCCTTCCGCGCTTCCGCGATTTTTATGGTTCGCTTGAATTGCGCACGTGCAAAAGTTGTGGACATGTGATGGATGCAGACCCTCGATTTGTTTGATATGACGAAGCAACAACTACAAGAAGAGTTGCAAAGGCATCATCACGCCTTTACTAACTACATAAAAGGATTATCGCCTAAACAATTAGAGTCTGCGCCAGCTGATAAATGGAATGCGCTGCAACAAGCCGAACATTTGATAAAAAGTGTAGGACCCGTAAACATGGCACTGTCATTACCCTTGTTTATTTTACGATTGCTATTTGGAAAGGCCAACCGCAAGTCGCGAAGCTACGATGAGCTGGTTGCAAAATATCAATCCAAACTACAAGCAGGTGGGCGAGCTCCGGGCCGGTTCGTGCCCGGTGGAACAGAAAAAAACACGGAAGTGTTAGAAGGCAAATTACTTGGGTTGGTAAACTCCCTTCAAAATAAAATAAACACACTCACAGAAGATCAACTCGATCAGTTCATTTTGCCGCATCCTTTGCTGGGCAAACTCACGTTGCGCGAAATGATCTACTTTACCATTTATCATGTACAGCATCATCACCGGCTTGTACAAAATCAACTACGTTAACTTATGGCTCAGATCTACGAGGCAACGATAGCCTTCGCTAAAAAAATGGATCGCACCGATCCACTAAAAAATTTCCGCAAGCAGTTTCACATTCCGAAAGCAAAAGGAAAAGAACTCATTTATTTCACGGGCAATTCGCTTGGGCTACAACCCATCGCTACTAAAAAAGTGATTGCGCTGGAGTTAACCGATTGGGCTCAGTTGGGTGTAGAAGGCCACCTGCATGCGACAAGACCCTGGCTCTACTACCATAAGCAAAGCAAATCGCAATTGGCGAAACTTGTGGGAGCCAAACCCATTGAAGTGGTGGCCATGAATCAACTGACGGTGAATCTGCATCTGATGATGACTACATTTTACCGACCCACCGCCACGAGGTTTAAGATTATTACCGAAGCCGGAGCTTTTTCGTCGGATCAATATGCGTTTGAATCGCAAGTGAAGTTACACGGCCTTGATCCGGCGCAGGCAATCATTGAATTAAAGCCACGCGAAGGTGAGTTCACCCTGCGCACAGAAGACATTGAAGATGCCATTCGTGCACATGGTCAGGAAGTGGCGTTGGTGATTTTCGGAGCAGTGCAATATTATACGGGTCAGTTTTTCAACATACAAAAAATTGCCGCCGTTGCCCATGAAGTAGGTGCCTACGTGGGTTTTGATCTGGCGCATGCAATCGGAAATGTGCCACTGCAATTGCACAAGCATGCCGTAGACTTTGCTGTATGGTGCAGTTACAAGTATTTAAATGCAGGCCCCGGCGGTGTAGCAGGGGCTTTTGTGCATGAAAAACACGCAAACGATTCATCGCTACCCCGGCTGGCCGGCTGGTGGGGGCACCATGAGAAAGATCGGTTTCAGATGAAGAAAGGATTTATTCCCATGCCGGGAGTAGATGGATGGCAGCTATCAAATTTTCCGGTGTTGTCGGGAGCCGCCTTATTGGGTTCGTTGGAAGTTTTTCAAAAAGTAGATTTTAAAAAGTTGCGCGCCAAGAGCGAGCTGTTAACCGGATACCTGGAATATTTACTCCGGCAAATTCCGGATCATGAAAAGAAGTTTCAAATTTTAACTCCCTCCGACAGCAAACAGCGCGGCTGTCAACTATCCATACGCACATGGCAAAATGGAAAACAGCTGTTTGAGCGGATTACAAAAGCAGGCATCATTGCCGATTGGCGTGAGCCGGGTGTGATTCGCGTTGCACCCGTGCCTTTGTATAACACATTCGAAGATGTCTTTCGCTTCGCAGAAATTTTTTCAATGGCGTCCGACCGCTCCAAGCGGTCAGACGCCTAAAAAAACTTTAAAAAGTAGATTCAACAAATGGATATGAATGGAACGAACAATATAAATCAAAAGAAAATTAGGTATCGGACCGCGCGAAGCGGTCGGACGCCTTAACTAAAAAAACAGATTATGCAATTTCAAGTAAAAAATTTCTATCCCATTTTTAATCGTGGAGATGACAGCAAAAAATATGTTGCCTTATGGCGTCCGACCGCTCCAAGCGGTCTGATGCCTAAAAAAACTTTAAAAAGTAGATTCAACAAATGGATATGAATGGAACGAACAATATAAATCAAAAGAAAATTAGGTGTCGGACCGCACGAAGCGGTCGGACGCCATAACTAAAAAAACAGGTTATATAATTTCAATCAAACAACTTCTATCCCATTTTTAATCGTGGAGATGACAGCAAAAAATATGTTGCCTTATGGCGTCCGACCGCTCCAAGCGGTCAGACGCCTAAACTCGCAAAGACAGATTTAAAAAACAGATGCAGTAAATAAATTTCATGATTAGCTCATACGATATGAATGCAACGAACAATTTAAAATCGCCGGAAATTAGGCATCTGACCACGCGAAGCGGTCGGACGCCTTAACTAAAAAAACAGATTATGCAATTTCAAGCAAACAACTTCTATCCCATTTTTAATCGTGGAGATGACAGCAAAAAATATGTTGACTTATGGCGTCCGACCGCTCCAAGCGGTCAGACGCCTAAAAAAACTTTAAAAAGTAGATGCAACAAATGGATATGAATGCAACGAACAATTTAAAATCGCCGGAAATTAGGCGTCTGACCACGCGAAGCGGTCGGACGCCTTAACTAAAAAAACAGATTATGCAATTTCATGCAAACAACTTCTATCACATTTACAATCGCGGAAATGATAAGCAAAAGGTATTTTATTCCAATAGAAACTATGAGTACTTTATGAATAAAATTAAAATAGAAATTAGCAGTGTTTGCGATGTCCTTGCATATTGTCTTATGCCAAATCACTATCATTTACTTGTCTACACTTCAGAAAATTCGTTAGGACTAAATCTTTTATCAGATAGAAAGCAACAAATTTTAACTAGAAAAATTGGCACGATTCAAAGCTCATATACTCAAGCAATCAATAAACAAGAAAATAAGACCGGGTCTATTTTTCAACAAAAAGCTAAATCAAAAATTGTCACATTAGATCCAGTTACTACGTTTCATTACATTCATCAGAATCCTGTCAGAGCTAATTTGACTAAGAAAATTGAAGATTGGGAATTTTCATCTTTTAATGAGTATCATCAAGCAGAACGCTCTATTTGTAATATTGAGATAGCCCAAAGACTATTAGATATTCCTTCCGAAAGAAATTTATTTTATGAACAATCCTACAAAGTAATACAGTCAGAAGTAGCAATAAATTTCTGAATATACAGATAAACAAGTATCGGCGTCCGACCGCTCCAAACGGTTAGACGCCTAAAAAAAGCCTCGCAAAGACAGATTTAAAAAGAAGATGCAACAAATAGATATCATGATTAGCTCTATGAATGCAATAAGCTATTTAAAATCAGAAGAAAAATAGGCGTCTGACCGCGCGAAGCGGTCGGACGCCAAAATTAAGAAGCATGTAAAAGCAAACCCAGAATCATAAATGCAACCCAAAAAAAATATTGCTATTACCGGTGCCGGACTTGTTGGTTCTTTGCTTTCCATCTATTTAGCAAAACGTGGCTATCAAGTTACTGTCATTGAACGCAGACCGGATATGCGCAAAAGCAAAGGATACGAAGGCCGCTCCATCAATTTAGCATTGAGTAACCGGGGCATTCGTGCACTCGAAGAAGTAGGGCTGGCCGAAGAGTTAAAAAAGGAGGCAATACCCATGCACGGCCGTATGATACACGACCTGCAAGGTAACCTACAATTTCAGGCCTATGGTAAAGAAGGCCAATACATCAATTCCATTTCACGAAGTGGATTGAACAAAGTGCTGATGACGGCAGCCGAAAACGCCGGCGTAACTTTTCAGTTCGAGAAAAGAATAACAAACGTCAATTTTGCTACAACGGAATTATCCATCCAAGGTGCAGATCAAAAAATTCAGCAAACTTCTTTTGATCAGGTGATCGGTGCCGACGGTGCTTTTTCCGCGGTGCGTCACGCGCTGCAAATGACAGATCGTTTTGACTACTCGCAGGGATACATTCACCACGGCTATAAAGAATTACACATTCCAGCCTCGGCAACCGGTGGCTTTCGCATGGAAAAAAACGCCCTTCACATTTGGCCACGCGAAAGCTTCATGCTGATTGCATTGCCCAATCCGGATGGAAGTTTTACGCTGACGTTGTTCTTTCCTTTCTCCGGCCCCCAGTCGTTTGAAAAACTTTCAACAGCAGAAGAAGTGCAAGCTTTCTTCAACGCTACTTTTCCCGATGCTGTTCAGTTAATGCCCGACTATGTTGCAGAGTTTTTTCAGAACCCTACCTCCTCGCTGGTGACGGTAAAGTGTTTTCCATGGGTAAAAAATAATGTATTGTTGATTGGCGATGCAGCCCATGCTATCGTTCCTTTCTATGGCCAAGGTATGAATGCCGGTTTTGAAGATTGCCGCGTGCTCAATCAATTACTTGATGTCCATCACGATGGCTGGGAACAAGTGGCTCAACTATTTCAGCAACAACGAAAACCCAATGCCGATGCCATTGCTCAGTTGGCATTGGATAACTTCATTGAAATGCGCGATCTGGTGAATGATGCTGATTTCATACTTCGAAAAAAGATAGAAGCCAAACTGCATGAGCTCTATCCTACTGAATGGATTCCGTTGTATTCCATGGTCACTTTTTATGAAGAAATTCCTTATGCTGTTGCGTATGAGACCGGGCAAAAGCAAAAGAAAATTATGGAGGCTGTTTTAAAAACACCTGATATTCAAAACACGTGGCCTGAATTGGATTTCAAAAAAATAGTTGACCAGCTTAGAAAGTAAATCGCGCAACCACTAATTACGATAAAGGAATTCCAAAGCTACGAATCGATGTGTACTTTGTATTCTTCGAAGCGATCTAAGATTTCCTGCACGTAGCGAACGGGTCCATCGCATCGGCAATAGCCTGCGGCCACCACCGGGTCACGGTAATATTTAGGGTTTGATTTCTGGAGAAGAAAGTACTCCACACTATCATTCCACTTAGCAGCATTTCGCCCATTTTTACGCGCTAGCTTTTGCGCGTCGATCACATGCGAAACGCCCACGTTGTAAGATGCCAACACAAATTTCAAGCGCTCCTCCGGATCTGAAACCGACTTCGCCCAATAGTCATCCAAAAATTTTAAAAAGCGAATGCCGGCCTTGATATTTTGTTGGGGGTCACGTAAGTCTCCCGCATGTAAAAACTCTCCCGTCTCGGGCATCACCTGCATCAATCCAATTGCACCTGCCCACGACTCTACATTGGGATTAAAATTAGATTCCTGATAAACAATGGATGCCACCAATCGCCAATCCCATCCGATTTCCTTCGCACCCTTTTTGATTTGCTCATCAAATGGAGATAGTCGATCGCCCGTCAACGATGAGTAATCACTGCTGGCCATGATGATGGAAAACCGCGGGTTGTTAAAATACTTATTAAACAATATCTGAAACAAACCCGATTGTTTGATGCGTATCATCCACTGATCAATCGCTTGTTGCAAACTGCCGGAGTTTTTGCGAACACCCCAAGCAATCTGTTGTGGAAGACTCAGTGTTGTATTGATATCGAGGTTAGGATAGTAAAGCGCATTAACCATGGCGATGGTCTGATCCGTAACGGTGTACTTTATTTCACCCGTAGCTACCTTTCGAATCAACGACTCTGTTTCGGCAGTCGCGCTGTCTTCTTTTAAGAGAATATCGCCTCCAATTTCCTGTGATAAATTTCTCATTCGATCGCTGAAGGAAGAACCCTTCATGACATGCACTTCTTTGCCGATAAGTTCGAAGGGACTCCGGATCAATTTCTTTTCAAGCATTTGAGGTGGCTGCAAGCGCCAATTGGCCGGTTTCTTTTGCACGAGCACCTGATGGGTAGTGTAATGAGGCTTGGTGAATGCGAGGTAGTTGGTGCGATCTTTGGTAACCGTAAGGGGAAATGCCAAAACATCACCATTCCCTTTATTCAATTGATCGATTGCCTCCTCAATACCCGATATGACTTTAATCTTAAGTTGAATCTTCAGTGACTTACAAAAGTATTGGAGTAGCTCATACTCATAGCCCATGGGGGTACCTTTGTAAATAAAATAGCTGATTGAATTATTGTCGATAATGGCCTCCAGATAACCGCGCTTTATTATTTCATCTAAGTCGCGATTGACCGCCGGATCGGCTAAAAAAGGGAGTTTCTCTTGGGCATTACGGCACTGCGGCAGCAGCAAAAGTGCCAAAAAAAACAAAAAAACGAGTACAGATCGCCTAGCCATTTATGAAAGTAGCCAAAAGCGTGGAAAATAAAAAGGCCACCGATAAGGTGGCCTTTTTAATGTAAATCTCGAATAGATTAATTGAAGATATAGCGAATGCCAATCTGTGCTTGCCATACGCTACCAAGTGAAATGCTCTTAATGAATGTATCCTTCAAAAGAACGGTCTCACCGTTGATTGTTTGTGTTTGCATTCTATAGGTAGGAACACCTGCTGCGTTAATGCTAGCCACCGTCAATGGCTGTGTGGTAGTAGATTGATATCCTACACCAAATCCATCATTAATTAAGTTACCTACGTTCAAGATATCAGCTCTCAACTGAATGGTATTTCTCTTTTCCTTCGCACCCACTTTTACATAGAACTCTTGTACTACGCTGAAGTCGAAGCGGGTTAACCAAGGGAAATAAGCACCATTTCTTTCCGCATAATTACCTCTGCGAGAGCTCAAATACTCACTACCATTGATGTAGGCATCGTAGGCAGTTTGTTGATCTGCTGCGGTAAATGTCTTACCCCCTGATGTAAAGGTTGCAAAATTTAATTCGCTGGCACTCTTAGGAACGTAAATCAAATCGTTGGTTTGGCCATCGCCATTCATATCGCCACCGTATGTATAGGATACCTTTCCACCGCTGGCAGAAACCATACCTAAAGTAAACATAGTAGCACCACCAATTCTGTCACCATACTCCAAACGATAGTTCAAGAAACCAACGATGCGGTGTCTTAAATCGTTATCAGCAAAAGATGTGGTTAAATAATTTTGACCTGCTACAGTAGGGATGTTGGCCTGTACGGTGCTACCAACAGATTGCATATCTCTGGCTTGTCCATACGTGTAAGCGATCATACCGCTGAAGCCTTTTGATGCGGGCTTTTCCAATTTAGCAGTAAGTGTGTAAGAGTCACCTGCGCTTGAGTTCTTTAAAACAAACACGTTGGTTACTTGACCATTCATGAAACGAGGTGCTACGTTACCAGGTGCTGATGCAGGGAAACGATCGCGGGTATCCGGGCCTGTAAAATTTCTATCCTTCGGGCTTAAGTTTGCATCGATGTAACGCAATGCATGGATATTCTTGTTATAGATTACCTCCAATGTACCTACCAATCCCCAAGGTAACTTTTGGTCAATCGCAATGTTTGTTTTCCAAACCGTTGGATACTTCAACTCAGTGTCAGTCGCGTTTACAGCGTATCCTGACAAAGTGTTGATGTCTGGCTTGGTGGTAGGAATAAACTCTGCTGGTGTTAAACGGAACGGACGGTTAGTTACGTTCACGTTGTTCAACAAGGCTGTGTTAACACCATTGTTTCCAAGCTGGTTAGAAACCAATACTTGAGGAATGCGCGATACAAACAAGCCGGTTCCACCACGGATTTGTGTTTTCTTATCTCCTTTCAAATCGTAGTTAAAACCTAAACGAGGTGAAAGCAACACTTTGGCGCTTGGGAAAGCACCAGTATTTACTTTATACGAATAACCATCCTCATCTCTGAAGTTCAAATTAGCCACTACGGGGTTGTTAAAGTTAGCGGCAGTTGAGTTGTCATAATCAAACAAGTCAGCGCGTAATCCAAGGGTCAGCTTCAACTTATCCGAAACTTGAATTTCATCTTGCAAGTAGGCGCTATACGTGCCCACATTCAAAACCTGAAGTGGCTCCACACCACCGGGAAGCAGTGAATAACGCAGGTTGTAACGAACTACCGGAACCGGAGAAACCGGATTGGTTGGGTCAGCCACAAAGCTATTTACAGCCGCTTTAAAGTCAGCCACTGAGTTATAAACATAAACTCCATTAGAGGATGGAAAGAATACGTTGTTTGAAGTGAAGGCTTCATACGAAATACCTGCGGTGATCGTGTGATTATCTGCGTAGTATGTCGTGTTGTTCGTAATATTCAGAGTTGAGTAGTTCAACTTGTTGTTAGGCGTAAAAGGATCGAAACCTACGGATGTGTAGGTAGAACCAGCACCCGTTGTGTTTGGTGTAATTGCTCCATCCAAAATATCAATCGTAGGGAACAACGATGTTTTGTAATCTCTGTCTTCCGTTTGCTTGTTATATGTTACCACCAACTTGTTGGAAATTCTTGAGCTGAAAGTGGAGTTTAACTCACCCGCCAAAGAGAAGGTCTTATCTTTTTGATAGTACCCTGTGTTTTCAGGTGAAATCGCCAAGGCAGAGTTGGTTCTATTTCCATTACCTGCGGTGCTGCTGCTATTGCTTTGGCTGATGTTGATTCCGCCACGTGAATCATGATCGGAATAGCGAACAGATAATTTATGTCTCTCGTTGATGTTGTAGTCCAAACGCACCAAAGTCTTAGTACTCTTGGTTTCGTTGTTGTATCCGTCAATGGCACCTAAGTCAAACTTGAGGTTGGTAGAAATAAATGATTTTAAATCTTCCATAACAGCAGCCGAAGTTCTGGATACGTTACCCGTTGCACCTGGGCGGTTCGCAACCCAATCCATAGCAGGAGCTGAGCTGGTGAATTGCTCGTAGTTGGCAAAAATGAAAAGCTTGTCCTTGATGATAGGAGCACCGATTCTAAACCCAAACGTGTTTTCATTAATGGTGAAGGGTGCCAATTTCTTGCCACCATCAGCCTTGTTACCAACTAAATCGTTATTTCTAAATAAGTAATACACAGATCCGGATACATCATTTGTACCTGAGCGGGTCACCGCGTTGATACCGGCTCCGGCAAAACCAGATTGACGAACGTCATACGGTGTAACGTTTACCTGCACCTCGTCCAATGCATCCAACGATACAGCTGTAGTACCGGTACGACCACCTGCTTGTGCAGAACCTCCCAATCCAAATCCGTTGTTAAAAACCGAACCATCGATAGTGAAACTATTGAAGCGGCTGTCCTGACCTGCAAATGAGCTACCGTTGCTGTACGCGTTGTACTTTACGATATCATTTACTGTACGGCCAATAGTTGGAATGCTATTCAATGTTTGACGATTAAATGAAGCAGCGGCACCTTGACGGTCTGCGCTGAAGATGTCGTTTTTATCTCCTGTTACAACCAACTCGTCCAATTGAGTGCTTTCGTCTGCCAATTTCACATTCAAATCAGCGGTTACACCCAAGCTCAGATAGATGTCGTTAATTACCTGCTCTTTGTAGCCAACGAAGCTAATCTTTGCAGTATAAGGACCACCTACACGCATGCCTGGAATAACATAGCGACCGTTTGAACCGGCTGCGGTTCCATAGGTAGTACCAGAAGGAGTGTGCGTAGCAACAATCGTTGCGCCTGGAAGTGGCTCTCCTTTCGAGTCCGTAATCTTCCCCGCCATGGCGGAGGTGGTCACCTGCGCATACACCCCTATAGAGGCAAAGCACAAGGCCGTCATTGTTAACAGTAAAAGTTTTCTCATATGTTATTCGGGTTTTTAATCGGGGGCAAAAGTATCCTTTTCGGGTTACTTCTTTACGCTGTTTACTTTAAATCTTTTACTCTTTTTCTTAACAATTTAGTAACATTGACATACCGCTTATCCCTTATTCTACTACAAAAACGCAGAAATTGCGAAATTTCGATTGTTTCATTAAAGCTACACTTCAAATGCGAAAATTACCCCTTCTACTTCTCCTGATATGTTGCTCAACCGGCTGGGCGCAGGTCGATCTTTCGTACTATTTTACTACCCCCACCCAATTCAACCCCGCCATTCCCACTCCGCAATCCATTGTGGGACATCAGGTGGGCGAATGGCATATTACCCATGACAGGCTTGTGAATTATATGATGGCTCTGGACAAAGCCTCGGATCGAATTACGCTGGAGATAATCGGCCAAACGCACGAAGCACGTCCACTCCTCGTGCTGACCATCACTTCGCCCAAAAATCATCAAAACCTCGAATCCATACGCGCCCAGCACGCTTTGCTCTCCGATCCACAAAAATCGGGAAGTCTGGATTTGCAAAACATGCCTGCAGTTTTTTATATCGGACACAGTATTCATGGCAACGAAGCAAGCGGTGCCAATGCGTCTCTGTTAACTGCTTATTATCTGGCGGCTGCCCAAGGGCCGGAAATCGAAAAATACTTAGCCAACACGATAATTTTGTTTGACCCTAGTTTTAATCCTGATGGGTTGCAACGATTCTCCTCATGGGTAAATGCACGCAAAAGTATGCTGGTGAATGCCGACCCGAATGATGTAGAACATAATGAGGCATGGCCCGGGGGTCGTTTTAATCACTATTGGTTTGACTTAAATCGCGATTGGTTGGTTGCCCAACACCCTGAATCGCAAGCCCGCGTAAAAAAATTCCATGCGTGGAAACCCAACGTTCTTACCGATCATCATGAAATGGGCACAAATGCTACCTTCTTCTTTCAACCGGGTGTGCCTTCGCGCATGCACCCGCTTACGCCCGAAAAAAATCTGGAGCTGACCAAAAAGATTGGTGCCTTTCATGCGAAAGCTTTGGATGAAATTGGTTCGCTCTACTACACCCAAGAAGGCTACGATGATTTCTACTATGGAAAAGGATCGACATTTCCCGATGTGCAAGGGGCTATCGGCATTCTGTTCGAGCAAGCCAGCTCGCGCGGGCATGCGCAAGAAAGTGTGAATGGCGTGCTGCGCTTTCCCTTTACCATCCGCAACCAATTCACCACCGCACTTAGCACGCTAAAAGCCGTTAATGAAATGCGGGTTGAACTACTGGAATACCAACGCAGTTTTTACACTGCGGCCACCTCCGAGGCTGCCAAAGATCCGATAAAGGCCATTGTGGTGAATGCCCCCAAGGATAAAATGAAACTGTTTCATTTCGGCGAAATGCTGGCACGACAGCAAATTGCCTTCTACAAACCCAGCGGAACGCAAACATTGGCAGGAAAAAATGTGGAAAGCGAGTCGGGCTATGTGATTCCATTGAATCAACCTCAATATCGACTCATCAAATCGATGTTTGAGAAGCGCACGCAGTTTAAAGACAGTTTGTTTTATGATATCTCGAGCTGGACTTTGCCACTTGCTTTTGGCATCGACTATGAAGAACTGAAAGTATTGCCTGCCCTCGGAGAAAAAGTAACTGAACTTAAAGCTCCAGAAGGAAAAATGATTGGAACAGGTGACTATGCCTATGTGATTGAGCCGTTCGGCTACTATGTGCCTCGCGCCACCTATCGCCTGCTCAGCAAGAACGTACGTGTAAAAGTGGCCACGGAAAGCTTTTATGCCGATGGTAAAAAGTTTGAGCGAGGCAGTTTATTAATATCCGTTGATCATCAGGAACGATTGCCCGATCAACTGCAGGTGTTTATGAAAGAGATTATGGAAAAAGATGGTTTAGATGTGTATGCGCTCTCTACCGGTTTAGATTTTCAAGGAGTATCGCTGGGTAGCCCTTCTTTTCTTTCATTGAAAAAGCCGGAGATAGCGATGTTGGTAGAAAGCGGAATTTCTGCAACCGATGCGGGAGAAATCTGGCATGTGCTCGACACACGTTATCAAATGCCGGTAACGCTACTTCCAATTTCCGTTTTCAACACAGCGAATCTAAACCGCTACACGACTTTGATTATTCCGGAAGGTAGCTACAATGCCATTAACGAAAACGCCAAAGAAAAATTAAAAACATGGATCCAGAATGGCGGTGTGGTGATTGGTTTTGAAAATGCCGTTCAATGGTTTCAGTCGAACGGTCTCGGCAAATTTGAAACGAAAAAAGAAGAAGAAAAGAAAGAACAACGTGCCAAACCCTATGCCGATATTGAAGAAAACCGAGGCGCACAAGAAACGAGTGGAGCCATCTTTGAAGCCGATGCAGATCTCACCAATCCACTTCTGTACGGATTCAGTTCTTCCAAAATTGCCTTATTCAAACCCAATAACATTTTCATGACCAAGGCAGTTGGTGCGTATGCCAATCCGCTTACGTTTGGGAACAATCCGCTACTCAGTGGTTACATTTCGAAACCAAACTATGCGCGACTCAAAAACTCTTCGTGCGTGGGTATTGCAGCGATGGGCCGAGGGCGAGTAATTGGCTTTACTGAAAATCTATCATTCCGTGCATTTTGGTATGGCACCAACAAAATGATGATGAATGCCATTTTCTTCGGGCCTCTACTCAGTGGCGAAGCCGCACGGTAGTGGTGCTATTGCAGCGTTATAACAATTAATCAGGCCAATCAGGTTGGCCTGATCTTTTTTTCAACAACTTGATTCTTACTTTAGCGCTCCTGCCCATTGGGCAATGGCCTTTGATTGTTCAGCCGTGAGCTTGGCTTCGGGGTGCATCCAAAGATAGCTTTCCATCGGCATCCATCCATTGGTAGCGGCGTCTTCAATCTCTTCAAACTTATGCTTGGCTTTCTTCTCTGCATACGTGCCGTATTCTGAAAAATTGAGGTGCCGTTTGCCATCATTCACGTGGCTCTGCAGCCACCAACCAATAGGTTGAATTTGGGCATACCAAGGGTAGTTGGTCTTGTTGCTGTGGCAGTCGTAGCAGGCGCTCTGCAATACCGAGTGCACCTCCGTCGGCACTTGATACACTTTGGAAATTTCCTGAGCACCGATGGGTTCTCCACTATTTCGAGTGGGGCGTATGAACTGGATGGCTACGAGAAATAGCACGATCCCCATTAGTATTTTGTTTCTTCTTGTCATAGGTTGGTTGCTTGAAGTAGTAATTAACCTAAGAACGGTGAGTAATACAACAGTAAATTTTATTACTTTTGCCAAACGATCTGCCGGTGCTGCGCAAATTTTTTCCGCTAGATAAAAATTATCTCCTCGAAGAGGCGCAACTTGCCTTGCAAGATAAACTTCTATTTTTCCTTTTTGATCGGGTAAAAGAAGCCTACGAACGCCAACGAAATCCGTTGGGCTTGAAAGATGCCTTCTCCTTAAAAATTCAGAATTACAAACTTTTAAATCTGCAGCCTCTGGAGGTATTCTACCAAAACGTAGCCGGGGTTTATCGCTACAAGTGGGGCGACAGTCAGTTGGAATTTGTGTGGGATGGCCGCGATCATTCAGAAAAATACCAAGAAGAATGGGCCGATTTTTTTAATCAGTCGGTGCATCAATTTTGCCAGCAAGAACTGTTTGTACAAGCTGTGCTCGACGTAACGGTTTTCCTTCCATCCCGTCAAGACGAGAAGCTGCTCATGATAGCCGAAACACGCATGAACACATTCATGCTGCAACACTTTGAAGTAAAAATGCATAAGAGCAAAGGGTTGGTACACTTAAAAACTGCTTGATCTAGCAATTCTATCGATTGAAATACTCAAAAAACTAAATGTTGCATCATCACATTTGGTCTTAAAAGTTTATATTTGATTTCTAACCTTTCCCCTATGAGAAAATTGTTTGTTGTATTCAGCATTGTTACCAGTGCCTTGCTTATCGGATGGTCCTATTATTGGATTGATGCGCTGTTTGGGTTTCTGTTGATTGGCCCCATCATTTACATGGGTATTGCCGACATGATTCAAGTAAGGCAGTCGATCCGACGAAACTTTCCTGTTTTGGGTCGGCTCCGCTATGTGTTCGAAGATTTAAGACCTAAAATTCAGCAGTACTTTGTAGAGAGTGATACGGATGGCGCACCGATTAACCGGAATGAACGATCTGTAATCTATCAAAGGGCAAAAAAGCAAACTGACACGATTCCATTTGGTACCCAACTGGATGTTTATGCCGAGGGATACGAGTGGATCACTCACTCCATTGCGCCCAAAGACTTTCATAAGATGGATCATAGCCCCCGCATTCGTTTTGGCGGTAAAGAATGCTTACAGCCTTATGACATGAGTGTGTTGAATGTATCGGCCATGAGCTTTGGCTCACTGAGTAAAAATGCAGTGTTGGCTTTGAATGCAGGTGCTAAAATTGGAGGGTTCGCGCACAACACAGGCGAAGGAGGCTTGAGTCCTTATCATTTAGAGCCGGGGGGAGATGTCATTTGGCAGATCGGTACCGGCTATTTTGGCGCACGCAGTGAAGATGGAAACTTTTCAGGGGAGGCTTTCAAAGCAAATGCCACAAAGCCCAATGTAAAAATGGTAGAGATCAAGTTATCGCAGGGTGCTAAGCCTGGCCATGGTGGAATTTTACCCGCTTCCAAAAACACACCAGAAATTGCCGCCATTCGTCATGTGAAAGCAGGAACAACCGTATTCTCACCTCCTTTCCATAGCGCCTTCTCAACTCCCAAAGAGTTAATCCTATTTATAAAAAAATTAAGGGAGTTATCAGGAGGAAAACCAATTGGGTTTAAACTATGCGTGGGGCGCAAGAGTGAGTTCCTTTCTATCTGCAAGGCGATGGTTGCCCTAAAAACCTATCCCGACTTTATAACTGTTGATGGTGGCGAAGGCGGCACGGGTGCTGCTCCACCTGAATTTACCAACTCTGTAGGCATGCCGTTGCTGGATGCACTTGCCTTTGTCGATAACGCCCTCCGTGGCTTTGGCATACGCAACGAAATGAAACTGATCGCTTCGGGAAAAATACTCAGTGGATTTCACATCGTTCGCGCCATGGCATTGGGTGCAGATACATGTAACACGGCCCGCGCCATGATGATGGCATTGGGTTGTATCCAAGCTTTAGAATGTAACAAAAACACCTGTCCTACAGGTGTGGCCACACAAGATCCTTATTTCATGAAAGGATTGGTGGTAGAAGACAAAAAGACACGCGTTGCCAACTACCATAAAAACACCGTCGAAAGTTTTGTTGAATTGATCGGTGCCTCTGGGCTAGACCATCCCGACAAAATTAACCGTAGCCATGTGTACCGACGTGTATTTATGAACATGGTAAAAACCTACGAAGAAATTTATCCTACACTGCCCGAAGGTTGCCTGCTGGATGGGGGTGATGCACCTTTTGATTATGAAGACTACCTAAAAAAGTCAAGTGCGGAAAGTTTCGAGTTGGTTTAGCGTTCGTTGGTTCCGTTTTTAAGCTCATTCGTCACTTTTTGTATGCAATTAACCCCCATCTGCCTAGAAATGAGGGGGTGTGGTTGTATCTTTGATACACATCAACCGTTTTGGACTTTTACTCTTTAGCACCGCCAATGAAATCAATTTTTATTTCTGTATTTGTACTCGTTGCCTTTGCCGCCCAAAGTCAATCGATATTGGAGCGCAAACTAGATGGCTCTGAAAAAGGTAAAACCCTGCAGGTTTACCTGGAAGAGTTGGAAAAAACCCAGCCCGTCAACTTCTTCTTTCTTCCGGAGTGGATCAACGGCATTGTCATTGAAAAGGACTACGCCGGACAAACACTTCAGTACATGCTGAAAGAACTTTTTCTCGGTAGCGATCTCAACTATCTGGAATTTGACGCCCACACGATTGTGCTGGTGAAAGACCCAACGCAAGCCATTCAGCATACTACTTTGCTCAACACAGCAGAACGTGAACAAAAGAAAATTGAGCAAGCCCAATTCGGTAAAGCGGAAATCAGCATGCGCAACAAACGAATTTGGATCAGAGGTTCGGTGAAAGGAAAAGGTGCAGAAGCATTGGTAGGTGCCAGCGTTTATTTTACAAATCTACTGAATGGCGTTTCCACGGATGCACAGGGCAATTATCAAATTCAAGTGCCTGCCGGCGAACACATTGTTACGATCACATACGTCAATTACGAAGAGAAAGTAGTGAATCTAAAAGCCTATGAAGATGGACAATTGAATATTGATTTGGAAGAAATACCTACCGTGCTAGAAGAAGTGGTGGTGCAAGATCGCGCCAACCGCGAAGCAGTAACCAGTAACATCGGGCGTGTAGAGTTGAGCATGAAAGAAATCAAGCGATCACCCAGTTTTATGGGAGAAGTAGATTTGATAAAGCAGATACAAGTGCTGCCGGGCGTAACCACTGCCGGCGAAGCCGCTTCCGGTTTCAACGTGCGCGGTGGTAGTGCCGACCAAAATCTGATTTTGTACGATGGCATGCCTATTTTCAACAGCTCGCACGTCTTTGGTTTTTTCTCGGCGTTCAATTCCGAAGCTGTGCGCGATGTAACATTTTATCGCGGAGGTATTCCGGCTGAATTTGGTGGTCGGATTTCTTCCGTGTTGGATATTCATTCCCGTGAAGGAGACAATGAAAAATGGAAAGGGGGCGGCGGAATTGGAGCCATCACCAGTAATTTTCACGTTGGCGGACCGATTGTAAAAAATAAAACCACCTTCGCTGCTTCTGTGCGTACCACCTATTCCGATTGGTTAATCAATACCATCCGCACTAACTACATCGACCTCACTAAAAGCACGGTTACATTCTACGATGCAACCATGAAGCTGTCGCATAAATTCAGCGATCGCACCAAAATAACTTTCTCCGGATATATCAGCAGAGATAAGTTCAAACTACAAGGCGACACTACGTACAGCTGGAATAACCTGTTGGGGTCTGTTCAACTCGATCATATCTTCAACAGCAAGTTAAATGGTTTTATCCACGCGGGCTTTGGAAGTTATGGATACGATGTAGCCGATGCGAGCACACTCAACGGCTTCAACTTGCTCTATAAAATTACATATCCATCCATGAAGACCGGCATTCAATATCAACTGGGTAAACATAAGATTACCGCCGGGGTGCAGGGTCAATATTACGGATTTAACCCTGGCACACTAAAACCTTCATCGCCCCTTTCTGATAAAAAATTCATTCAAATGGAAGATCAGCAGTCCATTGAAACGGGCATTTATGTAGGTGACAACTACAATCTCAATGAGAAAATAAATATTGAAGGCGGTGTTCGTTTCAGTATGTTTAGCGCTCTCGGGCCGGGCAGCGTAAACATGTACAAACCGGGTTTACCACTCGAACCACTCAACCGCACCAGCATCGTAAAATATAAATCGGGAGAAACCATTCAATCCTACAGTGGCTTAGAGCCACGTCTATCGTTCCGCTATTCTATTTCGCCTACCTCTTCTGTTAAATTTGGCTACAACCGAATTTATCAATATCTGCATCTCGTTACCAATACAACTGCCATTACTCCCATTGATATCTGGCAACCTAGTGGCTACTATTTCAAGCCTCAGTTAGCCGATCAATTTTCATTCGGATATTTCCGCACATCAAAAGACAAAACGTATGACATGTTCATTGAATTTTATCAAAAAAGCATTGATAACATTCTTGATTTCAAAGATGGTGCACGCTTGATCCTGAATGATCAGATAGAAACGGATTTGTTGCAAGGCAAAGGCCAGGCCTATGGTGTAGAAACTCAAATCACTAAATCACTCGGTCGACTGACAGGGTCGATCAGTTATACCTATTCACGCTCACTTCGTACCATCCAAGGCCCTACTATTGCCGAGTCCATCAACAAAGGCAAAGAGTATCCATCTAATTTTGATCAACCCCACGTAGTCAATGTTTCGTGGAAGTACAACATTTCAAGAAGGTACTTCTTCACCGGTAACTTTACGTATCGAACCGGACGACCTGTAACACCACCGCTCTCTGGTTTTACGGTAGACAATATTTCGGTTTCCAATTTTGCCGATCGAAACGAATACCGCATTCCGGATTATCACCGATTGGATTTTGCGCTGGTGCTGGAAGGAAGCCACAAGCGAAAAAAACTTTTTGATGGAACATGGACATTCTCCATTTTCAATGTGTATGGAAGAAAAAATCCGTTTACCATATTCTTTAAAGAAGCAGCCAACGGAACATTAGTTCCCTATCAATTATCCATTATCGGAACTGCGTTGCCATCGATCACTTATAGCGTTAAATTTTAAATGAAAAAGATTTGGTTTTTAGTAGTGTTGGTGGTAGTCATCGACTCTTGTGTAGACAGAATTGAATACAATGCGGCAGATGCTGCCACGCAACTGGTGGTAGACGGATCGATTACCGATGCACCCGGGCCTTATACAATTAAATTGACACGAACCCGAAGAGTACTCGATTTCACCGGTGCTAAAACAGTGTCCGCATCGAAAGTAGTTATCTCCGATAACGCAGGAAACTCAGAAGTGTTGACAGAGATCTACGAGGGTACTTTTCAAACCAGCCCCACTGGCATTCGAGGAGTGATGGGGAGAGAATATACTTTGCGCGTAGAAACACGCGATGGAAATGTCTATGAATCTAGTCCTGAAAAAATCACATCCGCAGGCTCTGTGGATGATATCTCTACTGCTTTTGAACAATACCAACCGCTCAGCGGATCTCCCAAATATCAATTCAGAGTTTTCGTAAACACCACCGGTGAGGAGAATGGCAACAATTATTATCGTTGGAAATTTACAGGCACCTATAAAGTACAAACACAACCTGAGCTACGAACCGTAACCGCCGGTGAAGGAAGAATTCCCGACCCTCCCGCGTGTAGCGGTTTTACAAAAGATCTACAACCTGTGGGGCCTTGCACCTGTTGTACGTGTTGGGTTGATTTAGTTAACAGCATTCCGACAATCAGTGATTTTAACCTCGTTGCAGGCGGAAAATTTACAAATGTTGAAGTTGGCCTTGTACCCGTCGAGTATTGGACCTTCTTTGAGAAGGTGCAAATTCAAGTGGAGCAAATTAGTCTTTCGCCTGCTGCATTTGCATATTGGAAAGCCGTTGCCGAACAAAAATCTGGTAGCTCGAGTTTATTTCAGCCGGCAATTGGACAGGCCGCATCGAATATGAAACTAGTATCCGGGTCGGGTGGAGTGCAAGGTTTATTCTCCGCTTATTCGAGTAGTAAAAAGATCATCTTCTTAACACCCTCCGATATACCCTCAGGTATTGGAGCCATACCGGGTGCACCACCACCAATTGCCGAATCATGCCTTGCTGCATTTTCTTATTCCACCAATCAAAGGCCTGCGACATGGTAATTTAAACATATGCGTACGAATCGAGCGATATTGTTTTTTATCATTATACTATTCGATTCGTGTGTCGATATACTTGATTACTCAACTGTAGATAATAACCAACAACTGGTGGTTGATGGATTCATTACTGATGCTCCAGGGCCTTATACCGTTCGGTTAACCAAAACCAGAAGATCATCCGACTTCCTTCCGTACAAAACTATTTCGGCTAAGTCGGTTATCATTTCGGATACAGAAGGGAACAGCGAACAGCTGATCGAAAAAGATGCTGGTGTGTATCAGACGAGTCCTACAGGCATACGCGGACAGATGGGCAAAGAGTATTTCGTTCGAATTGAATTAGATGATGGTAAAGTGTATCAGTCTACACCTGAAAAAATAACACCGGCAGGAAGAATAGATACTGCTTACTATGAATTTGAGAAGGTTGTATCCCCAAAGGGAATTGCCAATTATCAATTCCGAATTTTCATGGATTCACATGGAAATAGCGAGGGGGACAACTATTTTTTATGGAAACTGGTTGGCACATACAAAGTAATTGCGTCCCCTGAGTTACATATTTTATTGAGACCTAAACCAGTTAAAGATCCAAGACCCTGCAGTGGGTTTGTGGTCATTCGTGAAACTGGAATGTTAGGCTATGTGCGTCCGTGTGAATGTTGCCAGTGTTGGGTAAATCAGGTAGATAGTAAAGCCAACGTAAATGACAATTACCTGATATCGAATGCAGAGTTTAAGAAAGTAGATATGGGAGTGATCCCGGTTGAATTTTGGTACTTCTGGGAGAAAACAATGGTCACCGTTCAACAGCTTAGTCTATCCAAGTCGGCCTACACCTACTGGAAAACAGTGAAAGATCAACAAGAAGGAGCGCAAAGCTTATTTCAGCCGTCAATTGGGAAAGTAAAATCAAACATTCGTTTAACAACGGGGGCAGAGGAAGTGCAAGGTTATTTCTTTGCTGCATCGGTGGCGAAGAAAGTTTTCTTCCTCACCTACTTGGATATTCCGCTAGGTCCCGGTGTTATACCCGAGCCACCGCCACTTCCAACTCGCTATATCCCAAGGCCCGAAGATCCACAAAGTTTAATAGATGAATATTATACGGAACCATTTGTAGTGCGCGAATCTTGTTTGCTGGCCTTCCGGCATTCAACCACGCAAAAACCAGCTGATTGGAAATGAAAAAACCGAGCCTTTTATTGCTGCTGTTACTTTTGTTGCAAGATGCTTGCATTGATACGTATGATTTTACCCCAACCGAATCAACTAGTCAATGGGTAGTGGATGGCTCCATAACAGACGCCCCCGGCCCGTACACCGTAAAAATCTCAAAGACCAGAAGACTCGTCGATTTTTTGCCACCATCGGAAGTCTCCGTTAAATCGATCATTCTCTTTGACTCAGATGGAAATCAGGAAACATTAACAGAAAAAAGCCCCGGCACCTATCAAACAAGTGCTACCGGAATACGCGGCACTGTGGGCAAGTCGTATTATATTCGTATGGAAACGTTAGATGGAAAAATCTTTGAATCGATACCAGAAAAAATAGTGCCTGCCGGCATAGTTGATAGTGTCTATTACGAGTTCGAAAAAAAGGTAACAGAAGATAATCTCGCTAGCTATTCCTTTCAGATAAAAATGGATTCGCACGCAGAAGCTACCGGCGATAACTATTTTTTATGGAAGCTAACCGGCGTGTATCGAGTTATAACATCACCTGAATTACATATCTATTTCTTGAAAACCCCAGAAGGGACGATCATCATCAAAGACCCCCGGCCCTGTAGTGGAACTATCTTAAATGGGCAAACCAATGCCTTGTCACAGGTGAGGCCTTGCGAATGTTGTGAATGTTGGGCAAGTTTGGTAGATATAACTCCAAAAGTAAGCAACACCCAGTTGATTGCAGGCAATTCATTTAAAAGTGTAGACGTGGGTAGCATTCCGGTTGAGTTCTGGCCTTTTTGGGATAAAACACAAGTGAAAGTTGAGCAGTTGAGCCTTTCCAGAAATGCCTTCGCTTTTTGGAAAACAATTCAAGATCAGCAATCTGGAGCCACCAGTTTATTTCAGCCTGCTACGGGCAAAGCTGTTTCGAACATTATTCACAAAAATGGCAACGAGCAAGTGCAGGGTATTTTCTTTGCGTCGGCGGTTTCAACAAAAAGCATTTTCCTAAGCGCTAAAGATATCCCATTGGGCCGAAGTGTAGTGCCAGAAGCTCCACCATTGCCACCAAGATATATTCCGAGACCTGGAGATCCACCCGATTATATTGCGGAGTTTTATACTGAACCATTTATCGTCCGCGAATCATGTTTACTGGCATTCCGACATTCAACAACTGTAAAACCAACTGACTGGCAATGAAAAAAGTTTTACTTTTTTGCTGCCTTTTGATCATGCAAGATTCTTGCATAGATGTGTTTGACTACAGCTATGAAGAGGCAACCCCTGCGCTTGTGGTGGATGGCCGCATCACCGATGCTCCCGGCCCTTACACCGTACGGCTTACGCGCACTCAAAAACTAAATGAGCTTTCAACTCCCGTTCTGGTTTCAGCTAAATCAATAAAAATAATAGACAATACAGGTTTCTCTGAAACACTAAAGGAAGTAAAAGACGGCGTATATCAAACCGATCCGTTGGGAATTCGCGGAGAAATCGGAAAATCTTATAAAGTAAGAATTGAGATGCGCGATGGAAAGATTTATGAATCCATCCCTGAAAAAATTACTCCAGCCGGAACGGTCGATACGATCTACTATGAATTTGAAACAATTGTTACAGAGCAGAACATAAAAAAATATCAGTTCAGAATATTTGTAAATTCCAAAGGTGAAGATCAAAGTAATAACTACTTCTTATGGAAATTGACTGGCACCTACCAGGTGATTACCTCACCCGAACTGCATATTATCTTAGGAGCAAAACCTGAAGATCCACCACCACCTCCAAAAAAAGATCCACGGCCGTGCAGCGGTCACATTTACGATGTGCGTTTTGATAAAGTGATTGCCGTGGCACCTTGTACGTGTTGCGAATGCTGGGCCGATCTAGTGAATAACATACCACACATCAGTCAACCCAATGAAGGAGCCAATAACCAATTTACAAAAATTGATGTCGGCACTATACCCGTTGAGTTTTGGCCCTTTTGGGATAAGACCATGGTAAAAGTAGAGCAAATGAGTTTAACAAAATCTGCGTACGATTACTGGAAAATCATTCGCGACCAGAAAGATGGAGCTGGAAGTCTATTTCAGCCCCCCACCGGAAAACCTTTAACCAACTTAATCCTCCAAAATGGTGAGGGAAATGTATATGGATACTTTCAAGCATCTGCCGTATCAAAAAAAGTAATCTTCCTTACCCCGAACAGCATCCCACTTGGCGTGGGTGTAATTCCAGAACCACCATCAATACCTCCTCGCTACATACCAACAGGTGGCGTTCGTTACGAAGAGTTTATCACAGAACCATTCGTCATCCGAGAATCATGCCTGGGGGCATTTCCTCACGCAACAACACAACGACCCATCGAATGGAAATAACTAGAAACACAGAGTCATACAACATTATATTGAAACATATCTGAAAATGAAAAAAATCCTAACCCTCGTATTACTTAGCTGCTTATTGCTAGCAAACAAGCCCGCAGATGATTTTATCAGCGTTCTGAAACAAAAGCTGGAAGAGTACGCAAAAAACAATCCATCCGATCAGGCTATTCTGGTTTTCAATCAGGAAAAGTATGCCGCTTCAGATACTTTATTTTTTCAAACCTATCTGGTAAATGAGGATATGCAGGCTGTCAAAGGGAAAAAAATACTCGCCCTCAATATCTTCGACAAAGAGGGAAAGTCCATTCAAAAAATAAATTTTAGCGTAATGAATGGAAGAGCCAATAACCAACTCGCCATTTCACCGCAAACCCCGTCCGGAGTTTATTTATTAGCGGTAGCATATGCACAGAACCTTACCGATGAAAGTGCCATTTTATTTACTCGTGAAATAGTCATTGTCGAAAAGCGTCAGTTATCTATCACAAAGAATAAAGCACCTCATTTATCTGTTTCTTACGAAGGAGGATTAGTGGCCGACATCGAAAATACGATCATCCTTCAAAGTAACGCGAGTGGCACAGGGAAAATCACCAACAGCAAAAACGAAGAGGTTGTGCAATTCTCTCTTACTAAAAATAAAATAGCCCCTATAACCTTTACACCAAGCAAAGGAGAAACCTACACAGCCGAGCTGGAAGGAGGAATTAAAACACCATTGATAACCGTAAAAAACGATGGCAGCATCATCAAGATGGCACCCATTTCAAATACACCGACGCGTAAAATAACTGTGCTAACCTCCCCCAATGAATCACAGAAAAAACAGCACCTAGTGATCACCAATCGAAGAAAAGTAGTTTTCTCAGCACTCGCTCTATTCGATGGCAGCGGAAAGTTTGAAGTAAATCTTCCCAAGGAAGTTATTAAAAATGGAATAAGCTATGCAACCTTGTTTGACGATAAGGGCAATGTATTGAGCGAACGTGCATTCTTTAAATACGAATCTGCCGTGACAGCGCTCTTAACAACTACCACCAGCGATGTAACGCCCAGAAAAAAGATATCGCTCGATCTAAGCGTTAAAGATCAATTCGGAAACCCGGTACAAGGCGAGTTCAGTGTATCTGTTTACCAGAGCGACCTTTTTGCGGATGCACATGCAAGTTCATTCATTCAAGAAGTATTGCTTCGGTACCCTACAAACCTAGCTATTGAAAACAACTTCACAAACGGTGCTCTGACTGAGGATGCCATCAACCAGATTGATTATTCATTGGCGGGCAAAAGTTTTAATTTAAGCTTCTGGCCTGCAGTCTTAAATTATACAAGCAAGGCAAACGTAGCTGTCAGTAGCAGCCTAAAGCTAAAAGGAAAAGTTATCTATACTACCTCCGGTAAAGCCGTGCCCGATTCAACATTAATCATGGGCTATCTGCAAAATAATATGATTGGCTATGTTGGGTATACATCAAAAGAAGGTCGGTTTGACCTACCTTTCTTGTACGATTTTTTTGGTGACGATGAATTGTTCTATCTTCTGGAACAAAATGGAAAAGAAATAACAGAGCCCTTTACAATCATTCCCGATGAAACAAAACTTTCACTGAAACCATTCAGCAATTTCACACTGAAAGATTCGCTGGATAGGTATGGCGACTACGTACAAAAAAAACGCATCGTTGATAATTCATTTAATTTCTATAATTCTAAATCAAATAAAGGAACAGAAGGCGAAGATCTCAATACCCGATTTGAAGAAGAAGCGATGGGCGTAGACATGAATGTAAACGTGCAAGAGTATATCTCGTTCCCTACCATGGAAGATTTAGTCCGGGAAGTTATTCCGTTCTTGCAGAATAAGAAAAAAGGAACTACAGCTACAGTTCGTCTGCTAATCAATCAGAACAGCAAGAATACCAATTATACCTTTGCAAAAGGCGAACCGCTCTTCATCATCGATGGGGTTCTTACTAAAAATATCAACTCGTTTTTAGGTATGAAACCCGTTGACATCTTAACGATCAAGATTATCAACGACAATAATAAACTGAACAGACTCGGGCCGTTGGGAAAGAATGGGGTTGTATTGGTGAAAACAAAAAAACCCTCAAAAGCATCGGTAGCCGCTGGCAGCCATCTTTTGAATATACAAGGGCTTACTAAACCTAAGTCGTATTACAATCCCAATTATGCTAGTTCCAATAACAGTTCGAACCCTGATATCCGTTCCGTTCTTTATTGGACTCCTCTGCAAACCTATAATCAGTCTGGCAAGTCAAATCTGGAATTCTTTGCATCCGACAAGGTAGGAACCTACACCGTACATGTGAAAGGCTTAACCGCACAAGGAGAACCATTTGAAACTACAGCGAAGATCAATGTGAACTTCAATTGAGAATTGATTTTTGAATGATCACTTGTGGTGTGCCACACAAATCAAAATACGCATCAAAGGTTTCGTCGATAGGCGATGAAGCCTTTGATTCGTATCAATAGGAAAAAATCACATCAGTAAACACGTCAAATCAGTGAATATCATTTCTGTAGACTTAACGTGTCTAATGTGAGATAAACATGTCATGAATTTAAGCGGCTGATTCTCGAAATAACCTTTTCCAGCTGGCTTACATGCCAACCCTTCATGCATAAAAAAAGAGGTTGCTTTTTCTAAGCAACCTCTTTTAAAATTATAAAATCGAACTAAACTTATGGTTTCTTTTTTAAAGAATAAACCCAAGCTCCACCATCGTAATCCAGATTCAATCTGATAGTGCCTAAGCACTGATCATAAGTTCCACTAGATTTTGTGATATTTCTACCAGCACTAGTTTGGTCAGGGAATTTAACAGTCTGCGTACTTGGCCCTGCAGAGGTTGAAGGGGAAAAATCAATATAGGCTGTCTGAGTGCCATAGTAGTTATCATAGAAACGCGCAATATTGAATCTATTTGGAACTGTACCATCTGCAGAAAGATTGACAGTGTATGGTCCATAAACACTACTCGAGTAGACTTCGGTGGCGTCATAAGCACCAGCCCAAAAACTCACATCATATGCACAGAAATCGGTTACAGCATAAATAAGCTTTTGAGCAGGGTAGAACTGATCGCTTTGGAAAAGACCAGCTGCTACGACGTTTGCTGCCAATCCTTTTGATCCATCAGTGAAATTCAAATCACCTTCAATATTAATACCAAACTTGTAAGTAGAGAGCAGTGTATTAATAGTTGTACTATTCAAAGGGAAAGTATTAGAAAGTCCCAATTTGCTAAGTACGTCAGCTAAATTCATTGTAACTGATACCCAAGGATTCTTGTACTTACCATCATTTACGAATGAAGAGAAGGGAACATTCACAATTAAAACCCGATCAGTAGTCGCACCCACTTTCTTCAGCACATAGAAGTCAACAGACTGAAGGCTTTTGGGGTCATCCGATAAATATTCTGCCTCAAAAGAAATCTTGTCTGCAGCCGTCGCAATACGGGGGAAGAACTCCGAAGCCGGAATACCTTTCGAGTAAACGTTGGTCAGGGCAGTTCCTCGTAAAGCTAATAGTCTACCCTTTTTAATGTTATTTACTTGAAGGGGATCAAGCGAGTCATCACTACATGCTGAATACACCAGCGTCAGTGCAACAAACAGGACGAATGTATATAATTTGTTTTTCATAATAATTATTAGTTAAGTGGATCCGGATTACCATCCCAAAATACCTTATTTACTGCTTCATTGTTCTTAGCTGGAGTGCTACCCGCCAAGGTAGTGAACGTAGCAGGATACGGGAAAGAACGTGTCCAGAAACCGGCACCTGTCTGTAAAGCAGGCTGCATATTTCTTGGCGCACTGGTTCTTCTGTAGCTGTTGTATGCTTCCACGCCATTACCCCAATAAGAGATATACGCTTCGCGACCAATAACATCAAGCTTGTTTGCAGCATTATCATACGCAGTTGAAACGGCACGAATATAATCGCTGTACAAAAGGTTGAAGCGGCAATTTACCCATGCAGCATTGGTAGTGTTGTTTGGCAACAATGCATCACAATCTGTTGACACTATACCACTGGTCAATGTTGTATTCTGAGAAGACCATGGAAGAATAGTTACAGATTGACCTTTACCATCTGACCATCTCTTGACAAAATCAATTGAGTTAGTGATCGCCTTTAACAAATTCGCTTTAGCAGTAGCATTGCCTCTGCGGGCATCAATTTCTGCAATCAAGAAATCAGTATAGAAATACATCCAAATAGGCTCGATACCTGCACCGTTTGCGCCGTCAAGTCGTTTGGTGGGTGCGTTATATGTACCATTTAATGCGCTGTTTCTATCAGGTCTTCCACCGGCAGGGTACACACCTGCGCAAGTAATTACAGGAGAATCCGGAGGCGTACCTGATGCATCACCGTGGTCACGACCGTAGAACCCGGGCTCAAATACGCAGAAGACAGCACCCACTGCAGCATAGTTAGGAGGAACAGCACCAGGAGTACATCCCAACGCCTTGATATCAAATCCTGCAGTTGCCGGATTAACGCTTCCTACCTGACGGTAGAAGTAATATCGCCAGCGAGGATCTTCTACTCCCCTACCATTATAAACTTCTTTCAAAAAGTAGTTAGCGATATAACCACCCGCAGTACCCGCCGTATTTCCATAATATTGATTGTAAATTGGGTGACGAGAATCAGGAACGGTTGCAGTACCATATTTAAAGGTAAAATTCTCGGCTTCCTCACTAATAATATCCGAAGCCAAAAGGGTTGTAATTTTTGCATCCGCTTCCGCGGTTCTAGCTGGTAAAGTACGAATATTCAACCATGCCTTTAGTTCTAATGTGTTGGCAAGAGCCGCCCATCTGCCTCGAACTCCATTATAATACAAGTCACCACCAGTAATTTGAGTTCCTATAGGTGTCTTAGCCAATTCGGTTCTGGCCTCTGTTAACAATGTAATTGCGTAGGTGTATACATCCGCAGCTGGATCTACTTTTGGTGAAAAATTAGTTCCCGTAAGAGCCTCGGTGCGAGGTACATCGTTAAAAATGTCCACCAAAGTCAAGTAGGTATAGGCTTCAAAAATCTTTGCCATGGCTATGTGCGTTGACAAATTCTTAGCCTGAGCAATAGGAATCAATGCTTTGGTATTTGTCAAAACATTTACATACGCATTATACCACATCGTGTTGGCCGATGAAGCTGTAATGGCTGTAGGGTATCGGTAACCTCCAGTCATAGCATTAACGCGAACCAATTGATCGGTATTAGCACTTGCTGATCTAAAGAAATCAGCGAAATTCAATTGAATAGCATTTAACAAAAGGTCGGCATCTGCCGCTGCCGGGGTCAATAAACTCGGATTGACTGTATCATCTTCCAATTTACAGGCCGATGCTACAAAGAGCAAAACAAAGCCTAGTTTCTTATATATATTTTTCATAGTCATAATCGTCTTTATTAAAATGATATTCTAAGGTTAAGACCATACTCTCTAGCTGAAGGCCCGCCTATGTAATCAATACCCACACCGTTTCCAGTACCAAATCCTGTGCGGTCAAAGTCTACATAGGTGTACTTAGGTGCGTTGATCGCTCTCCACCAGATGTTGTTTGCAACTGCTGAAAGAGTGACACTTCTCAACTTCATCTTCGTTACCAATGCAGTTGGCAATGTATAGCTCAATGAAATCTCACGAATTCTAATTCGGGTAGCGTCGAAAATGGCTCTGTCAGAAGGGCCTCCACCGATGATGGTATTTCCAAAGAATACACCGGCTGTGGTAAGAGGCTTGGTGTTTGGAGTATATCCGGTAAGCGCACCTGAACCATCTCTAACTTCATTAACCCCAGGTAATACCAGAGGTAGAGTAGGATCGAAGCTTTCCAGATCTCTACCCACACCACGTCCAATAAGAGACGATACGGTGTATGAAAGAACTTGACCGCCGGATGTGTAATCAACTTGTGCACCTAAGGTGATGGCTTTCCAACGAACACTCAGAATACCTGAACCGAACCATTGTGGGTTTGGATCACCAATAATACCCAAACCAGAGCTTATTTGATAGCTACCCGCATCGTTTACAATTAACTGACCTGAAGGTGAGCGAGGTACATAGGTTCCTTTGATCACGTTAAATGGTTGGCCTACGTCAGCAAAGTTTCCTTCCGTTGTAAAACCGGAAAGTCCGGCAGAAGTAGTATTGGGTAGAAGTTCCTCCACTTTACTAATGTTCTTTGTATAGTTTAAAGTCACATCTATTGTCCAGTCATTGGTTCTGTAAGGAGTTCCTGTCAATGTGAACTCAAATCCCTTGTTAGAAATAGAACCTGCGTTGATGGTCGTGAAATCGTAACCCGTTGAAGGATCGAGTGCGATACCGAGTTGAAGTTTCTTAGAAGTTCTTGAATAGATAGAACCATTAAATTTGATTCGGTTGTCGAACAAATTCGCTTCCAAACCCCCTTCAATTTCTTCAAGTGTTTCAGGTGTCAATCTTCTATTTGCAAGGATTCTGTCAACCTGAGAAGCAACCACATTCGTTCCGCCTGGAGTTACGAATGCTTGTCCATTTAAGGTTATACCTTGAGAAACCAAATAGGTTGGTCCGAAGTTCGCAGAAGTACCCCAAGCAGCTCTCACTTTTAAGAAATCAAGTACGCCTGATCCGAAGCTCGGAAAAGCTGCTGTTGGAATGAATGATGCACTTACACCGGGATAAAACAGGTTCTGATTATCTCCCACCAAGGTAGAAACCTGATCATAACGACCGGATAAGTTCAAATAAAGGAAACCTTTATAATCAACGTTTGCATCAACATATGATCCAATCCATGTTTGATTTCGTTGAAAGTTGAGTTGGGAACTTGTGGTATTCCGGAAAGTGCGTGGCAATGTAGAGGTAAAGTTTCTGTGTTCTAAGAATCCGTACACTACCTGACCTAAGCTCTCAAGACCGGTTTGGTCATAGGTATCTCTTCTGTAGTTGTATCCCAAAATACCCGATACTTTCAAATCCTGATTGATTGCCTTATTAAATGACAAAATCAAACTTTGGTCAATGATGGTGTTGTTTCCAACAGTGGTACGAAGTGCACCAGGTTGCAAAGCAGCAGAAATACCACCCGCTAGACCCTTATTAACATAGTAAGTACCTTTTTCTGAATAGGTATCATATCCTAAGCGATACGTAGCAGTTAACCAATCCGTAATCTTGTAAATCAAGCTGGTATTAGAGAAGAAACGATTGGTTAAGCTGATCTGACGGGAATTCTTTGATAACCAATACGGGTTAGGAATATCACCACCGTTTCGGTAATAAATATTTCCACCTGTTGCAGGGTTTTCGAATGGCCAGCGGCTTAAGTCAATGTTACGTGGCACATAAAACAAGTTTGCCCAAATAGAAGGACCACCTTGCGAGTTAGAACCTGTACCGGCACCGGCAGGAGGGGTTTGAGTATTCGTTCTAACATAGTTAAATGAAGCATTCAACGTAAGGTTATTTGTCAACTTGGCGTTTGCACCCAACGAGAAATTATCACGTGTCAGGTCATTATTCTTAATAAATCCTTCTTTGTACAAGTGGCTATAGCTGAAAGAAACCGTTCCAAATTCAGTTTTACCCGCTAAACCCAATGATGTAGTGGAAGCTGTTCCGGTTTTAAAGAAATCAGAAACGTTGTTGGGTGCAGCCACTGGAATGTAACCACCATTTGTAGTTGCACTAGTTGCAAACTCAGGGAATTGAGGAAACAAACCGGCATGTTCGAAATAAGGATGTCTTACACCGGTAGGCTTGCCGTTGAATAATGAACCCCAGTTACTGAAGAATTCACCATACGCACCGTCAAAACCGTTCGCCCATTTATTTTGATATTCGGGAACCACTGCTTCAACAATGTTGTAGGATTGTGAGAAACTACCTTCAAACTTGTTTTGCATGCCTTTTCCACTTGAACCAGTCTTAGTAGTTACCAAGATTACACCATTTCTACCTTGAGAACCATAGGTAGTAGTTGCTTGAAGACCTCTCAATACAGAAACAGATTCAATGTTGTTAGGGTCAATATCCAAGAAACGAGTAGGTGCAATTTGACCATCTCTGAAGTCAGTGTTCACATCGTTAGATTGTGTGTTGATTGGCACACCGTTTACAACCCAAAGAGGGTTCGTGTCACCACCAATTGAACTCAAACCACGGATGTTGATTTTTGAACCTGTACCAGCCAAGCCGGAAGAGTTCAATACCTGAAGACCAGGTGTCTTACCTTGCAATGCACGACCCACATCTGATTCAGGCTTATTGGCCAAAGCGGCTGAAGAAATGGTAGTCTGAGCAAAACCCAATGACTTCTGTTCTTTCTCCACACCTTGCGCTGTAACAACCACTTCTGAAAGTTGTGTTACATCCAAGCTCAACTGTACATCTACTACTGTTCTTTCTCCAACAGCAACTTCAGACGTACGCAAGCCAATGAAAGAAAACACAAGGGCACCACCATCTGCAGGAACAGAAATAGAATACTTTCCATCCGCATCTGTAACAGTTCCATTTGTCGTTCCTTTCACAACAACATTCACACCAGGCAAAGCTGATCCATCTTCCGAGGACGAGACCTTACCTGTAATCACCCGATCCTGCGCCCATGCACTGAGCACAAAGACGAATGAGAAGCATAACAGTAAAAACTTCTTCATAGGTTTTGGTTTAGGTTAATAATTTAAGTCCACCAAATTAAGGTATTATTAACATAGATTAAATACTGCAAATAGATTTTTTTGAAAAATTTTATTTGGTCAGAGGGCCATTCCCCTTAAAATGCACTGATTTTGAAGATTTTAGGATAAAAAAAGGGGTGACTTTCTGCAAAGTCACCCCTTTTTAAGAATAAGTCTAAATTAAGCTTCAGCTACTACTGATACGAAAGACTTGTTCTCTTTTCCTTTTTTAAACACCACGGTTCCGGGAATCAAAGCGAAAAGAGTATGGTCTTTACCCAAACCCACATTTCTTCCGGGGTGATGCTTGGTACCACGCTGACGTACGATGATGTTTCCACCAATCACTTTCTGGCCACCAAATTTCTTTATGCCGAGTCGTTTGCTTTCCGATTCACGGCCGTTTTTTACTTTACCTTCACCTTTTTTATGTGCCATAATTTAATTCGTTGATGTGTTGATTTGCTGATTCGTTAATTTTTGCGTCCTAATTGAAATTATCGAATTATCGAATTATCGAATTATCGAATTATCGAATTATCGAATTATCGAATTAATTAATTATCCAATGCTCTCAATTTGAACTTTGGTGTATTGCTCGCGGTGACCGTTACGCTTTGCGTACCCTTTTCTGCGTTTTTTCTTAAACACAATAACTTTATCACCTTTTACGTGCTCAAGTATCTTTCCTGATACTTTCACGCCTGCTACAGTAGGGGCGCCAACTTCTATTGAACCACCATTATCAGTCAGAAGGACTTTGTCGAACGACACGGCTGTGCCGGCTTCGCCTTCCATCTTAGGTGCATAGATATATTGGTCTTTAGCCACTTTGAACTGCTTTCCTGCGATGTCTACAATTGCGTACATGCTTGTTGTTTTTAAAAATTGGATCGCAAAGATAAGGCTAGGTAATAGAAAAACAAGGGGTTAGACCAAAATACCTCCATTTAGCCTCGAATTGCCATATTATATTTATTATCAAGCCCCTCTTTATAGCTATTTTCGATGGTTGCGGCAAGAATTTGGCGATTAATAAATTTTCAAAAAATTTTCATTTAAGCAGTCACTTCGCTTGCCGTCTTTAAGTGAGTGATAATGAAATCCTTTCGTTAGAGTATTACTTTCAGGTGATCATTTATGCCTTGCTTTTGCGCAAAACCCTCTTTTGAATTCTCTCATTCATTTAAGTTATTTGTCGGTACGGCTTTAAATTTTTTCAATGATCGAAAAGTTTTGAGCCAATCAACCAAAAACAAGTAAATCAAAGTTTGTTCTCACTTTTTAAACAAAGCGTGAGCAATCTTTTTGTTATATCATTAATAACCTTAAACGCACATGAGCCACCCCACATCTGAAGAACCTATCTTAAAAGAGAACAAAGATCGTTTTGTGCTCTTCCCCATTCGTCAGCACGACATCTGGAAATACTATAAACAAGCCGAAGCCAGTTTTTGGACTGCCGAAGAAATAGATCTGGGGCAGGATATGAAAGACTGGCTCAATTTGAACGATGGCGAGCGTCACTTTATCACCCACGTATTGGCATTTTTTGCGGCCAGCGATGGAATTGTAAACGAAAACCTCGCTGAGCACTTTGTGGGCGAAGTGCAGTACACAGAAGCTAAGTTTTTCTATGGCTTTCAAATTGCGATTGAAAACATCCACTCCGAGACCTATTCTTTATTAATCGACACCTACGTAAAAGATCCTAAGGAAAAAGATAAGCTTTTCCATGGAATTGAGACGATGAGTTGCGTGAAGAAAAAAGCCGACTGGGCTTTGCGCTGGATCGACAAAGGAAGTTTTCAGGAAAGATTGGTGGCGTTTGCAGCCGTGGAAGGAATTTTCTTTTCCGGATCATTCTGCTCCATCTTTTGGTTGAAAAAACGTGGGTTGATGCCAGGTTTGACATTCTCTAACGAGTTGATTTCGCGCGATGAAGGTTTGCATTGCGACTTTGCTTGTCATTTATATACTCAGCATGTGGTGAACAAATTGCCGGAAGAGCGTGTGATTGAAATCATTAAAGATGCAGTTGAGATTGAGAAGGAGTTTGTAACTGATGCCCTGCCAGTTAACTTGATTGGAATGAACGCAGCACAGATGCGCGAATACATCGAGTTTGTGGCCGACCGTTTGCTGAATGAGTTGGTAGGAAAGAAAATTTATGGCGCTACCAATCCGTTTGACTTTATGGATATGATTTCGCTGCGCGGAAAAACCAATTTCTTCGAGAAGCGAGTGGCCGAATACCAGAAAGCCGGAGTGATGAACAGCATGGAAAAAGAAACTTCTCCAAAGTTTTCACTCAACGAGGATTTTTGATACATTCGTTTTACCATTTTTTAAACTAGTTTTTTTACAACCCTTACACCCTTTATTAACATGCTCGTATTAAAACGTGACGGACACAGGGAGTCCGTAAAGTTTGACAAAATCACAGCTCGCATTGAAAAACTCTGCTACGGTTTAGATCCCAAATTTGTCAACCCGGTAGAGGTGGCGATGAAAGTGATTAATGGATTGTATGATGGTGTATCCACCATTGAACTGGATAACCTTGCTGCGGAAATTGCCGCTTCATTGACTACCCGGCATCCTGATTTCGCCAAGTTGGCCGCGCGTATTGCTGTTTCAAACCTCCACAAAGTAACAAGCAAGTCGTTTTCAAACACGATGAAGCGTTTGTACACATACGTGGATCCTAAAACAGGAGAAAATGCTCCGTTGATTTCGAAAGAAACCTGGAAAGTGATTCATGAAAATGCTGCCGAACTGGATGAAGCCGTTTTGTACGACCGCGACTTCAGCTACGATTACTTCGGTTTTAAAACCTTAGAGCGCTCTTACCTCATGAAAATTGATGGTAAAGTAGTAGAACGGCCGCAACATCTATTGATGCGCGTAGCCGTAGGTATTCACGGAGAAGATATTCCGGCTGCGATCGAAACTTACAATCTCTTGTCAGAGAAGTGGTTTACACACGCCACTCCTACTCTGTTCAATGCCGGCACGCCTAAACCACAACTTTCATCTTGCTTCTTGCTAACGATGAAAGACGACAGCATTGATGGAATTTACGATACACTGAAACAGACCGCCAAAATTTCACAATCAGCGGGCGGTATTGGTTTGAGCATTCACAATGTGCGTGCAAAAGGCTCCTACATTAAAGGAACCGGTGGAACATCCAACGGCATTGTGCCTATGTTGAGAAATTTCGACATGACGGCTCGCTACGTAGATCAAGGCGGTGGCAAGCGCAAAGGCAGCTTCGCTATTTATTTAGAACCTTGGCATGCCGATGTTTTCGATTTCCTTGAACTAAAGAAAAACCACGGCAAAGAAGAGATGCGTGCGCGCGATCTTTTTTATGCGATGTGGATTCCGGATTTGTTCATGAAGCGCATTGAAGACAACGAAATGTGGTCTTTATTCTGCCCGAACGAAGCACCGGGTTTAGCAGACTGCTGGGGCGAGGATTTCGAGCGTTTGTATGAGAAATACGAGAAAGAAGGCAAATACCGCAAACAAGTAAAGGCACAAGACCTTTGGTTTGAGATTTTGGAAGCCCAAATCGAAACAGGAACACCCTACATGCTTTACAAAGACGCGGCCAACCGCAAGTCGAACCAAAAGCATTTAGGTACCATCAAGTCGAGCAACTTGTGTACAGAAATTATCGAGTACACTTCGCCTGATGAAGTGGCGGTTTGTAACCTTGCTTCTATTGCATTGCCCAAATTTGTAACAGAAGACGGCAAATTCGATCACCAAAAGTTGTATGAAATCACGAAAGTGATTACCCGCAACTTGAATAAAGTAATTGATGTAAACTACTATCCTGTTATTGAGGCTAAAAACTCCAATATGCGTCACCGCCCAATTGGTATCGGTGTGCAGGGATTAGCAGATGCATTCATTTTATTACGAATGCCATTCGATTCTCAAGAAGCACGTGGTTTGAATAAAGATATTCACGAAACGATCTACTTCGCCGCAATGGAAGCTTCTATGGAATTGGCGAAGAAAGATGGCCCGTATGAAACGTTCAAAGGATCGCCCATCTCAAAAGGAATATTCCAATTTGACATGTGGGGTGTAACACCTGACAGCGGCAGATGGGATTGGGAAAACCTGAAGCGCGAAGTAAAACAAAACGGTGCGCGCAACTCACTGTTGCTTGCTCCGATGCCTACGGCTTCTACTTCGCAAATTTTAGGAAACAACGAGTGCTTCGAGCCATACACCTCTAACATCTACACTCGCAGAACTTTATCCGGTGAATTTATCATTGCCAACAAGCATTTGATGAAAGACCTGATCAGCGCGGGATTGTGGAGTGAAACGATGCGTCAGAAGTTGATTGCAACCAATGGCTCTGTGCAAGCAATTCCTGAAATTCCACAGAACATCAAAGACATCTATAAAACTGTTTGGGAGATTTCACAAAAGGCGATTATTGATATGAGTGCCGACCGCGGTGCTTACATCTGCCAAAGCCAAAGCTTGAACATCCACTTGACGGATCCGAATTTTGGTAAGCTGACTTCGATGCACTTCTATGCATGGAAGAAAGGATTAAAAACAGGTATGTACTACTTGCGTTCAACCGCTGCTGCTGATGCGATCAAGTTTACATTGGATAAGTCAGCATTGCAAGAGCCTACAGTAGCTAGTGCGCCTACAACCGTTACAGAACCAGTAATGGCCGTTCAATCGGTAGCCGTTGCAGAAAACCAGCAAGCGATTCAATACGAACAACTGCCGCTGGCAGATTATGACCAGAAGCGTGCCGACATGGCTTGCTCACTGGATAATCCGGATGCGTGTGAGGCGTGTGGCAGCTAGGAGAAGTCAGAATTTAGAATTCAGAAAAAACCCGGCTCATCACCGGGTTTTTTATTTCTATTCAAGTAGGATGTTAGAGTTCTTGGGAAATTTAACAGAATAGCGAAGCTTGATCGTTTCAGTCGTTCCGGGCTTAATCGTTTTCCTCCATTTTAATAAACCGGTTTCCTCGTTGTAAGCTGCTTTCGAATCTTCCATTTTATCGATATCAATTTCCTTGGTATTTGGAATTGGAATTTGATCTTCAATTACGATTGAGATTGAGTTTGCCTTTTTGTTGCGCAAAGAAATATCAAAAGCATACATCGCCTTTTGATTGGAGCCCACCGTTTGACGGGAAGTAAGCTCTTTCACTTTTTCACGTTTCACTAACACATTTGCATCGCGCCCCAGCGAAAGTGTAAGCGTATCGGTGGCGTGACGGGTATCGAGCACCGACTTTCCGATGAATTTACCTTCGAAGAATAAACTGGCTTCGCCATCCAAAAAATTATACTCATCCCAGCCTAAAACCTTGGCTACTAGAAATGCATCTGTATCCAATTTCGGAACGCAAAAATATTCATAGAGTGCAGGTAACTCGTACTCAATCATATCAGTGGCACGCACTTCAGCATCCGATTTAATTGAAAATGGTTCGTCAATGGTAAATTCAAAATTGGTTTGCTTAACTATTGGCGTAGCTACGAGGGTTTTAGTAACACGAGGAGTATAATGGTAATCATATGAATCCTCTCCTCGTATGGTTGAGACTGCATATCCGGTTGCTTTCTTATCTCTTTCAACGCCCTGAGCAGTCACGACAACCTCGCTTAATTGTGTGACATCAAGGCTAAGGCTAGCATCCACTTGCGTTCTACCGTCAATTGAAATCTCTTGTGTATTCAATCCGATAAAAGAAAAAACCAATGTACTCGCATCGGAAGGCAACGCGAGGAAGTAATTTCCTCCTGTATCTGTTACGGTTCCGATCGTACTCCCTTGGATCATCACATTTACGCCTGGCAATAATGAACCATCTTCCATACTTCTAACAGAACCCTGAACGTATGAATTGGAGTTCGTTCCAATGGTTGAAATGCCCCGAAGTCGAATTGGTAGGTTACTGTTAAAAGAGTTATTAAATCCGAGCACCCAAGTTTTCAAAGAAGGGCGTTCGCCTCCTACGGATGGATCAGCAGATGAAATGGTGAGTTCAACATTTTCCCAATCTTCGCCTGATTGCTGCGATACATTTGCTTTGTAAGTAATGGCCACCGGTGATTCTACATTTTTCGCCCGAATGTCGTACGAAGGGAACCACCTGGCTTCATTGACGAGATATTTCAATAAAACGCTTGACTGCGTTGCCACCTTTGAAGAAACTTTTACCGTTATCTCCCCACTGGATTGCTCTTTTGAAACACTTTGTTCGCGCAATTGTGCTTCTACTTTAGTTAGCTCTTCGTTTAGCTTGCGGATGTTTTTGTCGATATCGAGAAGATGTTGTTTGATGTCGATCAGTCGCTGACGAAAATAATCCATCGCTACTTTTAGCTGGTCAATTTCAACTCCTTTTGTTGTTCCGCCGATTGACTTATTTGTTTTGAGAATAATCTCTTCCTCTTTGTAAACTTCTTCTTGCGATTGTTCCTGCTTGAGCAAACTGTTGAGTCTCTTTCGTTCGGCTTCCAAGCTGGCTATTTTTTCAGGCTTTCGGTTTTCTTCTATATGATTTACCTGAAATGACACCGATAAAATCCGAATCCCATTCGTGCCTTCTGCCTGAATGCTTTGCTCTTGTATGCGAGGCGCCAGGTTTTTAAACTTCAATAAAGTAACACCTGCTGCAATAGGAATTGAGGCCTGCCGCGTTATCTGGGCACCATTCAAAAAAACGGTTACCTGTTTTACTTTCGAGGAAACTTCTTGAAGATGTTCTTGCGCGATTGCGCTCGCTAAAGAAATGAAGAGAAGGAATGTAAGTAGAGCTTTCATAGTGCTGAAGGTTTAAGTTCAGCACTATGATGCAACTCTGTTTAAATTTCCATAAAGAAAAATGAATTAAAACGGCAAGTCATCGCTTGCACTAGAATCCGGAGTGAAAGGCTCATCACCAACCGGTGGAGCGTCAGAGCGGCCACCGCCAGAGGGGCCCGATCCTTTGGCTACTTTCCAGGCGCGCACATCGGTGTACCAGCGGCCATTGTACTCGCGGCTTTCAATATTAACCGAAGCGGTGATTGTTTCACCCGGTGTGAGTTTAATCTCATCTACTTTTTCGCCCCATAAAGAAAGGCACACTTTCTTAGGATATTGTCCCGGTGTTTCCAAAATAAATTCTTGTTTTTTCCACACTCCATTTTTTCCCTGACCTGATTGCAGCGGGAGAAGATTAACCACCTTACCTGTGATGTCCATTGCCATACGTACTTACAATTTATAGTTCAATTTATAGTTTTCTGAGATTGAGCACCAGCCCGTGCATTACATCTGCACCATCCAGTTGGTCGTCAAATGTTTCTACTGTACGAACCAACCCTTGCGAAGTGTAAACAAATGCGTTTCGCTTGATCGGATCGATGAGCCAGGCCAGACGACAGCCGTTGTTGATCCAGTCTGTCATCTTAATTTTTAATTGGGGAAGGGAATCGGAAGGGGAACGCACTTCAATAACAAAATCGGGGCATAAAGGTGGAAATTTCTCTTTTTGCTCTGCCGTTAATAAATTCCATCTTTCCCTCATAATAAAAGCAGCATCGGGTGCGAGTACCGATTTATCTGAAAGTCGAAAGCCAACTGAAGCATCCATTAGAACTCCCAAATCTTCGTGGAGGTCAGCCCAATCGCTGAGCATCCTATAGATTTTAAAATGGATTGCGCCTGTAATTCCTCCTGATGGTGACATAATGATCAATTGCCCTGATTTATTTCTTTCGATGCGGAACCAGTCATTGGTAGCACAGAAATCAAACAATTCATCATCGGTGAATTGGGTATGCTCAGGGAATTTTAATATGATCTGATCCATCAAGGGTAAAGATAAGTAAAAATCAAATTCGCTCAAGCGAACAAACTGCAGTATCGAATTTACAGCGCACCTGCCTTAATTTCTTCTACCACAGCCGGATCTAGCAGTGTAGTGGTATCGCCCAAATTAGAAGTATCGCCTTCGGCTACTTTACGCAATATTCTGCGCATAATTTTACCGGAGCGTGTTTTGGGCAATCCACTCACAAATTGAATCTTGTCGGGCTTGGCAATAGGGCCAATAATTTTCGCCACCACATCTTTGATCTCATTTCGAAGGTGATTCTCTTCGTGTATCGGATCGTACGTAACAACAAATGCGTAGATACCCTGACCTTTGATGTCGTGCGGGTAGCCCACTACGGCTGACTCGCAAACTGCGGAATGTTCATCGATTGCGCTCTCTACTTCGGCAGTGCCCATGTTGTGGCCTGACACAATGATGATATCGTCTACACGGCCCGTGATGCGGTAGTAGCCATCTTCATCCCGCTTACAACCATCTCCTGTAAAATATTTTCCGGGGAAAGTAGAGAAGTACGTGTCTTTGAAACGTTGGTGATCGCCATAAATCGTTCGTGCAATAGAAGGCCACGGAAATTTGATCGTCAACCGACCTTCAATCCCATTGCCTGTCATTTCATTTCCGCTCTCATCCATCACTGCCGGCTGCACCCCAGGCATCGGCAAAGTAGCAAACGAAGGTTTCGTTTTGGTGATACCGGCAAGCGGTGAAATCATCACACCTCCGGTTTCGGTTTGCCACCACGTATCAACAATGGGACATTTTCCTTTACCAATATTATGGTCATACCAATGCCAAGCCTCTTCATTGATGGGCTCTCCGACCGTACCTAGTATTTGCAATGATGACAGATCATACTTTTCGACAAATGAAAGTGGTGCCTTTTCTAATGAGCGAATGGCGGTAGGTGCGGTGTAGAAAATATTGACTTTGTGTTTTTCAATCACATGCCAAAAGCGACCCATATCCGGCCAACTGGGAACGCCTTCGAACATCAGCGAGGTAGCTCCATTGGAAAGCGGTCCGTAGAGAATGTATGAATGACCTGTGATCCAACCCACATCGGCAGTACACCAATACACCTGTCCTTCTTTGTATTGAAAAACTTGTTTGAAGGTGTAACCAACATACACCATATAACCTCCACACGTGTGCACCATGCCTTTGGGTTTGCCGGTGCTGCCGGAAGTATAAAGGATAAAAAGTAAATCCTCGGCATCCATTTCTTCTGCCGGACATTGGGTATTTACCTTTTGCATTTCATCATGCCACCACACATCACGTGTTGGGTTCATATTGATTTTTGTTTTGGTGCGCTCAAGGACGATGCACTTCTCTACAGTAGGCGATTTATCCAATGCTTCGTCTACAATTACTTTTAGATTGATGGACTTGTCCCCACGAAAAGCACCATCGGATGTGAGTACTACTTTACAACCCGAATCGTTGATACGATCGGCCAATGAGCCTGCTGAAAATCCGGCAAACACAACGGAGTGAACCGCTCCGATTCGGGCGCAACCTAATATTGCAAAAGCAGTTTCCGGCACCATCGGCATGTAAATGCAAACTCGATCTCCTTTTTTCACGCCCTGCGCTTTGAGCATGTTACCCACTTTACACACTTGCTCATGCAGTTGCTGATACGTTATATTTCGAGATGGCTCTTTCGGATCGTTCGATTCCCACAGAATGGCTGTTTGATTGGCGCGCTGTGGTATATGGCGGTCGATGCAATTTTCAGTAATGTTCAGTTTACCGCCGAGGAACCACTTCACCTCGGGTTTGTGAAAATCCCATTGCAGAACGGAGTTCCACTTTTTCTTCCACACAAAATTGTCTGCTTGCGAAGCCCAAAATTTTTCGGGGTCGGTAATGCTTTGCTGATGTTCAGCCAGGTAATCTTGAAAATTGTTCATAGCAAAAATCGAATGGCAAGAAATTTACACATTCAAGCGAACAAGTCAAAGAAGAATAGTTATGGGATGTTTTATGTCGTTAAGTTAAGCGCTATTTTAAACCTCACCTCATTCCTCTCCACAAGAGAGGATGTAGGCGGAGCTTAACTTAACGACATAGGTGCAAAGTTTAAAGAAATAATTCAGCAGCTATGGCAATGGCAGTAGCAAACACGGCTACGCCCATCTTGCGGGCGTTGAATTTGTGGTCGGCACTACTCTCAAAAACAATGGTGGTAGAGATGTGCAGAAAATTTCCGCTGACGATGGCGAACAAAATGGTAAATGCCTGAGAGGTCATCCATTGGTTTGCCAACAGATAATCGGATAAAAAAAGACCGAGTGGGGATGCCAGCGCGAAAATGAATAAGAAAAAAACCGCTCGTGTTCGGGACTTTACTTCACACAATAAAACTGACATCAGTGCAAAAGCCTCTGGAGCTTTGTGCAAGACAATACCCCATAACAACGTATTGGAATCGTGGTGATGGGTGACGGTGCGTGGATGTGCAAGCAAACCACCTTCCAAAAAGGCGTGTACACACAATGCCAGCAATACAAGAATGGCAGATGATTCTTTGTGTTGATGATTTTTTTCATGTACATGAATATGGCCGTGCTCTACACCACTTGACAAAAACTCCAACGCTTGTTGTAAGAAAAAACCAATCAGCACACAAATTCCCACCATTCCCGGATCGAGGCTTTGAGAATACAACTCCGGAAAAATATGAATGATAGTGATGGAGAACAGGTACGATCCGGCAAATACCAACCACAACTTGTAGGTGCCGGTATTAAGTTTCGGCACATAGAAAGCGACTGCTCCGGCTAGTAATGCTGTAAGAAAAAGAATGTAAATAGGTGTGGGCATAGTGGGTCAATAAACTCTATCGAAGAGCATCTAAATCGCGCTGATCAATACTCCGATTGACCGCTGCTTTATTATTCAGTAAATCCTCTTTCGCGATAACAAATAGCTCATTCTCATCTAATAATATTCGTTGACATCTTCGCTTACACTCGCGATAAGAATTGAGCCCTTTCATTTGAGGAAGGAAATCGGTGTGATAGGTGGGAAATGGTATTTTTAAAAATGTTCGATGCGGATCAAAAACAATCTGCTCCAAATCATGTGTGGCTATTCCTAAATCACCTAAAGCCTTCAATAAATTAATGAAATTCTCATTCGTAGGATTGTACCAGAAATCATGATCTATTTTAACATCAGGATTATTTGGCACAAATACGCCAGAGATTCTTTGATATCCATAAAATGCTACGGCAGTTCCTCCCACCAGCATACAATCTACTTTGTGCTTATTTAAAGCAGCACAAACAATTTTTAAAGTAGATCGAATCTCGTTACTAATCATTTTTTGGGCGTCAGAACAATCCAATCAATATCATCGTCTTCCTTTTTTCGCTCCCTGCCAGAAGCTCGCTCTAATTGAAGCATCAAATCCATCACATCGAGTGCGCGAATCATCGCTTGCTCAGGTGTAAGCGCTTTGAACATTTGTCGCTCCAATTGATTTTTTTCTTCGATGCTGTGATATAAAATCGGCTTTATCATGGCTTCATCCTAAGTTAAAGGTCTACTTTTCTTTGATCTCAATCAAGCTGCTCATGGCCGAAGTGGCAAAGGTTTTTACTCCATCTGAAGTGTTATAAATAAAAAGAACATCCAACTCCGGATGCGATTTCAGCACCTCCATCGCTTTTTCATGACCCATCACCATGAAGGCGGTGGCCCACGCATCGGCTGTGGTGGCATCGGCAGCAAAAACGGAAGCGCTTAAAATAGCGCGCTCTGCCTGATAGCCTGTTTTGGGATCGATGGTATGTGAATACTTTTTACCATCGATGATGCGATAGTTAAAATAGTTTCCGGACGTTGTAAACGACTTGTCTTGCAGCTTCACGTATGCTTTAAAGAACAAGCTGTCTTGCTTCGAATCCGGATCTAAAATTCCAATCTCCCACGGCTTTCCGGATTTTAAGTTAACACCACATGCCATTCCTTCTCCTCCTAACTCCACCAACATATTTTTAATTCCCTTCGACTTCAAAAATTCGGTAATAACATCAGCCCCATAGCCTTGTCCAATGCCACCGAAATCCAGTTGCACACGCGGATCGGTCTTTGTAATCTGTGCAGCCGACCATTGCACTTTCTCAAAGCCAACAAAAGATTTGATGGAATCAATTTGTGCCTTGGTAGGAATCGGTCTGTCTTTCTTGCTTCCAAAACCCCAGGCATAAACAAGTGGCATCACGGTAGGATCAAACGCGCCTCCTGAACTTTGTGCTACTTCCAAGGCCTTTTTGGTTGGCGCCGATAAATAAGGCAAAACAAATTGAAACGAATCGGTACTCTTGTTGAAGCGTGACACTTCCGATTCAGGGTCGTAGTTGTTGATCGACTGATTGACCAACACCAACAACGAATCAATCGATGATTTAAAATTGCGCTGCTGCGGATCGAAATAAGTGATGTTGTAACTCGTGCCCATCGTTTTGCCGGTGATCTTCATGGACTCCGCTACCGTATTTTTTTTCGGCTGGCGCGACCACCAGATGGAAACGAAAACAACGATCAGCAGGAGCGAATAGATTGCATTCTTCGTTCGATTGTTCATCTTTTGTAAATCAGGCGGCAAAATTAGCAGAAGAAAACCCACTTCGCTTGAATCTTGACTGATAAATCTTGAATTTTGAACATGCGTGAAGAATATCTAAAAGCAGATGGCGAAAGCCAGGAGAGTGGTGAAAAAGAGGTAGAGAAAGCACTGCGGCCCCTCTCCTTCTCTGACTTTACCGGCCAGCAAAAGGTAGTGGACAATGTGAAGGTGTTTGTGCAAGCCGCAAAGCAACGCAGCGAATCACTCGATCATGTTCTATTGCATGGGCCTCCCGGACTTGGAAAAACTACCCTTTCGTTCATTATTGCCAACGAGTTGGGCTCAAGTATTAAAATTACTTCGGGGCCGGTGCTCGACAAGCCCAGCGACCTTGCCGGATTATTGACCAATTTGGAAACGAATGATGTCTTATTCATTGATGAAATTCATCGCCTGAACCCCATCGTGGAAGAATACTTGTACTCGGCCATGGAAGATTTTCGCATCGACATTATGCTCGATAGCGGACCCAATGCACGATCGGTACAAATCGGTCTTAATCCCTTTACTTTAATTGGAGCCACTACGCGAGCCGGATTGCTCACATCGCCTTTGCGAGCGCGCTTTGGCATCAATGCACGATTAGAATATTACGACTCAGCATTGCTCACTACGATTGTGAAACGATCAGCTTCGATTTTAGCCACTCCGATTGTAGACGATGCTGCTTTTGAAATTGCACGAAGAAGCCGGGGCACACCGCGCATTGCCAACAACTTGCTCAGACGTACACGCGACTTTGCACAAATCAAAGGAGACGGCACCATCACCAAACCCATTGCCCAAATGGCATTGAAGGCGCTCGATGTGGATGAGAATGGATTGGACGACATGGACAATCGTATCCTGAGTACCATCATCGAGAAGTTTAAAGGAGGCCCTGTGGGATTAACAACTATCGCCACCGCAGTGGGAGAAGAAGCCGAAACCATTGAAGAAGTATACGAACCTTTCTTAATTCAGGAGGGATACATCAAACGCACTTCGCGTGGTCGCGAGGCAACAGAGATGGCCTATAAGCATTTAAAAATTGTAGCTCCCATTTCGAAAAGACCGGGGTTATTTGACTGAGTTTCAATTAGCATTTTGAGCATAGCGCATCATACAAATTTCATTAAGTCAACAGCTCATCAGCTTGGGTTTTCCTTTTGTGGGATTAGCAAAGCAGGTTTCTTAGAAGCCGAGGCTCCGCGACTCGAAGAATGGTTGAAGCGCGGCTACCAAGGAAAGATGAGTTACCTCGAAAATTATTTCGACAAAAGACTCGACCCAACCCTGTTGGTGCCCGGCGCCAAGTCGGTAGTGAGTTTGGTTTACAATTACTTTCCGGAGAAAGATCTGGCAGAAGCCAATCCCGATTCTTTTAAAATTGCCAAGTATGCCTATGGCGAAGACTATCATTTCGTCATTAAAGAAAAACTAAAAGAATTCTTAGAAATCATTCAACAGGAAATAGGCGAGGTAAGTGGCAGAGCATTTGTTGACTCTGCGCCTGTGCATGAGCGTGCGTGGGCACAGCAATCGGGCATCGGCTGGATTGGGAAAAATTCACTTTTACTAAATCGTGAGATGGGAAGTTTTTTCTTTTTAGCTGAACTGATTATTGATTTAGAGTTGAAGCCCGATGGCCCCATCAAAGATTATTGCGGCACCTGCACAGCTTGTATGGATGCATGCCCTACCGAGGCCATCCCACAACCGTATGTAGTTGACGGAAGCAAGTGCATCTCGTATTTTACCATTGAATTGAAAGAAGAAATTCCTGCCGAAGTCAAAGGCAAATTCGAAAATTGGATTTTTGGTTGCGACATCTGTCAGGATGTGTGCCCGTGGAACCGTTTCGCCAAACCCCATCACGAAAAAAAATTTGCTCCCCATCCGGATCTGGAAAAAATGAAGCCTGCCGACTGGCGGGAGATTACAGAAGAAGTTTTCAAAAAATTATTTGAACGCTCGGCCGTTAAGCGCACGCAGCTAAAAGGACTTCAACGCAACATTGCATTTCAATAGCGGCCATTTCACCTGCATAGGTTCTATTTGATTGAATTCCAGATTTGCATATTTTTGCAAAAATGGAATTGGATTCCAGATTTGCATATTTTTGCAAAAATGGAATTGAACGGATCAGCTCAACTTTACGAAACAAATTTCGCATGAAATTGCCAACCACATGAAATGGCCATTAAGAAGTTCTTCACCAACGGTATGATAATCTCTGCCCCCACTTGCAGCGGGGTGACCACTAAAAAATAAAACATTAACACATGAAAGCCATTGTTCGCCAAATAGAAGAAGATGCACAGGCCACCGCTCGCCAGTTTAGAGCCGTGTGCATTGTGGGGCCACGCCAAAGTGGAAAAACCACGTTGAGCAAATTGGTTTTTGGAAACAAGCCGTACTTCAGCCTTGAAAATCCAAAAAATCAAGCTTTGGTTGAACAAGACATAGACGGTTTTTTGAAACAATTCAAAACAGGTGCTGTGCTCGATGAAGTGCAGCGTGTTCCCGACGTGTTTCGCTACTTGCAAGAAGTGATGGATAACAACACGAAGCGCGGTCAGTTTATCCTAACTGGTTCTAACAACTTTCTTTTGCAACAACAAATATCCCAGTCGCTGGCAGGGCGTGTTGGTTATTTAGAGTTACTTCCCTTATCGTATGCCGAGCTTCTAAAGGCTAAGCGTGCCGAAGAGGATGTTCATAAGCATATTTTAAAGGGCGGCTATCCGGAATTATGGCAAGAGAAAATAAGTACAGAAAAATGGATGGCCAGCTATCTGCAAACCTATGTGCAGCGCGATGTGCGCTTAATTCGAAATATTACCAATCTGGGGGCATTCAATCGCTTTATTCAAATTTGCGCTACATACGCGGGGCAAATTGTAAATCGCGATGCCATCAGCAAGGACATTGGTGTAGATACAAAAACAGTGCAGGCATGGCTCACATTACTAGAAAGCAGTTACATCATTTATTTGATGCAACCGTATCACAACAATCTGAATAAACGGATTGTCAAATCGCCTAAGTTGTATTTTTATGATACCGGCTTGTTATGCTATCTGTTAAACATCCATTCAGAAACAACTTTGCAAAAGAACAAAGCCTATGGAGCCATTTTTGAAAACTGGATTTTAACGGAGATTCGAAAGAACCGCTACAATCAGGGTATAGCGGGCGGTATGTATTATTTCCGCGATAGCGCAGGCAATGAAATAGATTTGATTTTAGAAAAACAAGGGCATGTGCTGGCGGTAGAAGTCAAGGCAAGCAAGAAATATACTTCAGACATGCTAAGTGGCATTCGCTATTGGCAAAAATACAACCGCGACAGTCAAGGCATATTGATTTATGGTGGGCAAAAAGATGAATCCCTCGATTCGTTGGTGAGCATTCAGGGATGGAAGCGGGTAGCCAATATTTAGGGGGATTTTACTAACTTATCTCTACTTAGATATTGGATGTTTTCACTGAAGCACTACCGTCAAATGCTTCGCAAAAAAAATCCAGCAATGATGTTACGCATAACATCATTGCTGGTATCTAATTCAAAAAACTGCTTGAGACATCTTACTTCTTCGGAGGCAGTTTATCTTTCAATTCTTCTTTGTTGATGTATTTGTTGTACCATTCCAAATAGCGTGTCAATCGATCTTTCTGATAGCTCGGCACACTGATGCCGTGATGTTGGCCCGGATAAACTACAAATTGGGTAGGCACACCCAGCGACTTGAGCGCCTGATACATTTGCTCACTTCCTGCTGCCGGCACATTGAAATCTTTTTCGCCCACCATATACAAAGTAGGCGCTTTAATTTTCTCAACATTTAAAAACGGGTACGATACTTTCATCCACTTATCCATATTTTTCCAGGGCACACCCAACTCATTTTCATATTGCGCGATGTACTGATCCGAGCCATACATGGAAAGCTGCAATGCACTGCCTGCTCCACTGGCTGCTGCCTTAAATCTTGGATCGGTAGCTGTCACATAGTCGGTAAGGATACCACCATAGCTCCAGCCTCCTATGCCCAACTTCGCAGCATCTACTCTACCGGTAGCAATCAGGTAATCAACCGCACCTATTAAATCCATTACCTCTTTGTTACCCCAGTCCGCAAAAATGGCGCGACTGTAGGCCATACCTCGGCCATTGCTGCCGCGATAATTTACTGTGGCTACGGCATATCCTTTCGCTGCAAAAATTTGAGGAATAAAATCAAAACTAAAATCATCTTGCGAAGTAGGGCCACCATGTATCCACAAAATCAGCGGAAGCTTTTTGTCTTTGGGTTGATTAGCCGGCCAATACAACAAACTATTAACAATGGTACCATCTTTACTCTTAGATGAAAAACCTTCGGCAGAAGCCAACACCAATGGTTTTAAAAAATCAGTGTGAATGTGGGTGAGTCTTCGTGTGGTGGTGTTTTCCAATACATAAATTTCGTTGGGCGTTGCAGGGTCGCTCGATAATCCCACCCAAGTGTTATTTGCGCCACGCTGCAATCCGGCAAACGTGCGATCACCGCTTGTGTGCTTCGTCATAGTTCCTTCCAGATCAAATGAGGCCACATAACTTCTGCGATCGTCTTCTACAGACACAAAAACAGATTTGCTATCTGCAGACCAGCGGGGTGCCGATACATCGCGATCTAATTTTGCGTTGAGTATTTTCGGGGTGCCACCATCTGCCGGAATGAGTGCCAGTTGGGGCTGATCATAGATATCGTATTCCGGAGTTTGCGATTTCAGATAGGCAATCCATTTTCCATCGACACTCCAGGCCGGACTCGTGTCAGAATCTTGCCAAGTGGTAAGTTGTTTGATTGCAGCTCCTTTCTTTGCTTCCATCACCCACAAGTCGGTGTTTCCATTGCGATCGGGGTCGGCAGTGCGGTTGCTCACAAACACGATCTTTTTGCTGTCGGGAGACCATACCGGATTTTCTTCATCAAAGTCGCCACGGGTAAGGGTGTCTAACTTTTTGGTTTCCAAATCAAAAACATACAGGTGATTTCGCTTGCGCTCCATGTATCCTTCACCATCGGATTTAAAATGATAGCGATCAATCATAATCGGTTTAGTGGTTTTCTTCTTCTCCGCTTCATCGCTCGATTCCTGATCCTGAATAACCAACGCTATTTTTTTAGCATCAGGGCTCCACACATAATCGCTGATGCTGTGTTTCAAGTCGGTTAGTTTTTCTGCTTCACCTCCGCGTCGATCCAAGCGCCAGATTTGCGATGATTTGGTTTCGTAGCGCGATGACATAAAGGTGAGGTACTTGCCATCGGGCGACCAGCGTGGTCTGCTTTCTCCTTCTTTGCTGGCCGTAAGTTTGACCGATTCGGTGCCTTCCCAATTAGTCATCCAGATGTCGGCATCGGATTTATCTTTTGCTGAATCGGGAGTAGACAACACATACGCAACCCATTTGCCATCGGGCGAAACTTGCGGATCGCTAATGGATTTTAAGCGATATACATCGGATGGAGTGATGCCGCGCTGGGCTATTGCTGCCATAGAAGTCAATGCCATTAGGCTGGCAAAAATGAATCTCATCATATTTTACGATTTAGGTGCTGAAAGATAGCGAGCGAAAAGCAAATGATTGCTGAAAATTGACGGATCAAATAAAGCGCAATAAAAAACCCCGGCTACTTGCCAGGGTTTCACTTTTTCTTTGTCAGAACTAAAAATTAAGCAACCACAAAACATCGGTTTAAAATAGCCCGATGCTCATTCCCATAATTGGCGTAACACCAATTTCTGAGCTCCTGTATTTCTTCGGCAATCAAAACTTTGATGGCCTTTCTAAGCTCCTTTTCAAAGAGCCTTGCGTCAAAACTCACTCGACTGAGGATGTTTTTGACATAATTGAGCATTTTCATTCTACTGCTTAACACTTTTTGAAATAGTTAGAGTTACAACGATGAAATTGGCTGGTAGTTGCTTTACACTTATCGTAATCGACTATCCACCGATTTGTGCCCATTAAAATCAATTTTCCGCCTTTGAAAAAGGTCATTCAAACTTTACAACTAGTTTCGACATCTTCCGCCAGCGCGTTTACTGAAACATCAGTCCATGAAAGTACAAAACAGGTTTAATACTAGAAAGAAGATTTTAATTTTGTATTGCAACAAGTTGCGATGCTAATTGCAACATTGAAAATTTATGATAAGAAGCGGTTTTTTGATTTTTTGTTCTCTTTTGGCCGGCTGGGCAAAGGGGCAAAGCGTGCAGATTGACTTAGGGCCTAACGAAATTGGGGAAAACCAAGCCTGGACCATCACCATTACGGTGAATAATGACCGGTTGAGAAGCTACGACAACTTTCCGGATATAGACGGATTACAAAAACGAGGCACTTCCTCCTCATCGCAAACCAGTATCATCAACGGGCAGATGAGTTCTTCGCAGAGCATCATCATGACGTATGTGCCCACGCGTCAGGGGATCATCACCATCCCTTCCTTCAAGATGAAAGTAAATGATCAACCTTATTCCGTTACCGGGAAAAAAGTGAAGGTTGGTCCGCCCGTGCAGGTTCAACAAACCGATCCTTTTCGCGGTTTTTTTGATCGCGATCCGCGCGATGACTTTTTTGGTCGTGGTGGAACGCCCGAGTTTGTAGATGTAAAAGAAGATGCGCTGCTCGCATTAACTACCAGCAAAGACGAAGTATATGTAGGCGAAGGATTTACAGCTACACTTTCATTCTTAGTGGCGGAGAGCAATCGAGCACCCATGCAGTTTCATGATTTAGGAAAACAATTGAGTGAAATTCTAAAAAAACTAAAACCGGCCAACTGCTGGGAAGAAAACTTCAACATCGAAAGTATTGAAGGCGAACCCATTCAAATCAACGGAAAAAACTATACACAATACAAAATTTATCAAGCCACTTTCTATCCGCTGAATGCACAGTTGGTTCAATTCCCAAGCGTAGGTTTGAAAATGATCAAATTTAAAGTGGCCAAGAATCCATCTTTTTTTGGTCAAAACAGGCAAGAGGATTTTAAAACCTTCAACTCCAAACCAAAAAGTGTAAAGGTGCGGGAGTTGCCTCCCCACCCCTTGCGCGATGCTGTTTCGGTGGGTGAATATCGATTGGAAGAGCGCTTGGCAAAAAATAATTTAGAAACCGGCCAAAGCGTGGGCTACGACTTTACCATTTATGGTGAGGGAAACATTTCGGGAATTGAGAAACCACAAATTGCACCCAACAGTAGTTTTGATATTTACGAGCCCAATATCAAACAAAACATCACCCGCGATATCGGGCGTGTGTCGGGTAACAAATCGTTCAGCTATTTTATGATCCCAAAAGAGCCGGGCACTTTTAAAATGGGCGATTATTTTCAATGGGTCTATTTCAATCCGACTACCCGCAAGTACGATACATTGAAATCCAAACAAGTAGTAACCGTGATTGGTGAAAGTCAGAAAAATCAAGCCATCGAAAGCAACAACCTAGGTTCGTTTTACGATCGGGCCGATGCGGCCGATAACACATTAAAGTCTTCTATTTCAAGAAACGGGCAAAAAATTGCATTGAATGTTTTTATCTTGCTCATTCTGGGAGCATCGGTATTTTTAATATTCCGGAAATAGCATGGGAAATAATTACGGAACTCTTTTTAAGATTAGCACTTTTGGTGAAAGTCATGGTCCGGCCATTGGTGTCGTAATCGATGGTTGTCCGGCTGGGTTATTGATTGATGAAGTATTTATCCAATCAGAATTAGATCGCAGAAAACCTGGTCAGTCCAAGATTACCACACAACGCAAAGAAGACGACAGCTTTCGAATTCTCTCAGGCGTTTTTGAAGGTAAATCTACCGGCACACCCATTGCTATTGTCATTGAAAATCAAGATCAGCGCAGCAAGGATTACAGCCATATCGAAAATACGTTCCGCCCTTCACATGCGGATTTTACCTATCAGGAAAAGTATGGTATTCGCGATCACCGCGGTGGTGGCAGAAGTTCTGCTCGAGAAACCGCTGCACGTGTGGCGGCAGGAGCTATTGCCAAATTGTTGCTTCGTAAACAAGGTGTGGAAATCAATGCGTATGTATCGCAGGTAGGCACACTCAAAGCGCCTGAATATACACAACTGGATCTCAGCAAAACGGAAGACAACATCGTGCGCTGCCCCGATCCCGCAACAGCGGAAAAAATGATAGCTTTGATTGATCAGGTACGCTTAGACCGCGACACGATTGGTGGAGTGGTGAGTTGCGTAATTAAAAATACTCCGGTGGGTTTAGGCGAACCGGTTTTTGATAAGCTACATGCCGAGTTGGGCAAAGCCATGCTCAGCATTAATGCCGTGAAAGGTTTTGAATATGGAAGCGGTTTTGCGGGCGTGGAGTTGCGTGGCTCGCAACATAACGATGAGTTTGTAAACGAAGGAGGAAAAATCCGGACGAAGACCAATCATTCCGGTGGAGTACAGGGAGGCATCAGCAATGGTGAAGACATTTATTTCAACGTAGCTTTCAAGCCGGTAGCTACCATCATGCAAGATCAGTCTACGGTAGATAAAGAAGGCCATGAAGCGGTTGTTTCAGGCAAAGGCAGACACGATCCGTGTGTGGTGCCACGTGCTGTACCTATTGTAGAAGCCATGGCCGCCTTGGTGCTGGCTGATTTTTTATTGCGAAATAAGGCTTCAAAAGTTTAGCTTTACTAACTCACTCATTTTTGATTTATGGAAACCACTTCACCCAAGAAAAGTAAACTGACTCTCTATATCATCATCGCCTTGGTGGTGGGCATTGGTTTGGGCTTTGTGCTCAACAAAAGTTATGTGGCTGATGAAAACACAAAACTCGAGGCCTTCGAACAGAGATTGCAACAAAACCAACAAGATCTTTCTAAAGCCACAGATAGTTTGATGGTGGTTTCGCTGGAGCAACAAAAAAAATCAATTACTAAAGAACGCGGTGCTGTTATCTCTGCGCGCGATAAAAAAGTAGAGCCGTTCTCCATCTTAGCGGACATTTTTCTTCGCCTGATTAAAATGATTGTAGCTCCTTTGGTGTTCACCACACTGGTCGTGGGTGTAGCCAAGCTAGGCGACATCAATTCCGTGGGGCGCATCGGCGGAAAAACCTTGTTGTGGTTCATTGGTGCATCTTTAACCAGCTTGTTGTTAGGAATGATCTTAGTAAACATTTTCCAACCCGGCATTGCCATGCACTTGCCTGTGCCTGATGCCGGCACCGACATTGGGCTAGCGCACAACAGCCTCTCATTAAAAGACTTTTTGTACCACGTATTCCCAGCCAGTGTGATTGACGCGATGGCGAAAAATGAAATTTTACAAATCGTGGTGTTCTCTCTTTTCTTTGGGGTAGCGACAGCCGCCATTGGCGAACAAGGTAAAATTGTGATCAAGGCCATGGATGCAATAGCCCATGTCATTTTAAAAGTAACAGGCTATGTGATGAACTTCGCACCCGTAGCCGTGTTCGGTGCCATGACGGCCATCATCGCCAAGCAAGGTTTAGGAATTTTAAAAACGTACTCGATCTTCATTACTGAATTCTACTCGGGCTTATTGATCTTATGGATTGTTCTGGCTTTGGCCGGATCATTGATCATCGGCAAACGTGTAATTGCATTGTTGCGCAAAGTAAAAGAACCCATCCTTCTTGCTTTCAGCACAAGCAGTAGTGAAGCTGCCTTTCCAAAGACGATGGAGCTATTGCAAAAATTTGGATGCAAAGACAAGATTGTCAGTTTTGTGTTACCACTCGGCTATTCCTTCAATCTGGATGGCAGTATGATGTATATGACTTTCGCTTCGCTGTTCATCGCACAGTCGTATGGAATTGAGTTATCGTTGGCCACCCAAATGAGTATGCTGCTTGTGCTAATGCTCACCAGCAAAGGCATCGCCGGGGTACCCCGCGCTTCCTTGGTTGTGATTGCCGGCACGTTGGCCACCTTTAATATTCCGGAAGCAGGCCTTGCACTGTTATTGGGCATCGATCCCTTGTTGGATATGGGTCGCAGCGCTACCAATGTAGTAGGCAATAGCATCGCCACTGCAGTGGTAAGCAAGTGGGAAGGCGAGCTGGTGGAAGAGGAAAAGTAGCCAAAATTTGATCGTAACTAATTGAATATTAACATCAATTGCAAATTAGGAATCAGATTCCTAATTTGCATGAATGATATCAAGAGATTCTATAGAGTTACTCAGAACTTTAGCACTTTCGTTTAAGGCAATTGCCATTACAGGGCCAAGGCAAAGCGGGAAAACGACTTTATCAAAATCGCTTTTTCCTGATAAGCCATACATAACTCTAGAAAATCCAAATGATCGAAATCTGGCCTTACAAGATCCGGTAGGATTTATTTCAGCTTTTCCACATGGTGCCATTTTAGATGAGGCTCAAAAAGCACCTGAATTATTCTCATACCTCCAAGGGATTTTAGATGATAAAGACGAAAAAGGGAAATTTATTCTCACAGGGTCGAATAACTTTTTACTTCTGGAATCAATTTCTCAATCTCTTGCGGGAAGGGTAGGATTTTTAGATTTACTTCCTTTCAGTATCAACGAAAGCGAAAGGACTCCGCAACCCCCAACCTCAATTGAAGAACATCTTTTTCTGGGAGGTTATCCATCCGTGGTACATGATCGCATAAATCCCGAAGCGTGGTTTTCCAGTTATGTGCGAACGTATGTTGAGCGCGATGTGCGGTTAGTAAAAAATATTGCTGACCTCAATACCTTTCAACGATTTGTGTATCTCTGTGCCGGACGCATTGGCCAACAAATCAACTTGACCAGTCTTGGAAATGATACCGGGGTGGATTATAAGACGGTGCAATCGTGGCTGAATATTTTACAAGCGAGTTACATTGTATACACGCTTCCACCTTATTATAAAAACTTCAATAAGCGGTTGACCAAATCGGCCAAGCTTTATTTTTATGATACAGGGCTAGCTTGTTATTTACTAGGAATCAAAAATTTTAATGAATTAATTAATCACGGCTATCGGGGCGCATTGTTTGAAAATTTTATCATTGTTGAAATGCTCAAGAACCGCTTTAACAAAGGGCAGCGTAGCAACCTGTACTATTGGCGCGACAGCAGTGGAAATGAAATAGATGTACTCATTGATCAAGGAAGTACACAAATTCCTGTCGAGATAAAATCAGCCGCCACGTTGAATATGGATTTCTTCAAAGGGCTTACCTATTGGCAAAAACTGACCGGGCAAACCGAAGGACACATCGTATACTCAGGTGAAGCCAAAAAGCATAAAAACTATTCCGTTATCAATTGGAAAACTATATCAGAGCTATGAAAATACTTGTTTCTTTTCTTTTCACACTTATGTGTTATGTATCGCTCGCTCAAACCTATTCGGTAATGACGTACAACATCCGCCTGGATACACAGGCCGATGGTGTAAATGCGTGGCCCAATCGCAAAGAAAAATTGACTGCATTGATCCGTAAAAACAATCTGGATATTTTAGGCGTGCAAGAAGTACTACATCACCAACTACAGGATTTGCAAACAGGCCTGCCAGAATATTCTTTTGTTGGTGTGGGTCGCGATGACGGAAAAGTAAAAGGAGAATACTCGGCCATCTTCTACAAAAAAGAAAAGTTTGAGGTGGTGAAGCAAAGTACCTTCTGGCTTTCTGAAACACCGGAAGTACCCGGTAGCAAAAGTTGGGATGCGGCAATTACACGCGTAGCCACGTATGCTCAATTGAAAGATAAAAACTCCGGACAAGCATTCTTGGTGCTCAACACGCACTTCGATCACATCGGTAAAGAGGCACGCTTGAAAAGTGCCATTCTTATGAAAGGATTTATTGAAGGATACACGCACGCAAACAAAACAATGCCTGTTATCATCACCGGAGATTTTAATTCAGAGCCAACTGAACCACCGTATCAGAATATGATTAACGAAATCGGCATGAAGTTCTACGATACCCGGCCCGTAGATTCTAACGTTGGAACGTTCTGTGGCTTTACCGTAAACGCCATCAGCTGCAAAACCATCGACTACATTTTTCACTCGGCCGCCTGGAAAACTGAATCGTATCAGGTACTCGCCGATCATGACGGTATGTACTATCCATCGGATCACTTGCCAGTATTGGTCAAAGTGAGATTGAAGAACTAAAAAATTGAAAAAACTTATCCAGCATTAGCTAGAAGGAATTTGAATTAGCGAAGAACTTATTTTGACTAATTTTGTTGCTCAATAAAATAAGAATTATGCTAAAACCTGCTCCAAAAGCCCTTCATATATATCTGGAATCAAACCCGAACCCCAATTCACTCAAATTTGTGGTGAACGAGATGCTGGTTCCCGAAGGAATGAGTTTCGATTTCCCCTCTCCTGCCGAAGCCGAAAATGCTCCATTAGCACAAGAACTCTTTATGTATCCGTTTGTGGATCGCGTTTTTTATGCAAGCAACTTCGTAACGGTGACTAAAAAGGAAGACGTGGAGTGGATGGAAATTCAGGAGACGTTGAAAAAACACATTTTGGGATTCCTCGAATCAGGAAAACTGATTTTAGATTTGAAAGTACCCGCAGCAGAAGAACAGGAAGAAACCGAGACCATAAAAAAAATTAAAACCATTCTGGATGAGTACATCCGCCCGGCTGTAGAGCAAGATGGCGGAGCGATTACATTTCACTCCTTGCAAGGAAAAAAGGTGACCGTTACGCTACAAGGCTCCTGCAGTGGCTGCCCCTCTTCAACGATCACACTCAAAGCCGGCATTGAAAATCTTTTCAAAAAGATGATGCCGGAAGAAGTGGAGGAAGTAGAAGCGCTGGGGTAAATCTTCTTCATATAAATTCATTCACCAGAGTCCTTAGGGGCTCATTTTGTTGGTGCGTAGTCGGATTATTACGTGGAATATCCTACATTTAGTATAACCTAAACTCCCCACCACATGAAGAAGTATGTATTCGTGCTAGCCTTTCTGGCCACCAGCACATTTTCATTTAGCCAAGGTTTCAACTGGACTTTTTACTCTGAAAACGGTGAAAGTTTCACCCTTTTTATCGACAGTGAAAAAATGAACGCTAGCCCTCAACCACGTGTAGTGGCCACGGGCATCAAAGGTATTTTTAAAACGGTTCGCATCGAATTTGATGATACCCGCATACCAAAAGTGACCAAACGTGTCCCTCTAAAACCCGGACTGAAGGAACTCATCACTGTCATTAAGCAAAATAAAAAGGGCGAATATATTTTACGCAATATGGACGGCACAGCCGATGACGGTGAAGAAAATACATCAGCAGTTTCAGAAACTACAAACACCCAAACTCCCGAAGCTGAAGCCCCCAAAGAAAAAACCGGATTTGGAAAAAAACTGCTACAAAAAACCGCTTCCATCGGAAAGAGTGTCGCTAAAGAAAGTAATGTAAGCGTTACACAAAATGGTCAGCCGGTGGCCGTAAATTCTTCTAATCAAAATACAAATCAAAGTAATGGCAGCTCCTCTACTGCTGCCTCTTCAAATAATTCAGGGCCGCTTACCGCGAAATTTGATGGTCAACAAATAAGTTTAAGCAATGGCAAAACGTATATCGTTAAGCGTGAAAAAGACGCCTCTGGCATGAATGGCCCGCAGGTGATTATGAAAGCACCGGAAGGCGCTGCCGTAACAATTACACAAGATGGTGGCAAGGAAGTGTACAATGGTGAAGTCCCATTTGTTTACACGGTAAAAGATTGGAATTATTATAACACGTATTTCAAACTGGAAGTCACGGAAGGCAATCAAAAGTGGTCGGTGAAAATGCAGAACGGAACCGGCTACCGATTTGTAATTGAGCAAGGTTCGACTACAACGAACACCGAAGATGCAGCGGAAGAATCTCCTGCTAGCGCTTCAGCTCCTGCACAATATGGTCAGCCACAGAATCAATACACACAACCAGCGCAAAGCGGAGCCGCCATGGGGCAAGCGTATGGAGCGAATAAAGGTGGCACTGGCACTTGGACTATCTACACCGAAATGGGTGAAAATTTTACTGCATTTCTCGATGGGCAAAAAATCAATAACACACCACAGGCTTCCGTTACAACCACTGTCACCGGAACTTCGAAGCAAATTCGCTTAGAGTTCGAAGACAAATCCATTCCAAAAATTTTAAAGCGTTACCCAATTTTGGTGGGCGAAACCACCATCATGGTAAAACAAAAAAAGAAAGGCGATTATGTCTTCCGCGTAGTTTCTGCCCCGCAAGGAGCAGCCATGCCCGATGCCGAAGAGCCTGCTCCTGCACCGGCTGCTGCTTCATCAGGACCGCTCACCGCTAAGTATGAAGATGGAAGTATTCGACTAAGCAATGGAAAAACCTATACTGTCACACGCAGCAAAGATCCTTCGGGTATGAATGGCCCACAAGTAATTATGAAAGCTCCGGAGGGTGCTTCGGTAACCATTACTCAGGATGGCGGGAAAGAAGTTTATACAGGCGATGTTCCGTTTGTTTACACGGTGAAAGACTGGAATTTTTATAACACGTATTTCAAACTGGAAGTAACGGAAAGCAATCAGAAGTGGTCGGTGAAATTGCAAAATGGCACTGGCTATCGATTGACGATTACCGAATAGACTAAACCAATTTTATTGCCTGGATCATCTCGCGTTTGCCGGGTGGTCCGGGCAATTTTTTTACGGTTAGCCCGAGCGCAATCAAATCGCGCTTCAATTGACCTTTGGCAGAATAGGTCACAAAAATCCCTCCCGGCTTCAGCGCACTGGCTACTTTTTCAAGAACAGGAAGTTCCCACAAATGCGGTTGCTTATCGGGAGCAAAGGCATCGTAATACACCAGATCAAATTTGTCTTTTGCGAATGTTGCCTCAAGTAAATCTTCCTTCCGCTTCAGCAAATGAAAATTCGCTTGAACGTGAACGGGTTCATTCCAAGCAGCACTGTGCAACGAATCAAAAAGCGGAAAAACACCGGGGCCTTCTTTGGCAGCTAACAGTTGTGTATAGTTTAATTTAGCTACGATTTCAGAAGGCAAAGGATATGCCTCGAGGGTTTCGTATTTAACACTCACCTGTCTTCGTTGTGCTTCTAGCAAAGTGAGCAGCGCATTTAATCCGGTGCCAAACCCAATTTCTAAAATGGCGATTTGCTTCTTACCCGAATGGATTGCTTCGGCAAACCCTCTTTCGATAAAAACATAAATGGATTCTTGTAGTGCACCATGCGTGGAATGATAGGTTTCATTCAGCTCCGTGTTCAAAAGCGAACTCGATCCATCTTTTGTTTCAAAGAGAGTAACTTCACTCATTCTTCTTTGCGAATCAGTGCCACTGCATACGCATTCACACCTTCTTCTCTGCCCACATAACCCATCGACTCGTTGGTGGTGGCTTTGATGGAAATATCTTCTTCTGTCAAATTCATGAGAGGTGCCAACACCTTTTTCATTTCAGGAATGTGCGGATTTACTTTAGGGTTTTCCAGCGTAAGTGTGCAATCCACATTTTCAATACGCCACCCTTTTTCGAGCAACATGCGAGTAACATCTTCCAAAAAGAAAGTAGAATTTTTTCCTTTCCAGCGCGGGTCTTTATTCGAATAATGAAAACCAATATCACGCAAGTTAGCTGCACCCAACAGCGCATCACAAATAGCATGAATCAACACATCAGCATCCGAGTGACCGACCGCTCCTTTGGTTGCCGGGAGCAACACACCGCCCAACCAAAAGTCTCTGCCTTCTTCCAATTGATGCACATCAAATCCTAGTCCAACTCGAATTTTCATGTTTCTTGCAAATATTAAGTGTGCTTATAGTGCGGGTTAGCGTAGTGAAATATAAGCGAGATTTTTATCGCTAAACATATACAATATCCGGTTCAGCTTTCACCCGAATAGCCGGGTTCATGTACTTTAATCGCACTAGATCAATTTTTTTATTTAGAAGCGATTGTAAATGCAGTTCCAATCTTGATTTTTCGTCAAACCCTAAATAATGGCCAGTCTGCATTTCATAGACAATATCAATATCACTATTAATTGTGTTACTGTTAGTAGCATAGCTTCCAAACAAACCCACCTGCTCAATAAAATACTTTTCTTGGAGTGTAGGTTTTTCTTCTTTGAGTATGCGCAGAATCACATTCTTGTCCATACCGTAAACTTAACCAATTGCGTTATAATACATCACACTTGAGTTATCTTCACTCAAAATAGCTTTTGCTACGCGTTGAATATCATCCAACGAAATCTTTTCCATCATAGCTGCTTCCTGATTCACTAAATCTGGATTTCCCGATAGCGATGCAAATGCAAGATTCATAGCTCGATTCAAAACCTCCACTTCGCCAAATTTTAAACTGGCTTCTGCCTGATTCTTTACTTTCTCCAATTCTTGAACGGTAATTCCATCTTTCACTACTTGCTGCAATACTTCTTCCACTTCAGCTTCGGCATCTTTCAGATCAATTCCATCTTTTACTCTGCCACTTACTACCAATAAGCCCGGATCGATCGAACCCATCACGAAAGAAGAAATGGAATTAAAAATTTCTTTCTCCTGCACCAGCGTTTGATACAATCTACTTGAATGTCCGCGACTCAGCACATCGCTTAAAAAATCGGACGCATAGTAGTCGGCATCAAAACGTCCACCCATGTGCCAGGTTTTATACAAGGCGTTGGCGGGCACTTTTGCCTCCACGGTTTGCACTCGCTTTTTGATTTGAATGGGTTCGATGGGTAAATTTCTGATCGGCTTTTTGCCTGAGGGTATTGGCCCAAACCATTTCTCAGCTAATTTTTTCACCTGATCTACTTTCACATTTCCAGCTACCACCAGCGTGGCGTTGCAGGGCACGTAATGACGAAAGAAAAAATGCTTGACATCGTCCATCGTTGCATTTTCAATATGGCTGATTTCTTTGCCGATGGTTGCCCAATGATACGGATGCTTTTCGTATGCTAACGGACGCAACTTCAACCACACATCGCCATAGGGTTGATTGAGGTAGCGCTGCTTAAATTCTTCGATCACCACTTTGCGCTGCACTTCCAAAACCTGTGGGTCGAACGAAAGGCTGAGCATGCGGTCGCTTTCCAACCAAAATCCGGTTTCAATATTGGCGGCAGGAACTGTCAAATAATAATTCGTAATGTCCGTGCTGGTGAAGGCGTTGTTTTCTCCACCTACTAATTGCAAAGGTTCATCGTAGCTTGGAATATTGGCCGATCCACCAAACATCAGGTGCTCAAACAAATGAGAGAAACCAGTTTTGTTGGGTTCTTCATCGCGCGAGCCAACATCATACAAAATGTTTAATACGGCCAACTGAACTGTGTTGTCTTCATGAACAATCACACGCAAGCCATTCGCTAAAGTAAACTCTTCAAATTGAATCATATGGGTTCAAAATTAAGGTTAGTTTTTGGATTTTTGGCTAGTAATAAAAAGCTCGCCTAAAACATCGGGCGGCAAACTCTGTTAAGAGAGAAAAGTAAGTATCTTTGCAGTCTTAATTTAATCGTCATGGCAGAACAAACCTTTCGTTTCTCGGAATCATCTGAACCACACCGTATACGCACCAAAGAAATTCTTTCGAAACATCCGGAGGTAAAACAACTTTTTGGTAAAAATCCACTCACCTTACTTGCCATTTTCGGTTTGGTAGGTGGCATGATTTTGATTTCCTATTTCCTGAAAGATAGTCCCTGGTGGTTGGTGGTGCTGGTAGCATACGGAGTAGGCGCATTCTTTAACCACGCGTTGTTTGTGATGATACACGAATGTTCTCACCATCTTTTGTTCAAGAATAAGAGCGCCAATTATGTTGCCGGAATCATTGCCAACTTGCCGCACACCATGCCCAGCGCCATTTCATTTTTCCGCTATCATATTAAACATCACTCTTTTCAAGGTGTGCATGAGTTAGATGCCGATCTTCCAGATTTCTGGGAAGCACGCATGATCAACAACTCTGTTTTCGGTAAAGCACTTTGGCTTCTACTTTTCCCTGTGTTTCAAGTGATCCGCACCTTTCGTTTAAAAGAAATCAAACCAGTAGATGGCTGGATCGTGGCAAACTGGCTTGTACAAATTGCTTTCAATGTGGCCATCTGGATGTTGATAGGCCCGAAAGCATTGATCTTTATGTTGCTCAGCTTCTTCTTCTCTGTAGGACTTCACCCACTCGGTGCGCGTTGGATTCAAGAACACTATTTGACTTTAGATGAAAACCAAGAGACTTACAGCTACTATGGCCCCTTAAATGCGCTTGCGTTCAACGTAGGTTTTCACAATGAACATCATGATTTTCCTTCTGTGCCTTGGAATAAATTGCCGGATCTCAAGAAAAAAGCTCCCGATTATTACGACACGTTGAAGTCGCACGAGTCATGGACTAAATTATTCTTCCGCTTTTTGTTCGATAAAAATATTTCGTTGTACTCACGCATTACTCGCAACGAGCGTGGCAAAGTAAAATTAACAGACGAAAGCAAGCCTGACATGGAGATGGTGAAGGGATAGTTCAGTTAGATATGCGCTTTTGTAAAATGGCTCTCTCTGTTCCAGTAAATCAAGAAGTACGTCTGTATCAACAAAAATTCGATCCATTATTTATACTTCTTCTCAAGATATTCTGCGTATCCTGTATGATGGTTTGATGTATCCTTTAAAACACCTGACAGGCTCTTGACGAGAGGAGTTATTTCTTCATCGTCTGTTTGTGTAATTTTTTCAAGATAATTCTCAATCATTTTAGAAAGGCTTGTCTTTCGCTTTTTGGCAAAACCTTTTCCCTTCTCGATAGTCTTCTTTTTTAAGCGAAGTGTAAGTTTGGTTTCCATACGTACAAAATTCAAAAAAATACGGAATTCAAAATAAAATTATCTGTCTTATCTTGCACGCTTGAACACTTTGCCATGAAATTTCTCCGAAAAAAGTACTCAGACGAAACTCTTCAAAATCTGTATGAGCGGCTGCTAAAGCCCCGTATGATCGAAGAGAAAATGCTCATCCTGCTGCGCCAGAATAAAATCAGCAAGTGGTTTAGCGGAATCGGACAAGAGGCTATTTCTGTGGGAATTACTGCGGCTTTGGAAAAGGATGAATACATTCTTCCCATGCACCGCAATTTGGGTGTATTTACCGGCCGCGACATGCCTTTCGACAAACTGTTTGCACAATGGCAGGGCACAATGAGCGGATACACCAAAGGACGCGATCGCTCCTTTCACTTCGGCACAAACGAGCATCATATCGTAGGTATGATATCGCACCTAGGCCCGCAAAACGGAGTTGCCGATGGAATTGCATTGGCCACCAAACTAAAAAAAGAAAATAAAGTCACCGTTGTTTTTAATGGCGATGGAGGTACCAGTCAAGGTGATTTTCATGAAGCGCTCAATGTAGCTGCTGTGTGGGATTTGCCCGTGATCTTTGTGATCGAAAACAATGGATACGGATTGAGCACACCCAGCAGCGAGCAATTTCGATGCAAACAGTTTATCGACAAAGCAATCGGTTATGGCATAGAAGGAGTTCAGGTAGATGGAAACAATGTGTTGGACGTCTACGACAAAGTAAAATCGCTGGCAGAAAGCATGCGAACAAATCCACGCCCGATTTTATTAGAGTGCATTACGTTCCGTATGCGCGGCCACGAAGAAGCAAGTGGCACCAAATACGTTCCGAAGAAATTAATGGACGAGTGGGCACAAAAAGATCCGCTCGATAATTACGAGAAGTTTTTGGTGAGCGAAAAAATCATCGATCAAAAACTCATCGACAACACTCGTAAAAAAATCAAAAAAGAAATTGAAGACGGGTTGGCAGTTGCCTTCGAAGAAACCCATCCGGTTGCGAGCACCGAAATTGAATTAAACGATGTGTACGCTCCTTTTCAGCAGCAACTTATTTCGCCTGCTTCCGATCAAACATCCGAAAAACGATTTATCGATGCCATCAGCGATGGTCTTCGTCAAAGTATGGAGCGCCATTCCAATTTGGTATTGATGGGCCAGGACATTGCAGAATATGGTGGCGTGTTTAAAATCACGGAAGGCTTCGTTGAACAATTCGGAAAAGAACGCGTGCGCAATACGCCTTTGTGCGAAGCCGCCATCATCGGCTCGGGGTTAGGTCTTTCCATCAAAGGCATGAAGGCCATGGTCGAAATGCAATTTGCTGACTTCGTTACTGAAGGCTTCAATCAGATTGTCAACAACCTAGCGAAAATATATTGGCGTTGGGGCCAAGCTGCCGATGTAGTGGTGCGCATGCCTACCGGTGCCGGAACAGCAGCCGGACCATTTCACTCCCAAAGCAATGAGGCGTGGTTCTTCCACACACCCGGATTAAAAATTGTGTATCCTTCCAATCCGTATGATGCCAAAGGTTTGCTTTGTGCAGCACTCGAAGACCCGAATCCATACTTGTATTTCGAACATAAATTGTTGTACCGCTCCGTCAAAGATCAGATTCCCGATGATTATTACACCGTGGAAATTGGAAAGGCAAAATTAGTAAGCGAAGGCAATCAACTTTCCATCATCACGTACGGCATGGGTGTTCACTGGGCCAAAGAAATTTTACAATCCATGCCTGAAGTGCTAGCCGATGTGTTGGATTTGCGAACGCTCCTTCCTTGGGACAAAGAGGCGGTCGAGCAAACCGTTAAAAAAACAAATCGTGTTTTAATCCTTCATGAAGATACATTAACCGGAGGCATTGGCGCTGAAATCTCCGCGTGGATAAACGAGCATTTATTCAATCATCTCGATGCGCCGGTAATGCGAGTGGCTAGTTTAGATACCGCTATTCCATTTGCACCTACATTGGAAAACAATTTCTTACCGAAAGGAAGACTGAAAGGAAAAATCGAAGAGTTGTTAAACTATTAATGGGTTAATTCTGCCAACAAGGTTGCCGCAATCACGCGCCACTCTTCTTGCAGCGTGAGTGAAGGGAATTTTCTTCCGGCACGGCTGTACCAATACCGGGCGTTACCTTCATCACCTTCTTTTCGGTGCAGATAGGCATGAATCCAACTGGCTTGCGCAGAAGGATCATCCTGAATTTTTTCATGGGCTGAATGCCAATCGCCTTTTGCATCTAACCATAATGCTTGAAGCACAGGTGTGAGACCTGTTGGCAGACTAGGTTTCGCCAGAGATTGCAAATACTGCTCTAAATTCATAAGAGAGTTTAAATCACAATTTTTGTTAATTTAGCCTGTTTAAAGCTATACATATTCGCTAATTCTCAATTGATCAGGTTGACCTTCGCAAAAGCCATCCGTTTTTTCGCCCTCGCCACCCTTTTTTTTGTGGTCGGATCTTCTTTTGCGCAAAATACCAAAGGCGATAAGCCATCCAAACCATTGCCTCGCATTACATTGAAATCGAAGCCGGGCAAAACAAAAACAGTTAAATCGAATACACGCGATATTTCAGGTCGGAAGTTGCGCACCAAGAATAAATCATCGGCAGCCCGGGCTGTAGTTACAGCCCGATCGCCTTACAAGGGAAGACGTTCACGAGGTGGCGATCGCGCCGCTCAACCCATCGGCGGCCGCGCAAGAATACGCTCCTCATCAGCCGAAATGGCTCGGAACAATGTGTATTCCAACAAAGGACCATACGTCAATAATCCATCCAAAAGACCGCGCAGATCCGAGCGCTCATTTGCCAATGCAGCACCCATCGGGCAACCCGTTTTATACAGCACCCGATCCAATGCTTCGCCGTATCCAAAAAAACGAAAAATAAGTCCGCGCAGCGGATCGCGTTCGTTTGTCTCGCGTGGCAAAAAAAATGTGTATTGGGGTAAGTTTTCAAAAGGAGAAAAACCATATACCAAAGACATTACCGGCAGACCGCTTCGCACCAAAAATTATCGCACTCCAGCGGTAGAAATTATTCCTCAAAACGATCCCTACCAAGGAAGAAAACGCACCGGAGATAAAAGCAAATCGGCACTGGGAAGAATTTTTAATTCGCGTTCAAAGACAAAGCAAGAAGCCTGGACTGGTGATGTTTCCGGCAAGGCGTTGCGCCGAACTTCATCCAACCGAAAAACTGAAACGGCAGGGTCCTTTTTCATGCCACGAAAGTTTTCCATTAGTGGAAAAGGACGCGGCCCAGGCAGACCTGTAAAAGGTAGCGGATACCAAACCATGGGCGGGCGCGGCAGAAACAACAAACCATTAGCAGCCCGCATTCCTAAAGGCGGGGCCGGTGTGGCCAACTATCGCGGAAGCTACAAACAATCGCTTTCGGGTGGAGGTGGTGGGGGATCTGCCGGAGGCGGCGGAAAAGGGATCAAACCTAAAAAAGGAGGCGGAAGTATTAGCGGTCAATCACGCAATAACCGAGGGAACCCCATACCCTCCCGAATACCCTTAGGCGGAGTCGGAATTGGTGGCTATCGGGGTAATGTCAAGCGAACTCAACTTTCGCCGGGCTTTACCGCTCAGGGTGCTGGTTACCGGGGAGGTTTAAAAACCAAAAGACCATTTCAGGGAGGCGGCTCCGTCAGCGCGCAGTCGCGTAACAACAGAAATCAATCCATCGCTACACGCATCCCGAATCGATCAGGGGCAGCGCGGGCCGGCACCTATCAAGGGTCCATCAAGCGATGGAATTTGTCCCCTGGATTTACCGCCCAAGGCGCAGGCTACCGAGGAAGTTTAAAATCCAAAAGGCCCTTTAAAGGGGGCGGCTCGGTCAGCGGACAGTCGCGTAACAACAGAAATCAATCCATTGCTACTCGTATCCCTAACCGATCGGGAGCAGCGCGGGCAGGCACTTATCAGGGGTCAATCAAAAGATGGGATTTGTCGCCAGGATTTACAACACAAGGTGCAGGCTACAGAGGAAGCATGAAGGGCAGGCGACCTTCAAAGGGAGGTGGTAGCATTAGTGGAAAAGCAAGAAATAACAATGGAAACTCCATTAGCGCAAAAATACCCCCCAGCTTTGCAGCCCGGGCCGGACGCTTTGCAGGCAATATGAAAGGCAGGCGACCTGAAAAAGGGGGCGGTAGCATTAGTGGCAAACCGCGAAATAATGGAGGCTATCCTATTTCTGCTAAAATACCACCTGCCTACGCGGGAAGAATGGGCAGATATCAGGGAACACTAAAAGCCAGGCGACCTGAAAAAGGGGGCGGTAGCATTAGTGGAAGGCCGCGAAATAATGGAGGCTATCCTATTTCCGCTAAATTACCACCTGCCTATGCGGGAAGAATGGGCAGGTATCAGGGAACACTGAAAGCCAAACGACCTGAAAAGGGAGGCGGCAGCATTAGCGGGAGACCCCGAAATAACGGAGGCTATCCTATTTCCGCTAAAATACCACCTGCCTACGCAGGAAAAATGGGCAAATATCAGGGAACGATGAAAGCCAAGCGACCTGAAAAGGGCGGCGGTAGCATTAGTGGTAGACCCCGAAATAACGGAGGATATCCTATATCCGCTAAATTACCACCTGCGTACGCAGGAAAAATGGGCAAGTATCAAGGAACGATGAAAGCCAAACGGCCAGAGAAAGGTGGCGGTAGCATTAGTGGTAGACCAAGAAACAATAATGGCGAACCCGTAGCTGCAAAATTGCCACCCCGCTCATCACTGCGGGCCACACGATTTAGTGGTTCTATTCGTGCCCATCGCCCCGAAAAAGGAGGTGGTAGTGTGAGCGGCAAGCTTTGGAACAATGATGAAAAAGCTATCCCAAGTCGCCCGAGAAGATTGGTTGACTATGCCAATGCCAGGTATCAAGGTGATGTGAAGCAATCCAAATATGGCAAATATGTACACAACCCGAGCAGCGCGAAAAAAGCATTAAAAACAATTGATGCAGGCAGGGCTTATGCTAAAATCCATAATTTCCAAGGAAACGTGCGTATGAGCAAACCCCATGGCGGCAAGCTGCATCCCGATGCCAAATTTGCCCATGGTCATATCGATAATGTTAAAAAGGAACGAACCATTCTGGTGAATGTAAAGTTATTGTGGGCGAAGCTTTTCAAGAAAAGCGATAACCAGCCGGCGGCTGTGAAAGAAAAAGTTAGAAAACCCCGTTACGACAAAAAGGAGCGGGAATTATGGAAGGATCTTTATGACTAAAATGAATTGGATTCCGCTTACGCAAGTCGACCAACTTTCTGATGTGGTTGCAACCTCCAGTCAAAAACCCGTACTAATTTTCAAGCATAGCACCACTTGCTCCATTAGCAATACGTCGCTCAATCGTCTGGAGCGCAACTGGAATCCGGCAGAAATGCCCGTTGAAACTTACTATTTGGATTTACTGAATTACCGAGCCATATCGCGACAAATTGCCGATCAATTTGATGTGGAACATCAATCGCCTCAGGTATTGATCATACAAAACGGCAAATCGATCTACGATGCTTCACATTTTAACATCGACTATACCGAATTGAAGAAACAAGTAGCTCATCTAGTGGCTAACTAAACAGCTCTTCCCCTAATCTTCTATCTCTATAAGTTAAATGTGACGGTTTGTGTTAGCTCTGGGGATAGACTCAGCGCCACCGGGCATGTACGTGCCGCATTCATCAACTTCTGTTTCTGTTCCGCGGTAGCGATCAAATGAGGATGGGTAAAGTGGATTTTGATCTCTGCTATTTTCCGTGGGTTAGCCGACATCACCTTCACCACTTCTGATTTGAGACCTTTCAGGTCAATACCATCGCGCTCAGCCACCATCCCCATGATGGTCATCATGCAACTGCTCAGTGCAGCACTCACTAAATCGGTAGGGCTAAAGGCTTCGCCCTTGCCATTGTTATCCACCGGGGCATCGGTAGTAATTTCATTTTTGGATTTCAGGTGTACGGCCTGCGTGCGCAAACCTCCCAAATACTCTACGGTGGCCATGATCGTGTCCATACGATAAACTATTAAGTTATTTTTTTCGTTGGCTATTTACCTTAAATTTCGGAATAGTAGTGTTTGGCTATGTACAGAAGCTGTAAAATTATTTTGTTGCTGATCAGTTCGATGTCGATTGTTACGTTTGCATTCAGCCAAACGCAGGATAGCTACGAATACAATTCTGAATTTACGTGGGGGATCAATAAAAATTCCGCAGGCGGATTGATCGGGGGTTTTGTTTTTAAAAAAGCCCGGCGGTTGAACGAACGCCTTTTCGAGACTTACGGGCTCGAAATCATGAATGTTAAAAACCCGCAGGAAGTGCGTGTTCAAGCACTGCAAACCGGCAATTTTTATACGTTAGGAAAAAGCAACTATCTTTTTGCTTTCCGCCTGCAATATGGTCGAGATTTGATACTCTTTACCAAGGCACCCCAGCAAGGCATTGAAATCAAAGCGGTTTTGGCGGCCGGTCCCTCCATTGGTGTGGTTGCACCTTATTACATTGAGCGATCTACCGGTTCTGTATTTAACACCGTTACCGAGCAATATGACCCCAATAATCCTTTACACACCTATGATCGGATCTTAGGAACAGGCTATTTGTTTGAAGGGCTGGGCGAATCTAAAATTCAATTGGGTGGCAATATTAAGCTCGGATTTAATTTTGAACTAGGCGTTGTGAAAAGCCAGGTAACAGGTTTTGAGGTTGGCGTATTAGTGGATGCCTACTTCAAAGAGATTATTTTGATGCCCAAAGCACCCAATCATTCGGTGTTTCCTACGGTCTATTTCACACTGTTTTACGGCAACAGAAAATAAATTCTCGATTTTCGCAACAAAATAGTTGTCGTCTTGCAAGCAACTCATTGCGTTGTTCATCGTAAGCTAATTCAGTATTCAAAAATGATGACTGAATTATGGAAGCGAAAAAATCAAAACAAGCAGATTTGTTGAGTAAGAGAGGATTGTTTTTTTCTATAGGACTCTCCGTGGCGTTGGCTCTTTCTCTCATGGCGTTTGAGTGGAAACAATACGACACCCAAGTCGATTTACTCACAGTTAAAAGCACCAATAACTTTGAGGAAATGCTGGAAGTACCATTGACTGAACAATTGCCACCGCCAGCTGCAGTAGTACAACAACCTCAAATTATTGAAGTGCCTGATGAAGAAGAGATAAAACTTGATCTAAACGTAAACTTTGATGTGGAAGCTCCCCGCATTGAGGTACCGAACCAGATCGGCATTGCCGAAGCGCCGGCGGAAGAGGTAGAAGAAATTTTTACCATCGTAGAGGAATCTGCTAGCCCAGTAGGAGGAATGCCTGCATTTTATAAATACCTGGTTGAAAACATGAAGTACCCTCCACAAGCCAGACGCTTAGGTGTTGAAGGAAAGGTGCTAATGCAGTTCGTGGTCGATAAAAATGGCAACATCAGCGATGTGAAGGTGATGAAAGGAATTGGTGCAGGCTGCGATGAGGAGGCCATTCGGGTTATGCAAAAAGCACCAGCATGGTCGCCCGGGAAACAACGGGGTAAAGCGGTAAAACAACGTTGCATTGTGCCTATAAGCTTTAAGCTTTAAGCATGACCGACCATTAACTTCCCTATGCCTATTGACTGTTAGGGCGGTAGCACATTCTAAAAAAGTTTCATCTTTTTGTGTCTTCGTATGCAGAAAAGGATTCTATTGTTATATTTGAAATCCTAAACTGAAACTGTATGGAAGCGAAAAAGTCAGAAAAAGCCGATCTTTCAAAAAAGTCGGGCTTATTTTTTAGCATTGGGCTATTGCTTACGCTCGCAATAGCGGTAATGGCATTTGAATGGAAAAGCTACGATGAGCAAGTTGATTTATTGACCGGCAAAAGCACCAACACTTTTGAGGAAATGATCGAGGTTCCTCCTACAGAGCAGCCACCTCCAACAGCACCTATCATTCAGCAACCTCAAATTGTGGAAGTTCCGGATGAAGAGGAAATTAAGGAAGACTTGAACATCAAATTTGATGTGGAGGTTACGGAAGATACCAAAGTTGAAGCTGTAACGGTTGTTGCTGAAGAACCAAAAGAAGAAGTAGATGAAATTTTCACGGTAGTAGAAGAAACAGCCGCTCCTAAGGGTGGTATGCCGGCTTTCTACAAATACATTGGTGAAAAGATGAAATATCCTGCCCAAGCCCGCAGAATGGGTGTGGAGGGAAAGGTATTCGTGCAATTTGTGATTGGTAAAGATGGATCAATCACTGATGTAAAAGTAATTAAAGGAATTGGTGCAGGTTGTGACGAAGAAGCAGCACGTGTTATGCAAGGAGCTCCCGCATGGAACCCTGGTAAGCAACGTGGAAAAGCCGTAAAACAGCGCTATACACTTCCAATCCAGTTCAAACTAGGATAATATTTATCAAGCTAAAATCTTAATAAGAAGCCCCTCCTAAGGGGCTTTTTTATTTGATCACAATTCCCAAAAGTAAACCTCCCGAAATAACAGCCCACGATGGAATTTTCGTGAAAGTCATAAGGCAAAATGTGGCAATGGTGATGGAATAATTCAAAACACTATCCTCGAGTGGTCTGAACAGTAAAATAGCTGCCGCGGCAACTAAGCCGGCACTGGCTGCATTGATACCCTCTAAGGAAGCCCGTATGGGTCTGTATTTTTTAAGGCTTTCCCATATTCTGATCATAAAGAAGATTAGAAATGTGCCGGGAAGAAAAATTCCGATGGCAGACATTACCCCACCCAATACCTGCCCACCTACACCAAATCCTCGGCTATGCATGGCAAGCGCACCAATATAGGAGCTAAAGGAAAATACAGGCCCCGGAAGGGATTGAGCCAGCGCATAACCAGAAAGGAACTGCTCATCGTTGAGGTAGGGTTGACGAAGCCCCTCCATCGAAGGTTTAGCAAACGCTACAAACTCAGTATGAAGTAAAGGGGTTAAAACCTGACCTCCTCCAAAAATCAAACTTCCGTTTCGATAAAAATTTTCAAACAAACGAATGGGCAAGTAAGAAGGTATGGTTCGCGTTACGCTACCGAGAACCGCCGCCAGAATCAGTACTCCAATCCACAACGAAAAATTTGCCCAGCGCACTTCAAACTTCTTCTTTGGTTCGCGTGGATGTGCCCGATAATTAAAAGCTGTAATGGCCCCTGCAATCAGCAAAGTTATGGGAAAGACAAACGGTGTACGGATTATATAAGATGCTATGCCTGCACCGATCATGATTGCCATAGCGCGCTTGGAGGTAACTGTTCGTAAACTGATGGAGTAGGCAGAATAAGCAATAAAACCGACCGCCATCGGCTGAATGAATCGGGCAAAATCGAGCGATATATTTTTCGATTCAAAGCTCGCCATCAACACACCTGCCACTGTCATGATGGCTACCGAGGGCAGCATCCAAATTAGTAAGGTGAGGTAAGCAAGGTTAGGTCCACCTAATTTGTAGCCGACAGCTGTAATTGTTTGTGTGGACGTAGGCCCCGGCAAAACTTGACAAAGAGCATTCAATTCAATCAGCTCTTCTTCTGTTACATAATTTTTTTTCTTGGCTAAGATATTTTGAAAGTGTGCCAAATGTGCCTGCGGTCCACCAAAACTGGATACAGACAGTATCGAAACATCTTTTAGAAAATCTTTATATCGAACCTTGGCATCCAAGTTTTATTTTTTTAGCCCGATTTCACGTAATCGTTCATTCAAAAATTCTCCTGCTTTAATGTCCACCCATTGTTTGGGGTTTTCATCATCTACACAACCCGGAAGAGCAGCTAGGCTCATCTCAGACCGTGGGTGCATGAAGAAAGGTATTGAGTAGCGTGGCTTGTTCATTTGCTCGCGTGGTGGATTGACCACCCGGTGAATGGTTGACTTCAATTTTTTGTTTGTCAATCGTTCGAGCATATCACCTACGTTTACGACCAACTGTTCAGGTAAAGCTGTAATCGGTATCCATTTGCCATCTCTGCGTAGCACTTGCAAGCCATCCGCACTGGCGCCCATCAGCAAAGTGATCAGATTGATATCGCCATGTTCAGCAGCGCGAACGGCATCAGCCGGCACAGCATCTGGATTTTCGATTGGGAAATAATGAATGGGACGCAGGATGCTATTTCCGTGCTTTACTTTGGCATCAAAGTAATCTTCTGGCAATTGAAGATAAATGGCAATGGCTTTCAGCATTTGCATACCGGTGCGCTCCAGACGTTTATAAACTTCCAAAGCGATGCTTTCAAATTCAAGTATCTCCGTTGGCCATACATTATCAGGGTATTCGCTTTTGATGGGATCGCCATCCAACACTTCTTGGCCAACGTGAAAAAATTCTTTTAAGTCACCGGTATTTCTTCCTTTGGCGTGTTCTTTTCCTTTTCCAATGTAACCGCGTTGCCCGGCCAATCCCTCGATCTCATATTTCTTTTTTACCTCGTCTGGTAAAGCAAAAAATTTCTTAATCACAGCATACAATTGAGCGGAAAGCTCATCGGTGAGATAGTGATTTCGAATGGCGACAAAGCCAATATTATTGTAAGCAGTACCTAGGTCGGCAACAAACTTTTTCTTTTTTATTGGATCACCTCCAGTAAAATCTGCTAAGTCTAAAGAGGGAACTTCGTCATACAGAATTTCGTGCATAGCATGCGGAATTATCGTATAGTGCAAGCTAGCTATTTTTGAGTAACTTTACTTAACAAAATCTGCTGAAAAGCATACTTGATCCCTATGAAAACCACACGCAGAAAATTTATAAAAAATGCAGCTCAGTCTACCGCCATTGTAACTGTTGGAAGCTCGCTCGTATTGAATTCAGTTGAAGCCTGGGCTGTGGAAAAACCGGTTTTGCAGTTTAATCAAATTGACCTTCCGTATGGCTTCAATGCACTGGAACCCAACATTGATACGCTTACCATGGAAATTCACTATGGAAAACATCATACTGCATATATCAAAAATGTGAATGATGCCATTGCTGCAGAAAAAATTGCGTTTGAAAATGAGCATCAATTCTTTGCCAACATCTCTAAACTTTCGGTGAAAGCACGCAACAACGGTGGTGGTGCTTGGAATCACAATTTCTTTTGGCAGGTGATGAAGCCCAATGGTGGTGGCGCTCCTACCGGAAAAACTGCCGATGCCATTCAAAGTGCATTTGGCTCGTTCGAAAAAATGAAAGAACTATTTACAGACGCAGCCATGAAACGATTTGGTTCGGGTTGGGCCTGGTTAGTGAATGATGGTGGTAAATTAAAAATCGGTTCGACACCTAATCAAGATAACCCGTTGATGGATGTGAGTGAATTGAAAGGAACGCCATTACTCGCTATCGATGTGTGGGAGCATGCATATTATTTGAAGTATCAAAACAAACGAGCCGAGTATATCGCCAATTGGTGGAATACGATTAATTGGGATACTGTTGCAAAGCAATTGTAGATCGTCGCACAAATTAATCCACCCAAAATAAAGGACGTGTAGTAGTTGAGTTAGGATAAATACCTACGCAGGTTCTCTTGAGCAATCGCAAGGGGCCTTGCACAAATGCATATCCTCCCGGTGGCACATTATCTTTCGTAAGCACAATGGTCTTTCGGCTAACAGAAGCTGCGTAAAAAAATCCAATGATGGGATCAGGGCTTCCGGCTATTTGTTTAAACTCGCTCGGAATGCTTCCCGACGGAGGTTGGAACAAACTAGTGGCTCCGTCCTTTTGATCTTTGATTGCTTTGTAAAACAAATACGCGGGACGATTTAAACTATACTGATCTACATCTACATAAATTTTGCTTTGAAGAATGTAATCATCCAATCGAATGGAACCTACTCTAAAATTTTCAAACCGTCCTTGATTTAGATAATCATAATCGGTGAGTACTGGCCGGTCGTTATACACGCTGTACCAACATGTGCAGCAGGTACACGGTGCGAATCGGATAAATATGGGGTCTAACGGAGTGCCAATATTGCGAAGCCCAGAGCACTTAGCAAGAATATTACAAACGCTGCAACCATCACAATCAATATCAATATACGAGCAAGGCGTACTTCCTCTGGGGTCGTCTTCCAGTTCCAACTCCGGGTATGTGTCTACTTTGAATGTTGCTCGAAATTTCCATAGAAAATAAAAGTTTTTCTGCTGGTTGGAAGCCGTATTAAAAAACATATCAAAATAAAATTCGGGCGCACCCGATAGATTTCTAAAGGTTCGGTAGCGTGAAAAAATAGTATCTAGTTTGGTGACGGCTGGCACTGTGTCCGGCACGGACTCATACGTTTTACCATCCAATAATTCCACGCGCAAGCGATATGATTTTCCATTGACACCCCGAAAATTCTCATCGGTTTCGAAGAAGCCCATTTTCTTTTCTTTCAACTCCCTTTCAATTCCATCATTGTCGATAAGGAACATTTGTTTCACAGATACAGGTGCCTCATACCAATTTGACTCGCTGATTGGAAACGATCGTCGCACCTGAATTTCGTAGGGACCTGGTTGATCGGTGATGAATCCTGTGATAGCAATTGTTAATGCTTTGTTTCCTTCGATATCAAATTGCACGCGATCGATGCAGCTATCGATAAGTAACAGCAAGAAAGCCAACTGCAACATTTTTTTTACCCGATGCATCTCTCGTACTCTTTATTAGTCTTCCCAAAAATCGGGTTTGACCGTGGTAGAATTGGGATAGAGTTTCAAACAATTTCGTGGAGGACGAGCATCCGGCTTTGGAAACTCGTACGTAAGTTGAGGCACTTTTTGCTGGGTTAGTACAATTCTTTTTGAATATACGGATGCTGCATAAAACAAACCAAGGATTTTCTCTGGCGCACCTGATACTTGCATGATGTTGTGCGGGATGCTGCCCGATGCTGGCTGAAATAAACTAGCTGTACCTTGCTGCTGATCTTTGATAGCCTTATAAAACAAATACGCTTGTCGGGATATACCATATTGGCTTACCTCGGCATAGATTTTATGCTGCAAAATCCAATCATCAATAGGAATAATACCCGCCCTGATATTAGTAAATTCACTCTTTTGAACATATTCATAATCACTAAGTATGGGGCTATCATTATTAATACTGTACCAACAGGTACAACAGGTACAGGGACCTATCCTTCTAAACAGAGGAGCCCTAGGCGTTCCGAAATTTCTTATGCCTGAACATTTTAATACAATATTGCAGATACTGCATCCTTCACAGTCAATTTCTCCACATGGTTGTCCGATATCCGCTTCAGCGTTGGTGATTACTTTGAAGGTACCAGTGAACTTCCAGAGTAGATATGAATTTGGCGAACCTTTCGCATTAAAGAAAATATCAAAAAAATACTTTTTGGAGCCACTCAATTCAGAAAATGTTCTGAACTGGTAGTAAACAGAATCAATTTGACCAGTCGGCTTTAATGTATCTGGAATAGACTCGTAGGTTTTATCATCATTCGTAACAACAGAAATCCGGTATACTCTACCTTTTACCCCGCGTATCCCGTTTTTGTTAGTCTCATAAACGCCTTTGCTGACCTCCATTAACTCTTCCTGGCTTCCCAAATTGTCGCTCACCTTGATGGAAGACACAGACTCTGGCGCTTCATAAGACGATGCAATTCCGGTGAGAAAAGATCTCTTTACTGTGATTCGATAAGGTCCCGGTTGATCGGAAATGAATCCGTTGATCACTAATGGCAAAGGTGAATTACCGATCTCTTCAATCAATAACTTCTCGACACAGCCATCCATTGAAACTGCTGTGAAGATTAAGAGAAGGTAGACTACTACTTTTCGTTTCACTCTTCAATATAGTGAAAATCACAGTCAATTTTTTCGGTTAGGAGACTCAACATATTTTCGACGGAACCGTATTTTCTCAGACAAGAGAATTACAACTAGAAAAACGAAATGACTTTTTAATCCTCCCAAAAATCGGGCTTCACGTTGGTGGAATTGGGATAAAGCTTCAAACAATTTTTTGGTGCTCTCGCCTCCGGCTTCGGGAACTCGTAAGTTCCAAACGGAACTTGTTGCTGTGTGAGGACAATTTGCTTGGAGCGAACTGAAACAGCATAAAATAAGCCAAGGATTTTTTCCGGTGTACCCGACAGTTGTTGAATGTTATGCGGAATACTACCCGTTGCGGGTTGAAACAAACTGGAAGCACCTAATTGCTGGTCCTTTATAGCCTTATAAAACAAATACGTTTGCCGCGAAATACCATATTGACTGACCTGGGCATAAATTTTATGCTGTAAAATCCAATCGTCTATTGGTAAAATACCCGCGCGTACATCTTTAAAATTTTCAGAGTTTATAAACTGATAGTCGCTCAGGATAGGACTTTCATTAAAGATCGTATACCAACAAGTACAACAGGTACATGGGCCGTATTCCTTAATGATGGGACTGGCCGGAGTACCATAATTTCTTAAACCTGTACATTTCAATACCCTATTGCAAATACTGCAGCCATCGCAATCAATCTCGCCGCAGGGCTCCTCTTCTTTATCTACAAATGGATTGGTATCCACCTTAAATGTACCCCGAAACTTCCATAGGAAATAAGAATTGGGCAATCCTTTCGTGTTGAAGTATACATCAAAAAAATATTTTTTCGTGCCTTTCTCCTCGGTGAAGGTCCTGAATTTATAATATACAGAATCCAATTGTCCATTTGGCTTTAATGTATCGGGTATTGATTGGTACGTTTTGCCATCAATGGTAATTATTGAGATCTGATATACCCTACCTTGTACTCCTTGTATACCGTTCTTAGTAGTCTCGTACACTCCTTTGCTGATCTCCACCATTTGTTCCATGTTTCCTACATTATCTGCCAGTATGATGGACGATACGGACTCTGGCGCTTGATAGGATGATGCAATTCCGGTGACAAAAGATCTCTTGACAGTAATTCGATAAGGGCCCGGTTGATCGGAAATGAATCCGTTGATCACTAATGGCAATGGTGAATTACCGATCTCTTCAATCAACAGCTTTTCAACACACCCGTCGATGGAAAAGTACGTGATTAGCAGAAGAAAATAAATTGTTAGCTTCCTTTTCACTACTCAATATAACAAAACGAATCCATCAGTGCCAATGAATAAAATGAATGAGGAGCCTCATTGGGGAAAATTTTACAACACACAATCAGTAGTCTTTTAGTAACCTCCCATCCACTTGCGTAAAAACCACTCTGCAGTGATTAGTGCCAATAGCAAAAAGAAAAACCATTTCAAGTTAATGAGTGGGTTATACGTTTCATTGGAGTGAATGAGTGATGTGGGTGCAGATGTATTCCAATCTTGCGGCAGCTTAGCTATTTCACTGGAAGGATAAAATTTTCCTTGTGTGGCGGCAGACAACTTTTGTAGTAAACCGAAATCAGCTGTTAAATTTTGCGTTTCAATAGTTTGTGCTACAACCAAAAACTGTCCGCTGACTGATTCATTGCGCGCTGCCACTTCGGTAGAAGCTTTGAATTGATATACACCTTCTTTCAGTCCACCTATCTGATAGCGAGTTCCGCCCGGGCTTGTAACATATTGATATCGGGTAACTTCTCCCTCTTCGTGTCGCAGCTCCAACGAAATGGTATTGCCATACACCGGCTCAAATAAATCATTATAAACCTGGCTTTCAATGATGGCAGGTTCAGCTTCCGAAAATTGCGATCGTGTGGGGAAGCTTTTAAATTTTTTCTTGTCATCGAGGGTGCTCATGTATTGCATCAACTTCAGAAACACATCGTCAAATATTTCTGTTTTCTCGGTATGTGCAAATTCATTTAATCGCCAGCGCCAGATGCCCTCTCCCACCAACGCAGCCATTTTTTGATTTTCATTTTGCCAGGTGAGCAACAAGGGACGCTGCGTAGCTACGCTGCCGATGCGCTGATACATTAGAACGGTTGCATTAGCCGGAAATGTGAATTTGCCGAATGGAACTTCAAGTGGTGGATACTCCGACACTATACCTCCGGTATTATCGACAAAGTTAAAGTCTCTAAAAGTCTCGTTGATGATGGGTGTCACTTCATCCCATTGGCCAGAATTCTCAAATGAAAAGGGCAACTGCAAAGCAGCCAGTTGCCGAAAGTTGGTTTGGGTACCCAGTATCAACAACATCGCTACTTTACTCCTTTGAAATTGCTGTAGAAGGGCAGTGGTTTTAAAAGCTCGATCAGCTACCTGATGAAAGATGACCAGCTCGGTTGCGCCGGGCTTCAGCCATTCGGGCTTTGCTTCTGCAATGCCCGGTATGTGCATGATAAATTCATAGTTTGCATTTTTTTCTACGACCGCACGGATAGCCTTGATGTCTGGATGTGGAGCCGGAGCAATCAGCAAAATTCTCTTCTTTCCTTCCACCACTTCCACATAAATACTTGCCCGGTTATTTTTCGATGTTGATTCTCCTTTTACTGCTTCAATGACAATATCATAACGATGAATACCTTTCTCCTGCGCTTGTATCAAAAAATCAAAATCAATCAGCAGCCTTGCTTCACTATTTTTCTTTTGCTGCTCTAACACTTTTCCGTTTTTGATGACCGATACGTTTACCTCGGTGTTCTTCATTCGTTGTGCCAGCACTTCTACATGAATGGGAAATTTATTTCCCTGATAAGCAATTTTGTTGAAGAGCACATCTTTGAGCAGAAGATCGGCGCGTAAAGTAGTATCGCCGACGCCAATGGTATAAATGGGAACTCGCGCGGGCGCATAAATGGGGGATGTACCTGAATTGTAAATGCCATCGCTAACAAGCACAATGCTGTTCAGGTTCTTTCCTTCGAACGTGGTGAGTATATTTTTAATCCCGGAATGAATATCTGACTTGGTTGCCTTGAACACCACCGCATCCGCCGGGTTTCCTTCTAAATCAGTGAACACCACTTCATACCCGGATTTTTGAATTTCTTTGCGTGCTTGCTGTAACTCGCTTAGCAAAGCCTTGCGCTTGACGGAGTCACCAACTTCTTTCATAGACGCCGAATGATCAATTAGAAAAACAACTGCCGGTTTCTCAAAAATATTGGTGGTAAGCTTCAAGATAGGCCCTAATAGTAAAAAGGCAAGTAAGGAAACCAGCACGGCTCGAAGTGTAAATAATATTCTGTTGATGGTCTGACTCCACGGGTGCTTGGAACGATAGAGAACATAGGCGTAGGCTATACCTAGCAACAAGCACAGTAAAATAAAAAATGGTGAAGATTCAAATTGTAATCGCTGCACTTACTTACCCGTTTATTTGATTTGAAGAACTCCTATTCACAAACATACATCAATATCCATACTTCTCCTTCCAGAGTTTTTTAAGATGATTGCGCATTTCTAGTTCGCGGGCATTATTGCCCGGATCGAAAAATCGCGTACCCTGCAGAGCTTCCGGCAAAAATTCCATACTCGCAAAATTATTATCGTAGCTATGCGCGTATTGATAGCCTTTTCCGTAATCCAATTCTTTCATCAGTTTGGTAGGAGCGTTACGAATGGCCAGAGGCACGGAAAGATCGCCGGTTTCGCTCACCGTCTTCAGCGCGGCATCAATGGCCACATAGCTTGCATTACTTTTAGGAGAACTGGCCAGGTAAATGGCACACTGCGACAAGATAATCCGTGCCTCCGGATAGCCGATCACATCTACAGCCTGAAATGTAGTGGTGGCCATCACCAAAGCAGTAGGGTTTGCGTTTCCAATATCTTCCGATGCCAGAATGACCATTCTGCGTGCAATAAATTTAACATCTTCACCTCCTTCAATCATGCGGGCTAGATAATACACGGCTGCATTAGGGTCGCTGCCCCTGATGGATTTGATAAATGCAGAAATGATATCGTAATGCTGCTCGCCTTTTTTATCGTAGATGGCAATTCGCTTTTGCGCAACATCGGTGACCAGCGCATCGGTAATTGTAACATCGCCGGATTGGGATTCGGTAATAAGTTCGAGGAGATTCAACAACTTACGCGCATCGCCACCGGAAATGGTGAGCAACGCTTTATGTTCTGCGATGGTGATTTTTCGTGTTTTTAATTCCACATCGCGTTGCAACACTTGTTGAATCAATTTGAGTAAGTCCGCTTCTGTTAACGGTTTCAATGTATAAACCTGACAGCGGGACAACAAAGCTGAGTTTACCTCGAAAGAAGGATTTTCGGTAGTTGCACCAATCAAAGTAACGGTTCCTTTTTCGACGGCACCGAGCAAAGCGTCTTGTTGTGATTTATTAAACCGATGAATCTCGTCGATAAATAAAATTACACGGCTGGCCCGTCGAGCCTGGTCAATCACTTCGCGAACATCTTTCACACCCGCGCTGACGGCACTTAACATGTGAAAGGGTCGCTTTACTTCGTTGGCGATGATGTTGGCAATGGTAGTCTTGCCAACGCCGGGTGGGCCCCATAAAATCATGGAAGGCACATTGCCAGTTTGAATGGCTTTACGAATGATGCCTTGTTCACCCACCAAGTGCTCTTGCCCAATCAAATCTTCCAATTTACTTGGGCGCATGCGTTCGGCTAATGGAGAAGAGGGGGCGTGCATCATAACCTAAATAGCAAATAAGAGGAAGAGGGCGCTAATACCAAATCCTATCCCAATGCAAATGGTAAATAAAAATCCAAATATGAAAAACTTCAAAATGGTTTTTCCCCATCCTTGGCCATACATGCGCTTCATCGCGAAAAGCAGATACAAGAAAATCCAAAACCCGATGATGCCGCTGATCCAATCAAAAATAGCAATATGCTCTAAATGGCTTGTAAGTATTTGCAGCGTACCTGCCAAGTAAAAAAAGTTATAGTAATAAATAGAGAACACCAGATGCTCGCTGTAAAAATAGTCTCTGCGTATGTAAAGGAGTTTGAGCAACAAAGCAAACACCGGTAGTAGGAAAAACAAAACCTTCGAAAAATTATCTAAGAAAGCTTTGCCAAAGTCTTTACCAAAATCTTTGTCATCGTAGCGCTCCATTAACTCGATGTTTCGCAACGCAAACCTGCGCTGAATCCAGTTGTCACGCTCGTCTTCGGGCAGCGCATTTTGCGCAGAATCATATTCCTGCACTGTTTTAAATTTTGAATCTGACAGACTAAAGCCAACATTGCTTTTCTTCTTTTTATCTAATTTGTTAATCGAGTCAAGTAAAGTTTGTGGCACCAACCATTTTTTACTGGAATCGCCCGGCACAATTTTGAGCAATGAGTCAATATTCAACGTAGGATGATCTTTTTTTAGTTCGGCAATATCTTCTTCATCCAACTGCAGTTTTGCGTCTTTCTCAACTGTCTCATCCAAATTGGAAGACATTGAAAAAAATAAAAAGAATACAAAGCTGATAAAGACATACATGCGAGCCGGGTGATAATAACTTTCTCTTTTGCCCGAATTGTATTCAATGGCGAGAAAGCCCGGCTTCGTAATTAAAAATGTAGTAGTGCGAAAAAACTTTCCTTCATAACTCCAAAAAGACGAAATGAAATTTGTCCATAGTTCACCCAGTGTTTGGCGCTTCGGAATATCTTTTTGACCACAATGGTGGCAGAAGGTATCTTGCAGTTTCGTGCCGCAGTTTAAACAAAATTCATTGTGCTGCTTAGGTTTCCCTGCTTGCTCTGCGTCTACCATCCCTTCTGCCATCGGAAATGATTTGCCTAACTCATCCATCTTAATTGAAAGAAATTTTGTTGAATACTTCTACTGCCTTTTCGAGCATTTGATCATTGAAGTCTAAATGAGTAACCAATCTAATCTCCGTAGCACTAAATGGAAGGCATTTGATTTTCTCTTCTGCCAGTGCAGCTACACATCTTTCTGCTCCAAGTTTATCACTTACTTCAAAAATCACAATGTTGGTATCTACGGGCATCACCGATTTTACCCACGGTAATTGTTGGAGTGTGTTGCCCAACTCTTTTGCACGTGCGTGGTCTTCCTTTAAACGCACAATGTGATGATCTAACGCATAGATGCCCGCTGCTGCCAAAAATCCGGCTTGTCGCATACCGCCACCAAATACTTTTCGGATTCTTCGTGCCTTTAATTCCAATTCTTTTTTGCAAACTAAAACCGAACCAACGGGTGTGCCCAATCCTTTGGACAAACAAATGGAAATGGTATCGAACTGTTTTCCGAGCTCTGCCGGGTTCTCTTTGGTTTCGGTGAGGGCGTTGAACAAACGGGCGCCATCTAAGTGCATGGCCATGCCTTTGCCGCGACTGAACTCACTAATTTTTTTGATCTGCTCCAATGTATAGTAGCTTCCTGCCTCGCGCACCACCGTATTTTCGAGTGCTACCACCGAAGTACGCGCCTGATGCACGTCATTGATGTTGCCAATAACGGGGGCAATCTCTTCTACTGATATTCGCCCCCGATCGCCTACCAGCAGTTTTGTTCCAATGTTGCTGTTACCGGCTAAGCCTCCACCTTCGTATTTGTAGATGTGAGCACCTTTGTAACAAATCACTTCATCGTAAGGCTGGGTTAAAATCTTAATGCCGATTTGGTTGGTCATGGTGCCAGAGGGACAAAAGACGGCAGCTTCCATACCCAATAGCGAAGCGCATTTTTCTTCTAGTTTTTTTACGGTCGGGTCTTCGCCAAAAACATCATCGCCCACTTCAGCAGAAAACATGGCATCGCGCATGCCGGCAGTAGGTTGTGTAACAGTATCGCTTCGAAGGTCAATAATCATAATCCAATAAATAGTGGTTAAAGTACTAAAACATCTTGGTTTTGGCTCAGCCAATTTTGGCGGCTTGCCCGTTTAGAGTAACTCCTTAGCGGGATCCCAGAATTTTTTTTCAAAATCCTGCACTTTGTCTTTGACAACGTTCACGCCTTCTTTCTCTAATTGCTTTTGCATCGAACTGGGGGGAACGAAATGATGCTTGCCCGTTAGTAATCCCTGACTATTGACTACACGGTGTGCGGGTACTTTTTTTTCGGCGTGCGAGGCATTCATGGCCCAGCCCACCATGCGTGCACTTGATGCGGTACCTAAGTAGCGCGCAATGGCGCCATAGCTGGTGACTCGACCTTTGGGAATTAGCCGCACCACGTCAAAGACATCTTCAAAAAAATTTTGGTGCTTATTCGGAAGCTCTGCTGGTGTTGATTTGGGCTTTGGTGGCATAGCCCACAAAATAATCAACCTTTTGGAAAGGATAAAAAAATTGAATGGAAAAGGAAAGATAGAAAAACGGAGGTGAGTTTATTTAGACTTTAAGCCGTGGTATCTCTCAAAAGAAATATCTTCTGATTGCACATGCGCCGTAGTCACTTTCATGTAGCCTTTTTCTTCGGCCAGCACATAGTCAAAGTTCCTTTCAAAATTAGTGGCTTTAATGTGAATGTGGTAGGTGCCGGGCGTTGCATCGTAAAAATCGATCATCATTCGTTTGCAATCCAACGGTTGCTTGCTGATGAGTCGGTTCGAATCATCTAAAACTTCTACAAATGCATCTGGCAGTTTTCCGGACACCTTAAAATGAAAAATCCCGTCGGAGGTAGAAAGTATTTTTATCGATGCTTCTTTTGGCTGCGCGAAGCCTGCGCTACTAACCATTAAGAGTAAAACTGTAAAAGCTGTCTTCATATTCTCAATTTTCTCACACTCTAACCAAATTAATGCCACGGAAAAAATGCCTCTAAGTAGCCTTAAATGGAAAGATCAAAATACCTGACAATCCCAATTTTGGAATTATTCCCTCTTTTGATGGGATTCGTAAAAATGTTCCAATTTAAGATTTAGGATTTTTTTCAACTGGCAACCAGCAGAAAAGCAAAGAGTTAAACCCAAATTATACAGTAAGAACTTAAAGAGTTCGTCAATTGACTGACGAATACATCGGATTGTTAGGGTTTAACCTTGACAATCCTGACGCTATTGTCAAGATTATCAAATTATGCAATAGAATTTCTATTGCATAATTACGGTTAAATTTGCGGCTTCATTAATGATTGTTCGATTGATGCCCAAGTATCTGTTTGTTCTTCTCTTCATCTGCGGTAAAGCTTTTGGCCAGCAATTTGTTTTTCCCGCCACCGAAAACTGGAATCATCTGAAAGAGGGACAGGCGCTGAATTTCCTGCTCAACACTACCGATGCAAAGCAGGCAAAGTATTCAATAGAAGGGGCAGCGGAACTGGGCTTGGTGCTGGATACGTTGGGGCACTTTAACTGGACACCTTCTTTTGATTTGGTCGATCGGCTGGAGAAGCAAAAGGAAATAACCGTTTATTTTCAGGCCACTTGGAGCGATGGCAACAAAATCAGAAAGCCCGTCACGTTTGTGGTTACGCATCAGAATCGGCTTCCTGTGATAGAAGAATTGCCCACTTTTTACGTGAAGCAAACTTCGTTCAATCAATACCAGATATCTTCAGATTATGTGAGCGATCCCGATGGAGACCCCTTCGTTTTTAAGTCGATTCCCTCGCAAATGCCCGAAGGCGCTCATCTCAGTTCGCAAGGTTTATTGACCTGGACACCCTCACGCAATCAATTCAGTAGCTTAAAAAAGGGGCCGATGGTGATCGAATTTTTGGTGCAGGATCAACCAGAAAAGCTGGAAGCCACTGGTAAAATTAAGATAGCACCCACGCAACTGGATTTGCCACCCGAAATATTGTTGGTACCGAACGACAGCATGCTCACCATCAAGGAAGATGAGCGCATCCATTTTAAAATTTACATTTCTGACCCCAATGGCGATGAAAATGTTTCCAACTCCGGGTTTTTGTGCACTGACCAACGCGTTCCCAAAACGAGTTTGGTAGAAAATACTCCCGTGCAGGCAGAATTTACATGGTCACCCGGCTATGGATTTGTGGAAGAAGTGGACAAAGAAAAAACGATTGATTTACTCTTTTTTGCATTGGATAAATCTTCCAATCGGGTACAACGCAAGGTGCGGATCAAAGTACTAGACACTGAAAATTTGGAGGAAAAAGATAAGCAACTCCATGTTAAATACGTCAACTCGCTAATCAGCGCGAAAGCATTGCTAGATGAGTTGGACAAAAATCATGAGATTCTGACCAAAGCCTATAAACAGGCCAAAAAGGGAAAGAAAAACCGAGCGATTCTAAATGCATCATTGGGTGCTACAACCGGGTTAGCTCCGGTTATACTCACCGATGACCCAAGCTCCTATAAAGCAGTGTCCGCCATTGGAGGTACCACAGTGCTTACGCTTGGTACGCTGGAAGCAACTGAAGTAATCGGTAAATCGAAGGCGGATATCATGGAGAAGCTGAAAACGAATGTAGAAATTCGCAACCAACTGCAGGTAGAAGGCGACAATTTTGCTCGAAAATATGCGCTCAAGTCAGCTCGAAGAGAGAAGGTATTTGAAGCCGACCGCGATAAGCTGTTACCTATTCTTAATAGCCAAAAATTAGTGGGTTTGGAGTTGGATGCTTCCAAGCCGAACTATAAAAAGTACAGCACCGCCGAAATCAAGAAGACATTTGCAGACTTTAGTGAAGAATAGGCACCTGAATTTGCCAAAAACAAAATAACCGTTACTTTTGCAGTCCAAAATCGCAAAAGCTTAATCGGCTTAAAGTTTTGGAAGTAAACTCTTCTATTCTACCACCTTCGCAATAGCTACGGTGGTTGAAAAAGCTACGAAGGGTAAACAGAGGAGTGGTAGAGCGGTTTATTGCACCGGTCTTGAAAACCGGAGACCTTTCACGAGGTCCGGGGGTTCGAATCCCTCCTCCTCTGCCAATTCAAAAAAGCCCAAATTCAGAAATGAGTTTGGGCTTTTTGATTTTTGGAACACGCAGAAGCCCTGTTACTTAATCGGAAAATTTACCCAGTAAATGGTCAGTTAATCGGAAATTTTACCCAAAAATCAGGATTTAGTCGGAAATTTTACCCAAATTGAATCAAAATTGGCCGGTTAATGGGAAAAATTCCTCCTTCAAAAATTCAAGAAATCATTTTTGCCTCTTCAGATAAGAAAGAGTCGAGGAGAATTACAGACCTTTTAAAAGAAAAGTTAATCAGAAAAATTGCTCCGCGTATTTATACCTCCAATCTGGAAGATGAACCAAGCTCCATCATCAAAAGAAACTGGTATCGCATACTGGCAAACCAGTATCCAAAAGCTTTGTTAAGTCACAGAAGTGCACTGGAGTTTAAACCCACATCAAAAGGGCATATTTTTTTAACCTATTCGTATACTTCCAACGTCACGCTTCCCGGACTCACAATCCATCTGTTGAAAGGACCGAAACCTATTGAAGATGATGCTCCTTTTTTTGAAAACCTTATCGCCTCACAAGAGGCAAGAGCATTTTTGGAAAATCTTCAAGAGGCCCGAAGTCAAAATGAAGATTCAAAAGTCTTGCCCAGAACAGTCATTGAAGAAAAGTTGGAAGCAATTATAAGAGGCAGGGGCGAGCAAGCTTTGAATATTCTGCGGGATAAAGCACGAGATATTTCTCAAGCACTTGAAATGCAGAAGGAATTTAAAAAACTAAACCAGTTGATAAGTTCTTTATTGGCTACAGGAAAATCAAAGAATCTAACATCGCCTATCGCTTTGGCTCGCTCACTGGGAGAACCCGTTGATCCTGCGAGAATAAGACTGTTTGAACGCTTATATGAGGAGTTAGCTGGAAAAACTTTTCCCACATTTACGCACTCTTCTTCATCACACAACTTTAAAACATTTGCCTTCTTTGAAAGCTATTTCTCCAACTACATAGAAGGAACAGAGTTCACCGTAAATGAAGCAAAGGAAATTGTAAACACAGAAACACCTTTGCCTTTGCGAGAAGAAGATTCGCATGATATTCTTGGAACCTATCGAATAGTTTCGAACAAACAGGAAATGAGCATGTGTCCTTCTACTCCCAATGAATTTATTGAAATGATGCGTAACCGCCATGCGGTATTGTTGCAGTCGCGTAAATCAAAAAAGCCCGGTGAGTTCAAAAATATTAACAACCGTGCAGGGACTACCGAATTTGTTGACTGGAGCCTGGTGATCGGAACTTTAAAAAAAGGATTTGATTGGTATTCATTGTTAAAAGATCCATTCGCAAAAGCTGTATACATGATGTTTCTGGTTAGCGAAGTACACCCCTTTCTGGACGGGAACGGAAGAATTGCCCGTGTGATGATGAATGCCGAGCTTTCCTCAAAAGGCTTAGTTAAAATCATTATTCCAACTGTGTTTCGTGAAGATTACATGGGCGCCCTAAGAAAATTGACACGCCAACAAATTGCAGATCCTTATATTCGAATGATGTTGAAAGCTTATGACTTTAGCGCAACACTAAAACAAGAAAGTTTAGAAGAAATGGAGCAACACTTAATATCCTGCGACGCTTTCAAAGAGCCAACCGAAGGAAAATTGAAGTTTTAGATTTAGATCCAACTATTTAAGCAGCATAAAGCGCTTGGAAATGTGTTTTTTAGATAAATCAATACATCAGGCTATATCCTCATATTCAATCGTTTATCATCAGGCTATATCCTGATGTTTCCTACCTGATTAATACCCCTTTAAATTATTTCTAACTTTACATAAACATTAAAAAACAACGTATATGGAAGGTTTTCTGGGAGGTTATTGGTGGGTGCTATTGCTCATTCTCTGTATTGCACTGTACAAAATTATTTTACGTTTCCTTTCGGGATGGTGATCGTGCCCGAAGACAAAATTGGGTTAGTCACAAAAAAGTTTGTTCTGTTTGGCGATCATAAAGAATTGCCCGATGGACGAATCATCGCCACACAAGGTGAGGCCGGCTTTCAAGCGAAAACATTAGCTCCGGGACTTTACTTTTGGATGTGGGTTTGGCAGTTTGATGTATCCATGGAAGAATTTACCGTGATCCCGGAAGGAAAAATTGGATTGGTACTTTCGAAAGACGGTGCCGAAATTCAAACCGGAAGTATTTTAGCGAAGCGTGTCGACTGCGATAATTTTCAAGACGCTGAAAAGTTTTTGAACAACGGTGGTATGCGTGGTCGTCAAACCACTTACATAACCGCGGGTTCGTATCGTATCAACACCATGCTTTTCAATATCTCTATTTCGGATATGATCCGCATTCAGGAAAGCAGAGTCGGTATTGTAACAACGTTAGACGGATTACCCATTGAAGCCGGTCAGATTGCCGGTAAGATGGTAGATGGTCACAATAATTTTCAGGACTTTGATACTTTTTTGAACAATCATGGCAATAGAGGTTTGCAACCGCAAGTGATTTTGGCAGGCTCATATAACCTGAATCCTTGGGCAGTGCAGATAGAAGAAATTCCGATGACGGAAATTCCGATTGGATATGTAGGTGTGGTGATCTCGTACATCGGCCAAGAAGGGAAAGACTTAACTGGTGTGGAGTTTAAGCATGGCAATATTGTTGAGAAGGGTCATAAGGGCGTGTGGCTTGAACCACTCGGTCCCGGAAAGTATCCGATCAATTCATACACCATGAAAGTAGAGTTGGTGCCTACGACCAACTTGGTTTTAAACTGGGCCACGGCACGTAGCGAAGCGCACAACCTCGATAAAAATCTTTCAACGATTACCGTGCGTTCGAAAGACGGTTTCCCATTCAATTTAGATGTGGCACAAATCATTCATGTGCCTACCACCGAAGCGCCTAAAGTAATTGCGCGTTTTGGTAACATGGTCAATCTGGTATCGCAGGTTTTAGAGCCCACCATCGGCAATTATTTCCGCAACTCGGCTCAAGACAGCGATGTGATTGCGTTCTTGTCATCCCGTAAGGAGCGGCAAGAATCTGCGAAAGAACACATCAAAAAAGTGTTGGATGAATACAACGTAAATGCCGTAGATACTTTGATTGGCGATATCGTGCCGCCCGATTCGCTGATGAAAACATTGACTGATCGTAAGATTGCCGAAGAACAAAAAGTGACCTACGAAACACAAAAGAAAGCGCAAGAAACACGTCAGGGCATGGAAAAAGAAACCGCCATTGCCGACATGCAAAAAGATATTGTGAAGGCACAGCAAAGTGTAGAGATTGCCGAACGCACCGCCAACGCCACTGTAAAAAAATCGGAAGGTGATGCTACGAGCGTGAAGCTGGCGGTGAGTGCCGAAGCAGAAGCCACCAAGTTGCGCGCTTTCGCGGAAGCCGAAGCAACCAAAGCACGAGCAGAAGCTGAATCAGAGGCGATAAAACTCAAAGCCTCTGCGCAAGCTGAACAAATTACATTGACGGGTAATGCTGAAGCAGAGAAGATTCTGGCGATTGGTAAGTCTACTGCTGAGTCATATCAGTTGGCTGTGAAAGCCCTTGGCGGGGAAAATTTCACGCGCTACAAAATCACCGAAGAGTTATCGAAAGGACACATCAAACTCATACCGGATGTGTTGATCGGTGGCGGCAAAGAAGGTGGCGCAAACGCCATCGATGGATTGCTCGGTCTCAAACTCATGGACATGATTGAGCCCAATAAAAAAGGCGAATCGAAATAAATTTTACTTCAAAAAAAGAGAAAGTAGTCTGCTCTTCACTGGGCGACTACTTTTTTATTTTCATTGAAAATCAGCACTTTAAGCAACATTTCATTAAAACTAGTCGTTACAAATATTGCTTAACGCACAAAATTGATGTTGTTTTGTAACAAACTTACCTAGCCAGCAAACATGAACCTTAATCAAATTATCGGAAAAAATCTGGCTGCATTACGGGAAAAGAGAGGCCTCTCACAAGAAGAGGTCGCAATGTATCTGGATGTGAAGAGACCGGTAATCAGCTACTACGAAACAGCCGAGCGCGAAATTTCGCTTTTGCATCTGGAGAAATTGGCTGACCTGTTTTGTGTTGAAATGGCTGATTTAACTGCCGAAGAGCCCACACCCGAACAACAGGCATCCTTTGTCTTTGCGTTCCGTACTGATGGGCTTTCAGTAGCAGACCTTCAAAGCATCGGTAGCTTTCAAAAGGTTGTAAAAAATTATCTCAAACTGAAACGACTTAGCCATGAGGAGGAACAGAGCCGTAGAAGTTGAGATTGAGAAAAAAGCATTTGCGTTCAGGCAACAGAATGGGCTAAGCAGTGCAGAGCCCATTCGCTTGAAAAGCCTATTGCTAAAGAACAATGTAGTCACCTTGTTCAAGCCATTATCCGAATCCTTTTCTGGCATGGCAATAAAATTAGGAGAGCAAAACCGATTTATGTTGGTTAATTGTGAGCAGAGCTTGGGCAAACAACACTTTACCATAGGCCATGAACTTTATCATCTCTTCATTCAAGAGAACTTCATCGCACAAAAATGTTCGGTAGGTGCCTTTGATGGAGCCAAAGATCCCGAAGAGTATAGGGCTGATTTGTTTGCTGCATTTTTATTGTTGCCCGAAGAAGGAATCAAGCAGATGATACCGGATGAGGAATTGAAAAGAGGAGCGACAATTTCACTGCAGACCATTCTTAAAATAGAACAATTTTATAGTGTATCAAGAAGAGCATTGCTCTACCGCATGCTCCATTTGGAATTCATACCTCAAGCTACCTACGATGAACTTTCAGTTGGGGTGAAGAGAGGCGCATCACTAAATGGCTACTCCACATATCTGTATGAGCCCGGAAATGCAAACGAGGTAATTAGTGACTATGGGGTTTTGGCAAATAGTCTTTTAGAAGCAGAAAAGATTTCAGAGTCCCATTATTTGGAGCTAATGGGTGCTATCGGTTTTAATCCATTAGAACAAAGCGTGGACGATGAAAATGGAAAAGCATGAAAAACTGATTCTCGTTGATGCCGATGTAATCATTCATCTCTCCAAGGCCGATCGTTTGACCATCCTAAAAGAGCTATTCGATGGACGCATTTATGTACTGGATTACGTTCTCGAAGAACTCAAGTTAATGGCGCCCTTCCAGCTAAACGTTATTCTGGGTCTAAAAATTCTGCAGGAAATGAAATTCCCGACAAATCGTGCAGAAGTGTTATTAGAGTACAACAAGTTGAAGAAAACAATGGGAAAGGGCGAGAGCGCTTGTATGGCGGTATGCCGATATCAGAAAGACATTTTGGCCAGCAGCAACTTGAAAGACATTAAATCTTACTGCGAAGAACATCAGATAGAATACTTAACGACGCTTGACATACTAGCGATTGCCTGCTTGAAAAAGAAAATGACAGCCGAAGAAGTTGACCTCTGCATTTATCAAATCAAGAGGAAACAAAGCAAGCTGCCCAAGTACGATAAAATTGAAGATTTTATTAAAGTGGAATTTGATCGGAAGAAAGTAAATTATTGATACATGGAAATAATAAAATTGAAAAAGTAAGATGCGATTTTGGTAGAGATTGTCGTCTTTCAAATTTTTTATACCAATACTTTCATCACAACTTTGCGAACGAACGATTTCAAATTTGGATGATGACTCGTGCTATGAATGTCGTGTGGATAAAATATCGCGAACATGCCAGGTTGAAGTACTTGCTTTGACTCACCTCCTTCAAACAAACAATAGTCATTCTCCACATCGTAATCTTTAGTAGGCGATTGATTCGTCAATAAAGTAGTTCCGATCAACTCGCTTCCACGAAGGATGTAATGAATATCAATGTATTTACGATGCGCCTCCCATACGCAATCTGCGGCATCCTTGGTTTCATACTCATTCACGATCGCAAATAGGTCTGTTCCTTCTACTTCATGTTTACCCAATGGCAAGGAATTGAAATCTGTTTTGGCTAAATATTCGAGAGCGCGAGCAACTCTTGGATGAACGGTGTTGTATAAGTTAGAATTAGTCAGTAAGTCAATAATCATTATAAAGATATTTTTCGGCGAAGATCCAGAAATCAAAGCACTTAAACCGCTAACCCCAGTTTATCAAACTATTACTTTTTCTTAGATCGCCTTTAAAATTTTGGCGGCTTTTTCTAGTGTTGCATCTCCCTTCGCAAAGCAAAAGCGCAGCAACTGCTGATCAAGTCCATCTTTATAGAATACAGAAACAGGAATAGGTGCCAGCTTTTTTTCCTGCGTGATCCATGTAGCCATTTCCATTTCTGATTTTTTGGAAACTCCTTCAAAAGAAAGCAATTGAAAGTAACTGCCAAGACAAGGCAATGGACGGAAGGAAGATCCTTTAATCTGATCTAAAAAGAAATCGCGCTTTTGCTGATAGAATTTGCCGAGGTGCAAATAGTTTTCAGGATCACTCATGTATTCTGCCAGCGCAAACTGCAAAGGTGTGTTTACACTGAAGGTGATAAACTGATGTGCTTTTCGGATTTCACGACTGATGGCTTCGGACGCTACCGTGTATCCCACTTTCCAGCCCGTGGCATGAAATGTTTTTCCAAATGAAAAAATCGCGACTGATTGTTTCGCCAATGCGGGATAGCGCAAAACACTTTGATGAATCCGGCCATCAAAAATGATGCGCTCATATACTTCGTCACTCAACACGATGAGGTTATTTGCCAGCGCCAACTTCTCTAACTCGCTCATGTCAGCTTCTTGCATAATCGCACCACTTGGATTGTGAGGTGTGTTGATCATGATCATTTTGGTGCGCGGAGTAATTACCGATTTTACTTCGTTCCAATCGATTTTAAAATTAGGTGCACGCAAATTCATATGTTTTGGAATGCCCCCATTCAATCGAATCGCCGGATCGTAACAATCATACGAAGGGTCAAACAAAATCACTTCATCGCCAGCGCCAATCAATGCGGCAATAGCCGAAAAAATCGCTTCGGTTCCACCGGCTGTAATGGTGATTTCCGTTTCAAAATCCGTAGGTCTTTGATAGGTTTGCTCAATTACCTTTGCAATTATTTGGCAAAGTACCGGCACACCAGGCATGGGTGCGTATTGATTGTGGCCATTCTTCATCGCCTGATGAATCAGTTCAATCAGTTTCTCGGAAACAGGAAAATCCGGAAAGCCTTGCGAAAGGTTAATGGCCTGGTGTTTCAGCGCCATCTTCGACATGACACTAAAAATGGAAGTGCCCACTTCAGGCAGGCGAGAAGAAATATTCATTTGACTAAGATTGAACTAAAATGAAATCAGACTCCGAGCAACATCTCACTTTCGAAGCGGTGCCACAATACGATAGTCGGTATCCACAGCTCCTTTGCTGATGTCGGTTAATTTTCCTTTCAGCATTTTCTTCTTGAGTGGGGTGAGGTAATCGATGAAGAGCTTGCCTTCGATATGATCGTATTCATGCTGAATGATGCGTGCCTTCATGCCATCAAAATCTTCTTCGTGTTTCACCCAATTCATATCATAGTAGCGGAGCCTGATTTTCTCTGGCCTTGCCACGTTCGCCCGAATGTGGGGAATGCTGAGGCAACCTTCTTCAAAGGGCCATTCATCTCCTTCTTCTTTCAACATGGTAGGGTTGATAAATACTTTTTTGAAATCACTCAATTCCGGCTGATCTTCTAACACTGTGCCATCCACTACAAACACCCGAATGCTCTTACCAATTTGAGGAGCCGCCAAACCAATGCCATGCGCTCCCGCCATCGTTTCAAACATATCGTTGGCAAACACTTCCATGTCGATTTCTCCCTTCTCAATCTCGCGTGCCTTTTTTCGCAGCACCGCATCGCCATACATTACAATTGGATACACCATAATCTAAAAAGATAAAATGCAAAGGTAGGGTTTTGGCTCATACGCCCATACGGCAAAGAGATGTTCGTTTCAAAAACCTTTGGACTGCATGTAATTCTGTAAGATGAGCGTAGCGCTAATTTTATCTACGTTTCCTTTCACCTGCCGATCTTTCTTGCTCATGCCGCCGGTCAGCATGGTGCGATGTGCCTGCGCACTGGTGAAACGCTCATCGGCCAACGCAATCGGCTTGTCAGGGAAAGTCTTTTGAAACTGTTCAACAAACTTTCGCACGAGCGGTGCAATTTCCGAGTCCTGATTGTTGAGCTGCTTGGGCATTCCAATCACCACCTCATCTACCACCTCACGCCCAAAATACGCTTTCAGGTAATCAATTAATTTTCCCGACTCTACCGTCTCCAATGCGGTGGCGATAATGCGCATCGGATCAGTTACAGCCAATCCCGTGCGTTTGGTACCATAATCAATTGCTAAAATTCTGCCCATGTCTATTGATTGGTCAAGCCTATTTGCTGCATGCGTGCTTCCATCAACTGATGATAGTTGCCTTTCATTTCATCGCTCAAAAAGCTATTGTTAATGCAACTTATCCAACTTGGCCAAGCAGTTTGCATCTTCTTGAAAATGTTGTTGATCACTTTATCGTCCAACTTAAATTGCCCCATAGCCGTAAAAAAATCATCTCGCTTAAACTTTCTTTTTTTTCCATTTAATGTAAGCGCCAGCTCTTCTATGTCTCCTTTTACAACAAGAGCCGTAGGCACTAAATCATATGCGGGACAAAGATGATAGCCCTCTGAAGTTAATAATAAAGAAAAATTCTTTAGATGCATATCAGCATTTCCTGTTAAAAAAGAGAATACTACTTGCTCAAAAAAGTTTACAATATCCAAGCCCGGATGCACTGAATACTTCACAATAAGTTTCCCTATTTGTTCATATGAACCACGATACTTGTGCTCTGTCAGACGATCTGATAATTGACACATATCTTCCATATGCAGTTTACCTTCTTGAGATCGGTCAATCCGTTTAGTAATATAGGCCAATTGACCCGACTGTAACCGAAACAAAGTATGAGGCACCGTACTTATTTTTGCCAACTCAGCCATGTGCATCGTTACATCTTCCAATTCGGGCAACTCTGCATACGTGGCTGAAGGTAACTTTAGAATGTAATCTCCCCATAACCCGACAATGGTAAACTTTGCGGGAGCATTTTTTTCAAGTAACTGCTTCAGTGACAATGAGAGTTTTGGCTGAACGCCTGTTACAGCAATTCGGCTGTTAATCGTTTGCTTCGCTAATTCAATCAGTTGATGTTCGGTGTATACAAACACAGGCGGGCTTTTCTTCTTAAAAAACTTTTGACTGCAAGAAGGATGGAAATCAACCTCTGCGTCAAGCAATTCCTCATAACAATATAAGCATCGCTTTATCATGCCTCTATTGTTTGTTCTTCTTCCACTATACTCACGGCACCAATACAATCCCTGCAACAAGCCAATAATAAACCCATGCGGTCGCGTTCATCCAACTTCCAATTTTTCTCTGCTATTTCCAATAGCCAACCTTCCGGTATCAACCCATCAAAGAAAGGAAACAAGACCTGACTTTTATAGGGCTTATCTGAAAGTGGTAAAGTAAGACTTACAGGAATCGGGTGAGGGTCGCTTAAATAATCGGATGCGTAGGTAAAAAAGAATCCGTCTTCATTTTCCACTAAACTTCCAGCAAGCCTATCTGCAAAATATACTTTAGCAGCTCTCATATATCAGAACTATTTTTCTTGTTCAGCACAGGTGCAATCTCATGACCAAACAACTGTAAAACCTGATTCACTTTATCTAGCCTGAGAGTAGTCTTACCTTGTTCCAATTCGCGGATAAATCGGAGGCCAACACCTGCTTTACTAGCCAAATCTGGCTGAGTCAAATTCAATAATTTTCGCTTGTTCTTTACAAAATTTGCTAATGGTGATTCCATTTTTATACCCTTTCGGGTGCAATTTAAAGAAATTATTATTACTTATACCCGAAAAGGTATAAAAATATAATTTTAATCATAATTATACCCTATAGGGTATAAAAACTCAAATCCCCTTAGCTCTATTCCAATACAGATCCATCTCTGCCAGGGTCATTTCGCCCATCTTCTTGCCGTCTTTGGCCGACTCGGTTTCTAAAAACTGAAAGCGCTTGATAAATTTTTTATTCGTGCGCTCCAGCGCCTCCTCGGGGTCGATATTAATAAAGCGGGCATAGTTCACCAGCGAAAACAACAAGTCGCCAAACTCAGACATCGCCTTTTGGTGGTCAATCGGTTGGCCGACAGCGACATTAAATTCATTTTTAAATTCGCCCATCTCCTCCTCCACCTTTTCCCACACCTGCTCCTTGCGCTCCCAGTCAAAGCCCACACCCCGCGCCTTATCCTGTATACGAATGGCCTTGACCAACGCGGGCAGCGATTTGGGCACACCCTCCAACACCGACTTATTGCCAGTGCGTAATTTGATTTTTTCCCAGTTCTCCTTCACCGTTTTTTCATCTTCGGCCGATACATCGCCATACACATGCGGATGTCGCTCTATCAGCTTATCGCAAATGCCATTGAGCACATCGGTCATATCAAATGCCTTCAACTCCGAGCCGATGCGCGCATAAAACGTAAGGTGCAACATCAAATCGCCCAACTCTTTTTTTACCTCCTGCAAGTTGCCTTCCAAAATCGCGTCCGATAGCTCATACGTCTCCTCAATCGTCAGGTGGCGCAGCGTTTCCAGCGTTTGCTTTTTATCCCACGGACAATTTTCACGCAGTTCGTTCATCACCGTAAGTAAACGATCAAAAGCCAGCAGTTTAGCTTCTCTATTCAAATCTGGAGCCGAGAGAGGTTTTTTCATTTTGGATTTATGAATTATGAATTTAGATTTGTTTTCGCGGAATCATTTACAACTAACGGATGTTGGCAAGTTAGTTCTAAATCTAAAATCTTAATTCTAAAATCTTAATTCACTGAAATGGCAGTTTTTCTCCTTACACTTGGCATTTTCGCACTCTTCTTCATTCTCATGTCGGTGCGTTTGTTGTTTATTAAAAATGGTGAGTTCAGAGGCACCTGCGCCACACAAAGTCCCTTTCTGGCCAAAGAAGGCATTACCTGTGGCTATTGCGGCAAAGTGGTAGGCGCTGGCGAAGCCTGTGGCGATCCTGAAAAAGCAGCTGAACTTCCTTCAATTAACAAAGGCTAGGCGATCACAGTTGACTTTTTGCCATTTTTGTTGACATCAAAAGAGCGTTAACTTCGCGGTCACATTTTAATTTACTTCAGTGACCCTCATTAAATCTATCTCCGGCATTCGTGGAACCATCGGTGGCAAACCGGGCGATGCCCTTACTCCTGTTGATTGTGTAAAATTTGCGGCTGCATTTGGCTCGTGGGTAAAATCCCGCCAAGGCAAAAAAATAGTGATCGGTCGCGATGCGCGCATATCCGGTGAAATGGTGAGCACGCTGGTGTGCTCTACGCTGCAAGGCTTGGGTTTAGATGTAATCGATCTGGGACTTTCCACAACACCAACAGTGGAAATTGCCGTGCCATTGGAAAAAGCGGGAGGAGGTATTATCCTCACTGCCAGCCACAATCCCATTCAGTGGAATGCGCTCAAGCTGCTCAACGAAAAAGGCGAGTTTATTTCGGCTGAAGATGGCGCTTTGGTTTTACAAAACGCGCAAACCGAAAACTTCGAATTTGCTCCTGTAGAAAAACTAGGTCGCTACGAAAAGAAAACGACCTACATCAAAAAGCACATCGAGTTAATTCTCAAAAATAAATTGGTGGATGTAAAGGCCATTCAAAAAGCCAACTTCAAAATAGCGGTTGATGCTGTTAATTCTACCGGTGGAATTTCTGTTCCGGAATTATTGAAAGCACTGGGCGTAAAAAAGATTGTCAAACTTTACTGCGAACCAACAGGTAAGTTTCCGCACAATCCGGAGCCGCTTCCCGAAAACATCAAAGCTATTTGTAAGACTGTAAAAAATGAAAAGTGCCACTTAGGCATTGTGGTCGATCCCGATGTGGATCGGCTAGCGCTGATTCAGGAAGACGGAAAACCTTTCGGTGAAGAATACACTTTAGTGGCAGTTGCTGACTATGTGCTGAGCAAGCGCAAAGGCAATACGGTGTCCAACCTTTCGTCTACTCGCGCACTTCGTGATGTTACCGAAAACGCTAAAGGAATTTACACGGCTGCTTCGGTAGGCGAAGTGAATGTAGTCACTGCCATGAAACAAACCAAAGCCGTGATTGGAGGCGAAGGCAATGGTGGTGTTATTTTTCCGGAGCTGCACTATGGCCGCGATGCACTAATGGGCATTGCGTTGTTCCTAACACATTTGGCCAAATCGAAACTCAAAGCTTCGGAGTTGCGCCAAACTTACCCGAGCTATTTCATCTCGAAAAATAAAATCGAGTTGACGCCACAAATCAACGTGGACGAAGTATTAGAAAAAGTAAAAGCCAAGTACGCTTCGGAAAAAATCAACACAGCCGATGGCGTGAAGATTGACTTCGAAACAGAAAAAGAGTGGGTACACTTACGCAAGTCAAACACCGAACCCATTATCCGCATCTATGCCGAATCGCAAAACGAAAAGAAAGCAGATGCTTTGGCAAAACGAATTATCGAAGATATCAAACAAGTGATTGCCGGATAATAGAAACCCAGATTGGAATTTTACTATTTGATTCTTAAATTTATTGCCGATGGACATTCAAACACAAAAGCTTATTCTCATTGAACAGTTACTTCATGTGGATGATACTACTATCATTGACCAAGTACGAGATTTATTACGCGGTGTAAGCAATCCCGTGGTAGGCTATGAAACCAATGGTAAAGCCATAACTCAAAAAGATTTTATCAAAATGATAGAGCAGGCAGAGGTGGAGGTTGCCATGGGGAAGTACCAAACTATTGAAGAACTGGAGAAAGAGGCAGAAAGCTGGAGATGAAAAAAGATTATCGGGTAATTATCCCACCGATTGCAAAAGAATCTCTTCGTGAGATTTTTGAATACATCAAAATAGACTCTCCTTCCGCTGCGAAAAAAGTTCAAAAAAAATTAATAGAAGTAGCAAAGAGCCTAAAAAATTTGCCAGAAAGGTTCTCAAAAGAGAATTTTCTGTCAGAGAAGCAAGGGAACTACCGTTCAGTGGTTCAATGGCATTATAAGATTATATATAAAGTATCGGAGAATGAGGTGACAATCATTCGGTTCATGCATACGAGTAGAGACCCAAAAGGAATCGAAAAGATTGAATGATATTGGACACAAATATTTTGAAACAAAGATGAGAGTCTACCTAGACAACGCAGCCACCACGCCTCTTGACCCCGAAGTATTTGAGGCCATGAAACCATTTATGCTCGAAGACTTTGGCAATCCTTCATCTACCCATGCACATGGGCGCAAAGTGCGGGCGGCCATTGAGTCGGCACGAAAAAAAGTAGCGGAACTATTGAACTGCACGCCCGGTGAAATCATTTTCACTTCCGGTGGCACCGAAGCCGACAATACATTGTTGCGTTGCAGCATCGACACGTATCAATTAAAACATGCCATCTCATCGCCCATCGAACACCACGCTGTTACCCATACGCTGGAAACACTGGAGCGCGAAGGGAAAATAAAATTACATCACGTGCGCCTTGATGAAAAAGGCCACGTAGACTACACGCAATTAGAAGAATTACTCAAGGCAAATCCACAGGCGTTGGTTTCGTTGATGCATGCTAATAATGAAATCGGCAACCTGCTTGATATGGAGCGTGTGGGCGAACTTTGTCAACAGTATCAAGCCTATTTTCAATCCGACACCGTGCAAACGATGGGGCACTATCGCCATGATTTGAAAAAACTAAAAGTGCATGGACTCACTGCCGCTGCTCACAAGTTTCATGGCCCTAAAGGTGTTGGGTTCATGTACATTAACAAAGACAAAAAAATTCATTCGCTCATTCACGGTGGTGCACAAGAGCGCAACATGCGTGGCGGCACCGAAAATGTGTATGGTATCATCGGTTTAGCCAAAGCATTGGAAATCTGCTACCGCGAAATGGCGGAACATGAAAGCCACATCAAAAAATTGAAAGCCCACATGATCGCACAATTAAAAGAAGCTATCCCTGATGTAACTTTCAATGGCGATTCCTCAAACCTCGAAAAAAGTTTATACACAGTTCTCAACGTAAGCCTTTCGGAATCAGAAGAGAACGACATGCTGCTCTTCAACTTGGATCTGCAGGGAATTTCCGCTTCAGGCGGAAGTGCTTGCTCAAGTGGTGCATCCACCGGATCGCATGTGCTTGGCGCTTTGTATCCCAATTCAAAAAGGGGTGCCGTTCGCTTTTCATTCAGCAAATACAACACCTTGCAAGAAATTGATCAGGTAGTCAGCAAGCTTGCCGAGATTTGCCGTGTAGCGGTTTAACCCTGACAATCCGAAGGATTCGTCATTTGGTTGATTGAATTTGTTTCCTTGAACAATTTGGGTTTAAGCTACCGGATGTAATCTGCTTCCAAATCGCTTAATGATTTCTTTTTCCAGATTATCATGGTGATCGGGATGCGCTACTTTCAAAATCTCATACGCACGCTGGCGTAGGTTTTTTCCATAGAGGTAGGCTGTTCCAAACTCCGTCACCAAGTAGTGCATGTGTGCGCGTGTGGTTACAATACCGGCTCCCGATTTTACTTCCGGTACTATTTTAGAAACTCCTTTCTTCGTAGCAGATATCAATGCAATGATCGGTTTACCTCCATCGGACAAGGCTGCTCCTCGAATAAAATCCATTTGTCCACCCACACCAGAGTACTGATATGTGCCAATCGAGTCTGCGCATACTTGTCCTGTAATATCTACCTCAATCGCACTGTTGATGGCCACCACTTTGGGGTTCGCCCGAATGACGCGTGTATCGTTGACATAACTTGCTTCCAAAAATGCAAACTGTGGATTGTCATCTAAGAAATCGTATAACTTTTTTGAGCCAATTGTAAAGCCGGAAACTACCTTACCCGGATGTTTCTTTTTGTACGCATTCGTGATTACACCTTGCTTAATTAATTCCATTACTCCATCCGAAAACATTTCCGTGTGGATACCTAAATCTTTGCAGTGACCCATCGCCAACAAAGCCGCATCGGGGATAGAACCAATACCCATTTGAAGCGTAGATCGATCTTCCACCAACGAGGCCACATTTTTACCAATGGTAATATCATCGGCTGTTAGTTGGCTAGAGTATGAAACTTGTGGCAGTTCATCGGTGCATTCTACCATTGCATCAAAACGACTCACATGAATAAATCCATCTCCATGGGTGCGCGGCATATTGGGGTTGATCTGTGCAATCAATTTCTTCGCATACTTTGCGGCAGAGCGAACGACATCCACGGAAGTGCCCAGCGAACAAAATCCATGTTTATCCGGAGGCGACACATGCAATAGTGCTACGTCCAACGGCAAAACCTTCTTTTCAAATAAGCGTGATATTTCACTGAGAAAAATCGGAATATAGTCACCACGCCCATCGTGTATGGCTTCACGGATCGGCGCTGAAACAAACAGTGAATTAAAGTAAAAGCTATCGCGGTAGAGCGCATTTGTAATTTCAAGATCGCCCAATACGCTAATAGCAACCAACTCAACGCCACGTAGTTCATCTGCACGCTTAGCCAACGCATCCAGTAAAAGTTTAGGTGTGGCAGCACTGCCATGTACAAATACGCGATCGCCAGATTGAATCAATCGTACGGCTTCTTCCGGGGAAATAAATGTGCTCATCTTCTCTTTGTTTTAAATCGTTCGTATCACTTCATCAACAATTCAAGTCCATTGTGGTTAACAACTTTTCTTTTTTTTGCGAGCGAAAGATAGATGGCAAGTAATTGGTATCTCCTGACTTTCATCATATTTAATTACTTTTATTTCATCATGAGCAAAGAGCAATCGATTTCATTTATTGGATCAGGCAATTTAGCCTGGCATTTGGCACCGGCTTTGGATAACGCGGGCTTCATTGTGCGCGAAGTGTACAGTCGCAATCCACACCATGCTGAACAATTGACTGGCAAATTGTATCAGGCAGAGGTAAAGGCATCACTTGATTTTTCAACCAGCAATTCATCGATATTTATCATTGCCACAAGCGATGATGCGATCGAAACAATCGCACGCGAAATCATTTTGCCAGACGAAGCTGTCTTACTACACACCTCTGGCGGTAGGCCATTGTCTGATTTGCAGTACGCGGCCACACCATTGATCGGAGTATTGTATCCGCTGCAAACATTCAGCAAACAAAAAAAAGTCGATTTCAAAAGTATTCCGGTGTTTATAGAAAGCATCAACGAAGAAACCGAAGAAGTGCTCCGATTGATCGCCCATGCCATCAGCACTCAGGTGCGAAAGATTTCTTCTGCCGAGCGCAAGGCTCTGCATGTGGCAGCAGTTTTCGCATCGAACTTTACCAACCACATGCTCACCATTTCAAAGGAAATTGTGCAAGGTTATAGTCTGGAATATGATTGGCTGAAACCCCTGATTGCCGAAACCATTCAAAAAAGCTTATCCGTTGGCTCCGAAGCAGCACAAACCGGTCCCGCCCGCCGAGGAGACTTAGAGACTCTGGATCAGCATCTGGAGTTCTTGAAAGAAAATGAAAGTGTGGCGGAAATCTATAAATTAATCAGCCAACACATTATCGATCATTTTGAACCCTAACTTCAAAACCTTATCATCGCTTTTGATGTTGATCGATTAAATTGAATTATTCAACTATTTTTTATGCCGTTTATCCAACGGAATAGCAATTTTAAGTAAAAAATACTATCTTGAATGTTAAATAGTTTTGTGTCAGTGTGTTATGAATTTTTTTACTTGTTTAAACGGCCTCAGTTCGCTATCTGACTGACACCGTATTTTTAGTGAATTTCATCGCACAGCATTCTTATTAATTTACGTTTAAACGATTCAGCTACATGAACGTCAAAGGATATTACAACAGAGGTCGGGTATTTGGGTATATTTTACTCACCGCATTGACTGCATTTCTTGCCTATTACATTTACACTTGGCTGATTGAATAGATCGCCATTAAGCGAGGTCTACACTCAGCGGCACGGGGTATTCTGGCAGTATACAATCCGGATTTCAACACGACTTCGTCGTCCAGGCCCCATGTAGGGTAAATCCTTCTTTAACTCCGTTTCACGAAGCGTAATTTCCTATTTTTGTAGTTCAAATTCCTCCTCATGCGTTACTCCATACTCCTTTTTGTGTTGGTGTCTTTTTGGGCCAATGCCCAAAAAACAGATTCAATTCAGCAAGCGGTCTATCAATCGGCTTTAGAGAAACTAAAGCAAGGAAGCTATCAAGAGTCTATTGTTCAATTCTCGCAATTAATAAACACAGGCTTTGCCAACAAAGAAGTATATAGCAAACGCGGCATCGCTTACTATCAGCTCAACGAATTTGAAAAAGCACGTGTGGACTTGGACGAAGCCGTCAAAAATCGGGTAAACACAGCCGAACTATTTCAGTTTCGGGGTAATGCAAAGTATAAGCTTGAAGACTTTCAAGGTTCTATTGGCGATTTGGAGAAGGCCATTGCCATGGGAGTAAAAAACTTTGACACGTTTGTGAATTTGGGGAACGCCAAATTTCGGATCGAAAACTACCGCGATGCCATCACCAACTACGACAAAGCACTGGCTACCGGAAAAAAAGATCCTGTGCTTTACAACAACCGGGGTAAAGCGAAAATTAATTTAAAAGATGTTGCCGGAGCGGCGGCAGATTTTGATGAAGCACTCAAACTAAAACCTGATTACGACAAAGCGCTTGAAAACCGAGCCGCGGCGCGCTTTCAATTAAAGGAGTGGCCAGGAGCGGTAGCCGACTATGAAAAAATTATTTCTTCCGGTAGAAGCGACGAAGAACTTTTTCAAAATGTGGGAACGGCCAAATACAATCTGGCCGATTTTAAAGGTGCTGCCGAAGCACTTAACAAAGTGGTGAGCAAAGGCATTAAAGACAAAGAGGTATTTCGCATGCTGGGACTTAGCCAAGCCAAATTGAAAGACTACCCCGGTGCTGCCAACGCGCTGGCAGCAGCTGTATCACTCGGCGCAACCGATAAAGAAGTGTTTGAACAGCTTGGCTATGCCCACTATTTTATCAAAGACTACAAAGCGGCTGGAGAATCACTAAGCAGAGCTATTACGCTCGGTGCCACAGCAAAAGAAATCTATTTCTACAAAGGCAATGCGGCATTCTATCTGAAGGACAACGAAACAGCGCTGAAAGATTTAGAGAAAGCGATAGCACTGGGTGTGAATGACTATGAGGCATTTAAAAATGTGGGCGACTTAAAATTCATCAAAAATGATTTTGCTTCAGCCCTTCAAAACTATGACAAAGCCGTTGCTCTTTCTTCTACCGACCCAATCGTATTCAACAATCGGGGCAAGGCCAAGATGACACTCGGCGATATGCAGGGCGCAGTAACTGATTTTGATAAAGCCATTGCTCTGAAGAAAGACTACACCAAAGCGTATCTCAACAGAGGTACATTGCAATTCAATCTTGCAAATTACAAGAGCGCCGCAGAAGATCTGGATAAAGTTCGCACCGTTGAAGGCGAATCCGCCGAACTTTCTAAAATGCTTGGCATTTCAAAATATCAATTGAATGAAAAAGGCGCTGCCAAATCATTTTTAGAAAATGCTCTGAAAGCTGGTGCTAAGGATGGTAAAGCAAACTTGTATGCAGGCATTTTACGCTATGAAAGCAGCGAATACAAAACAGCGATCGAAGCATTGAAAGTAGCCGAGGCAGGGGGAAAAAAAGAAATGATTCTTTTTGAAAAACGTGGCAAAGCATTGTACCAAACTCAAGATTTTGGAAGTGCCATTGCTGATTTAGAAAAAGTAGCCAAACAAGAGCCTGTGGATTTACAGACTCTTGAATTCTTAGGCCTTGCGTACATGCAATCTCAGAAAACTAAAGAAGGACTCGTATATCTTGAAAAGGCAGTGATGGCGGGTAGCAAAAGTAAAGAGGTGTTGTTTCAGGTGGGCAATGCCCGATTCAAAGAAAATAATTTTGCCGGAGCCATTGAAGCGTATGACAAAGCAATATCGCTCGGTGCCAATGATGAAATCATTTTTAACAACCGTGGTAAAGCCAAACTCAATTCTAATTTGGCCAAAGAGTCGGTAGCTGATTTTGACAAAGCCATTCAACTGAAGCCGAATTATACGCAAGCCTTGCGCAATCGGGCCACCGCCAACACACAACTTAAAGAGTGGGCCAAAGTAATTGTGGATGAAGCGTTGATCACTGCCAACAATCAAGGGGGAGTGGAAGATTTTTCCATCAGCGGAAATGCAAAATATTATATGAAAGATTACCGCGGTGCCATTGATGACCTCACCAAGTCGATCGAAGGTGGTGTAAAAGAAAAGCTGGCATTCATCGCGCGGGGTAACTCCTATTTCGAAACGAAAGAATTTTCGAAGGCTATTCCCGATTTGAGCAAAGCCATTGAGTTAGGCGAAACGTCTGCTGATATTTATTTGAAGAGAGGCACCTGCTATTTTCAATCACAAGAGTTGAAACTTGCCTTACCGGATTTAGAAAAAGCACTGGCTGCCGGCAGCAACGACCCTGCAGCGTATGATATGCGAGGCTTCTGTCGTTTATCTAATAAAGACATGGAAGGAGCCATTAGCGATTTTGATGCGGCCCTCGAAAAAAATAACAAGCTCTTTCCTGCTTACTTTCATCGCGGAGATGCTCGATTTTTAAATAAAAATTATCAAGGAGCAATACAAGATTACACGCAGGCCATCAGCGGTGGGTTGAATGATGCTACCCTTTTCAACAATCGGGGCAAAGCGTATTTTAACATGGATAAATTCGAAGAGGCCATCACTGATTTCGGAATGGCCATCGCAAAAAAAACGGACTACACACGCGCTTATGAAAACAGAGCCGATGCGTACATCCAATCAAAGAAATATGAAGATGCGGTACGCGACTTACGACAAGTGGAAAAACTATCTGAAAAACCGGAAGGTAGGCTCTTTCAAAAATTAGGAGAAACCTATTTTGAATTAAAAAATTATCCGTTCGCACAAGAGTATCTGGATAAAGCGATTCAAGGTGGGTTACGTGATAAAGGAAATCTGTTTAAACGCGGCAAGTCTTTGCTAGAGCAACAGGATTTTCAATTGGCGATCAAAGATTTTGATGAAGCGTTGAAAGCAGGAGAAAATACCGTTGAATTGTTTAAAGAAAGAGCACGTAGTTACTTAGGTTTGGGTAACCGAAAAGGTGCACAAGATAACATTGCCAAAGCCATTGCACTCGATCCGAAAAATTCTGACTTGTATTACAACAGCGGATTGATTAAAGAAGAAAATGGAGAGTTTGAGTCCGCCAAATCTGATTACGATAAAGCCATTAAACTAAATCCAAAAGATGAAGCTGCCTATTATGGCCGGGCTAATTGTAAAGCAGAGATAGGCGACATTGGAGCCGGCATTGCGGATTTGGATGAAGCGATTCTCATCAACCCGAAAGAAGTTGCCTATGTGAAGCAACGTGGTAATTTCCATTATCAATTAGGAAATAAAAATGAAGCGTGCGCAGATTGGAAAAAAGCCGTTGAACTGGGTGATGCCAAAGCAAAATTCAGCATCGATCAATATTGCAAGTAGATCATTTAGGGAATAAAAGTTCCAAATAGAGACAACAGGGTATTACCTTCTAACTTCGCTTCAAGTTTTTGTTCAAGTAAGATAGGCTGCATTGGCATGCAGGTATCACAAAACCGCGCTGTTTTGTAATCAAACTTACATCTGTGCGCAAACGGTATTTTTGGCCGGTGAATTGCGGGTTACTGGGTAAAATTTTGCAGCATCAACCTGTGAAGTGTGAAGTTGAAACTTAAATCCTCCATTACAATGTACAGACCTGCTTTGTTGTTATTGTTGCTACTTCCTTCCATCGTATGGGCGAACGAAGTAATCTCCGGAAAAGTAATTTCCGTTATTGATGGAAATACTTTTGAAATCATGACCGCCGAAAAGGAATCGTATAAGATCATGTTTTTCGGTATCGACTCACCCGAGCTCGGACAAGAGTTTGGTGAAAAAGCAAAAGACTATCTGGAAAAAATGATCCTTGAAAAAACCATTAGCGTAGAAATTCAAGGAAAAGACAGATGGGGTACTCGCTTAGGCACGTTTGAAATCAACGGAGAAGATCCACGGATCAAGTTACTGGAAGAGGGTCTCGCGTGGACAGCCGAACGCAATCCCATTGAAGTATTAGATGGATTGAAAGAAAAAGCAAAACAAGAAGGTAAGGGCTTGTGGAAAGAAAGTGAACCGGTTGCACCCTGGACGTTTCGCCGTCAGCTAACGATGCAACAATTAAAGACGAGCTAAATTGTGATTGAAATAAATCGCTAAAGCCCCCGTTATACCTCCACTATGCAAAATAAGTGGAGGTTTTTTTATGCCTTCGCCGCGCTGGCGTTGCCATTGTGTGCGATTGGCCAAGATAATACCAGAGGCGATCGTTCAACCACTCCGCCGGCTGTAGAAGAAAAAACACATCGCGTTCATCTGTCCCACAAAGAAAAGCGCAGGCAGCGTTTGCTTTTCAAAAAGCCCAAAGTACAAAACACGGCACGCTATGAATTTTATAAGCGCGTAGAAGAAGCTGCGAAAGAAAAACAAAAGCTGCTGAAAAAACTTTCTAAACCACAGTATTCCAACTTCACCTACTTTGGCCACAAGAAAAAACCTAAGCGCAACAAACCTTACGCGATGAAGTATTGCAAGGAGTGTGGAATTCGGCATTGAATTGCGCAATTTGTATTTTTAAGTCTTACAGGCTTATCTTTGTTATCTATGAAAACTATTGATATCCGCGAAAGACTTCATCACTATATCGAAACAGCTCAAACCAAAAAAGTGAAGGCTATTTATGCAATGGTCGAGGACGAAATTGAAGAAGTCCACGACTATTGGAATGACCCAAAGTTTTTATCGGAGTTGAATCGAAGAAGAGAAAACTATCTCTCTGGTAAGTCGAAAGTTTATTCGTTGGAAGAAGCGATGAATCAAATAAAGCAAAACTGAAAAAGTTTGGGATTAGGAATTTGTTTTGATTAAGTTATTGCAAAAAGATTTCAGGCGTCTGACGGCTCATGGCGGAATATAATAGCCGTCTGACGCCTATTTTTAAATAGTTCCTTTGGAGAACCTATCCGCATATATTGAACACACCAACCTTAGCCCTACTATCACCGGTAATGACATCGACCGATTAGTGGCAGAGGCGAAAGAGTATTCATTCCTTGGCATTTGCGTTCCTCCGTTTTGGGTAAAGCGAGCCAAACGCGAAATTGGAGACAGTCAAATTATTCTGGTAACTGTAGCGGGATTTCCATTGGGTTATTCACAAACAGAAACGAAGCTGACAGAAATCAAACATGCTATTGATGATGGCGCCGATGAAATAGATGTGGTATGGAACATATCTGCGTTTAAGAGCCGCATGCCGTGGGCAAAAATCGAAATCGCCAAATGCAGCAAACTTGTACATGATCATCAGAAATCATTGAAGGTAATTATCGAAACAGCATACCTCAACGCTGAAGAAATTGTAGAAGCCAGTAAACTGTGTGTGGATGCAGGAACTGATTTTGTGAAAACATCTACCGGTTTCGCGCCATTCGGTGCCAAAGCCGAGCATGTGCAATTGATGCGCAACGCTGTTCCATCTTCAGTTGGTGTTAAAGCATCGGGTGGAATTAAAACCAAATCGCAAGCGATTGAAATGATTCAGGCCGGAGCCAATCGCATTGGCACTTCCTCCGGAATTATTATTTGTGGGTGATTTGCTCAGAGATCGCTAATTTCACATTTCAGTAGCTAAACCTTCCATACATGAGTCAGTTATTATCTTCCATTTTCCCTAGTGAATCAGCCGTTCCCGAACAGTTTCAATTAAATGGCACTATCGAACAACGCGAATATCTCATCAACGGTACATTGCGTCAATGGACGGGCACGATGAATGCTGTGGCCAGTCCCGTTTTTTTGAAGGAAGGTGACAGTTATAAACAACGCATCATTGGCTCCACGCCGCTACTGACTAAATACGAGGCGCTCGAAGCTTTGAACGCAGCAGTGGCAGCCTACGACTTGGGGCATGGAGCATGGCCCACGATGAGTGTGGCGGACCGCATTGATCATATTGAAAAATTTTTAGCCGCCATGCGCACGAAGCGTGCCGAAGTGGTAAAGCTACTTATGTGGGAAATCGGTAAATCATTGAAAGATTCGGAAAAAGAATTTGACCGCACATGCGATTACATAGTAGACACTGTGAAGGCTCTGAAAGAACAAGATCGCAGAGCATCTAAGCTGGTGGAAGAGCAAGGCTTCTTAGGGCAGATCAGGCGTGTGCCGCTGGGTGTGGCATTGTGTATGGGGCCATTTAACTATCCGCTCAACGAAACATTTACTACGCTGATTCCTGCACTTATTATGGGTAACACGGTGGTGTTCAAGCCTGCTAAGTTTGGCGTCTTGTTAGTAAAGCCATTGCTCGAAGCTTTCCGCGATTGTTTTCCTGCCGGAGTTATTAATATCATTTACGGAAAAGGAAGAGACACTGTAGGCGCGTTGATGGAAACCGGAAAGATTGATGTGTTCGCATTCATTGGCACGAATAAAGGGGCTAATGATTTGAAGAAACTACATCCGAAACCACATCGTCTCAAATCTATTTTAGGATTGGATGCAAAAAATCCGGCTATTGTATTAGCGGATGCGGATTTAGACAATGCCGTGAGTGAATGCGTTACCGGATCATTATCATTCAACGGACAGCGCTGCACAGCTCTCAAAATATTATTTGTACATCGCTCGATTGTAGATGCCTTCACAGAAAAGTTTTTAACTGAAATAAAAAAACTAAAACCGGGCATGCCGTGGGATTCAGGAGTAGGTTTAACTCCACTGCCCGAACCGGGAAAAACAGATTACCTCAAAGGTTTGGTGGAGAATGCCAAACAACATGGAGCTAAAATCATGAATGAAAATGGCGGTGAAATTCTAAATTCATTTTTCTATCCAGCGGTACTTTATCCCGTGAATGAGAAAATGAGTATCTACCACGAAGAGCAGTTTGGCCCGGTAGTTCCTATCGTTCCATTTGATGCCGATGAGGAAGCCATTCAATATGTACTGAACTCCAACTTCGGGCAACAGGTGAGTTTGTTTGGAAAAGATTCGAAGCAATTAGCGAAAATGATGGATGCTTTTGTCAATCAAGTTGGTCGAATCAATTTGAATGCGCAATCGCAACGTGGTCCTGATACTTTTCCTTTCAACGGAAGAAAAGATTCAGCCGAAGGTACGCTATCGATTGCCGATGCATTGCGTGTGTTCTCGATACGTACGATTGTGGCCACCAAAGCAACGGACGATAATAAACAGATATTGAATACGATTATTCGCAACCGAGAGTCTGCGTTTTTAAGTACGGATTATATAATGTAGCCGAAATGGTAAAGTTTAACCGAAATTATGCAATAGAATTTTCTATTGCATAATTTGACGAATACTGACGGTACCGTCAGTATTCGTCAAGGTTAAACCCTGACAATCCGAAGGATTCGTCAATAAATTAACTAACTCTTTAATTCCTAATGCATAATCTGGGTTTAAAATACTTCAAGATTTATTTGCTAAGGCGTAAAGACCTTGAAGTATTTTTACTTTTACTTAGGATTGTTTAAGGTTGAAGAGTTAGTTTAATTCAAACTCTGCCTGCTTTACATCACGTGAGTTGCTGCCAACAAACAGCTGAAACTTACCCGGCTCGCTGCCGTAGCTCAAATCCTGACGATAAAATGAAAGCTGCTCATTGGTGATCTTGAAAGTAATGGTCTTTGTCTCTCCAGCTTTGATTATCACTTTCTCAAAACCTTTCAACTCCATTATCGGGCGTGTAACTGATCCCACCAAATCACGAATGTAAAACTGCACCACCTCCGCACCATCGCGCTTGCCTGCATTTGTTACTGAGATTGTTGCAATGATTGAATCATTTGCACTCATTTTATTTTTACTAAGAGCGAGATCGCCATAGGTAAACTGCGTATAACTTAATCCAAATCCGAATGGATACACGGGATCATTCGAAACATCTAAATAGTTGGATTTGAATTTTTGAAACCACTTTGCATCACCCAATGGTCTTCCTGTATTTTTCTGTGCATAATACATTGGCTCTTGTCCCACGCTCTGCGGAAAGGTAGTGGTTAATTTCCCGGAAGGATTCACATCTCCAAACAAAACATCCGCTATCGCATCGCCAGCCTCACTACCTCCGAACCAAACATTCAAAATAGCAGGAATATTTTCGGATTCCCATTTCAATGCAAGTGGTCTACCCGTAAATAACACCAACACTACCGGCTTGCCTGTTTTCAATAAAGCTTTGATCAGATCACGTTGCGTCTCCGGAATTTGAATGTTGGTACGGCTCGAAGCTTCACCACTCATTTCAGCCGCTTCGCCACCGGCTACTACAATCACGTCTGCTTTTTTTGCAATGGCCAATGCCTCGTTTCTCAGTTCTTCAGCTGTACGCTTATCGCGATGGAGAGATTTTCCAAACATGGTAGCTCGTTCTTCAATGGATTCATCTTCATCCAGGTTAGATCCTTTGGCATACAACACTTTTGCTTTTCCTTCCAGCGCTTTTTCGAAACCTTCTTTTACAGAAATGGATTCAGCGAATCGAGCAGCCACACTCCATGTACCGGTCATATTTTCCTTTGCATCTGCGAGTGGGCCTATCAAGGCAATGGTTCCTGCTTTTTTAACCGGTAATATTTCTCCCTGATTTTTGAGCAACACAAAACTTTGCGTAGCGGTGCTCCGCGCTTCGGCGCGGTTAGCTGTGGTGAATACTTCTGACTTGGCACGTTCTACATCACAGTATTTGTATGGATCAGAAAACAAACCCAATTTATACTTCGCTTCTAAGATTCGGCGGCAAGCTGTGTTGATTTGTTCTTCGGAAATCCTTCCTTCTTTCACCGAGCGCGCCAGTGTATTCAGCAATCCTTCACTTACCATATCCATATCCAGACCGGCTTCTAATGCCTTAGCTGCAACCGTAATGGTGTCACCATAGCCGTGTGCAATCATTTCCGTCAACCCTGTGTAGTCAGACACCACAAATCCATTAAAGCCCCACTCCTTGCGAAGCACATCCGTCAGCAACCATTTGTTGGCGGTGGCAGGAATTCCATCTACTTCGTTGAATGATGCCATAATGCTGCCGGCACCTTGATCTAATGCTGCTTTGTAAGGTGGCAGATACTCGTTATACATTCTATGGTGACTCATATCAACTGTATTGTAATCGCGCCCGGCTTCAGCAGCACCATACAGTGCATAGTGTTTCACACACGACATAATGGTATTGTTCGCTGAAAGATCATCGCCCTGATATCCGCGCACCATTGCACGTGCTATTTGCGAACCGAGATAAGGATCTTCGCCGCTACCTTCCGAAATTCGACCCCATCGCGCATCGCGCGAAATATCCACCATCGGTGAGAATGTCCAATTGATGCCATCGGCACTTGCTTCGTGTGCAGCGATTCGCGCACTGCGCTCAATCAATTTCATATCCCACGAACAGCTCAGACCCAAAGGAATCGGAAAAACACTTTCGTACCCATGAATAACATCCATTCCAAAAATCAACGGAATTTTTGTTCTACTTTTTTCTACCGCTAACTTTTGTACTTCACGGATGCGAGCCGCTGTTTTGATATTGAACAGTCCGCCAACCATTCCCTTCTCAATTTTTTTTGCGAGGTCTGAATTCTCCGCCTGGCCAGTAACAAACTCACCCGCTGAAGGCAAATTCAGTTGACCAATTTTTTCTTCCAGCGTCATTTGATTGAGGATGGAATCAACTACCACCGTCATGCGATCTGATCTATAGGATACCGGCTTTGAACAGCCAGCGATGACGATGATTACTAAGAATAAGTATGATTTGGTGTTCATGACGGTGAGATTTGATTTGAGAATGCGTTAGACAGATTTTGTTTATCCTAATTTATTCAATGCGCTAAGGAGTGAAATTTAATTTCGTTTTGACAGCTTGTATCTCCGGTGCGGACATGAATAAATTCCATAGTAATCCGCTACGGTGATTTTCAATCATTACCACAATCGGCCCCTGATCAATGGCCAGATATGAATTGGCCGTCCATGCTTCAGAAATATTGAACGCATCGTAAAATCCATAAGTGCCCCAAAGTTTATCGCCCATGGTATAATAAAAAAACTTTAGTGCCTTCATAGATTCAACAGGTGTATAAGGAAAAGAAGACAATGCGGCTGTTGGTGTTATTACTCCTAAATCATTGGACGGAGAATGCGCATTGTAGCCTACTTGATTATCGCTCGAAGTTAATCCCCAACATGATTCGCCATAATTAGGATACTTTTTAGGATTTGCTACACAGTAAGCATAGTTGATTTTAGAGGCATTTACATTTTGCTCCCAGTAATTTGCATAATCATCTGAGAAATGTGGGTCGAGACCTAAGTATGAATATTGAACCCAAAAGAGTGGGCTGGGTGTGCCCAGTGGAAGTTTGATGCCGTAGTAGGTTCCACCGGTTTTGATGCTTCCATTTTTTCCGTAACCATTGGTGTAAACGGATTTAGGTATGCTGTGTGTGGGCGAAGCGGCTGCCAACACATACGTAATTTGCTGTTCAAAATATCCATACATGGCAAAGTTCATGTCCCAATTGTAGTTGGGCGACCAATGCCAGTACAAAACTTGTTCATTATTTTTTCGATACCAATCCCACTCTACGGTTTCCCACAGTGTGTTGATCCGTTTGATGAGGTTGTTACCTACCGTATCGGTCGGCTGTAAGTATTGCCGAACGGTAAGGAGGCCTTGTATTAAAAAGGAGGTTTCGACTAAATCGCCTCCGTTATCTTTGGTGCTGAATGGAATCACTTTTCCGGTGTTGCCATCCACCCAATGCGACCATGCCCCGTGAAAACGATCGGCCTTTTCTAAAAATGTAACAATCTTATTGACTTGTTGTACGCCTTGCTGGCGTGTGATAAAGTTGCGTTCGATGCCTACGAGAAGTGCCATCAACCCAAATCCGGTGCCGCCGGTAGTTACTGTATTGCCTGAAGTATTTCGTTCGCGCGCCATGCCACTGGCAGGATGGGCGAAGTCATAGAAATACTGAAATGTCTTTTTTTGTGTGAGTGTTAATAACTCATCATCGCTAATCGTTGGAAACTTGGATACGGGATTGATCTGTGTGATGATTTTGATATAGAAGCCTGTATCAAATGGTTTTTTGGTAGCCGAAAGAAAATTGGGAGAAACGGTTAGATAGTAGGTGCTCCAATAATTCAGTGGTGAAACCGGTGTTACGGTTACCGCACTATCCTTGTGACTGTACGTAAAGTTCACTGCAAAATTCCCCACATTATTCGACCAAACCAAACCAGCTTCAGCCGATTTCCGATCGACAGGTTCGGAAAAATAAAGTGTAATAGTAGGAGAAAGGGAAGTGTTGGTGTATTTGTAACTGATGGGCCTGCCATCTAATTCAAAGTTTGTAACGGTAAATGGATCTGTTGATTGAGGTACCTGATCATTTTTGGCACATGAAAAAACAAGCGATAAGAGCAGGAGGGAAAATAGTTTTTGCATGTGTAACTAACAATTTTATTGGTCACATGGAATGATCTGTATTCATGTGGTAAAGTTGAAAAAATGAAAGAGAGGGCGATTGTTCATTCGCACCCCTCTTTACTCTTAAAAATTAAATTAACCCAAAATCTTATCTGCCAGCTACGCCTAAATTATACAAAGCAGTAACGTCCTTTTGAGCAAGTACTGTGTTGTAAACGCGCACATCGTCAATAGAAGCAGTGGCTAAAGGAGCCCAGTCAGGACGAGTAGCCCCAGGGAATCCTAAATCGCTAGATGCCATGCTACCGAAGACCGCCAAAGCAGGAACTCTCATTTTCAACGTGCCTGCAGTTGTTCCACGCTTGGTATAACCGCCTACATCAACACCATTTGCATACAGTTTGAACAATCCAGTTGAGCCTTCCCAAGTCATAGTATACAACGCCCAACCCTTGCCGCCTTTAAAATAGGCTCCTGTCTGACCATTGTTAGGGTCAGAAGCAACCGTGTTCGTGTTAAACAACGCTACGTTATCTTCACCTCTTTGAGAACCATCACTCATAGTCGTGTTGAGGTAATTCTTGAACTCAAGAGTGTCAGAGCCAGGCAAATGACGGCCTGTTTCTACGCAAGCCTGAATATTTCCCCAGAAGTCGGTAGAAGTAGGAATGATTCCAAAGAGAGAAGTAAAACCACCTCCTGCAACTCCTTTCTGTCCTCTGATATTGACCCACAAGCTAACTGTAAAATTGTTCAATGCGTTTACTGTATTAATTTTAGTAATAGCTGGATAAACAATTCCACCTTTTGTCAATTGAAGTGCTTTTCCAATTTTACCAGCAGTAAAGCCTACAGTACCTACCGTTTTAGTGGGTGCAGTAGTAGATAGTCTTTCGTTGTTGGTATCATCAAAAGTCCAGTGAGCAACTAAGTTTGTTGATGCTACTTCGTTCGAATTGTTATAGCCATCAATCGCAGGAAGCGCATCGTCACTTTTAGAGCATCCCGCAAAGGTAAAGAGCGCCAACGCTACTGCGCCTCCCGCCAAGTAATTCATTGTTTTTTTCATTTGTTTTTTAGTTTAGAAATTGAACGTGTTTAAAAAATATAATTGTGATCTATTAGGGTATTCGAAGTTTCAAGTAAAACTTGACTTCGATTTTATTTCGGCGAACCGCGTGTATCAAATTCAGGTGCCATACTCTTTTTTGATTAGTAGTTTATCAATAACCAGGGTTTTGGGTCAACTTACCACCACTCAATAAAATTTGTGAATTGGGCACGGGAAGCAATTCGTGTTTGCCATCTACGAAGTTTGTTTTACCTGAAGCACGCATCACTTGGCCAGCTCTTCCTTGACGGACTAAGTCCCAAAAGCGATCGTGCTCCATCGCAAATTCAATATGACGCTCTTGCCAAACATCGTTAATGGTTACAGCTCCTCTCGTTGACAAACCAGCACGCTGTCTGATTTTATTAATGTTACTCAATGCAAGAGCAGGCTGATTAATGGATGGTTGCAATGCTGCTTCTGCATTCATTAACAGAACCTCAGCATATCGTAATATAGGAATATTCTTAGGGCGATTCTTATCGTCTTTGTTAGCGTATAGTTCTTTTTCCTTACTCGTATAGGCTTTGTAGTTGTAAAACAAGTTCTGAACAGAATCTGAACTTGGAACGCGGAAACCATCCCACAGCACTGTTCCCTTATGAGTTCCAGAATTATCAATCGCGATTACGGTGGCATCCTTTCTCAAATCACCTACTTCATAAGCACTAAGCAAACTGGCGCTAGGGTTGTTAAATCCCCAACCCAAGTCGTCCCATCCGCCCATGCCGCCAACGCGAACACCCTGGCAAACCGTGTAAATATCCGGGCCGAGGTTGGCATTATTAAAATAGCCTGTTTCTATTTCAAAAATGGACTCAATACCGTTGTTGCCTTCTTGTCTCCACAATTTTGCATAGTTTGATACCAACTGGTATTGATTGGAATTAATTACCTCATCTGTCAATAGCTTTACCTGATCCCATTTCTTTTGATACATGTATACTTTGGCAAGTAGTGTTTGGGCTGCACCTTTGTTAGCATGCCCTGTTGCTGATTGCGATCTCAATGGTAGGTTGGTGATCGCATATTGAAGATCACGTGCAATGCTATCGTAAACTATGCTTGCCGCGATCCGAGTTTGAAAAGAAGGCTCTGTGTTGGCATCTTGTGCATCTTTTGGAACTCGTAGTACCAATGGAACTGCGCCATACATTCGTACTAAATTAAAATAAAGATAGGCACGGATAAACTTAACTTCACCTGTCAGTTGGTTTCGAAGGGTTGATGAAATGGACGTTGCCTTTGACAAGGCTTTCAAAGCCTGATTGGCCGCTCCAATACTATTATAATGACCACTCCATAATGTCTCCGCAAATCTATTGGTGGGGCTGATCGTGAAGTTATCCAGATCACCGACCGGCACCGCCTGATCGCCGATTGTACTGCCCTTATCAGCATCATCTGACATAATGCTCGTAACAGAGATAAAAGCAAATCCATGAATATCCCCATCACCAAAAGAACTTCCTTGCAACAAGCTATGATAAACTCCCGTAACCAACTTAGTTGCTAATTCTGGGTCAGATGCGGTGCTGACTCCACCTTGCACCGGGACATCCAAAAAGCTATCATTGCAGGAATAAAGAACACCGGATAGAAGTGCTGCAACAAAAGTTAATTTTAAATATGTTGTTGTTTTCATCTTGGGCGTATTTACTTGATTGTTCTGCATCTTTATTAGAATCGTACATTTAAACCTACAGCAATTGTTCGGGTAGTGGGGTAGGCACTTAACTCGATACCTGAGTTGAGTGGATCGCCTGGCAACTCAGGTGTAAATCCACTGTAGTCTTTAAGCGTAAATAAATTTTGTGATGTCGCATAAACACGCATACTGGCAATACGATAGCGCTTGAGCATTTCTGAATTGAAAGTATAACCTACCGTGAGGTTGTTGATACGAAGAAATGAGCCGGATTCAACAAAATAATCAGACGCAAATTGATTTCCTGTATTAGCCGCAGGCTGCGTTTGCGAGCGATTGGAAGGTGTCCATCGATTGTAAACGAGTGCCTTTTCAATGTTATCCTCTCCTTTCACACGAACTGCACGTTTTCCATTGTATACCTGATTACCAACGTTACCATAAAGTGCTAAACTGAAATCCCACGATTTATAATTTGCTGAAAGGTTAATACCGAAGTAGGCTTTGGGTTGGTAAGAACCAGCAAGTACACGATCGTTATCGTCAATGATACCATCTTTGTTTACATCCTGATATCGGAAATCTCCCGCCTTGGCAGAAGGTTGGATTATCTTTCCGTTTGTATCTGTATAAGCAGCGGCATCTGCATCTGAATTGAAGACTCCTAATGTTTTCAAAACATAAAAGCTACCAATCGCTAATCCATTATCCGTAAAGGTTGTATACCCTTGACTTGCTCCAATGTATCCACCACGAATTGCTTGACCTCCATTTAACGCGACGACCTTATTGGTATTGAATGTTACATTTCCCCCGATCGAATATGAAAAATCATCACTCAATCTATCTTTCCAATTAATCATGACCTCAAGCCCCCTGTTTTGAATAGAGGCCGCGTTCGTAAGAATGACTCCATCAATATCACCAACTGTTCTTGGAATAGGAACATTGATAAGCGCATTTTTTACCGTTTTGTCATAGTAGTTAATTTCACCTGTTAACTTTGATTGGAAAGCAGAGAATTCCACTGCAAAATCAACTTCTTCGGTTGTCTCCCATTTGATATTGAGATCTTTGATTTGGTTGATTTGAACTCCGTTGGTTGCTGAAGATGCACTGCCATTAAACGGATAGGGCTTATTAAGCGCTACTGTTTCTGTAAATGCATCCGTGGGTATGCGATCATTCCCTACAATCCCGAATGAAGCTCTTACTTTTAAGAGGTCGAAAATATTTTGGTTCTGCATAAACGATTCGCGAGAAGCAACCCATGCTACACCTACTGATGGATATTGTTGCCAACGGTTTTGTTTTGGCAATCGAGAACTTCCATCGCTGCGAATTGTGGCTGTTAACAAGTATTTGCCATCATAGGAATAGTTAAATCGAGCCAGGTAAGAATTGCGTGCCCAGGCATCTCCGCCTCCATCGTTCTGCGAAGTATTTGCATCTCCCACACCAATGTACCAAAGGCTTTGGTCGCCGGGTACATCTTTACGGTTGGCAGAGAACCAAGTGTAATGGTATTCTTCTGCAGTTGTTCCCGCCATTAATGTAAGGTCGTGCAGCCCGATTTTCTTGTTTGCTGTAACAATGTTGTTCCAAACCCATTGCAAGGATTGTGAATTCTTTACATTTAAATTGCTGCGTGTGTTGTATTGATTTCCTCCCGCTATTAAGAATGTGCTCTCATCTGCCAGAAATTTATAATTGTAGGCTCTATTCAATGAGTTTCTCCAATCTGCACCAATGGAAGTGCGGATGGTTAACCAACTGAGCGGCTTTGCTTCCAAAAAAGTAGACCCTTGCAATCGGTCGGCAACAACCTTCACGCTATTATTTTTGATATCCAGTAGCGGATTGCCAACGTTTTGGTAGGTAGATGTATTGCCGTATTTACCACCAACAATATTAGCGATGATGGGTGCTGCACGATACGCATCATTATATACAGACCCAATGTTTCCGTATTCGTCTATGTCAATGTTTCCAAAGCCATTCTGATTTACACTATTGGTATACGAAGATTGCAGACCGATTTTGAAAATCTCATTCAACTTAAAATCTTGATTGAGACGTAGTGTTAAGCGTTTAAAGTCATTGTCAACTACAATGCCCTCATCTGTCAGATAGCCTACATTCACCAAAAAAGTAGATTTGTCTGTTCCGCCTGAAACGGAAATATTATGACTTTGCTGCCAAGCGTTTCGTAAGATAGTTTTGTACCAGTCTGTATTGTAAGAGGAAGAAGGAGGTGCAGAACCCGTAGCGGCCTGAACGTAATTGCTGTATTCTGAGCTATTCGCCATCTCAACGAGGTTGGCCGCCTGACGGATACCTATATTATTATTGTAGTTGATCGATAACTTGCCGGAAACCCCCTTTTTTGTTGTAATAATTATGACACCATTGGCTCCACGCGATCCATAAATAGCAGCTGCAGAAGCGTCTTTCAAAACGTTCATATCAACAATATCTGCCGTATTAATATTCGAAATGTCGTCTGTTAGCACACCATCAACATCATACAAAGCGGCTGTACCACCAAGCGCGGTGCTCACACCCCTCACTCGAATTTGAGGGGAAGTTCCCGGCTGGCCGCTACTAATAATCTGAACCCCTGCCACCTTACCCTGCAATGCCTGTGTTGCTGTTAGTACAGGCTGTTTATATAACTCATCGCCCTTTACATTGGCCGTAGCGCCGGTAATGTCTGACTTCTTCTGTACACCATATCCAACCACCACCACTTCTTCCAACTGCTGGGTATCTGTTTCCAGCGACACGTTAATGACAGTCTGAGTGCCTATGGCAATCGTTTTGATTTTATAGCCTATAAATGAAAATGAAAGTTCTTTATCTGATTCCGATAGCTCTAATGAATAGGTTCCGTCAAGATTTGTAGTAGTACCTTTTGAGGTGCCTACTACTACTACATTTACCCCTGGCATTTCTTCGGCTTTACCGCTTTCCATGGTCGTTACCTTGCCCGTTATCACCCGAACCTGCGCTGCCAGCGAAGAAGAAACTGCTGTCAAAACGGTGAAAATCAATATTCTATAGATGCCTTTACCGATCATAAGTCACATTTTTGTAGGTGCAATACCCACCTAATTTATTCAGAAACAATAGAATTCAACATTTTTTGAAGATTTTCTTGCTAAAAACCGTTTTCTGAATGTACGATAAGAATAAAGAATTTCACACAATAAAAACATTAATTTCAACCGTTTACGGGCAAATTTTTGTGCTTAGTAGGCAACCTTATCACCGAAAAAAAACATTCGATTTGAAAAAGACCGAAAACGGGTGCAAAATGGCTAGACGAGAGCCTTTGGCTTTTTTGACTTGCTCTTGGGCGCTGACTCCGGGTAAAGAATCACTTCCTCCCATTTTGATGCACTAAGACGCCTGCCGGAGTCTTCAAGCTCTTTTAACCGGCTCATTACTTTGGTACGGAATGCCCAAACGGTGTTCAAGCCCACCTCCAATTGCTTGGCAAAAGACTCTAGTGTGCCTTCTTTTTTACCCACCACACACAGATAAGCTATGTAGAAGGCCTTCTCCAGCGGAAATTTAATACCTTGAAAGATGGTGAAAGCCGTAATGGATTCATTGTAGCCACACTTGGTACACCTCCGAGCAAACTTCTGAGCTCCTTCAAAATATTTTGTGTTTGCGCACTTTCTACACTGAAACCCTTGTTCCCACTTCAAAGTCTCTAAAAACCGATAGGCCGCCAGTGTATCCGGATAGAGTGTCTTAAACTCATTGTAGTTCATGGTTTTCTCCATTAACATTTCATTGAGTACCTCTTTTACCCGATTCTTCAGCTTCCAGTTATCCAGGTCCAACAGTGAGTTGATTTGGTTAATTTCAGTGGACTGCTTCACCAGCTTGTGATTGCTTTCTTCCAGCGCCAGGTTCTTCGCATCCAGTTCAAGCGTGCGTTCTTTTACCCGCTGTTCCAGCTCACGGTTTACTTTGTCTTTCAACTGCATGTTGGCTTCATGCTGGTGTATGATTTTACGGAGGGCACGGTCGCGGTTATCTTTTAAAATGCGAATGCGGTCGCCCAGCGCCAGAGTGAGGAACAACATTTCTAGCACAAAGCTGAGGTGTAAACTATAATGCGACAGGATGGTGAAGGGCAAAAAGTTAAAGTACACCATGGCCCGCAAAAAGAATCCTGCGAACAATACACCATACGCAATCACAAAGAAGCGAGCCGGGCGGTAGCCATTTCGCCACACGTGGATGGCGGAATAAAAGATAAGCGAGAGGGGCGCAATTTCAATAATGCGCTGATTGAGGATAGAGGGCGCAAAAAAAAGTGCAACTAAAAGCAGTACCGTGCGCAAGGCGATGGCCCATTTGAAAAGTGTGTTTAGTGTCGGGCCGTTAGCGGGTAAACTCAAAAATCGTCTCGTAAAGATGAGCGACCATAAAATAACGAGGTAAAGTGAAATGCCCGTTGCATATGCATTTAGCTCCGGCTGATCGGGCCATAAATATTGAAAGCCAATTCCATCCAAGCTCATGGCGTACAAGGCTACGCTGATGATGTAGAAAATGTAATAGATGTATTTGATTTCGCGAATGGCGAGGAACGTAAGAAAATTATACAAGGCAATGATCAGGATCATGCCATAAAATGTGCCGAAGAGAAAATATTCATTGAGAGAATAATAAATAAAGCGGTTGGTGGAACGAAATGCGATTCGGATATCGGCAAAATCATGTGATTGCACTTTGAAGTAGTAAAACATGACGGTGTCGCTCTTCATGTTCAGCATCAACTCAAAATTTTTATGGCGGAACAAGCGATCGCTAAACGGTTGCTCATCGCCCAACTTCACCATTTGATAGGTTCCGTTTACTTGCGGCACATAGGCCTCGATGTGATCGATAGTTTGGTCATAAAATTCAAGCAACCACGCCTTTTGTGTATTGGCTACATGGCGTATGGGCAAGCGTACCCAATACGAGGCATTGGGAATAAAATCTTTGTTGCGATAGTCGGTATGTTGTTGAAATTTGGTTGCAAAAGCAGGTGAAGAAATCTGCCCGAAGGTGACCGCGTTAGTCAAGTCCTTGTAATACATTAACTCATAGGGCATGAAGTTGCGCTCTTCTATGCGGTCGTCCACCTCTACCGGCTGTTGTGCCTTTAGTGAAATCGTAAACACTAGCCCAAGTAGTAACGCAGCAAATTTCATAGCTCGTATGCAACCAAGATTACTTCAACCAACCTCCCTGAAAGCCTGCCTTCTTCAATCCATCCACCACGTATTTATTTTTCTTCATCAACGCCCACACAAATCCGGTTTGGTGATTTTCTGTTTGAATGATAATGGGGCCCTGATCAATTCCTAAATAATCTACATCAAACCATTCGTTGATTCCACCTTCGCGCTGAATGGTAAGATTAAACGCATCGGTAAACCCATATTGCTTGTACAATTTTTTACCGAATTGTCTTTTCATTTGCTGCAATGCCGGTATACAAATTTCAGGAGCAAATGGAATGGAGCCACCCGCTGCCGTGGGTGCAATGGTGCCATCGTCTTTTACATACCACTGCGCTGCACCACGTGCATTGTAGCCTTCAAAACTGATGTTGATATTTATTTTCCCATCGTTTCCCGGGCCATCACATGCGGTGAGCCCCCAGATGTTCTCTGCATAGCCAATGTAGGCCGCAGGATTGTTGATGCAATAAGCACGGTTAGCATAAGTGGCTCGGCGCGAGTTTTCGAAATAGTCGATGCCTTTGCTTTTTGTATAGTCATCCTGAATGCCTCGGAAGTCGATCCACACATGCGAATACTGATGGCCAAACAAAGGGCCAAAGTTGATGTTCTCCTGGTCATAGTATTTGCCCCATTGATACGTTTCTGTCCACGCTTTCCAGCTTGATGCAGGAATGGGGTGTGTAGGTGAAGCCAATCCCAAAATGTATAAGATCATCGCTTCGTTGTAGCCTTTCCAGGTGGCATTGATAAAACCCGACTCCGGTTTCCAGCCCATGCTCATCACCTCTTTTCCGTTCATCGCCCAATCCCACTCCACGGCTCGATACAATGAGTCAGCAGTCTCTCTGATTTTTTCCTCAGTTTCGTTATCGGCATCAAAATAAGTTTGACATGAAAGAATGCCCATCATCAACAGACCGGTATCGATAGTCGAAAGCTCCACATCGCGAAAGCGATCGCCTTTGCGCATATCAATAAAGTGATAGAAAAATCCTTTGTAGCCGGTAGTGCCTGTCGCAGCATCTCCCTTGGGTGCATTTTGAAAAAACAAAAGTGTTTTCAATACACGTTCTGCCGCTTGCTCTCGGGTGATATAACCTCGTTCAACACCGATCAAATATGAAGTAAGTCCAAAACCCGTTGAAGCTATACTCGAAAACGAACGTGTTGGCCAGCGATCGGGTAGGTTGCCGGTTGTTGAATCTGCCAAATCCCAAAAGAATCCAAACGTATCACGCGAAAGCGAATCTAAAAACGGTTTTGCATCGGCAACTGGCTGTTGTTGTTTTTGATTGCACGAAAAGAACAAGAGTAACCCGAGCGTGAGAGTGGAAATTTTTTTCATCTTCAAAATATCAATATTCAGGTGAAGTTAGTAAGAAATCAAAAGATTACTAAAAGGAGAATGTGGTAAGTGGAGATTTTTGGTGATATCATTAATTGAATGATTTCAATCACACTCGAATTTTTGAAAACATATTGCGGAATTTTTTCCACAAAGTCGCACAAAGAATCACAGAGTGGCACGAAGTCTTACTTCGGATGATAAATCCGCTTCGCCTCCTGATACACTTTCTCTTTATTCAGTGTCATGGGCTTTGTCTTTTGTTCGACAAATAAATTCATTTGATCGGAATAGTGTTCGCTGTTCGGATCGTTAGAAGCACCGTAGCAATGAATGGTTTCAATCTCAGGACCGGCCGCAGTAAACTTCACCAACTCAATATACGACTCACCTTGATTACCACGCATGGTGCCATGTTGGTCGGGTACGGAGTGCATGGCCGCAATTACATCGGGCAAACCGGGTAATGAAACACGTTTATCGCCTCGTACCAGTTTTTGATACTCCCCTAGCGTAACGTTGGCACGACCGAAATTTTCGAGCATGTACTTCTTCGCGAAGGCAATCAGCTCCAAACATTTTTGCTTCGACAGCGTGCGGTAGGTAGCCCCTGCGGCTTGTTCGTTCACCACCTGATAATAGATGATGGCAAAAATCGCTGCGCCTTTACTTTCAATAGTCGCTTTGCGATCCCACGAAATCAAATTCTGAATTACTTCCTGATGATCGGGTAAATCAGTCGGCGAAAGTTGAAACAAGGCGTTGGCATCGGTTTGGTAAGCCAAATTCTGCGGCAACTGCAAATCGTATTTGATGCGCTTAAAATCTTCATAGCTCACTTGCGGATATTGTGCAATCAATTCCATAAATCGCTCGCTGCGATTGTTGTCGTGCGTTTCATAGCCCATCGCTTTGTCATTGTAATTATTCGATTGAACGTTATCCGCTTCGGCAGTTGCATTGAAAGGCGAATGGTTGCTATTGTACAAATAACCCGAAGCTGGATTTACTACCTGCGGTAGTTGGTCTATCGGATAAAATTCACTCCACAATGTTTGAGTGGTATTGCCCGGCACAGTTGAGTTCCAATCGTAGCCTGCTTTGCGCACCGGAATCTTTCCGTTACTGATATAATAGATCGTGTCGTACTTATCGGCATAAATAATGTTATAACCTGAGATGGCTCCCATGGAAAGAGCACGTTTAAACTCGGTAAAATTTTTTGCTTTGTTCATGCGATACCATTGTTCGAGTGCGCGTATTTCCATCAACGCACCGGTGCGGATCGCAAAGGTTCCTTTCTTTGTCACCAGCGTGGGGCCAAACTTACTATTCCAAATTTTTCGCTTCACGGTAATGGGAATGCCCATCATTTTTACTCTCAGTTTGATCGTGGACTCTTCCAATTCTTCCCAATGATCATCTATCTTGTATTGGTTTTCGTTAGCCGGATTGATCTCTAATTGATACACGTCCAGCTTATCGGGGTTATTTACCGTGTGTGCCCATCCTAAATTTTCATTGCATCCATGCAAAATGCTGGGCGCTCCGGGAAACAAGGCTCCTAAAATATTCCAACCCTCTTCGCTCATCAAGTGTGCCTCATACCACGCCACAGGTCCTTCCAGAGGTTGATGTGAATTAATCGCCAGATAAACATTGCCATCTTTTGTTTTCTTTGAGTTGAAGGCATATCCATTCGAGCCGCCGGGTGCGAGGTTGTTTGCCAATGGCACGGTACCACCGGTAATTTCGCGCAATGCTTTATCCGCACCGCTTGATATGGCCAACTGCAACACCGAGTACGTAAGCATGTCTTTGGGTGTAACGGGAAAAAGATTCTTGACCAACACCTCATGTGGATGTGCATTCGCATAGGCGTTGATGCCGGCTGTATAACTTTCTAAAATCAATTTATAATCGGGGGCAATGTCTTTGTCATAGCGCTCGTCTACAATCTTGCGGCATTGCAGAAATTGCACCACAAAATCGACAGTGGCTCCGGATTTTCCGGAGTATAAACCAAGCATGGCTTTACCGGCTAAAAATCCTTGTTGAATAGTTTTGAAATCATCTTCTGCATTCGCCCATGCCAATCCATAGGCCACTCCGGCATCGGTCTTTGCCGCAATGTGTGGCACACCCCATTTGTCGCGGATAATGTCGATGGAAGCCGGATCAGGCAATTGTGCAGCCAGGGGAGAAACCCACACCATTAGCAATAGGAAATTCCCAATTATTCGCATAGTAAAAATTTCATTATACAATTGTCTTTTCATCTTAGTTCTTTTTCATTCTGCATTTTTCTTCCATGCAAACCACGTGATTTCATAAGCTGTGAACAAAAAATAGTTCAGAATAAAAAAAATAACGTTCGTGTTAGCGCCCGCCGGATCGAGTCGTAAAATGAGAAATACATAGACACCGCTACCGATCAGTTTTGCTACTACCGTAAGAAAGAAATTTCGCACAAAGTCGAGGGGTTGCTGCGGATGGGCGCGATCGAGAAAAAAAAAGATAAATGCGGTGCTAAACGCGCACACCATCAAGGTTGCATTTTGGAAGCTGGGCAAGGTGATGACTTCTGCTTTCCCAAGAGCCAATGTAACCGCAAACACGGCGCTGGTGACACCGCCAAGCCCCATCAAAAAGCGTGTTGCACTATTCATTGAGCGAGCGATACATTTTATACATCATTCCAACAAAGGCGATCAGTATCAGTAGTAGTAAAAATACCGGAAAGCCAAGATGAAGATACGAATCTATCTGAAATCCAATCCACCCGGCGGCACCAATCGTAGCCAGCAATTGCAGACCCAAGCTGCTGTATTTTAAAAATTTATTATCCGGCTGTTCGGGCATAGTATTCAAAAAAAAACCGCAGGTTGTTTGCCTACGGTTTGTTTATATTTTTTCCTGTTCTTAATTGAGTCTTGCTTCTTGCGCATGTGGGCGTACACCATTTTCGCTGAGCTTGATATCTTTGATAGATCCACCCATTTTGCAACTTCCATTGAATACTGCTCCACTTTCCACTACTAATTTTCCGGTGCTGATGTCACCATTAATAACCGCCGTTGATTTTAGCACCAGCATCTCTGAAATGTCTACTTTGCCTTTCACCTCGCCCTCGATATCTGCATTTTGTGCGGTAATGTTTCCTTCCACGTGGCTTGAGTTACCCAGCGCTACTTTGGATTTTGATTTGATGTTGCCGATGATTCTGCCTTCAATACGAATATTGCCGTAGGTTTCAATATTGCCTTCTAAAATGGTGCCTTTGCCAATCACATTGCTAGAGTTGCTGATTTCATCGGCTGCTCGCTTTTGCTCTTTCGAAGTTAACATGGGTTCTGGTTTTTAAAATGTAACAAATTCTTCCGGATTCAGTGAATTGCCATTGTGCCACAATTCAAAATGAAGATGCGGTCCGTCCGTCATTTCTCCACTATTGCCAACGATAGAGATAATATCTCCCGCGTTGACAAAATTACCAACTTTTTTCAATAATCCTGCATTGTGCTTATAGACCGAAATGAGGTTGCCACGGTGTTGCACCGCAATTACATAGCCGGCATCTTGTGTCCACGATGCCATAATCACTGTTCCATCGGCTACCGATTTTACCGGCTCATTGGTTTTAGCAACTATGTCTACACCAAAATGTGCTTTTTTGGCATCGTACTTATCGCTGATGAACCCGTTGATCGGGGTGAAAAAGAAGAAGCCTTGCAAATCGCGGTATTTGCGTTCATTCAATGATACCAGCGAATATTCTGCCTGCTCAAATTCCTTTCTGAATTGTGAATCGGAAGCAGCCAATTCCAGGCTGCCCACCGGCTTTACAGTTTCCGCATTTACGTTCAACAATTTCGCCGGATCAACAAAACCGGATGATGTATCGCCACGCAAAATGCGCTGCAGGTTTTGAATAAACTGATCTTTATGATCTACCTCTACTGATAGTGAATCAACCTTGAGTGCCAACGCATACAGCTTTTTGTTTTGTTCGGTCTGCTCGTATTTTGGATCAAACCACTTCGCCAACAAAGTTTTTGACAGAAAGAGGCTACCAACAAAAATAAAAAGAAAGATAGCGGCGGCCACCACCAGCAGTTTGGCATAGGTAAAACCAATCGATGTCTTCTCTGCCAAATTATCTTCATTGCGGATTACCAACTGGTATTTGTTGGTAAGGCGTTCTGAAAGGGTTTTCTTCAATTTCATTCATTCTTGTTTTTAGGTCACTTGGCCTTGCTATGCTCGATCAGTTGCCGGTTTACCGAACCACGGGCATCACTGTTTCCAAACACGCTCATCTAACGAATTGCCGCATTAAAGGCACCGGATGGGTGTTTCTAAAGGGCACCTCTAAAAACCTTTTTTTTATCACCTCAACCTATTCCCTTCTTCACAGAGAGAAGGTTGAAATTGAGTTTTTAGATGTTCCCTAAAGCAAAATTTGCGGTAAAATTAGCCAATACTTCCAATTCATTGCAATAAGTTTAAGACCACAACACCAAATCACGGGGCGAATCAGCTTTAGAAGTTATACTTAGGCTCAACTCGTTACATCACTGCTCGTACCGTTTCAATTTTCGCTCGATTCAACCGTAATTAAACCCTGACAATCCAAAGGATTCGTCAGTAAATTAACTAACTCTTTAATTCCTAACGGATAATCCGGTTCAATCATCACCATAAGGGAAATGGCTTGTGTTTTCTCTTTCCCGCAATGCTTTTGGGCACCTCTAAAAACCTTTTTTTTATCACCTCAACCCTTTCCCTTCTCCACAGTGAGAAGGGCGAAATTGAGTTTTTAGAGGTGCCCTTATTTATTGCCCGTTGTTTTTTACTTTTACACATCAGTGTGTTGAGTCCAATTTTATACTAACCTAGAAGTGTTTCCCGTTATAGTGCGTTAATGACTGTTTTGTTTCCAACCCAACCTAAGCGGACAAGTGGCAAGGCATGGTTTTTCATAACCGTGCTGTGGCTTTGCGTCCTACTCTTCTTTGCGGGATGCTCTGTAGAACAAAATACCATTACCGCCAATGTATTTCACAATGTGACGGCGCACTACAATGGCTATTACTATGCACGCGAAAAAGCGTTGGAGGTAGAAAAGATGATCACCAAAACACTGGATGATGACCCCACTGAAATTTTGCGCCTCTTTGCCGGACTGGATACCACCAAGGCCAAAGCGTATACGAAAGATACCGAGGAAATTATCAAGATGGCATCCATCTCCATCCAGCGCCACCCCAACAGCAAATGGGTAGATGACAACTACATCATGGTAGGATTGGCCCGCCTCTATGCGTGCGATTTTCAGAACGCCATTCTTACATTCAAGTTTGTAAATACTAAAAGCCCTTCGCCGGACACGCGACACACAGCTTTACTTCATTTGCTGCGCACGTTTACTGAACAAGGTGATTTCGACCGTGCCGATGAAGTGTTTCGCTTTTTAGAAAAAGAGAAATTGAACAAAGAGAACGCAAAAAAATTATATCTCGAAAAAGCATATCTCTACCAACTGCGCCACGATTATAACAACATGGTGCAAAACTTATCCATGGCCGATTCGCTGCTGGTGCGCAAAGACCGGAAGGGTCGCATTTATTTTATCATTGGCCAGGTGTATCAAAAGCTGGGCTTTAATGCGGAGGCATACAATTTCTATCGGAAGTGTCTCACCACGAACCCGGAGTATGAAATTGATTTTTATGCACGATTAAATATGGCACAGGTGGCCAACATTCAAGATAAGCGCGACTCGAAAATGGTGCGCAAGCAGTTTGAAAAACTTTTGGCCGATGCAAAGAATCAGGAGTTCAAAGATAAAATTTACTTTGAGTTTGGCGAGTTTGAACGGAAGCAAGGTCTGGTGCCCGAAGCCATTGTAAAATATAAGCTAGCCGCCCACGCCGGCACGAGCAAACGCATTCAGGGGCAAGCGTACTTGCGTGTAGGGCAACTCAACTTCGACTCCCTCAAAAAATACAGTCAGGCAAAGTTGTACTACGACAGCGCCATCCTGACGCTTCCCAAAGAATTTGAGAATTATACGGCCATTAAAAAAAGACAGGAAGTATTGGGTCAGTTTGTAACCTACACGGAAACCATTACCCTCAACGATAGTCTGCTTCGGTTAGCAGCTATGGATACTACCTTGTTGCGAAAACAACTGGACTCTGCTTTTGCTGTACGCGATAAAAAAATTGCCACGGCCAAGAAGCGAAAAAAGAAAAGCGAGTCGAGTTCGGGGCCATCTTTCAACCAGAATCCGGCATTCAACAATACCGAATCAACCACCACCAGCGATTGGTACTTTGGCAACAGTGCATTGGTTGCTGCAGGACAAACAGAGTTTCAGCGCATATGGGGCAACATTTCACTGGAAGACAACTGGCGGCGCTCTAATAAATCTGCGGTAATTAGCGATCAACCGATTGCCGACAACAAACCGGCAGAAGTAGTGGCCAAACCTGCCGTGGCGATAGAAAGTGCGCCAGTGGCGAAAGTAGATGAGGCCGGCAAAATTTTGAAATCATTGCCTTATTCTGAAAAACAGAAAGCAGAAGCGCTGGCAAAAATTGAAAACGCCTATTTTAAGTTGGGCGATTTGTATTATTTCAATTTGGGCGAGCGCATCAACGCAGCCGAGTCGTACGAAAAATTATTAGATCGTTTTCCCGAATCAGAACTGGAAGCCGAATCGCTTTATAAATTGTATTTGATTTATTTGGAAACAGATCCGGCCAAGGCTGCCACCTATGCCGATCGGCTGAAGCGAGAACATCCTCAATCCACATTTGCCAAAATTCTGGTGAATCCCAATTACCTGAAAGAAACCAGTGTTGCCGCCGAAAAGCAAAAGATTATTTACAAGGAAGCATACGCACTCTTCCAAAAGAATAACTTGCGGGCCGCACAAGAGAGGGCCGACGAGGCTTTGCAAATAGGTGAAACGAACTTTACACCCCAACTGGAACTGTTGAAAGTATTGATAGTGGGCCGCACAGAAGATGTAGCCAAGTATCAGTTTGCATTGGAAAACTTCATCAAAAAATATCCTAATGATCCGCTGAAAACGTATGCCGGGGAATTGCTTGCCTCCTCAAAAACGTTACTCGATAAACTGGAGCGGGCCAAGGGCATTCAGTACAGCACCGTTACCACCGGTCCGCATTATTTCGTTACCGTGTACAAAAGCAGCGACCGGATTACCAACCCGGTGGCCGATGCACTGGATAAATTCAATAGCAGCCAATGGAAAAACTTGAAGCTAACCACCAGCAACCTGGCCTTGACGGACGACAAAACACTTACGATGACCGTGGAATTTGCCGACCGCGAGAGCGCATTAAGTTATTTTGACAAATTTCTCGCTCAACTATCCAACGCAAAGCCGTTTTCCAATTATAAATTCTATAATTTTGTAATTACCAAAGATAATTTCCAAACTTTTTACAGAACCAAAGCGCTGGATGAGTACCTCACCTTCTTCGATCGGAACTATCAAAAGCAAAGTCAGTAAATTCCTTCGGGTAAAAAAATCGTGGATACCCAAGGTGATTAAGTACATCTGGATATTTTTCCTGTGCTTCCTGCTTGGCTTGCCACTTTACATTTTAAGTGTAAAAGTTGACTTGTTTGGATTATTTGGGGGGATGCCCAGTCTGGCCGAAATCGAAAATCCGGATAACGATTTGTCCTCTGAGATCCTCTCTGCCGATGGCGTTTCGTTGGGAAGATACTTTCGCTACAACCGGAGCCAGGTTCATTATGAGGAATTGTCAGATGATTTGGTGAATACGTTATTGATTTCCGAAGACCATCGGTTTCATGAGCATTCCGGTTTAGATCTTCCTGCATTCTTTCGGGTAATCAAAGGATTGATCACCTTCAACCCGGCCGGTGGTGGCAGTACGATTACACAACAGTTGGCTAAGAATTTATATACCATCAATCCGGAAAGAGGGTTGGATGGAACATTGGCCAAGCTGGGAAAATATCCGCGCAGGATCATTCAAAAAACAAAAGAGTGGATCATTGCCGTGAACCTCGAAGAGAATTTTACCAAGAAGGAAATCATCGCAATGTATTTGAATACGTGCGATTTCAGCAGCAATAGTTTCGGAATCAAAGTGGCAGCGGAAACCTATTTCAATAAAAGTCCGGATAGTCTCAACTTGCAAGAATCGGCCGTTTTGGTAGGAATGTTACAAGCACCTTCGTTTTATAATCCTAAGCGAAACCCTAACAATGCCAAGCAGGTGCGCAATGAAGTGTTGTATAAAATCTACAAGAAAGGCTATAAGATTAAAACCAGAGCCCAATTCGATTCGATCAAGTCTTTACCCATTGAGTTGACATACAATGTGCAAAACCAAAACGAAGGATTGGCCACTTACTTCCGCACGGTACTACAAAATTATCTGACCAAATATTGCAACGACAAAGGCATTGACCTCTACAACTCAGGATTAAAAATTTACACCACCATCGACAGTCGTTTGCAAAAGTATGCGGAAGAGGCGGTGAGCGAACACATGAAAGATTTACAGACTAAGTTTTTCAGCGAGTGGAAAAGAAGAAACCGCAACCCGTGGGTGGACGAAAACGGTGTAGAGATCAAAGACTTTCTGCAAAAACGTATTAAGCAAAGCGATGCCTACAAAATGTATGCAGAGAAATATGGCGAAGACTCTGACTCGCTAAAAATTATGCTCAAACTGAAAAAGCCTATGACCATCTTCACCTGGAATGGCGAGCGCGACACCACCTTCAGCAGCTTTGACTCACTCAACTATTACAAACGCTTTTTACAAACCGGCTTGATGTCGATGGACCCAAACACGGGTCACATCAAAGCATGGGTGGGTGGTTTCAATCACAAATATTTTAAGTTCGATCACGTGCGCCAGGGCAAGCGTCAGCCAGGCTCTACCTTTAAAGCATTTATCTATGGCCTGGCCATTGAAAATAATTACTCGCCATGCCACGTGATGAAAGATATTTCACCTCAGTTTACGATACCGGGTCAACCGCCTTGGTACCCGATGAACTCCAACGGAAAACGTGGTTCTGGAAAATCAATGACGATTCGTCAGGCAATGGCGCAATCCGTTAATGCTATTTCGGCACAGCTCATGAAAGAACTCGGTGAAGAGAATGTAGTAGAGTTCGCACACCGCATGGGCATCGAAAGTTATTTAGATACAGTGCCTTCGTTGTGTCTAGGCACCAGTGATGTATCTCTGTTTGAAATGGTGGGAGCCTATAGCACGTTCGTGAATGGTGGCATCAACACACAACCCTTTTTCATCTCACGCATTGAAGATAAAAATGGAAACGTCATTGAAAACTTCGTTCCAAAAACCAAGCAAGCCATCGATGAACAAACTGCTTACCGCATGATTTACATGCTGAAAGGTGGTGTGGAAGAACAAGGCGGTTCATCACGCGGATTGAGTCCTATTATTTTACAAGACAACGAAGTAGGCGGAAAAACCGGAACCACCAATGATGCATCAGACGGTTGGTATATGGGAGCGACACATAATCTCGTTACCGGAGTGTGGGTTGGTGGCGATGAGCGCGCTGTGCATTTTCCTTCATGGGATTTCGGGCAAGGTAGCCGCACTGCCCGACCTATTTGGGATAAGTACATGGTGAAAACATACTCCGATCCGAAAGCAGGTGTTGCGAAAGGATATTTCAAACGCCCTTCCAATGGTGTAGACGTTTCGTTTGACTGCGGTAAATTCACCCAAGTATCTGATTCCGTCAAAGTACAAGACGAAGAAGAGTGGGACATTAAAAATTAGGAGTTAACCTGCGAGTCGCACGTTTGCGCCACACACATGCTGAAAGATCAAGTTGCTTCACTGCCCGATTCCCCCGGTGTTTATCGGTATTACAACAAAGAAGATGTATTGATCTATGTTGGCAAAGCCAAAAGCCTGAAGAAGCGCGTGAGCAGCTACTTCAACAAACAATCGCAATACAATCGCAAAACTGAAAAGCTGGTATCTGAAATCCACCGGCTTGAGTTTACGTTGGCCAACACCGAATTTGATGCGTTGCTGCTCGAGAACAACCTCATCAAACAGAATCAGCCTAAGTACAACATCTTATTGAAAGATGATAAAACGTTTCCATACCTCTGCATTTTAAAAGAACGGTTTCCGCGAATTATCTCCACCCGCAAATACATTCCTAAGCAAGGCGAATATTTTGGTCCCTACTCCAGCGTAGGGTCAATGAATAGTGTGTTGGAGTTGGTGAGACAGTTGTATTCCATCCGCACCTGTTCGTTGTTGCTTTCCGCAGAAAACATCGAAGAGAAAAAATTCAAAGTGTGTCTCGAGTTTCACATTGGCAATTGCAAAGGCCCTTGTGAAGGCAAGCAAGAAGAGCAAGCCTATTTAGAAGAAATCGCCCAAGCGCGGTACATATTGAAAGGCAACCTCAGCATTGTCGAAGATTACTTTGTGGATCAGATGAAACAAGCGGCCGAGAAGCTGGAGTTTGAAAAAGCCGCCTTCTACAAATTCAAATTAGAGAAACTTGAAAACTTCCAAAGCAAATCGCTGGTCGTCAATCGCAAACTCACCGACATTGATGTGATGACCATCGCCAGCAGTGAAACCTTTGCCTACATCAACTACCTGCAAATCAAAGAAGGCGCTATCATCTTTTCTAAAAATCTGGAGATCAAAAAAAAGCTGGATGAATCAGATGATGAAATTTTGAGTTTGGCGGTGGAAGAGTTGCGTACCGAATACCACAGCAACAATCCGGAGGTGTTTACCAATGTGGCCTTGAGTGTGAAGTCGGAAGCATTTGAGAATGTGGTTCCGATCATTGGCGATAAGAAGAAACTGGTTGATCTATCATTGAAGAACGCCTTGTACCTTAAACGCGAGCGTGAAATCAATCAAGAGGAGCGCAAGACCAAAAAGAATGAAGTGCTGCACATCTTACAAGAAAACCTGCGGCTCATTCAATATCCAAAAATCATTGAGTGCTTCGATAACTCCAACTTTCAAGGCACCAATCCGGTTGCCTCGATGGTGCGCTTTGTCGATGGCAAACCCGATAAAAAAGGCTATCGCCATTTCAATATCAAAACAGTTGTAGGCCCCAACGACTTTGCTTCGATGAAGGAGATTGTGGGCAGGCGCTACAAGCGGATCATGGAAGAGCAAGGCGAATATCCGCACCTGATTATTGTGGACGGTGGCAAAGGCCAGTTGAGCAGCGCGTGCGAAGCGTTGGAGGAGTTGGGATTGTATGGAAAAATTCCGATTGTGGGCATCGCCAAGCGGTTGGAAGAAATTTATTATCCGGAAGATCCGCTTCCGCTTTTGATCAGTAAAAAATCGCCCGGGTTGATGTTGATTCAACGCATCCGCGATGAAGCGCACCGCTTTGGCATTACCTTCCACCGACTGAAGCGCAGCAACTCTACTTTTGTTACGGAGTTAGAAAACATTCCGGGCATCGGCAAAAAGACAGCCGATAAATTATTAGCACACTTTAAGTCCTTCAAAAAAATCAAAGAGGCTTCTTTGGAAGAATTGAAAGAAGTAGTGGGTGATGCGGCCGCTTTGAAAATTCGAGAACATGTGGAAGTAGGAAATTCTGAGCCAAAAGAATAAATTGTATTAGATGCTCAATGAATTAGATTCAATTGTACTAGATACACATAGTCTGGGTGGATTCACGGATGCCGAGTTCTATCAATTCTGTCTGGATAACAGAAATCTAAAGTTTGAACGCGATGCTTTCGCGAATATCATAGTTAAGTCTAATGCTGGCGGTAAAACAGGCTACTACAACACTGAAATTTTAGCAGAGTTGGCCATTTGGAACCGACAACAAAAAGCCGGTATCTGTTTTGATTCTTCTACGGCTTTTCGATTGCAAAACAATGCGGTGCGATCCCCAGATGCAGCTTGGGTTGCTATTGAGCGTTGGAATCAACTTTCCGAAAAAGAGAAAGAACAATTCCCTCCATTATGCCCAGACTTTGTTTTAGAAATCAAATCTGCTTCCGATCAACTTTCTTCCTTAAAATCAAAAATGGATGAATGGGTTGCGAATGGTTGTCGGTTAGCTTGGCTAATCAATCCGGAGGATAAAACTACGCTCGTTTATTCATCCGGTCAAATAAAAACTATTTCCTTTCAGGAGGTTCTATCGGGAGGCTCTTTAATGCCAGACCTGGAGCTCGTACTCGGATCTATTTTCAAATAAATACTTTTAATTGGTACCCCTCGGTATCTGTGACCAAATTCTAATTGGTTATAAATAACACTATTTACTTTCTGGTGCTTTTTGCAATTCACTACACCCAACCCACAACTCATGGCATTCGAGTTGGTTGGCAGGCATCTAAGCCACACTTTTGCCGTATGGTAATTCAAATATCTATCCATATGAAGGCTTACTTACTCGCGCTTGCCCTAATTGTATCGTCCACCGTGTGGGGACAGATCGGCATTTATTCTTCCAATTCTTCTTTCAACGGCAAAACCGTCTACAAGCATTCCACCGGGCTCACCAGCTTTAATGTAGAAACACGTGGCAAAATAGAACTCACCGACAATGACTTAGACGTAAAAAGCATGTCGCCCGATGGTTATTTAGAAATCACCAAAACGGTGTTCGGCAACAAGCGCTCCATTGTAATCACTCCACAAGGCAACGGCCTGAAGCGCGAATATTACGAAGGTCGCTCGCTGATGGCTTTTGAACCTGAGGGACGCAAGTGGCTTTCGGAAGTGCTCCCTGAATTAGTCCGCACCACTACCATCGGTGCCGAAAGTCGCGTAAACCGATTCTTCCGTCAAGGGGGAGCGATGGCCGTTGTCAACGAAATTAAGCGCCTGGAGAGCGATCATGTGAAAGCACATTATGCTACTCTTCTTATGAAATTGAATATCCCTGTCAGCGATTACGGTATGATTGCCTCCGGCATTGCAAGCACCATCGACTCCGACCATTATCTCACCGAGTTTTTGAAAGGAAGCATGGATAAATTCCTTCAAAACAAAATAGCCACCGAGGCGCTATTTACCGCCACTCAAAAAATGGAATCGGATCATTACAAAACTGAAGTCATCCGCGAAGCATTGTACAGCGCTCCCGCTACGGCGGAAAACGTGCGCATCATTATGGTTGCCACCGGCAAAATGGATTCCGATCATTACAAAACAGAAGTGCTAAAAGCTTTGCTCAAACAAAATAACCTCACCGATGCTGTAATCACCGAAATGATCAATACCACACAAACCATTGATTCCGATCACTACCGCAGTGTGGTGCTGAACAAGGCTTTATCTAAGCAAGGATTATCGTCTACTGCTTTTCAAAAGGTGCTGGAATCAGTGAAGAACATTGAATCTGATCATTACAAAAGTGAAGTGTTGGGCAACTTGTTTCAAAACAATCTGACTCCGGAAGTTTTAAACAACGCCATGGAAGTAATCGGCTCCATCGAATCCGATCACTACATCACTCAAGTGGCCAACCAATTAGTCAAACGCCAAAATTTGACAGACGAAAATTTTCAGAAGCTACTGGGCGCCATGAGTGCTAACCAAAGCGATCACTACATGTCTGTGTTTTTACAAACGGCTTTGGAACGCCCTAGTCTATCCAAAGAAAACCTGCTGAGTATTTTACAGGCTACCTCGCATATCGATTCCGATCATTACATCACCGAAGTACTGACAGATGTAGCTTACAAAATGAAAGGCATGAATGATGCCTCGCTGAGAGAAGCGTACCGCACTGCCGCCAAGCGCATCGAATCAGAAACCTATTATGGCCGTGTTATGCGCGCCCTCGACTAAATAAAAAAGCCGGAGCGGTCCACTTAAACGCTCCGGTTTCTCCTTACCTTCCAGACCAATTGCATTGAAGATTAATTTTTTTATCTTCATGCGATCACAAACCATCAAATAATTAATTTTCACTAATGAAGAAGTATGCCTTGCTCATCGCTAGCTGCACCGGACTGGGCATTCTACTTTTTCTTTTTATTTATTACAGTGAAAATGGCACCGTAGCACCCATCAGTACCACATGGAAACGTTACCTGCTGCTCATCGCACTTACCAACGCCATTGGTGTATTGCTACTAACGACAGATCGAGTTATCAACAAGCTGCTGGACTGGAAAGAACATTTTATGATGCGCTTTCTAGTGGGGCTCATTGCTAACTTCATCGTCATGGCATTGTTTCTAAGCCTGACAGGAAAATTTTTATTTGCATTAACATCCGAAGAGCTTTTGAAACTGGTGATCGTCTTCGTGATCGTAGTTGTTATCTATGAAATTTTTTACGGTCTATTTTATTCGTATTACCACTATGCCGTCATTCAAGCCGAGCAATTGCGATCCGATCGTTGGCAATTGGAGTTACAGTTCGAATCGCTCAAAAGTCAGATCAGTCCACATTATCTATTCAATTGCCTCAACACGGTTTCTTCATTGCTCTTCAAAGACACGCGTGTAGCAGAAGAATTTATCCGCAGAATGGCCGACACCTTTCGGTATGTGTTGTCACACCAGAAGCAGCGGCTGGTTTCCTTACGGGAAGAACTCGAGTTTGTAAAATCATACTACTTCTTGTTACAGGTGCGCTATGAATATCATTTGCAACTGGAAGTGAATCTGCCACAAAATGTAATGGATAGTGTGGTACCTCCGATGACACTCCAACTGCTGGTTGAAAATGCCGTAAAGCATAACAAAATCAGCAAAGACAAACCATTGCTTGTTTACATTGGAGCACAGGACAACACGCATTTGCTTGTCACCAATACCAAAACCGATGCTACGCAACCGGTAGTCAGTTTTCGCGTGGGATTGGAAAACATTCATCAGCGCTATAAATTCTTTACTACTGAGAAAGTGGTGGTAAAAGATGGTGAAAAATTTTCGGTGCAACTGCCCGTGTTGAAAAAAGAGAAACTCAAGTCGGTCAATAAATGAAACGGATTTTCATACATAATCCCTTCTTTCGCATCCTGGCTCCACCTGTGTTTGGCGTATTTATTTATTTGCTGATCCTTTTAATTAATAACAATGTTGAGCAAATCACCACGCTGGTCAGCAATCAGGAAGTGTATGTGAGTATCGGGCTTAGCCTGATCTCATTTGAGTCCATGCGAATCGTGATTGTGTTGTTGCAACGCTACTTTTCACTAGAGCCTAAAAAATTAGTGCTTCAAATATTTGCCACTACTTCCATCAGTGTAGCCATCGTGCTCATCGCCATCAGCAGTTACTTCCAGTGGGTAATTGGCTTCGACATCAGCAGCCGCGAATTATGGATATTCGGTACGTTATTTACGCTCACTTCATTTCTTTACAACGCGTTGTACATCGGCAATCAATATTTGCATCTGGAAAACACCTTACGAATTGAACAGGAACAAAAACTACGCGAAAGCCTGGAGTCAGAGTTTCTCTCCTTCAAACAAGAAATCAACCCCGATTTACTGTACGATAGTCTGGAAGACCTGATTCTCTGTCTGCACAAAAAAACAGATGTAGCTGAAGATTTGATCGACAGTCTGGCCGCTTTGTATCGCTACCAGTTGGTACACCGTCAAAAAGAGTTTGTAACCTTAAGCGAAGAAATACAAGCCGTACAGCACTTGATTCGGTTGGCCAATCAAAAGCATCGGCAAACGATTCAATGGAAAAATAAAATTACCGATGCTGCTTCTATTCAGTTGATGCCGGGTGCGTTGATTACAGCCGTGGACAGCGTGATTCGAAACACATTGATCTCGCCTGATGCGCCATTGGTGTTCACATTGTCGCAAGAAGATGACGAATACTTTGTGTTGCACCACGACCTGAATGATAAACTACAACTGCATCCCGAAAGCCTGGCTGCGTTTCAGCGGTTGCAGCGCTCCTATTCCGTATATAGCGATCGGCCTTTTGTGCAGGTGAAGGCGGGCAGGGAAAATTATATTAAATTTCCGATGATCATGGTTGAACCTCTCTTATCTGAAACTGCATGAGTCTGACGCTTTCGATATTGATTGTAGAAGACGAAACTCCGGCTGCGGAGAAACTGGAGCGCTATCTGCAAAAGTATAGCTCAACCATTTCGGTAGCTGCTGTGTGCGATTCGATTGAGAGTGCCTCGCAATGGCTGCAGAACGATCAAGAAAGCATCGATCTGATCTTCATGGACATTCAACTGAAAGACGGATTGAGTTTTGCCATCTTCAAAGAAGTGACAGTGCAGAAGCCGGTGATTTTTGTCACTGCCTACAATGAATATGCGCTGGAAGCCTTTAAAGTCAACAGCATCGACTATTTGTTGAAGCCGGTCACGTTCTCGGACTTGAGTGCCAGCTTGCAAAAGTTTGAAAACCTGCGTGAGCAAATGGCCACCACTGATGCTAAGCGCGAAAAGATCAAATCACTAGCCCAAAGTGATTCTCCAAAAAATTATAAGGAGCGGTTCATGGTGAAGGTGGGTGATCACATTCGTTCCATCACCATCGATCAGGTTTTACTTTTCTTTGCGGATGGGCGTGATGTGTATTTAGTCACCAACCAACAACGCAAATTCATTATCGATTTTACACTGGAGTCGCTGGATGAAGTGCTGAATCCAAAAAATTTCTTTCGTGTCAATCGCTCGTACATATTGCACATACCTTTCATACAGGATGTGGTGACTTACTCGAACAGCCGATTGAAAATCACCACCCAACCTGCGTGGGACAAAGAGATTATCGTGAGCCGCGAGAAGGTAAACGAATTCAAAGAATGGTTTGACGGAGTGCATTAGCAACTTGTCACTTCAAGGTACGAGGAGACTTCTCGAGGCTTTAGTCTTCCACAAAGCATCACAGAGAACCACAGAGGTTCACAAAGAGAAAACACTTCGTGCAACTTTGCGCTTCTTTGTGAAACTCCGCGAAATTATTTCAAGGATGCCTCGTGCCTCGGCATGACAACGATAAAGGCGTCAAGACACCTCCAAGGTGTCAGACGCCTTACTGCCATTTCACAAAGCTTCACAGAGAATCGCAGAGGTACACAAAGAAGAAAACCCTCTGTGTAACTTTGTGTTACTCGGTGTAGCTCAGTGAAATCATTATAAAAGATGCCTCGTGCCTTGGCATGACAAGTTTCGGCAATTGTAAAAACCGTATCTTTAATAAAAGAATCAATCGCTATGACTAAGAAGTATTTGAAAATTGGGCTCGGTTTCCTTTTAGTGTGTGTAGTCATTTTCATTCTCAATACCCTTTACGCCGCGGGTGTATTCACGACCCTTACACCTCACGTAGACGGCCAAATCGAAACTACCTACACCAACACACCCGGGGCCGAAGACATGGATATCGACTACTCAAAAGGCTTGCTGTTTATATCCAGCACCGATCGCTGGAAGCAGCTGCAAGGCGAAGAGGTAGAAGGTGGTGTCTACCTCTTGCAACTGGACAGTGGAAAAGTGCCCACGAAAATACCTACTACCTACATAGGTCAATTTCATCCGCATGGCGTTTCATTTCTTACCTTTGAATCTGTAGATTATTTGTTTGTAGTAAACCACAATGATCAAGGAAATTTTGTCGAGTTGTTTCAGTTTAAGAACGACACCCTCTTCCATCAGCAATCGTATTCCGATGAATCAATGTGTTGCCCCAATGATGTGGTAGGTGTGTCTCCTAGCCAGTTTTATGTAACGAACGATCACGGCACTCAAAAAGGAGTTCTGCGCAATGTAGAGGACTACCTGCGTGTGCCGCTCTCATACCTCTTGTATTTTGATGGCATAAAGTTTTCAAAAGCATACGAGGGCCTGACCTATGGAAATGGCGTCAATATCTCCAATGATGGATCAAAATTGTATCTCACCCACACCACCGGCAGAGAGTTACTTACCTTTAGCCGCGATACACAAACCGGTACTTTGAAGCTATTAGATAAATTGAATCTGAAATCGGGATTGGATAATATTTCTGTCGATGAAGATGACAATTTGTGGATTGCTTCCCATCCGAAGATGTTAAAGTTTGTAGGTCATGCGAAAGATGCCACTAAGAAATCTCCTTCTCAAATTTTTAAGTTGACACCAGAAGGAAATGACAGCTATCGGATGGAAGAAGTTTTTCTTGATGAGGGTGAAGTGATCTCCGCCTCCAGTATTGGCATTCACTACAAAAAACAGTTGCTGATTGGAGGCGTTTTTGAAAGCAAAGTAGTTCGCCTAACGCTGTCGGATAAATAGAATTCGGAATAACTGTTCAATGGAATCATTCTAAAAAACAAGAGCGCAAACCAAATGAATTTGATCTGCGCTCCGATGTTTTGGGTGGTGAATTACTTCACGTGTTTGTTAACCACTTTCGCCAACTCAAACATAGAGATTTGCTTCTTGCCATCGAAAAGCACTTTCAACTTTTCGTCAGCATTGATCATTCTTCTGTTTTTGCTGTCTTGTAGTTTGTTCTTCTTGATGTACTCCCAAATCTTCTTAATGATTTGAGTTCTAGGAAGAGGTTTGCTGCCTACCACTGCACCTAATGCTGCACTAGGAGTCAATGCGGCCATGAATGCTGCATTGGGTTTGCGAGCTGATTTTTTCTTAGCGGCCTTCTTAGGGGCGGCTTTCTTAGCGGCCTTTTTAGGAGCTGCTTTTTTCTTTGCTGCTTTTTTTGCCATAGCTGAAATTGGTTTTAATGGTTGCGAATTAAGTTGAAAAAATTGAGTTATCCCAACATAGAGGCAACGAATTACATTTTACACTTGAATTTTATGATAGACGGACTCTTTTCCTAGGGGAAAATACAATTTTACCTATGAGAAAACCATCTGTGCTCGCTCCTACCTCCTATATAAAAATCTATTGCTGATCGCATTTTCATAGGAGAAACGACTACTTTCGGAGAAAAATTTACACATGTTGAAAGAGCGACAAATTCATATTTTGATTGGTTGTGCCGATGCACGCGACTTGAGTCAGATACAAATTGATGCTATTGAAGAAACCAGCAAAGTGTTTCTTTCATTGGGGATTTCCATCGAATTTCATGTAATCCGCACGGCAGGTTCATTTGTAACACCCGATGTGGTAATGGATATCAAGCGCACTTTTGAACAAGCCCAGCGCCACAGCAACGATGCCCTGGTGCCCATGAAATACTATGTACACATTCAAACACATGGTCACCTGACCGAAGACTCCAATGATGCCTACATCAGTCATGTGCATGATTTGCACCTTGTAGAAGGCTCTCCACTGAACTGCGGTATGTTGCATGCCTCCTCGGTGGGTATAGAAATCGAGAAGCTGATCATTGAAGAAGGGCTTGAATTAACTCTGGCCGGAGAGAAGGTAAAAATTGACAATGACACCAAAATCAAACTGCTGCTGAAAGAGCATTATGCCTATGACGGCTACCTGGCCGGCGACTGGGTGTTTAGTATCGACCTGCTGCGTACACATCCGCGCCACCAGCGCACTTTATTGGAAAAAGCCATATCCACCGATGCCGAACTGAAAGTGCTTCAAATACAAATTACGAGCGGAATCATGGACTACGCCATTCACTCGCTCATTCGCGTGGATGACGGAATTCCCGAGGTGCCTTTCTGGGATACAGTGCAGAAATACATTCGCGATCATTCAGAAAACGAGCGCACCAAAGCAGAGATTCTCATTCATCAATCACAAAAGCAAAAACCCCTGGCCGGATTGCTGTGCATGAGTGACCCGCGGCAATCATCGCGCTGGATGGCAGCGAACTATTACCTGTCCAAGCACGGCATTGACACCGATGGCGATTATCTGCCCAATACGCTCTTCAATATGTCCGGCAGTTCGTTTGACATTCCGCACACGCCTTTTGGCCCCTATGTGATTGCCGGATTTTTCTACAGTGTAAAACATCTGAAGTTAACCGATCAGTTGGTGATGGGCTACGATGCCAACCAAACGGGGCGTATTCTGCAAAAGATTAAGAATGACCCGATCATGAATTTGATTGTCGACAAGTTTCATGTGAATCTGATACCCATTCACCAAACCGAACTCGAGAAGTAACGTTACATGACCTGATCGTTGATCGGAACCTGTAATCGTACTTCCATTAAAACTCAATCTGCCATGAATCCAACAAGCATGCTTTCGCGCCAGCAGTTCATTCAAAAATCAATTCTAACCTTCGGTGGTTTGGTTCTCACCTCCACTGTTCAAAGTCAACCGCAAGAAAAGCCTGGCCCTTTAAAGGGTGAATTGGTGAAAGAGTTTGTGTCGGTATGCCACGGGAAATTTGATCGTGTGAAAGAGTTGTTGGAGAACGAACACCTGCTTCTACATGCCTCACACGACTGGGGAGGTGGCGATTTTGAATCGGGTATTGAAGCGGCAGGCCATGTAGGCAACAAAGAAATTGCCAACTATTTACTCAGCAAAGGCGCTCGGTACAATGTATTCCTCGCCTGCATGCTGGGCCATATAGAGACAGTAAAAAATATTCTTGCCTTTCAACCCGGATTACTTCATGCGAAAGGACCACATGGATTTACCTTGCTTCATCATGCCGTAAAAGGTGGCAATGAAGCCAAGCCCGTCGCAGATTATCTGATGGGATTGGGAGCCAGCGAAACTATTATCGATTTTTGGAAAAAATAGTGAGCGCTGCTAAAGCGCCTGCAACTTGATGAAGATCAAATCAAGTTCTTCGCGCGACTTATTTAGTTTTACCTGCAGGCGTTGTAGCATGCTTTCGCGGTTTTCGTTTTCAAACAAAAAATCCTCGTCAGAAAGATTAGGAAACAATCTTTTCAGCAGGATTTTCTGTTCGCGCCAGCTTCGTACGATGCTCACGTTAGGCGGGTTCTTCGGTTTTCTCTAATCGCGTTACGTGCAGAATAAATTGCTTATCCAGCACAAACTTAAACTCATCAGCGCCCATCAACTCGGTAGCCTTGCGACTGGTTTGCAGTAAATGCAACAGATCGATGGCTACCAAAGAAGCTTTGATATTATTCTTCGCTTTGCCTTTCGTTACTTCCAGTGTGAATGAATAAACGCCTTTCTCCTTGGGGTTGAGCGATTTGAACTCGTGCGCATACATTTTGTATTGCTGCGGTGCCTCCGAAGAAGCCACCATCATTTGCAAAATGGCCGGGCGGTATTTAATCCATAGTGGAATGTAAGGCTTGTTGGCCGTAGAGTCGAAAGAAGAATAATTCATGCAATTAGCGGTTTATAAATAGTAGGTTTTCTCAGAGATAGGTTTTGAGTGCCTTGCTGCGAGCAGTATCGCGCAGGCGGCGGGTGGCTTTTTCTTTGATCTGACGCACGCGCTCGCGGGTAAGGCTAAACTTCAACCCTATCTCTTCGAGTGTCATAGAGCGGGTGCCATTCAATCCAAAGAAGTAAGAGATTACCTCAGACTCACGAGCCGGTAATGTGGCCAGCACACGAGCTACCTCGCTGCAGAGTGAATCGCGCATCAAATCACCATCGGGTGTTTGATCGGTTTGGTTGGTGAGCACATCCAACAAGTTGTTTTCTTCACCTTGCACAAAAGGCGCATCTACCGAAATATGACGGCCACCCAGGCGCATGGTGTTTTCTACCTCTTCGGTAGTTACTTTCATTACTTCCGCCAACTCTTCGGGCGAAGGTTCGCGTTGAAATTTCTGTTCAAGCTCTGAAAAGGTTTTGGCTACTTTATGCAATGAGCCTACACGATTGAGCGGCAGGCGCACCACACGCGATTGTTCGGCCAATGCTTGAAGAATCGATTGACGAATCCACCACACGGCATACGAAATAAATTTGAAGCCTCGCTTCTCATCAAAGCGGCTGGCGGCCTTAATCAAGCCCACGTTGCCTTCGTTGATCAAATCTCCGAGGCTCAGTCCGTTATTCTGGTATTGTTTCGCTACGGAAACCACAAAGCGCAAATTGGCTTTTGTTAGTTTTTCGAGTGCCATCTGGTCGCCTTCGCGAATGCGTTTGGCCAACTCTACCTCCATTTCTGAAGTAATTAAATCCACCTTTCCGATTTCCTGAAGGTATTTATCCAGCGATTGATTCTCGCGGTTGGTAATCTGTTTTACAATTTTTAGCTGTCTCATAGTTGCTTTATTGGCCCATTCGTGCAGTTCAGAAAGCGGCTTTCTTCGTGAACTTCAATTGAAAAAACCAAGGAGCGGGAATCAGCTTACAGAAGAAGATGCCGACAGCAGGATTTGAGGAATTGAATATCAAAGGTACGCTTAATTTTAACCGCACCCTAGGAGAATATGAAGTTTAGCTGAATGCTGGGATGAGCGAGCGAATGTTGATTTAAGGCTTTTCGTGATGCTTATTCAGTATCGGTTTCTGTTTCCTGACTTTTTGTATACGCCCACACGGCTCGCAATTGGCCGTAATTGTACTTGCCTTTCAAATGGTCAAACAATGCTTTAGAAGTCACTTCGCCCGTTAACTCTCTCCGTGCATTCACAATTTCCATCACGGCTGCCTCGGTCATAAACGAGAAAATAGGGATGCGCCCCAGCTCTACTGCTTTGGCCAAATGTCCTTCGATGGTGCCCACCACCAAGCCACGTTGTTCGGCAATCTGCTCAATCGAAAATCCTTTTTGAAACAGATCAAGTGTAACTTCAAAAGTATTGACTGTATCACCTTTCTTTTTCTTTTCTTTCTTAGGCTTGGTTAATTTTGATTTTATACTGACACTGGGCAACTCTTCCCGAATTTCGGTTAAGAGTTTGGCTCGCTCTAGCGCGCGTTGTTTATTCAGCAGCGATAAATCAATTTTTTCTTCGCCACTTAAAATGGCATCGGTGAGGAAGATGGCCTTCTCAATTTGTGCCAATTTCTTGCTGAGCATCTGATCAATCTCCAGCAATTGATTCAAATAGGTTTTGGTGCGCTTTTGCTGACGGGTGACTTCGATATGATGAAGCAGTTTTTTCAAAATGCCCGTCATGAAAACCTTATAGTACTCACTGCCCTTGGTGAGGCGCTCACGCAGAAAGGAATAATTTTGGGCGAGCAACAAGTCGATTAATTGTTTGCGAAAGCGCTCGGTGTTGGTTTCTTCGGCTTGCAATGATTCCACCAATTGCTGCAATACCGGTTTCATACTTTCTTCCGAAAACGTATCACTCGATTCGTTCTTTTGCAGGTATTGAATGTCTTTGATCGCGGATGCAAAATGGAAGGTTTGTTCCAGCATATAATGAACAAACTCCTGCTGTCGTCTTCGCATCGTCTCGGGCAACTCATTAGGTTTATGATGCTCGCGCGCAAATGCTACAATTTGCTGATCGGTGCTGATGGCCGAAGGATGGATACGCGTGCGCAAGATCAGCCCCTCAAGTGTACGCAACCGTGAAAGTGCCACGTAGACCTGTCCATCTGCGAAAGCTTGACCCACATCGATAATGGCGCGATCAAACGTTAAGCCCTGACTTTTGTGAACCGTGATAGCCCACGCGAGTTTGATGGGAAACTGCTCGAATGAACCAATCACCTCATCTTCCAGATCGGCACCTTCTTTCACTGCATAGCGTTTGTTCTCCCAGCGAATGCGCCTGAGTTGATAGCGAATGTTGGTATCGGCCATCGTTACCCACACGCTTTCTTCTTTGATTTCTTTTACCGTAGCTAACTTGCCATTGAAGTAAGCTTTGCTCTCGTTGTCGTTGCGCACAAACATAATCTGTGCGCCCACTTTCAACTCGATGCTTGCCGCCACCGGATACATGCTCTCCGGAAATTCTCCGTCCAGGTGAGCTTCAAAAAAATGAGATTCGCCAGCTAAAGCCTTCAACTCCTGCCGATTCAATTCATCGGCTTTGTAGTTGTGCGTGGTGAGGGTGATTACTTCTTTCAGCGCGCGTATCTCTTCTGCCGAGCGGTAATGACGGTTCAGTGCTTCAATATCTTCCTCTGTCGCTACGTTGTTACGCAGATTATTTAAAATACCAATGAATGTAGAATCATGTTGTCTAAAAATTTTCTCTAATTCAATATAGACCAGCCGCTGGCCTTGCAATGCCACCGCTTCGTAAAACCACGGTGTGTTGTAGTATTTCCTCAAGGTTTCCCACTCTTCGTTTCTCACCACGGGTGGCAACTGGTACAAATCACCAATGAAGAGCACCTGCACACCGCCAAAACTTTCGCGGTAGTTTCCACGCGCTGCGCGCATGCGGTAGTCGATGGCATCGAGCAAATCGGCACGCAACATGCTGACCTCATCAATCACCAGTAAGTCGATGGAGCGAAGCACCTGCTTACGTGCGCTGTTGAGCGGATGCTTGTGAGCGAGTGTATTCTGATTGATAAAGCGACTTCCTTCAGTGAAGTTATCACTCAAATTACGGTCGGGCAGAAACGTGAAGGGCGGCAACAAAAATTGCGAGTGGATGGTGACACCACCTGCATTCAATGCAGCTATTCCGGTAGGCGCAACTACAATGTAATTCTTATGTGTAAGCTGGGGAAGATTTTTTAAGAATGTAGTTTTGCCAGTGCCTGCTTTTCCGGTTAAAAACAAATGACTGCCCGTAGTATTTATAAACTGCGCGGCAGCCGCCAAAAAATCTTGCATGCAGTAAAACTAACGAGAATTTGAAAAAAGAAAAATCAAAATTGATTCTTTGCTCTCAGCCTCGTAATTTATCTAAAAGACGGTTAAGTTCTTTTGCCTCGGTGGTGCTTATGTTTTTGAGCGAGGTAATCCATAAGTCTGATTCTTCGTCTATTTTCTTTAGTATGGATAAGCCCTTTGCTGTAATGCTGATGTCAACCTGCCTACGATTGCCCTCGCAAATCTCGCGGTTAACCATTGCTTTCAAGCGTAGCTTTTCAACCAGGCGGGTGCAGTTGCTGCTTTTGTCGATCATGCGTTTGGCGATTTCTGACAGCATCATTTTCTGAGGATGCGATCCACGTAAAATGCGCAGCACGTTATATTGCTCGGGGGTGATGCCATGCGGCTTCATGCGGGTGATGTTGCCACTATGCAACCAACTGCTGGTGTACATAATGTTGATGGCCATTTTCTGGTGTTCGTTTTGAAACTTGGTTTGCTGAATGTCTTCTTCGAGGGGCATGGTGCAAAGGTAGCGACTATTATTGTCGATACAACCTTTGCCGGTGCGCTTTAGTCAACTTTCGTCCACCACGCTTCACGCGGATAGTTCTCACCCACAATCACTGGCTGACCAATGAGTGGAGTAGTGTAGGTCACACCTTTCTCGTTCGCAGCTTTCGTAGCACGCTCAATCGGTTCCTTCCAAGGATGCAGCGACAGTTTAAATTTCGCCCAATGTACGGGCATTAAAACCGCAGCATTCAAATCAATGCTGGCCTGTACCGTTTGCTCGGGCATCATGTGGATGTAGGGCCAATTTTCATTGTATTGCCCACATTCCAACAAAGCAATATCAAACGGACCGTACTTTTCTCCGATGGATTTAAAGTGTGCTTCGTAGCCCGAATCACCACCTAAAAAGAGATTGTGTGTTGGCGTTTTCAAAACAAACGAAGACCACAACGATTTGTAACGCGCAAAGCTGCGACCCGAAAAGTGACGAGCCGGTGTGGCCGTTAACTCCATCGACTCAAAAATAGTTTTGCTTTCCCACCAGTCGAATTCAACAATTTTCTCCGGTGCAATGCCCCAGTGTTCGAGGTGTGCGCCTACACCGAGCGAAGTGCAAAACAACTTCGTTTTGTCTTTCAATTGCAAAATTGTTTTGTAATCGAGGTGATCGTAATGATCGTGCGTAATCAACACCATATCCAAATCCGGAAAATCACTAACTCCATACACATTAGAACCTTTGAAGTTGGAAGTGAAAAAAGAAACGGGAGAAGCATTTCCACTAAAAACGGGATCGACCAGAATTTTTTTGCCGTTGATTTGGATAAAGTACGAAGAGTGCCCAAACCACACAATCACAGGTTTGTCGGACAGTATGTTTTTTAAATCGGTGCGAATCGAAGGAAGTGGTTGCGATGGCTCGGAAGTTTTGGGCATGTTGAAATACTTCCACATCACCTTCCACGCTGAAAAGTTTTCAGATTGCACAGGCGTGGTGGTGAGATTTTGAAAAGCACCATTTTTATAATTGGGAGATTTTTCGATGCGAGCCTGCCGATCTCCGGAAGGGTGAGCGCCGAAAACGGCTGTTTGCATAAAAAGGTAAATGCCGGCTGCGGCTACCAAAATCACTAAAAGAATAATCATGAGTGTCTTTTTAAGAATTTTCATTCGTAGTTAGCAAGACGCAAAGAAAGCCGTTTTATTTTTTATGTCGGATTTTCTAATTTGAGCGTTGTATAAAAAAATGATCCAATTCACCACCACCATTCAGCGGTTCGACAAAAAAGGGGAAAAAACCGGCTGGCAATACATCGAGATCAGCGCTGCGCAAGCCAAGAAGTTGAAGGATAGCAAAGTGTCATTTCGCGTCAAAGGAAAGTTGGATGCAGTAGCTATTCAAAAGACGGCCATTCTACCAATGGGCGATGGTCAATTTATCTTGCCCATAAACGCTACCCATCGCAAGGCATTGGGAAAAAAGCACGGTGACAAACTAAAGATTGAACTGGAGTTGGATGAAGGTAAGCTGCCGCTATCCGCTGATTTAATGACGTGCCTGCAGGAAGATCTGGAGGCACTGAAATTTTTTAAATCATTGCCACCCTCGCACCAGAGCTACTATTCCAAATGGATTGAGAGCGCTAAAACATCGGCCACCAAAGCAAAGCGTATTGTAGTATCGATCAATGCCTTTAGCAAAAAGCAAACGTATGGTGAGATGATGCGCTCATACCGAGATAGCAATGATTAAAGTCAAGTCTTCTAATACCTGCTGTCCACCATTTTGTCTTTCACGCCACCATAGAGCACATCGATCACTCCTGCCTCGTTAAAAAACTTTTGCGGAAAAGGCAATTCGATTTTGGAAACTTCATTCAATTCGTTGATGACATCGAGAGGTAGTTCAAATTTCAAACAACCCAACACATCTTCCAACTGCGCTACTTTGGTTGCTCCTACAATCGGAATCACACTCTGCGATTTATTTTGTCTTGTCCAGTTGATGGCCACTTGCGAAGCCGAAACCCCGAGGCGATCGGCAACTTCTACCACCTTCTTCGTAATAGCTACGGCACGTTCACCAAGTCTAGCACTTGCTTCAGGAAGTCGGCCTTTATCTCCTTTCAGGTACTTCCCGGTAAGTGCACCACCAGCCAATGGAGCCCAAGGTGTCACTGTCATGCCGAATGCTTTCGCCATAGGCATGAGCTCCGCCTCCACCGTGCGTTGGATCAAACTGTATTCAATCTGCAAGCCGATGAACTGATTCCAGCCGCGCAATTGCGCCATCGTATTTGCTTGACTCACCACCCACGCGGGCGTGTCGCTGATGCCAATGTAATGAACCAGTCCACGAGAAATCAAGTCTTCCAGCCCTTTCATCACTTCTTCAACGGGCGTCCAGCTATCCCACGCGTGCAACCAAAGCACATCAATGTAATCGGTGTTGAGGCGCCAGAGACTCTCTTTCACACTGCGCATTAAATTCTTCCGGTGGTTGCCGGCAAAATTCAAATCGCCAGCTCGGTCGCGTAAAGAATATTTAGTAGCCACTACAAAATGGTCGCGGTCTTTAGCAATAAAATCACCTAGAAATTTTTCAGACGTGCCTTCGGTATAACGATTGGCGGTATCCAAAAAATTGCCGCCAGCATTGGCATAGGTATCAAAGATGGCTTTGCTCAATTCTTTGTCCGCGCCCCACTTCCACTCGGTACCAAATCCCATAGTACCCAAACACAGTTCTGATACGCGTAGTCCGCTTTGACCAAATAATTTGTAGTTCATATTGAAATTGATTCTAGATTTGACTGCTAGTTACTGAAAGAGTTTTTAACACAAAAAAGTTTAGAGTTGTGCAAAAGATTGCCATTGTTTTGTTTGATCAGGTAGAAGTGCTGGATTTTGCCGGGCCATTTGAAGTGTTCTCCATCACCGGCAAACGACAAATCGGTACACCTTATGAAGTGTTTACCGTGGCCGAACAAAGCACGGTGAGTGCGCGGAATAACTTAATCATCACCCCCACTTACACCTTTGCCAACTGCCCCACACCGGATATTTTTTTGATTCCCGGTGGCGGGGGTTACGATGCGGAAGGGAAACCGTTTGGTTCCCGTAAGGAGATGGACAACCCGGTAATGCGACAGTGGATTCTGGAACATTTTGATCAAGCGGAATTGGTGCTGTCCGTTTGCACGGGGGCACTGATTTTAGCGAAAGCGGGACTGCTCGAAAACCAAGAAGCCACCACCCACTTTATGGCGGTAGAGGCTTTGCAGAAGATGGCGCCCACCACCAAAGTATCCGGAGAAAAACGGTGGGTTGACAACGGAAAAATTGTTTTATCAGCCGGTGTCTCTGCAGGCATCGACATGTCGTATTATGTGGTGAGCCGACTGCAAGGCGCTGAAGTTGCCAATGAAGCCGCGAAGTATATGCAGTATGATTATTGGGTAGAAAAAAGTTAAAAATTAGATATTTCAATTAATATGGAACTTCAACTAATCCAGAATAAAATTTATGAAATCCGAGGGTTGAGAGTGATGCTAGATTCAGACCTTGCCCAACTTTACGGAGTAGAAACCAAGGTTCTTAAACAAGCAGTAAAAAGAAACTTAGATCGTTTCCCTTCCGATTTTATGATTGAGATGTCTTCGTCAGAGATGAACAACTTGAGGTCACAAATTGTGACCTCAAGTTGGGGTGGATCTCGCTATGCTCCATTTGCGTTTACCGAACAAGGTGTGGCAATGCTTTCGTCCGTTTTAAAAAGCAAAAAAGCGATAGCTGTCAACATTGCTGTAATGAGGGCGTTTGTTTTAGTTCGCCAACACTTAACCGACTACAAAGATTTGAAAGAACAAATTGAATTATTGGAACGCGAGATGAATCGTAAATTTAAAGACATCAACGAGGCTTTACACTACCTACTAAGCCCCAAAGCAAAACCTCGACCAATTGGATTTAAGATAAAGGGCAAATGAATTTAAGGCTTGGAAACAAATTTTGATTCGCGACAAATTATATCAGCACAAAATAAAAAACCCCAGAAGAATTCTGAGGTTTTTGTGTGGGAGCTGAGGGGTTCGAACCCCCGACCCTCTGCTTGTAAGGCAGATGCTCTGAACCAGCTGAGCTAAGCTCCCTTTTTTTAAGGAATGCAAAGGTAAAAGAGATTTCTATTTGTGCAAAAAATATTTTTAAATCCTGACATTTTTTATGCGCAGCACAAGAAAGGTAACAAGCTGGTAGTTATTCAATTACATGGAGCTAACCTTTCATCTGAAAATTTAGTTTTAGTAGCCTATCTTTGTACACTCAAGACCTTTGCGATTGAAAAGACTCAAAAAAGTAGCCCTGATTGTTCTGACGACAATCTTGATCATCGTAGTCGGAGGCCTCCTCTCCATCTTCCTCTTCAAAGACCGCATCGTTCAGCAGTTTGTGGCCGAGGCTAACAAACACATCAACACCCCCATCAAAATTGGTCAGATTGAAATTGCCACATGGCAGGATTTCCCCAACCTCTCCATCGTGTTTAACAATGTGTATGTGGAAGACAGTCATCCGGGCGAGTACCCTCTTTTAACGGCAGATCGTATTTCTTTCTCGCTCAACGCGCTCGAAGCGTGGAAAGGCAATTACGCGATTCAAGGTCTTACCATTTTAAACAGTGAAACCAGTTTAAAAATCAATGAAAAAGGTGAAAACAACTTCACCATTCTCAAGCCCGATTCTTCCTCAGGCACCAGCACAATTTCATTTGACTTGAAGGATGTGAAACTGATTAACACAACCGTGGCTTACACCGATGCTGTGGCCATTCAAGAGCATGTTTTTGCCAGTGAAAGCCTTGTGTCGTCTATTGCCATTCGTGGCGATGTGTATAAAATTGATGCGAAGGGTGATGTGCTGTGCGGACAAATCGGCATTCGAAAAAAAGCATTTCTCAAAAACCGGAAGTTTTTGGTGGACGGGCAAGTGGACTATGACGATGAAAAGAAAACGATCACCATTGGCAAAGCACGTCTCGATGTCAATCAATCGCGGTTTTCGTTGCTGGGGAATTATGGTTTCAAGAAAAAGAATCTGATCGACTTACAAGTAAAAGGCGAAGAAGCCAACATCCAAACCATTCTGGCGCTGTTGCCTGATGATGTATCGGATGATTTGAGTAAATACCAAAGCAAGGGTGATGTGTTCTTCGATCTGAATCTGAAAGGTGAAATCAGCAAACACAAAGACCCTGCACTGAACGTGCGCTTTGGTTGTACCGATGCCACCTTCACACACCCCGACTACCAATCGAAAATTACACAAGTGAATCTGAAAGGTTCGTTCCACACGCCTTCGTTCACCAAATTTGACAAAGCAACTCTAGAATTAAATGAATTGACTGGCGAGCTCAATGGAAAGTTATTCGCCTCGAATCTGAAAATTGAAAATCTCGAACACCCGGTAGTCGATTTTACTTTTAAAGGTGAATTCGATGCGGCCTCTATTCAAAATTTTTATTCTATTCCACACGTGTCTAAGCTGCAAGGAAATGTAGTGGCTGATTTTTCGGTAGTGGGCGCGCTGGATTTACTGAAAAAGAAAAGTACTGCGCAGCAAGTGAAAACGGCAGGCGCGATTGACCTTACGGACATTTCGTTTGAGTGGGGCGAAGAGAAAGTGAAAATCAACAGCCTGAACGGAAATCTTCAATTCAACAACAACGACCTCGCCATGAGTAACCTGACAGGTCAATTGGGCAACAGTGATTTTGCTTTGAATGGTTTTTTCAAAAATGTGATCACCTTTTTGTTGTTTGAAAAGCAGCCCATTGGCATTGAAGCCGATTTGAAATCAAAATTTCTGGATGTAGACCAACTGTTTGAAATTGGTTTTGGCAAAGCGCAGTCAAACGATTTTAAGTTCAGCATTTCACCACTCATTTATCTGAACTTCAATTGCGATGTGCAGCAACTCCGTTACAAGCGTTTTCATCCCAGCGCCGTGAAGGGCGATTTGCTAGTAAAGAATCAGGTGGCGATATCCAAAAACATCGCCATGAAAACGATGGGCGGCAAACTCGATTTGAATGCGATTGTAGATGCCAAGAAAGCAAACGCCATCGACATTACCAGTGGGGTGAAGTTGGATGGCATACACATCGACAGTGTTTTTTATGTGTTCGAAAACTTTTACCAAAAATTTATTGAAGACAAACATCTCAAAGGTCAGGTGTATGCCGATGTGAACATGGAAATGACGCTGACCGAAAACCTAAAGTTGATTTCGAAAACACTGATTGCTGACATCAGCACCACCATCAAAAAAGGAGAGCTTAATAATTTTGAGCCGCTGCAAGGATTGAACAAATACCTGGATGATGAAGGCTTGAGCAAACTACGATTTGCTGACTTAAAGAATGACATTCACATCGAAAATGAAACGATCTACATTCCGCAGATGGAAATCAAAAGCAATGTGACCACTCTGCAACTGAGTGGCACGCACACCTTCGATCAACAAATCAACTATCGGGTAGTCGCGCCCCTGCGCAACAAAAAGAAAATCGATCCTGACGAAGCCTTTGGAGCGATTGAAGAAACGCGGCAGGGTAAAACACAACTATTCTTAAAGATCACCGGCACCACCGATCAATATAAAATCAGCTACGACAAAGAAGCCGTAAAAAAGAAAATTGTTAGCGACCTGAAAAAGGAAGTCAAAGAGTTGAAAGAAGCATTCCAACTGAAAGGAAAAAAGAAGAAAAAAGAAATTGAGTTGGAGAAGGATGATTACTTTGATTGGGAGAATTGATCCATGCCGTTAATTTAAGCCCTTTTTGATATCTCACCTCAAGGCATCTGACCGTTTTGTCACAAAAAGTATAGCGGTCGGACGCCAGAATGGTGTCAATTTCCATAATAAATAAACGGTGCCCAGAAGTGTGGGTGCTGAAACTCTTTCCCGAACTCACCTTTAATAAATTTCTTCTTGAGGTCATTCACAATTTGTGGATACGATTTTCCCTTTGCCACTTCTTTGTAAAAATTGCTCATGAACAACATGGTGCTGGTATCATTCACCGGCCACAGCGAAACGAGCGCCGCATTGCTTCCTGCTACTAACAAGGATTGTGTTAATCCGGTAACACCTTCACCCACATACAATTTTCCCAGCGCAGTCTGGCAAGCCGATAGAACAGTCAAATCGCATTTCAACTTTAGATTAGAAATTTCCACCGTATTCAGAAAACCATCTTCGCCTCCTTGCTCCTGGGTGAAAATACTCATCGCCACACCTGAGAGTTCAGGAATCTGCGAAACTACGAATCCGTGCGTTGCGAGATGCAACACTTTGTAATTGGCCAGCTCACCGCTCTTTGACATGGCTTTGATACGATTCTCTGTCATGTCCTTTCCGAAAAAAACATCGGCACCTGATAAATTTTTACTGATGCTTTTTACTTCTTCTACAGTGCCGGGCAAAGCATTCATAGCTCTGGTACCAAGCAGACTGGCATACGCATTACGCACCGATTTATTTTCACGCAAACGCTCCTCTACTTCCCCTTGCAATAGTGTGAGGTCGGCTTCTGTTGACAATACTTTTCGGTCGGCTGCTAAATCCTCATAAATAGCACCACCCATCGCAAGCAGTGGCTTGCGCGATGGTTCATATTTACGCTCGGCTAACTGTTGCATTACGCTGGCAGAATGGAGGTAGCGAATATTATATTTCTCCACCAGGTACTTTCCATCAAATGTTTTCAATGCTTCAAATGGAATAAAGCTCAACACATCATTGGGTGAAATAATTAATGTCTTAATGCCACCCAAACGATTGTTAATGGGCGTGATGAGGAAGCGTTGATAGCGTGTCAAAAAATCCATGAGCAGATCAGCGCCTACGTTTGGGTCTTCGGAATATTGACGTGTGAGTTTCACCACTCGATCAAAGTCGCTTCGGGGTGCAATGGCATCGCGGTCATACCCACGGTTTACTTGGGTGCGCTGGTGATCCTGACTGATCCACTCAAAACCACGGGCAGGTTCTTCCGAAGTGTGATCGGTGGTTTGCTCTTGTTTGGATCGGTTAAAATATCGATCGCGGATATCGCCTACAAAGCGGGGATCGGCATGATAATAAACATGTGCATACTTTTTCGTTACGGTTAAAATCACCAATTGATAACCGGAAAAAACATGGTACATCAAACAAGCTTCATCGGACTTCAACAAATTTTGAAACTCTGCTATCGTAGGCGGTGCCATTGGCTTCTGCGCCAACCGTTCGGTGAGCACGCGCGCACGGCTACGCTCCATGGCTTCAAAGGCTTTTTCTGTATTGCCCGTTTGGGCGTAACACATTACTAACCATTGATTGGCACTCATCTGACTCTGGTAATGCGACAACCGATCTTGTGGGTTGCTGTACACCACACCTTCATTCGCCAACAAGGCAGCCTCTTCAAACAACTGAATGGCTTGCTCCATATCTTGCTGCTGATAATACATCGACCCCAAATTGTTTAAGTATAGCGAAGCATCACTCCATCTATTTTCTTTTTTGGCTTGCTCGATCTGAAAGCGATATAAGTTGCGACACTTCTGTTGTCCATCGCGACCGGTGCCCCAATACAGCAACGCCAGGTTGGAAATGATGGATCGCTTCATGATCAGGTGATTTTCTTCGGCTACTTTAAAACCATATTCGCCATAGCGAATGGAGGACGTACTGTAGTCGGTATTATAGGCCGACAATACAATGGAATTGGCCGCAACTACTATTCCGTTGACATATTGACTTTTTAAAGCGAGCTCATAAGCCTGAATGGCTAATTGATTGGCAGTCGATTGATTTTTTTTCAAATCGCCACTGAGTAGGGTGCCATAAGCATTCGCGAGATTTGTCAGGCCATCGATGTCGATGGTAATGAGAGGCGATTTGCCCATGTGTTCATAAAAATCTTCACTGAACTGAATGGCTTTCTCTTGATCTCCTTTATCGATATGGTAGGCCATCAGTTGTGCAATGAAAAACGATGCCAGATAATGGTTGTCCCCAAATCCCTTGGACTTCAAATGCACATATCCTTCGGTGGCGATCTGCAGTGCTTCGCTTTTATACCCCCAGCTATTCAGCCAACGCGCAGCATAACTAAATGCCAATAAAGCCATCACCGGTTTGTTTTGTTGATTGAATAGCGCCGCCTTTTCGCGACACTGCTTCATTAACTCAGCAGGATTTTCCGGATATTGATTATACAGTGCAATTAATTTGTTGAGCGACCACTCTCGTTCGCGGATTGTGGGTTCCGTTTGCTGCAACCACTGCGCCAGATTTTGAAATATTTCCTGTTTGTTAAATACTTTGCCAAACTCTTTCATCTCCTCTATCGCCACTTTCGAATCTTCATTCTCCGGAGAAAGTCGAATGGCTTCCGTTAACAATCTCTTGGCTTCTGACACATTGCCTTGCTGTGCGAGCACATACGCTTTAGCGGTGATTGAAGCCGCAGCTGTGGGGTCCATGAGCAATACACGATCGATGTAAGTCAATGCTTCTGTTGGGCGATTCAGGAAGAGCAAACAAGCAGCCTGATTTCCATTGGCTGTAATGTTATCCGGAAACACGCGCAAATATTGTGTGGACAACTGCAATGATTCGTTGTACTTTTTTTCCTGATAAAGTGATAGCATCTTTTTTTCTAATTCGGCATAATAATCCTGAGCCGACAAAGAAAAATTGATCAACAGAAAAAGTAAAATGATAATTGATCGCATCATTAATAGGAATTGAGATTGCACAAATCGCCATTGAAGCTAACGAGGCTTTTGTTGACGTTTCCATTGAAGTACGTCTCTTCTACATTAAAATTGATAGAGGCACTCTTTTGCGAAACCCGAAAGTGTAAGGTTTGATAATATTTGCCGTTCTCTTCTACGGTAGAGCCGACGTTCTTGCTTCCCAGTTTATTTCCCTTCTTATCAAACGCTTCAATACTTATTCTAAAAACACGTTGGATGCCGGTGGTGTATTTATGTCCCACCAAAAATGTATAACCGTTCTGACAAACCGAAAGAATAGCCAAGGCAAAAGTGTAGTGGTCGCGGGTGGTGCTGAGCTCGTATTGATAATAGTTCTGCTGTACGAAGGGGAGCTGGCTAACATCTTTTGCCTGATTAATAACCGTGCTGTAGTCGTAAGGGAAAGCGAATTTCTCGAACTGATTATAAAATTGCTGAAAGTCGGGCGGTAATTCTTCCGTCAGAATAATGTTCTTCACATCTTGCTCTTCTACTTTCGCCATCGTTGCCTGACTGGCAACAATTCGCTGCTTTCCTTTTTTTGGATCGAACACCTGCACTTCGTCTACGCGCAAACTCATGTTCTCGCTTACATACAATGCAATCATGGGTCCAAAAAAGGGTTTGATCGCATCGCGAAATACCTGTTTATCATTGATCAAAAATTGATATTCGTCCGAGCGTTTAATGACTGTGAGCGTATTGTAATCATACGGCTTGATCAGAGTTGATTTGGACTGTCGCAACACTTCATATTTTTTTCCGAAGTTGGCTGTGATTAAAAATCCCTGCGCGTTGTTGTAAGAAAACGTGAGGTACTTCTTTGCGTCTTCACTCATGCCGAAGCGTACGCCCATCCAGCCTTCGCTGGTGCCATTGAAAAAAATCATGCGTGCATGCAAACCAAAGTCATCGTCTTTCGTAATGCCTACATTTTGAAAGGTGTGTACGGAAGTCGTGTTGGCATCGATCACCAAATGCCCTTCCTGAATTTTAAAACCATAAGCGGCTGTTACTTCTTCAAACCACTTGTTGCGATTATCGTCAAACCCATCTGCCAAATATTGAATCGACTGGCCGTGAGCCGACGATACAACGAATGACAAAATAATAACGAACCACTTCTTCATAGTTGGGGATTCCATTCAGTTAAACAAAAAAATGGAGCGGTTCTAAGCCACCCCACTTTCGGTTTGAAAAATTCTATTTATCGATGTTGATTCGGGCAAACCACAGGGAGCTTCCTTTCTTGTTTTCGCCAAAGTAGGCTACCTTATTAGCATCTTTGTATTTGAAGTAATTGGTTATTCCGCCATAGTGCACGTAATTTTCACCATTACCGTATTCAGTATACTTATCGAACGATCCGGTAGTAAGATTGATGGTAGCCAATTTGGGTACGCCCAATGGTTTCTCCACCACAAAAGATAACTCTCTCACAGCTTTTGTATCAACGACATCAAAGTACGTCCAGAACAATGTCTTTCCATCCGGCAAGAATTCGAAGAATTGGTTGTCGGCCGAGGTTCCTCTGAACTTTTTATTCACGGTATACTGCGATACCAGATTTCCTTTTGAATCGAAGTGAAACATCAGCAAGTCTTCATACGCACGCCCAATAACTTGTCCTTTTCCATTCCGCATCATGCCATAGTTTTGGCCGGCAAGAATAAAATCTCCGTTGGGGCTGATTACGGTTTCGTTGAATTCAACTCTGCGTCCATTGTACGAGTCGCCTTTTTTTCCATTCGGTTGAGGTTTTAGTTTCGCTTCAAAATCATCCATCGAAGTAGTGGTAACAAATTCAACGCGGCCCTTATCTACTTTGGCCAACTGAAAACGAGGCCATTTCTTCTTCTCGGCATGCGACTCCAGTCTGCTTACAAAATATTCATCTTGTTCGTCATTGGACGGACCATAAAAGTAAACCGATCCATCTGCTCGTAATACGAAATCATCCACACGCCAGATACTGTTGGGCGATGTAAAGCTTATCTTATCCAATAATTTTCCTTCATAGGAAACACGCACATAGGTATACTCCGTTTGGCTTTTGTTCCAAATCTTAGGACCTACATAGTTTTTAACTTTCGTTGGAGCAAAAATCACAATCATGTCACTCTTTGGATCATCTTCAGTATTTGGATACCCATACGTTGCTACCACCGATTGCGGTGTTTCAAAATTTAGCGTTACATCTGCTAACGTGGTGAGGTTCACATCATACTTCAAAAAGTGGAAGTTCATCATGTGGTTGAATGGGCCATTTTTAGCGTTGCCTTTTTCACCAGCGAGCACCATCGCTGTGCCGCTCGTATTGTCCTCGATATGATCGTGGTAGAAAAGTTTTTTGTTATCATCTGTTTTCGCCTTCAACTTTTCGGCCACATTGGTAGTAACTGTATAGCCGCCCCGAAACCAACTCCAATTAAAGTTTGTAACCTTTCGTTTTAAAACAAGCGTGCCCATCATATTGGGTTCTACCGCCAATCCTTCTACCGAATAATCCTCGCCTCGGTATTTCTTGGGACGATACTTTGTTGGCAATTCTTTCTCCATGTCTACAATCTCTTCCGACTGGTTGAGAAAGTTGAAATCCATATCAAAAGAATAGGTAATAAATTTAGATTGGTTCTTCTTAGCGCGCACCCGATAAACCACATCGATCTGTCGTTTCTCGAGGTCTGTGTTAACTAAGTGAATGAATCCTTTCATCGCTTCTTTCGAAACGTCATAGGTCTTTTCAATATCCAGCGTTTGGCCGCAAGCCAGCGATGCAACGAAAAGTAGGGGGTAAAATAAATACTTCATGGCAATGGGGTTTAATGATTCAAAGGAACAGGCAGGCCGCTGGTTTATCAATCCCTATATTTTGGTAATTTGCATATACCTAGAGGTAGGTATCTCCGGGTTATCCCCCATGAAACATTCATTCCCCACTTGCGCTCTCTTCCTGTTTGTGTTGCTGATTTTGGGCTCCATCAACACCAACTATGCACAAACAAAAAATCTGGACAGCCTGAAAGCAGCGACTACTGCACAGCAAGGAAAAGACAAAGCACTTACGCTTCTTTGGTTGTGCTGGGAATATCGGTTCGTGAATGCCGACTCGGCCCGCATGTATGGTTTAGAAGCACTGGAACTTTCCAAGCAACAGAACTATGCCGACTACGAAGCCGAAGCCTACAACGACATCGGGTTAACTTATGAGGCCCAAGGTAATTATGAAGAGGCTATCCAATACGAACTTCAGGCACTGACACACTATCGTCAATTGGACAATCCACTGCAGATCGCCAATACGCTCAACAACCTCGGCATTGCTTACGATGAAAAAGGCGATTATCAAAAGGCACTAGAAAATTACTACGAGGCTCTTCGAATGTATGAAGTTCTGAAGGATGAAAGCAAAACGGCCATGCTGCTCACCAACATTGGCATTGTGCTGAAGGCACAGAAAGAATACAAACAGGTGGTAAGTCTCTACCGAAGAGCCAGTACAATTTATCAAAAGCTCAATGACTCTTTTGGACTCGCTGCCGCACATGCTAATCTCGGCTCAGTGTATCTCAAGCTGACGCAATACGACAGCTCTTTGTATTATTCGCTGTTGGCAGGAAAAGAATTTGAAGAGCAGAATATCAAACAATTTTTGCCTACTACGTGGACCAATGCAGCCGTAGCATACGAGGCTTTAAAAAAACCAACCGATGCGAAAGCCTTTTTTCTGAAAGCAAAAAAACTACAGGAAGAATACAAAAATCAAAAAGAGTTGTCCTTCACACTCGCACGGCTGGCACGGCTCGAAAGCAAATCGGGTCAGACAACCGCTGCACTGCGCTACGCAAACGAAGCGCTCGCATTAGCCGAAAGCAGCAAGGCGTTGGAACAAGTGATGCAGGCACATGAAGTATTGGCCGAAGTAAATGCAAGCTCTCAAAATTATCTGCAAGCCTATCAGGAACATGTTCAGTATACAACTTTCAAAGATTCGCTCTTTCAAGAACAAAAGTCCAAGCAACTGCTGGAGCTGCAAACGAAATACGAAACGGAAAAGAACAAACAACAAATTGTATTACTGAATCAGGAAAACAATATTAAAGAAGCCGCCATTGAGCGCAACTATCTGATCATTGCCAGATTGGTATTATTACTGTTGCTCACGTTGGTAATCATTTACTTGTGGCGTTATCGCGTCATTCAAAAACAAAAAGCCGTAGCGCAAGAACAAAAAGTGCGCTTGCGCGAAGCACAAATCCATGCAGTTATCGAATCGCAGGAACAAGAACGAAAACGCTTCGCTGCTGACTTGCACGATGGCATGGGGCAATTGGTGTCAGCTTTGCAACTGACCATTCAATCCATCAAAGCCACCAACACTCCCGAAAAAACCGTGGCACTGGTCGAAAACTCAGAACAACTTCTCAGCGACGTTCAATCTGAAATCCGCAACATTGCCTTCAACTTAATGCCACCCGTGTTAGTCAAAGAAGGTTTGATTCCGGCTACGCGCGAGTTGATTCGCAGAGTAAACAAAGCTTCGCAACTGAAAGTATCATTAACGGTTCACGATGTACCAAATCGGTTTTCGAACGTTGTTGAAATTTCGTTGTACCGTATTTTGCAAGAACTGATCTCCAACATTCTCAAACACAGTAAGGCCACCGAATTAATCATCTCATTCACCGGCCACACAGAAGAAGTGATCATCACGCTCGAAGACGATGGTATGGGCTACGACTTAGCTGCTTTTCAAAATAGCACCCAGAGCAATGGCTGGCGAACCATTCAAACACGATTGAATTTAATCAAAGGCACAATTGATTGGGATGTAGTAGCCGGAAGAAAAAATAATACGGTCACCATTCAATTGCCGTTTAGCGTCACCACTAATACCGAAACAAAAAATACCGAGGCCTCGGTATTTTGAGTCGCCTGCAGGCTTCGTTGTTTTGTTTAATGAAATCAGCACGGATGTGATTTGGTTAAATACACCATTTGGTCGAATTTTACAACGTATGAAAAAGCACTCCGTTTTGCTGGTCGATGATCATCCCATTCTGCTGGAAGGAATGAAAAATCTAATCCGCGATCCCTTTGAAGTTACACACACCGCTACCTCCGGTCTTGCGGCATTAGACTATATCAAAGTCACTGAATTTGATTTGCTCATCACCGATTACGAAATGCCCGGCATCACAGGGTTAGAGTTGGTAAAAGCCGCCCGCATCGCGCAACCTGAAATCAAAATTATTGTACTCAGCATGCACGATGATCCGGCTGTGGTGAAAGAACTGTTACGCTCTGGAGTATCTGGGTACATCCTCAAAAAAGACACTTACAAAAATCTGACAGATGCTTTGCAAAAAGTAATGGAAGGAAAACGCTTTCTGAGTGATGAGGTAGCAGAATTGCTCATCAACTTGCCGGAAGAAGAAGAGCGTGGAGTACTTACCACACGTGAAATTGAAATTCTGAAATTAATCACCAAAGAATTTAACAGCCGCCAGATTGCTGAAGTCTTGTTCATCAGCGAGCGCACCGTAGAAACACACCGCAAAAATATTCTGAAGAAAACCGGAGCCACCAATTTAGTAGGGCTCGTCAAATATGCTTACGCGAATAATCTGGTATAATCATCCCACCACAATTCCCGAAGCGAGCGAGCCGGTGGCATAGGCGCACACCTCCCCTTTCTCGTTCATCACCCGTGCAATTCCAAAAATGCGTTTGCCAATTACTTCTGTCTCTTCCGCACGCACCACCACTTTGCTGGCCATCAGGGGCTTCACATAATTAATATTCAAGTTCGAAGTAGCTGTCATTCCCTCTGCGTAATGGCGAATGCCCAATAGTCCAATCGCTAAATCAACCAACAAGGCAATCACCGCACCATTCACCGCTTCGGTGCCAATGCCACCTTTGTGCATCTCCAGCACCTCGTCAATACAAACCTGCGGTTCACCTATGTTCGATAAGTCAATGCGAATGTGCATTTGCTTCAACTGTGCCGAAGCGTTAAAGAAATTTTCAATCTCGGTAAAGTTGCCGCTGCGGGCTACTTCGCGCAATGTGTGCAATTGGCTTAAACTCATCGATAAAAAAATAAAGCAAATGAAGAAGCAGAAATAAAAAGACAGAGTGGCACATAATAACGCGTGTCGTTTTTTGCAAAAGGTGTGTTCGTAATTTTCTTCCACCATCCCACCCACTTAAAATCACCTACCACGCGCATCAAAAAGACAATCGCGATGGCCAATGTGCCCCACTTAGCAAAACCAGAAAACCTATCCAGCCACCAGCCCGCGTGCATTCCTTGCACTATCGCCATACTCCACAGTGCTAAACCCACCACCACACAAGCAGTCGGTGAAGGGTTCATAACCTTTTCGCCAGAGGGTTTCACCGGCACAGCTTCTGCAAGTCCACAGGAAAACCCAGCGCCCAGTAAAAGTGCAGAGCACCCAACAAAAAAAAGATACAGGCAATAGTCAAAGCCAGTAGTTCCACATCTAGTTCAGTTTAATTTTTTCGGCAAGTCGTGCGCGCACCTGGCACTCGAGCGCCATCGCCTTCGGAAACAGAATTTCGTTTTCAATGCGGGCGTGCACCTGCAGACTCTTCTCGAATTGCTGCAACTCTGAATAAATCACCTTTACATGCAAGGGCGCATCGGGTGTCAGATGATAGTCCTTCGTAATTTTGCGAATGCCCTCCATCTCATCATCGTGGCTCTCGTGGTCAATGGCACATCGCTGCAACGAGTAGCGCTCCATCTGATAATACAGCCTACCTAAGTGGTAGCGGTCTCTGATGGCGTTTTGCAGCGCACGAATGTATTTAAATAAGCTATCCTCTTCTTCGTAGATATGGTGGATAAAATCCTCCATAAACAGCGGAAACAAAATTTTCAAATCACGCTCCACCTGCACATAGTCAACATGGTTAGCCTTGAAATTCTCCACCAGCTTGCCAATGTAAGGCAGCTTATGTTTTACAAACAAAAAGTGAGCGTGCTTCAAGTACTCCATAATCAAATCGATGGGGTACGAAAACAGCGGAATATCCTCTTCGTGAAAGTTGGTGCGGGGCGAAAGCAGCTCTCGCTCCAGTTGGTCTACTCGCAATCCACGCAAGTGGCATACTTGTTCCAGCGTGTGGTTGGCATGCTCATAAAAGCGGATGCCGAAATAATACAATACCTGCGCCACCTCGTTGTCTTGCTCAACCAGGTCCGAAATAAGTTTATTCTTCAGCGATGCCTTTTCCATGAAAAAGTAAATATACAAATTAAACGTCCTAGCCAATCAAAATAATGTGCCATTAACAATTGCTTTGCTTGTACCTTGGGGCATGGCTGTGCGAAACGTCCCGATAGCTATCGGGAGCCACCAGGCTATTCTCTTCAAGCCAGCTCATTTCGCTTTCACACAGGCTGGCTTTCCGTTTCTATCCTTTGCCCGCTGACGCACATTTACCGCCTCAACGATCACATTCATTACCGCAAAATCATACAGAACTTTTTACTCCTGCGTTTATTTGCTTTTTTTGCACATAACCTTGGCGTAAAACGAGCGTTAAGTGTCTATTAAACTTTATAATCTTCAATGGAAAACCAAAATTCCAAGCACCAAATCAGCTTGCCGTTGGTATTATGTGTCGGTCTCGCATTTGGCGTCCTCATCGGGGCGGGGCTCAACAACAAGTCTACCGGCAGCGATGAAATAAACAAAGACCTTCAAAAACTGCGCGAGGTGCTCACGCTCGTGAAAAAAGAATATGTAGACGAAACCAAAACCGAAGGCCTGGTAGAAGATGCCATCGCTCACTTACTCAGTAAACTCGATCCGCATTCAGCCTATATCTCTTCCGGCGACCGCATAGCCGCCAACGAAGATCTCAAAGGAAATTTTGAAGGCATCGGCATTGAATTCAATATCTTCCACGATACGCTCTTCGTAGTAGCCGCACTCAGCGGTGGCCCCTCTGAGGCGGTAGGCTTGCGCTCAGGCGATAAAATCATCAAAGTAAACGACACACTCATTGCGGGTGTAAAACTGACCAACCGCGATGTGCAGCGCCACCTCAAAGGCCCCAAAGGCACCGAAGTAAAAATTGAGGTGCTGCGCAAAAACAAAAAAGAGCCCATCACCTTCACCATCATCCGCGATAAAATTCCACAGTTCTCGGTAGATGCCTCATACATGATCGATCACGAAATTGGCTATATCAAAGTCAACCGTTTTTCACAAACCACCCACGAAGAAGTGAAAAGTGCGATGGCGAAACTGCGCAAAGAAGGCATGAAAAAACTGGTGCTCGACCTGCAAGGCAACCCCGGTGGATACATGGATCAGGCAATTGCCGTAGCCGATGAGTTTTTGCCTGCCGGAGAAAAAATCGTTTTCACCAACGGGCAAGAAAAACGGTACAATGAAAATGCAGTAGCCACCAATGAGGGCGACTTTGAGCAAGGCGACTTGATTGTGTTGGTGAACGAAGGCAGTGCATCTGCTTCTGAAATTGTGAGCGGTGCTCTGCAAGACAATGATCGTGCACTGGTAGTCGGTCGCCGGTCGTTCGGAAAAGGGCTGGTACAACGTCCGTTTGATTTGAACGATGGCTCGGAAGTGCGGCTCACCATTTCACGCTACTACACACCCAGTGGCCGCTCCATCCAAAAACCATACGAAAATGCAGATGAGTATGATCGCGACATTGCCAAGCGCTACAAGCACGGCGAATTTTTTACAGCTGATAGTATCAAGTTCAACGACTCGCTCAAATACAAAACACTGAACGGGCGCACCGTCTACGGTGGTGGCGGTATTATGCCTGATTATTTTGTGCCGCTCGACACTACACTGAGCAGCAAATATTTTAACGAGCTCTCGTTTGCCAACGTGCTGCGCGAGTACAGCTTCAACTTTGCGAACGAAAATATAAAAAGCCTGCAAGCCAAAGGCTTTCGCGATTACCAACAAAATTTTGTGGTAAGCGATGGCATGCTTAACGAGGTGGTTGAGTTGGGTAAGAAAAACAACATCCCGCCCGATCTCAAAGATCTGAACAAAAACAAAAAACTATTTCAGATCTACATTAAAGCAGAGGTGGCCCGCCACGTGTGGGACAACAGTCACTTCTACCCTATTTTCAACGAAACAAACGAAGTGCTGCAACAAGCTATCAAAATGTTCGATCGCATACCCGATTTGAACCGAGTAAAGATGTAGTAATTGTGCTGTTTGGTGGTAACCGATTATACGTGAGCTTGGTTATTCAGAGGGTTGACGCACAGCTTAACAAGTAGCAACGAATGAAGTGGTTTATTCTATTGATTGTTCTCACAATTCGCATAACGATCAGTTTTGCACAAGCACCTCTACCTAACCAAACACGACTAGATAGTCTGTTGAATATTCTCGATGCCAACAATCGGCTGACCGGAAGCGTAAGCATTGCGAGAAAAGGAAACATTATTTATCAACGTGTGTTGGGCAAAGGCATTCTTTCAGAAGAAGGCTACCCCGTTATTGCAGAAAAAAATCCTGTTCTTCGTATAGGCTCTATTACAAAGTGCTTCACAGCGGTAATGGTTATGAAATTGGTAGAGACAGGAAGATTATCACTAGACACGAAGCTGGCTACCTACTTCCCACGTCTTCCGAACGCAGAAAAAATTACGGTTCAGCAACTCTTACTTCACTCCAGTGGGTTGCACAGTTACGATGATGAAATGAATACAAATGATTTTGATAGCTGGATTTACAAGCCGCAAACAAGGGATCAAATGATTCAGCGGCTTTCAAAATACAAGCCTGACTTTGAACCGGGCACATCGAAATCGTATAACAATATAGGGTATGTATTGTTGGGTTACATTCTTGAAGACGTGACAAATATGTCTTATGGTGAGGCTGTGGAAAACTTGATTACCAAACCTCTCGATCTAACGCACACCCGGCAACAAAAAGAAATAGATACCCTCCGCAAAGATGCGTATTCATACACTAAAGACGGAGGATGGAAAAGATGGGCAGCTGTCCATTCAACCAATACTATTGGTGCCGGTAGCATCGCCTCAACAAGCAATGACATTGCTAAATTCTATTATGCCGTCTTCTCCGGGCAACTTATCTCCAAAGCCTCGCTAAAGCTTTTGATTGACAATAAGTTTGGGTTTGACAAGCAGGAAGATTACGGTGGCTTTTATGGAGCTACCGGGAAGACAGATAAGTATTTTTCTAATGTTGTCTTTATTCCTGCGGATAGCATCACCATTGCATTAAGTTTCAACGGCATGAATTATCCCTTCGGCCAGACATTCTTTAAAATTGCGGACTGTCTCTATGGCCACCCTGTTCAAATGCCTTCTTTTAACATGGTTCCCTTAACTAAAGCGCAACGTGAAATCTTTTGTGGTGACTATAAATTAAAAAGTGGACTCACCGTTCGAATCAAAGATGTATCAGACGAGTTGCATTTTGTGCTTGATGCAGATGGCTACGGGAAGTTGAAGCTAGTCTCTATAGGAAATGACTGGTTTACCCATGACGCCAAGGGAATTATTATAGTCTTTGGTAAAGATAAAAATGGAAAAGTGAGTAAATTCACGATGTATCAAGCGAACGAGGTAATACGAGTTGAAAAAGTAGTGGGTCGGTAAATTCAGATGCTAATTTTGTGCCAACGAAGTTAAGAGCCTCACCTGTTTTCACTTTACTAAGTAAATCTTTGGATGAAATTTAACCCTTTCAATACAATCATTCTCATCGGGGCAGTGCAAGGTTTTTGGTTGGCCGCTCTTTTTTTTACTTCAAAAAAGCTGAACAGAAAATCTAATTTTTTTCTGGCCACACTACTCCTGTCTATTTCTATTAACAATCTGGCCAACATCCTCTTTGACACCGGCGCAACTAAACTGTATCCGATCATCGAATTTCTTCCGCTTAACTGGACTTTGCTAATTCCTTTTTCATTTTACTATTTTATCCAATTCTTAAGTAATCCAAATTATCAATTAAGGCGAAGTGAATACTTGCAATTAATTCCTTTTGCTTTACTCGTTATTTTCAAATGCATAATGCTATCCGCTTATCGCCTATCCCCTGAATGGCTCCAAATCCATTATGATGCCTATAGATCATTCATTAGAGCAATGGAAGGAGTAGGCGTTATTTATTTAATCTGGGTACTAGTAATGGCTTACCGGAAACTGACAATATATCAAGCCAGTCTACAAAATGAATTTGCCGACATCGAAAGAAAAAGCCTCGCGTGGCTTCAAAATATCATTCGAAGTATTTCTGCGCTCTGGGTATTGTGGATGGTTCCCTATGTTTATGCCTCCATCCAGGGTGTATCCATCCACTCCTACCTCTATCCATTGTGGGTTGGCATGACCGTTATTGTGTATTGGCTCGCCTACTCGATGCACAGTCGCAGAGATTTGTTTGAGTTTACAGCTGCCCCAGTCGTAGCAAGTGAAAATCTTTCAGAACCCACCTCGAAAGAACTACCTGAAAAAGCCGAACATCACTATCAAAACCTGAAGAGAATAATGGAAGAAGAAAAGTTATTTCTCGATGCCGATATCAATATGACTGTGCTGGCCGAAAAAATGCAATTGAGCAACGGCTACTTATCTCAAATTATCAACCAGCGTGAGGGGCTTAATTTTTACGACTACATCAATCGCTACCGGGTAGAAGAAGTCAAAAAATACCTCACCGATCCAAAGTATTCACATCTTAGTCTGTTGGGTATCGCCATGGAGGCCGGATTTAAATCGAAATCTACCTTCAACCTTGTTTTCAAGAAATTGACCGGCAAAACGCCCAGCGAGTTCAAAAATCAACTCTAAACAGCGTCCGGCTGCATTAACTGCTGCTATTCCTACCACTTTATGTTGTCCTAAAACCTCCAGTTTGAGCCTCTCGGTCGTACGGCCTCTTGCATTACCGCTCCTTTGCAAGAAAAAACGCCATGAAAAAACTCATCACTATTCTGCTCATGCTTTCTGCCGCATGGGCATATGCACAAAAGGCAGATGACATTCTCGGTACCTGGGTTTCTGAAAAAGCCGATGCCAAAATCGAGGTTTACAAACAACGGGAAAAATTCTTTGGCAAGCTTGTCTGGCTAAAAGAATCCAACCTGAAAGACGATAAGAATCCTGATCTGAAGAAACGCTCGGAGCTCCTGATCGGCTTAGTGATTTTAACCGATTTCAAATTTAACAACAGCCACTGGTTGGACGGAGAAATCTATGATCCCGAAAGCGGCAAGACATATTCTTGCGTGCTAAAGCTCAAAGAGGGCAAGCTCGATATCAGGGGATACATTGGCATATCACTCTTCGGCAAATCAACAACCTGGACCAGACAATACGATTTATCAGACTTTAAATCCAATTAATTTATGAAAACAAAAAATGCAATCTTCTTTCTGTTAGGATTAGTTTTTCTATTCTTTAGCAATGGCCGCTGGAGTTTCTCATTGGCAGCCTGGCTCTATCCGTTGTTCTTTCTTTTCGTATCGCGCAATCTGAACAACAAGTACACGTACATCACTGTGCCTATGCTAATTGGCATTTGCCTTCAACTTTCCTTCTGGAATTTCACCAGCCGCAACACGGCCAATGTTCTTTTCTATATTCCCTACTTTGCGGGTATTATTTTTGGACTGATATTCTTCGTAGACAGATTCGTCTACAACAAAGAGCGAAGTTTTCTGTCAACACTTTTCTTCCCGTTGCTCTACACTTCGATTGATTTCCTCAATAATCTGTTTAATCCATTTGGCAACACAGGTATTCTCGGCTATTCGCAGTTTACTTTTCTTCCGTTCGCACAACTGGCTTCCCTTACGGGAATGTGGGGCTTGACTTTTATGATCACTTGGTTTGGATCAGTTGTACATTGGGTGTATGATCGCCAGGACTGGCCAACAGTAAAAAAAGGAGTATTGATCTATGCCGCAATTTTTGTTTTGATCTTATCGTATGGAAGCATACGATTGGTATTGCCTTTGCAAAACAGTTCGGTACGTGTAGCGGGTATACACACTTCAGACAAAGAAACGGACGGAAAAGAATTTTGGAAATACTTAGCCACGAAAGACACGCTTTCATTTAAAAAGGCAACTACCGCTCAACTTACTAATTTGATTATCAAGACAAAACATGAAGCGCAGGCTGGAGCCAAGATTGTCTTATGGTCAGAAGTGTCACCTACGGTTCTGTTGAGTCAGGGCGATAGCGTAAAAGGTGTGCTACAAACATTGGTCAAAGAACTAGGTATTTATTTGGTAGCAAATCCCTATTTGGCATCCACTGGAAATCAAAAGCCTGAAAACAAAATCTGGTTCTTTAACCCTCAAGGTAAACTAGCTATGACTCACTACAAGTACGGCGGAAATTTCCTGGAAGGTTCCGTTGAAGGCGACAAGAAGTTAAAGGTAATCGAAACTGAATTTGGAAAACTAACTTCCGCGATTTGTTGGGATGCGGACTTTCCATCGGTTGTAAAGCAAGTGGGGATACTCAAGGCAGATATCTTATTTAATCCCGCTTCAGATTGGAGAGAGATCGATCCAATTCATGCGATCGTGGCGGCTTTTCGCAGTATTGAAAATGGATGCTCGTTAGTCAGACAGACCCGCAACGGACTTTCCATCATAACCGACCCAAGAGGAAAAGTGATATCGCAAATGGATCACTTCGAAAACACCGAATGGATAAATGTGGCTTACGTGCCAAACAAAAATGTATGGACACTCTACCCGTTGATTGGAGATTTATTTGGCTGGCTGGCTTTGATTAGTGCATTTACCCTTATTGCATTTAGAGTTTATAGCCGTTCTAAGTAAATCCTCAAGTAGCAATCTTAGGCAGAAAACACTATTGAGACTCACTTCTATTTCGCTAACTTGTCATTCAAAATTATAAGGTCTATGTACTACCATCGTCTCGGAAATATTCCACCTAAAAGACACACGCAGTTTTGGCAGCCCGACGGCAGCTTGTACAAGGAAGAGCTGGTTAGCTCAGAAGGTTTTTCAGGCATTTATTCGAATCTGTACCACATTCATCCGCCCACGCGTATTAAGTCCATTGGCGAGCCTACCCGCTATGGTGCAAAACGAATAGAAGACTATGCACTTCGGCAAACACATCTCAACACATCGAAAGTAACTGTTACGGGCGAAGATTATTTGTCGGCGCGCAAAGTGCTGATGATGAACAACGACTGTGCGATTTCCATTTGTTCGCCGCGTCAGCGTAAAATGGATTACTTCTATAAAAATGCCGAAGGCGATGAACTAATTTTTGTACACGATGGAAAGGGCGTTTTGATTTCTCCTTTCGGAAAACTGGATGTGCGCCAGGGCGATTATATTATGATTCCGCGCACGGTCATTTACAAATTTGAGTTTGAAGAAGGGCCGCTTCGCTTATTGATTACGGAGTCTGCTTCGCCCATCGAAACAGTAAAACGCTATCGCAATGATTTAGGACAATTGCTGGAGCATGCACCCTACTGCGAGCGTGATATTCGTGCACCGTATGAATTGATAACCGACACCAGCCGTGGCGATTTTTTAGTGAAGATTAAGAAGCAGGGTTTTCTGCACAACTACGTGTACGATTACAGTCCTTTGGATCTGGTGGGCTGGGATGGATTTCTGTGGCCGTATGCTTTTTCCATCCACGACTTTGAACCCATTACCGGACGCATTCATCAACCACCACCGGTGCATCAAACATTTCAGGCACGTAATTTTGTTGTGTGTTCATTTGTTCCTCGTTTGTTCGATTATCACCCACAGGCCATTCCGGCGCCTTACAATCACAGCAATATCGATAGCGATGAAGTGCTCTACTATGCCGAAGGAAATTTTATGAGCCGCCGAGGCATTGACCGAGGATCATTTACATTGCACCCGGGTGGATTGCCTCATGGCCCGCATCCCGGCACGGTAGAAAAAAGTATTGGCGCCAAAGAAACCCATGAGTTGGCGGTGATGATCGATACGTTTCATCCGCTACATTTAACGGATCAGTCGCTGGAATTTATTGACAAAAATTATCCGATGAGTTGGACAGATAATACTGAGGGAGGTTTTCATGAAGTGAATACGCCTTGAGATACATTCTGGTTGTAGAAATTCAACTTAATCAAATCGTTTAAAAAGTTGTAGATTAACCCTACACGGCTATCACGATGAAGAATCTTACAATTATAGTGTCTGAGCTTGAACTAAATAAATTTGGCATTGTTAACGACAAACTTACATTTTCAGAATTAGTTGATATCATCAGAAAAGAAATGTATCGCCAGGCGCTAATCAAATGTATAGAATCATCAGAAAGGTATGGCCTCTCTAAAATGACGATGTCAGAGATTACAAAAGAAGTTAAGGCAGTAAGAATTAAAAAGTCGTAATCGATAACAGGTAACACGAACGATTTTACATTCAAGAAATACAAAGGAACTCAAATTTTGACACCGCTTGAATATTGGAAAAGAAATCATCATTAAAAAAATAAACTATGCTCTCCACCAAAGCCTACGCTGCACTCAGTGCCACCACACTTCTTGTACCATTTCAATTTGAACGAAGAGACCTTCGTCCGGATGATGTGCAAGTAGAAATTTTGTATTGTGGAGTTTGTCACAGCGACTTGCATCAGGCGCGCAACGAGTGGGGCGGCTCCATGTACCCAATGGTACCCGGCCACGAGATTGTAGGAAAAGTAACTCGCGTAGGTGCCAATGTAAAAGAATTTAAAGTTGGCGAACTCGCAGGCGTAGGTGTAATGGTAGACTCCTGCCGCACGTGCAAAAATTGCATGAACGATTTGGAGCAATATTGTGAAGAAGGAATGACCGGCACCTACAATACGTATGAACGCGATGGCAAAACCATTGCGCAGGGTGGCTACTCGTCTCAAATTGTAGTTGATAAAAAATATGTGCTTCACATTTCAGAGAAACTTGACCTTAAAGCAGTAGCTCCGTTGCTGTGTGCGGGCATCACTACCTACTCACCGTTACGTTATGCCAACGTAGGCAAGGGCACAAAAGTGGGTATCATCGGATTGGGTGGACTCGGTCACATGGGATTAAAATTTGCGGCAAGCTTTGGCGCCGACGTTACACTCATCAGTTCTTCGGCTACTAAAGAAGCAGATGCAAAACGACTCGGAGCGAATCATTTTTTACTATCATCCGACGAAAAACAAATGCGTGCGCATCGCGGCCACTTTGATGTATTGTTGAACACGGTTTCGGCCAATCATGATTACTCGCCGTATTTAAAATTATTGGGGTTGGACGGCACGATGCTGATCGTAGGCATTCCGGCACAAGCGCCAGTGGTGCGACCTTTTGATATTTTAACCAACCGCCGAAGCATTACCGGATCTTCCATTGGTGGCATCAAAGAAACGCAGGAAATGCTCGACTACTGTGCCGAGAAAAATATTGTAGCCGATATAGAATTGATTCCGATGCAAGAAATCAACAACGCATACGAGCGCATGGTGAAAAACGATGTGCGCTATCGCTTCGTCATTGATATAAAAAGTTTAGGATAGTCATCAGCGCATCTGAAATGATGAAGTACGTATTCGCATCCTATTTTTGATTTCCAGAATCAGATAAACCGCAAGTAAGCGAATGCTTACTTCACTCGCTTCAACGTAACCCGCTGCACAGAAGTGGTTGAATAGTTCGATACTTCGGGATGGGAAATCGTTTCTTTCTTACCGGACGTAACTTCAAAAATTAATTCATCGCCTCGCAATTCATACTCGGAGGTAAGCATGATACCCTGCGTTTCAAAGATGCTGTATAATTTGTTTTCGGTAAGGTAATCGGTTAACTCCAGGCCTCCGCCTTCATCGGTTACGTACAAATTTTTATCAACGTCTTTCAGTCGAAGTTTGTAGTCCTTCACCATGGGCATCTTTGCCGAAAGGTATTCCATACGCCACGTCCACACATGAACCGCTTCCGCAGCCACGGTCAACTTCACCTCTACGCTGTCTCTCAGTTTTCCCAAGTGGTAGATGTGCATCATCCCTTTCCACGTGCCCACACACCGATCAGCAAACAATGGCTGTGCTGCCCCATTCCATGACATCAAAACAAAAATGAGTATACCTAAACTTCGCATCTGCGATGAAGTTACACTTTGCCTTTCTTCACCAAATACCCAAACAACGCTGCCGTAAAAAACATGAGGATGCTATACAAAGCAGCCGGAACACTCATGAGTGAATTGTTCAACACCGAGAGGGCAATAAAAATAGCGAGGGTGCCATTGTGAATTCCTATTTCCATACCAATCGCCACCGCCTGTCGCTTCTCTACTTTCCAAACCTGGGGCAAATAATATCCTAACCCCATGCTCGCTAAGTTGAACACCAGCACAGGAAATCCAATAGCAGGAAAATGAGTTGCCAGCATAACACGCTCGCGGTACACCGCCGCAACAATAATCAACAACAAAAAAATGGCTGACAGAATTTTTACAGGCTTATCCATTTTCGCAGCAAAAGAAGCGGCTTTACTTTTTATCAACATGCCGATGGTAACCGGCAACAACACAATCATAAACACTTCAATCACTTTGGCAAACTGCATGGGCACGTATTGATCTGACGTGAGAAAATGCGCCAGCGAAAGGTTGACCACCAACGGCAGCGTGAACAGCGTGAGCACGCTATTCACTGCCGTTAAGGTTATGTTCAGTGCCACATCTCCATTGGAAAGATGACTGTATAAATTCGCCGTTGCACCGCCGGGCGAAGCCGCCAGCAACATTAAACCCACCGCCAGTGCGGGTTCCAGTCCAAACAATTTTGCAATGAAAAAGCAAATGATCGGAAGTAACACCATTTGGCAAATCAAAGCGATGGTTACTGCCTTCGGGTATTTGATCACGCGCTTGAAGTCTTCCAGCGAAAGTGACAAACCCAGCCCCAGCATGATGATTCCGAGGGCAATGGGCAGCAGTGTGGTGGTTAAGATGTTGCCTTGCATTTTTTAATTCTTTTTCTCTTTGCCTAATTCAGGTAAAACAAAATTATCCAATGGGCTCGGTAACTTCATAGCCGCTTCAATGTCTTTCACGGTGCGAGGTGCGAGAGCGGATAAATGTTCGTAACCATCTTTGGTGATTAGGTAATCATCTTCAATACGCACCGCAATGCCCCACCATTTTTTATCGCAAGGAGCTCCTTCGGGAATGTAGATGCCCGGTTCGATGGTGATGATCATATTCTCCTGCAGTTTGTCGTACGTGCCGCGATCGTGTACATCCAAGCCAATGTGATGGCAGCAACCGTGAGGATAGTATGTGTTGCGCTCATCCGGATTTTTGATGATGCCCAGTTCAGCCAATCCTTTGTTGACCGTGATGCGAGTAGCGGCTGTCAAGTCGCGGAAGGTAGCACCCGGTTTACAGATTTTCATGGCTTCTTCCTGCGCTTTCAACACCAATTCATAAATCAATTTTTGCTCAGGTGAAAATTTTCCGTTTACCGGAATAGTGCGGGTGATATCCGCCGTATAGCCGCGGTACTCTGCCCCTAAGTCCATCAGAATTAATTCTTTGTTGGTGATGTTGGGTTTATAGTTGTCGATGTAGTGAAGAATGCAACCGTTATGACCGGCACCTACGATAGAAGGATATCCCAAATCTTCCGCCTGATATTTTTTAAATACAAATTCGTGGATACCCTGAATTTCACGTTCGCTCATACCTGGCTTCATCGCCTTCATCACTTCCAGTTGACCCATGCACGAAATTTGCACAGCACGCTTTACCATATTTAATTCTTCGGGTGCTTTGATGCCGCGTAAGTCGTCCATGATCGGATCAAGGCCAGCCATATCCAAATTATTTTTAGAAGGCTCTACGGCCAGCGTTACTCCTTTTTTATCCGGGTAGTTTACTTTGGCTTTGAATTGCGCTTGCAAATCGAAGAGATCCGATGAATCGCGCGGATCGTTTCGTACGTCGTTGAAGAAATCGGTGAAAAGTATTTTGTCAAACTTTGAAAAGTTGACATCGTAGCGCTTGAACTCTGTGTTGTTAAATGCTTGCGAAAAACCGAGCACATCTTTCACGCCCTTTTCACCGAGTCGGCGGCCCGTCCACATTTCACGTTGTTCGTTGCGAGGTTGCACAAACAATATCTCATTGTATTGCGTGCCATTGTTGGCTGTTTGCATGTCTTTAAAAATAAAGAGCACAGCATCGGGTTCTTTGTAACCGCTCAAATAAAAGAAGTCTGGATCCTGGTGATACACATAGTCAACATCATTGGCGCGGTTGCGCATAGGGCTGGCAAAAAATACGGCTACTGAATTGGCCGGCAGTTTTGCACGAAGCTTTTCCCTGCGATCCTTGTGAAATTCTTTGGTAAGAAAATCAGAAGGCAAGTCGGGATTTTGTGAAAAAAGAGGCAATGACAAAGCCATTGCACATACGATAATCAGATATCTCATACGGGTGGATTTATTAGTATTCGAAAAATAGGTAATTGGGAGCATACTTCCAGTATAAATTACATGATCGCTGAATGATCACTTCTGTTAAATTTTACGTAATCATTCGACCCGCCCTACCCAAAATCTCACCGTTTGCCATTTCGGTATTGCCCGGCTGGATTTGTTTGTGGTTATTCGTATCAGCATTTAAATCCCCTATTACATGAAACGGCTTGTTTGTGTGTTCTCTTCCTTACTTTCGATAGCTGCTCTGGCGCAATCGCCTACGCTTGTGCGCTATCCCTCCATCAGCCCCAATGGCTCTTTGTTGAGTTTCTCTTTCCAAGGCGATATCTGGACGGTGCCTGCCGCTGGTGGCAAAGCTACGCGCCTCACCGTACACGATGCGTACGAAAGCACACCCGTCTTCAGCCCGGATGGAAAAAGCATTGCCTTCACTGGCGCACGCTACGGCAACAATGATATTTTCGTGATGCCTGCCGAAGGTGGAACGCCCAAACGATTAACGTATCACTCCAACGGAGATCAGATTTCCAGTTGGAGTAACAACAACCTCATCTTCTTCTCAACATCGCGCGAGTTTCAACAAATCGAGCGCCCTCTGGAAATCTATTCGATTTCCGCAGAAGGCGGCACCGAAGTGCGTGCGATGGATGCAGTCGGTTTTGATCCGGCACCATCGCCCGATGGTCGCTACATTGCGTTTACCCGCGGTGATTTGAATCCCATCTTTCGCGAAGATTACCGAGGCCCTTCAAATCGCGACATTTGGTTGTTCGATACAAAGAGTAAAACGTACACACGCATCTCTACTTTCGATGCCAATGATATTCTGCCACGTTGGGGCAACAACCAAACATTGTACTTCCTTTCAACTCAAGGCGGACGCAACAATCTTTACAAAATAAAAATAAGCGAGGCAGGCAAACCAACCGGCGCTGCCGAGCCACTCACAGACTTCAACGACCACTCCATTCGCTACTTCTCTATTTCGGGAGATGGAAAGACAATCGTGTTCGAACGCGAAAAAAATATTTACACATTCAACACCGAAAACAAATCCACACAAAAAGTCAATATCCAAATCGGTGCCGATGTGCGCTTCGATCCGGTAGTAAACAAAACGGTATCTGCCGATGCCAACGAATATGCTGTTTCGCCCAACGGAAAATTAATGGCACTGGGCATTCGTGGAGAGGTATATGTGAAAGAAATTAACAAAGAAAAAAATACTACCACTAACCTTTCGAATCATGCTTACCGCGATATGAACTTCGATTGGCTCGGTGATTCAGTGGTGGTATTTACATCGGACCGTGAAGATGGAAATTTTGATTTGTATCTGGCAAAATCAACCGATAAACAGTCGATCATAAAATCATTGAAACATCGCGTAACGCGAATCACCCAAACTTCCGAAGATGAATCGGGAATTTCTGTTTCGAATGACGGAAAAAAAATCGCTTACGTCCGTGGCCGTGGAACATTGGTGGTAAGCGATATTTCGTCAGATGGAAAACTGAGCAATGAAAAAATGCTTCTCACAGGCTGGGCAACGCCTTCGAACATTCGCTGGAGCCCCGACAATAAATGGCTGGCATACTCGCAGGAAGATTTGTATTTCAATGAAGAAGTGTTTATTCAAGCTGCCGACAATAGCAGCAAACCCGTAAATGTCAGCATGCATCCGCGCTTTGATGGCGAGCCAGTGTGGAGTGCCGATGGCTCAAAGCTTGGGTTTATCTCTGCACGCAACAATCAATCAAACGATGTGTGGTTTGTGTGGTTGAAGAAAGAAGATTTTGAGAAGTCGCAGAAGGACTGGGAAGAAACTACCACCGAAGAAAAACCCGAAAAGAAAGACGAAAAAGACAAAGAGAAAAAAGAAGAGAAGAACAAGCCGGTAAAAATTGACTTCGATCGCATACATGAGCGTGTGGTGCAGGTCACCAGCTTTCCCGGTGATGAAGCCAACCCGATCATTTCAAAAGATGGCGAAACATTTTTCTACACTGGCGCGACCAGTACCGCCAAAGGCCGCGACCTCTACAGCATTAAGTGGAATGGAAAAGATTTGAAAGAGTTGACCAAAGGTGCCGTCAATCCATCACGCGTAGCCATGGATCGCGAAGGAAAATATTTGTACTTCCTCAAATCAGGTGGTGCTGTCAATCGCATCGACATCAAAGGTGAAAAAACGGAGGCACTTCCATACTCAGCAAAACAACGTATTGATTTCACAGCAGAACGCACTCAGGTTTTTGAAGAAGCGTGGCGCACGATCCGCGATGGATTTTATGATCCACAGTTTCATGGCAAGAATTGGAATGCATTACACGACAAATACAAAGAACAGTGTGTGATCGCTAGCACCAATGAAGACTTCAGAGATATGTTCAATTACTTATTGGGCGAGTTGAACTCCAGCCACATGGCACTCACCACGCCGGCGCAAGCAGAAACTCAACGCGATGCTACGGGCATGCTGGGTGTTGAATTAGTGCCACAGAATGATGGTATGAAAGTGATACGCGTCATTCCAAACTCCCCTGCTGATAAAGCAACGAGCAAACTGGCAGTCAATGATGTCATCACTTCCGTGAACAATCTACCGTACAATGAAAAAGAAAACTTTTATGATTTGCTGAATACGAAAGTAGATGAGCGTGTTCTATTGACCGTTCGCAATGCCGAAGGCAAAATCCGCGAAGTGGTGATTCGTCCTACAGCCTCAGTGCGCCAATTATTGTACGAAGAGTGGGTAGAGAATCGGAAGAAGTTGGTCGATCAATTTTCGAATGGGCGAATTGGCTACATCCACATTCAGGCGATGAGCTTGCCCAGCTTCGAAGTATTTGAGCGCGAACTGCAAGCTGCCGGCTATGGCAAAGAGGGATTGGTGGTAGACGTGCGCTACAATGGCGGTGGCTCAACCACCGACTATCTGATGACGGTGCTCAACTACAAGCAACATGCCTACACGATTCCGCGCGGTGCCAGTGATAATTTAGAGCGCGACAAATTAAAGTTCCGCGAATATTATCCAACCGGCGAGCGATTGATTTTTGCTGCGTGGATGAAACCATCCATTGCCTTGTGTAACGAGGGCAGCTACAGCAATGCAGAAATTTTCTCGCACGCCTATAAAACATTGGGCATCGGTAAGCTGGTGGGTGCGCCTACGAATGGATCAGTAATTTCTACAGGAGGGCGACCGCTGATGGATGGCTCGTTTGTGCGTTTGCCCTTCCGCGGTTGGTTCACCAAAACCACCGACAAAAATCAGGAACTGGGTCCGGCTGTTCCGGATATCACGGTTTACAATTCACCGGATTGGATCGCGAAAGGTACCGACGATCAATTGAAAGCTGCGGTAGATGAAATTTTAAAACAAATTGGATCGAAGAAATAGGTAATAACAAGCACTTAGTTTTGAATTACAAACTCGCTACTTGCTTATTGAACTGTCCAAAATGCCCTACCCGTGGTCTGTGTCCTCACAGACCACTTTTTTATTTTTGACGAACGAATGATATGCAAGTATATTATCGGTCTGTGAGGATACAGACCGATGGGAATTTATAGGGTAGATAATAGTAAGCGGCGGATTTTTATTTACAAACTCTCGGCTTAAATTTTGAACTGTCCAAAATTCAAAGGATTCTCCCTCCCGTGGTCTATGTCGCACAGACCACTTTTTTATTTTGACCAAACGAATGATGTGCAAGTATATTATCGGTCTGTGAGGACACGGTGCGAGGGATATATTTTCGGTCTGTGAGGACACAGACCGAGGGGAATTTATAGAGTAGATTAATAGTACGCGGCGGGTTTTTATTTACAACTCGCTGTTTACTTATTGAACTGACCAAAATAAACCACCCGTGGTCTGTGTCCTCACAGACCACTTTTTTATCTTGACCGAACGAATGATTTGCAAGTATTTTCGGTCTGTGAGGACACGGTGCGAGGGATATATTTTCGGTCTGTGAGGACACAGACCGAGGAAGAGGAAGATTTAATTTACAAATTTCCAGTTTACCGATTAAACTGACCAAAATGCCATAGGATTCCGGACGGGTCGTGTAAGAAACATTCTTTTCCCCATGATTCTATTCGCACAGGTATTAAACGGGTTTGACTGAACTGTGATGGCAAGTTAAGTGACAACAATTCCTGATAGTAGGCTTCCACATCGGCTACTTCCACAAACACCATGGTGTTATCTACCCAATCCTTCACATAGGCATTTTGAAGGTAAAAGCCCACGTTGCTATTCACCTGAAAATAGGATAGTTGATTGGAAATAACAGACTCGTGAAAACCAAGTGCCTGATAAAACGAGCGCGATTCTTCAAAAATCTTAGCGCCAATAAATGGTCGAATGGAGGTGGCTGTTGTTTTCATCTAATGAATGAAGTATGGGTCAAATATATCCTTTTGATTTAACAACCCATTAGTCACCATCACTTGGATTCTTAAAAAAAGATTCCTCGGCTTCTTCCGTCAGAAAAAACATGCGGTGTGTGTTCTGTCCAGATGAAATCATCATTCGATTAGCCAATGGTGATGCAGGTGCTTCAAAATAAAACACATCACATTCTTTTTCTTCAAAAAACTGATTCCAGTAGTCTTCGGTCCAGCCGCTTTGCGGTTGGGCATATTTAAAATATAATTCCCTGAAATGAGTGTGAGTTACAATGACTTGCATTCAATCTGGGTTGCCAGCTGATTGAGAATTTGATTTGCGAGGTTTTATTGTATTTAAATAAACGAAATATGCAAAAAGAATTATAAAGACAAAGTAACTTACGATATACGTTGTTGATAGGATGGGTACCCTTCGCACATAAAAGAATGTGAAAAAGTAAAAGGAAATTACCCACACTAATTTTAGGTAGTCCAATAAACCACGAATCTGTTTTCTATAAAAGTGAATTAAATAGGTTACAATAACTCCAATCGCTCCTGCATGCGACATTTCACCAGCATACTGCCATAGATACAAAACAATTGACAGTAAGATAACTAGATTGGCTGCAAGAACTAAAAAAAATAATTTGGACTTAACTAGTGTTCCTTTGACAAGCACGATGGCAAGTGCAATTATTAAAAGGATCTCTGATAAAAAGTATCCGGATATATCCATTTGGATCACCTTATGAATGTTTAGCAAGACCATTGTCTTCGTAATAATTAACAGAAATAAGGTACTCCACAGTAGTAATCTATTCATAACTATTTTTTTTAATTCTAATTAAAGTTTTTTACTAAATTTTAAAATAAGCCTCTTCCACATCGTCTTTGAAAAAAAAGGTTGTAACAATTGCCCTACATAGTTTTGTGAAAACTCCTCCTTGATTCCTAATTTTTCCGGTTCGGTGTTTGGGCACACGTACGTTCCAAATAAAACATCCATCAGCGGAGAGATGTTGGCATAGTTACCACGATCGCGTTCTAAATCATGGTGCCAATGGTGCAAATCCGGTGAGCCAATTAATTTTTTAAGCGGACCCAATTCCAGTCGCACGTTACTGTGAATGTAAATCGCCCATATTCCGCGAAAAGCGATGAACATCACAATGGCGTCCAAATTAAAGCCGAGCACAAAGGCGGGTAAGTTAATCAAGCCGATGGTGTAAATCGAATCAAGTGGGTGTTCGCGATGAGCAGCCAGCCAATCCAGACTTTTCGCACTATGGTGAACTTTATGAAAGCGCCACAGGAAATCTACTTTGTGTTGAAGGCGATGACCCCAGTAAATAATGAAGTCGCTGAGAACAATTACTTCTACCGCCTGCAGCCAGACAGGTTGTGTCTGCACCCATTGTTGAAATGTTGTCGGAATAACCTGATGCAATGCTTCATTAAAATAAAGCAAACAGGAAAGTACCAGTCCACTCCACAATAAGTATTGTCCCAAAAAATAACAGAGATCCAATATCCATTCTGCGCGCAAGATGGGTTGACCCGATCGCGCCGGAAAAACTTTTTCCATGGGAATGAATACCAATGCCAAAAAGAATAAGCTGGCACCGGTTGTTAATAAGATCTGTATAATGGTCACTTTCTTATTTTAGCTGGCCTAATCTTTATTGGTTTTAGCTTAGTCGTATCAATCAAAACATGAGGGTTTGTAATTGATGGATGATATATCAATCTCCAAATAGATGATGAATCAGGAACTAACGGTTTTGGAACGACAATTGATTTTGAGGAAGACAAATAAGACTGATAATTTGGCGCATAAAGTCTTTTCGGTACTGAGTCCATCGTAATAGTTACCTCAGATGCTTCTAGTATATCAGAATCCGTCAACGAAATATATCCACCCCTATAGGCAACAAATGCCGACAAGGATGTAACAAACAAGATCAGCGTCATTCCCTTTATTAACCTCGATTTGAGCATATCTATTTTTTTATTCGTGCAATCAAATTTAAGAAATTAAATGTCTCCCTTTTTAAAATCAGGTACAATCACCTGCATCCTGTCAAAACCAAGCAACCCCTTCCAATATTTTAATTGAATCGAATCTCCTGGATTCAAATCAGGATAATCTCTTTTTGAAATAACCAGATGGAATTCCGCATCGACTGCTGAGTTTAGTGTAAATGAATCTTGATCTGAATTCGTGATAACATCTAACTGAAGTATCCGCTCGCTGGCATAATACCTATTCATAAAACTAGCTGAAGACACTGAAATCAAAACGACTGGAATTAAATAAGAAAGAAAACGGCGCGGAATAATGTACTCGATCCAATCAAGTTTCCACACCACCACCATTACCACACATGTCAGCAGAAAACCAATAACTGAAAAAACTATTACAAATAAAATGGGTTGGATTAACTCCACAACTTGCAAGATTTCATATACGCACCATGCAATCGTGGCAAGCAAAAGCAGAATTTTAATAGCTGTAAAAATGTCATTCGATCCATTGCGTTTTTTTCCACCTTCCTCGTCAGAAGAAAAAAGAAAGAACACATCGAATACATCCAAAAAATCCATCTGGTTACTTATTCAAATAAAAAATCTCAACCGACTTCAAGCGGATTCCTTTTTGTCATTTCGGATTCGCTCGATAAATAACCGATCGTGCACCTTGTGCCACTTAAACGTAGTGACACAACTGCTCCATAGGTCTCCTTGCAATTCGAAGATAAGAGGCGCTTGATCTTCTAATTCAATTTGTATGCTGATGGCACCATACTCAATGGTATCCACTCTTGATTTAAACCATCGGGCAACTTCAAAAGGTACTCCCACCTTTCTCAAAATCCACATGGGAAAAAACGGAACCATCGAAACGAAATTAGGCTCTTTCTTGACGCTGATCTTCGTTATTTCTTCCATTCGAATTCCGATGCCAACTAATTTTTGTGAAGTACGCATGCGCACAACCGCTCCTTCCGTTGTCCACGTAAAATGAATTTTGTATTGACCATGGGACGGCAAAGGCGGTATGCTCGGATGGTTCACGACCAATCGAAGGTGTCCTAGCCCATATGCCTGATACCGGAGCCGCTCGCGAAACGTAAATTCTTTCCCAACTTCCCTTTTCAGGTCGCGGGTTAATTCACCATTTACAGATAATTCGTTGACGATCATGTGTGGGCTTGCTGACGAAGGAATTCCAAAAAGACAAAGATGCCATAGATCCAGAAATTGTACAGCACTGTATAAAAAGCGCCATTCCTTACACTCTCCCAAATATTGCCACGGCATTGGTTGGAGTTATTGAATATGAGTCGAAGTGCCCTGAAGAAAATCCAATAAAGCATGCCAGCAAATGAACTGATTGCTACAACAATCACTTCACTAAAGAGCCACACGGCCACAGCAACCAAAATTGCCCAGCCAATCCACAATAGAATAGAAACTAAAATACTGCCCAGATCATCGCCATCAAAATCAGGTGCTTCTATGTCGGAAGCAAAGTCGACTGTGGTGTGGAGTGAATCTGCTTTAGAAGTAGGAGATATTTTTCCATCATGCGGTTCGTGAATAACATTTATCCCACGATACAACCCGATAGAAATAAAAAGAAAAAACGCTAACGAAAGAATCGTGATCGAAATCATCGAGTTTTCAAAAAACGTGCGATGCTGCCCGAGCCCCCAAAAATATACACTAATGAGTGTAAGAGTCGCTACTAAAAAACTTATGCGCACGATAGGCCTTACGCGCCAAATGGGTGACTTCATAGGTTTGCGATTTTATTTTCTGCCCCAACTTTTAAAAATTCATAATAATCCACATTGAACAAATCGGTGTAGCCCAACTGCCTGCAAATGGTGGCGCATTGCCCGCGATGGTAGGTGTTGTGATTAATGCAATGCTGAATCACATCTACCAAAGGTATCGGTTCCTTGCGCCAGGGTGTTTTAACTTCGCACTGAAGTTCTTCGTCAGATAACGCCATCACTTTCTCCTTTAGTAGCCGCGAATTCTCGGCCAACGACCGCAACACTTCTTCTTTTTCAAATGAATCGTTCTCCTTGCGGTACGCGGTCGGAATTTTTTGTACGATGATGGAATACCAAAACTCCTGCGCCACCAGTAAATGATGCAGTGTATGGAGTAAACTGGGAAAACTGGAGATAATCGGTTGATAAAGACGTTCGTCCGCTTGTGCTTTTGCAAAGTCGATCCACTTGGCATTCGCCCACTCATTGTAGGCTGTGTAATCATAGAGTAGCTGCTTGATTTCTTTCATTGCAGTGGTATTTTATATTCCCCATCGGGCCTATTTAAACAGAGGCACCTCTATCTATTTTTAGTCCAAATTTTTTAAGGGCTTGGTGGCGAATCGTTGGGGCGATCGATCGCATTCATGACCGAATGGATAACATCATCTAAATTTTTTGCCGAGCGCGTCAGGTTATCAACTACCTCTTTATCCAGCTCACTCATTTTCCTCACATCAATCATGGCCACTAATCCGAGGATGTTGGCCAGCGGTGCGCGCAACTTATGAGCCGTGATGAACGCATATTCCTCCAACGCTTTATTTTTATTCGCCAGCTCGCGTGTGCGCTCCTGAATCGTGGCCTCCAGATTATTATTGATGGCACTGATCTGATCTGACTGCGCTTCAATTTCAGCTTTTTGTTCTTTCAGTAATTGATGACTCCTAGCCTGCCGGCGAAATAAAACAACAATAATGATTAGCAAAACCGTCACCAGCGTAATGGTAATGAGCAGATAAAGTTGCTTCTGCGACTTATCGCGCAACTCCAATTGTTGCAAGCGCAATTTTACCTGCTGTATATCTTTTTCTTTGTTGAGTAAGCCTACTTCGTTTTCCGGATTGAATGTTTCAATAAACCGAAACAAATCCATATTCACATAGCTGGCTATGATTGCTTCGCTATCGGTTATAAATTCTTTACTGGCAAAATATTCGTTCAAGGGTTCATCCCAATCGCTGTTCAACGGCAGTCCAATGCCTCTCCCCTCATAACGCATCGTAAAATAATTCTGCCGATTTAACTTGATGAAGCCTTTATCTAGGCTGAGCAAATAAACCGGTAAGCTCACATAACCAAAACTCTTTTTACGCGAGACAAGCACTTGTATCAACTGCATACTTGCACCAGTATATTCAATTTTAAAATCAACGCTGTCTTCTTCCTTAATTTTAACCAACTCTTTCTCGAGCACGGTTCCCTTAGCAGTTAATGCTGTGGCCCCTTCCAAATATTTTAATAGTTCTTGTTTCGAGCGTGCAATAGGGATATCGTTGGTAGCAACCAGCACAGCAATATCGGCCATGTATGACGGTGAAAACTTCATCTGACTTCTTCGCTCTTCGGTTATCGAAAAACCGGCTAATCCAAATGCGCCGTGCTGCGCATTATTTTGAACACGATTCAACACCTCATTAAATGTGCCTTCTTCAATCCATTGATAGGTAAGTTCTATTTGATATTTTTTTTGGAGGTAACGCTGAAGTCCTTCCATGATCTCCACTTCCATTCCGCGCAAGCGCTTAGATTCATCGGTGTAACCATACGGGCTATTCTGAAACCAGTATAATTGAACGGTGCCTTGCTTGCGTTCCTTCACTTCTTTCCAACTGCTACCGTTTGTTTGAGCGTATAAACCCACATGGAAGAAACAAACAAAAGAAAAAAGGATACGAATTCGCATACACTTAAAAAGCAAAAATACTACTTAACAATCGAATTTTAAGCATGGGTCGGTGGCCTCCTCTTTAACAACGGCTTTTCTAAAAAATAATAACTCAACACCACCAACGTGCATGTGAGTAGCACAATGCCAATCATAGCCACCCAAAAGGAAAGATGATCGTGTTGGTACCTATATGAAACCAGTACAATTGCCACCATGTGTAATGAATAAATTCCATAGCTCATTTTTCCTGCCAAGGTAGCCCACTTCCATCGACCCGGTTGGAAATACGTGGATTTAGAAAAAACCTGATCGGTGAGTATCCACACGGACATGATCGGAAAACCGACTACTGTAATGACTTCACCCCAACCAAAAAATTTAGAGATGCGGTAATTAAACACCAGCACCAAAAAAAAGAAAATATACAACACCACCATTCGCTTGCGCGAGAAGATTAGCACCCATCTATCGATGTATTTTTTTTGATAGAGTGAAATGTAAGCGAGTGCTGCGCCACACATTAAAGGTGCAGCGCCCGACAGTGTGTGGTATTTATGCCCACCGTTTAGCCGATAGAAAAGCGAAACAAAAATGAGCACGCGCACCAAAGGCAAAAAATACCTTCGGTGTGCAGCCAACCATAAAATGACAATTGGCCACAAAAGATAAAATTGTTCTTCAATCGCCAAGCTCCATTGAACGCCCAAAATACCACTCTCATTCCACGCGCCATACATGTTGTCAAAGTTGGCCATAAAAATTGCGTAGAGCAGAGGGCTGGCAGTTTCATGCAGCGAAGAATCGAGTAGCGGATGAATGACAAATCCGATCAGAAGCACTACCCAATACAACGGCCAAATGCGCCACGTGCGTCGCAGGTAAAAAGTCGTAAGAGCTATTGTTTCTGTCTGTTGAAACTCGCGCAACAACAAATGTGTAATCAAAAATCCACTCAATACAAAAAAGAAACTTACCCCCCACTCTCCTCCGCTGCCATCCAGCGAAATGGCCACTAAAAAATATTTTTTAACGACAGTATCCGGAAAATAAAAACTTCGACTGATATGCTCGCCCATAACCGCCAAGGCTGCCAGAAACCGAAGCGCATCCAGGTTTTCGAAATACACGCGCTCCTGTAGTTGCTTCATCACCTTCACACTTATTGAAGCACGGCTTGTATATCTGGGTCTGATTCAAGATTATTCATTTGCCCCATGATCCAATTCGATCTGCGCTGCACATACGATGACAACGGCTTGATAAGATATTTTTTTGGGTTTGGTAGAATGGCTGCTATTTGTGCCGCTTCCTGTCGTGTCAATTTCTTTGCCGACTTTTTATAATACTGTTGGCTGGCAGCTTCAATGCCAAAAACTCCCTTGCCCATTTCCGCTACGTTGAGGTATACTTCGAGAATGCGTTCCTTACCCCACACCAACTCAATCATAAACGTAAAATATACTTCTAACCCTTTGCGAAACCAACTGCGGCCCTGCCACAAAAAAACATTTTTCGCCACTTGCTGACTGATGGTAGAAGCACCGCGCACGCGCTTGTGCTTCTTCTGATTGTTTTTCATAGCCTTCTCAATGCTCTTCCAATCAAAACCATTGTGCTCAGGAAACAACTGATCTTCGGAAGCCATCACCGCCAGACCAGCATAGCTCGACATTTCTGTGCGGCTAACATAATCACGTTTCAATCCATATCCTTGAAACCAGCTTCCCAATTGGGTAAGCGTAATAGGAGGATCGACCCATTTCAATGCGATGATGTAAACCAATTGAAATACAAACACTATCAGAAAGAAGTTTCTGATTTTGCGAAGTATCTTTTTTATACGGGGTGACAAAGCCATCTCTTATGAAAGTAGTTTTTCCAACACCACAAATTCCAGCGAGTGCTTTGGAATACCCCATCGCGTATCAGGAACAATAAACGGTTTGCGCTCACCCGTTAGTCGGTAGCCATGGCGAACATACCAGTCAATCAGTTCCTGACGCACGGAAATAACCGTCATGTAAATTTTAGAGCATTGCTTTGCACGTGCATGTACTTCGGCTTCGGCCAAAAGTTTCTTGCCGATTCCTTTTCCTTGTGTGTCAGGCTGTACGGAAAGCATGCCCAAATAAATTTTATCACCGTCCTGTCGCAATTCCACGCAACCCAAAAGTTGATGTTCTTCCTTACACAACAACACTGTGGTATCCGTTTTTTGAATCAGATCGCGCAGCGCATCTTCATCAATGCGCGTGCCGTCCAACAAATCGGCTTCGGTGGTCCATCCTTTTTTAGAATTTTCTCCCCGATAGGCAGAGTTTACCAGTTGATTGAGTGCGGCAGCGTCGGCCACAGTAGCAGTAGATATTTGCAACGACATAGATTCAAATATATTAATTTGCATGCTATCGCAAATATATGGCCTACAAAATTGACCTGTTCAGCATCTTCATCTTCTTAGGAATTGTGCAGGCCGCGTTTTTGTGTTTGTTCTTTTTTTCCATCAAAAGCCGAAATTTCAACACCAACTTCTTTCAGGGGGTGATGATTTTCAGCATGGCTGCCTGCAGCTTTGAAATTCTGCTCTGCTACACCGGAGCAATTATCAACGCGCTTTGGCTGGTTGATTTTTCAGAGTCACTGTCATTTGTTATTGGGCCTGCTTTTTATTTAATGACCTTCCATCTAATCAACGGCCAAATGCCCAGGCGGTGGTATCTGCATTGGATGCCGGCAGTTATTTGGCTGATCTTGCAAATTCCATTTTTAATTCAGGGCAATGATGTAAAATTCAATGCCTGGATTGGCTCGTATCATCCACCCGGGCTATCATTCATTGATAACACACCAGAATTTTTTAATCCTCCCTTTCACTCTGAAATCATTCTGGCACACCTCACCATTTATTTAATCATGGGGCTTGTGCTCGCCATCCGGGCTTTTAGGCAAAAACAACAATCGTTTTTCGCTACCGAAATTACGGCCTTACAAAAAGTACGCTCGGCCATGGTGCAAGTGGGCGTGGTCGAGTTACTGATTTTTACTGTCAAAATTTTTAATCGCGACGACATGGGTGATCACCTGTTTGCTGCTTACACCACCATCCCCATTTATCTGATCAGCTTTCAGGTTATCCGGCAGTCCGGATTTTTTAAGCAATCTACCATTGCCGAAACCACCAAATACAAAAGTTCTTCGCTCTCCGCCGAAGATCAAGCCCTCATCTTAGAAAAATTAAAAACACTGATGAGCGAAAAGAAGTTATTTCTGCAACCTAACTTCACCCTTCCCGATTTGGCGGAGCAACTCAACGTATCGGTGCATCAGGTGTCGCAAGCCATCAATGACGGACTCGGCAAAAGTTTTTTCGAAATGCTGGCCGAACATCGTATTGAAGAAGCCAAAAAATTATTAGTAGCAAAAGCCAACATCAAAGTAGAAGAAATTGCTGAAGAGGTGGGCTACAATTCTAAATCATCCTTCAACACGGCTTTTAAAAAATTAGTGGGCATGACACCCAGCGAGTGGCGCGCAACAGCCGAAAAACAAAAGAGGGGCTAACGCCCCTCTCACCCTTCACTCCTTCAACTATCTATTGTCCCGTTTCATTAGCTTTCGCATATTCCAGCGTGGGCCCATCGCAGTGGCCCCAGGTTCCTTTCAACAGGTCCGCCGAAACATTCAGCAACCGTTCCTTTGGGTAGCAACTTGTTTTCAAGTCGTCTCCACCGGTGTACGTTAACTCCAGAAATTGTTGATCCGATTCTGTCACAGTGGTAAATGTGCCGGTCGCTGACTTCGTAGCATTATCTTGTTGTCGATTCCTGCTAAAAGTGCCATCGTTGTTAAAAACATAATACTCCTGCCACTGCATCGCCGATCCCGTGGTCGCCCCTATTCCAAACCCTCCCGACATTTTTACCAACACCCACTTTTGCTGACTGGTCGTAGCCAACGCCTTTGATTGCTCGCTCAGTGGCGACTCCTTCGAACAACTTGCAAGCCCTGTCACTAGGAATGTCATTAAAATTATGTTTCTCATATTTTAAATTTTTTGTTTCTACGCCTTTGACACGCGCCCCCACCCAAAAGGTTGGAAAAATGATATAAACTGTATTCGGCTTTTTTAAAGTCAGCCTTCCAGACTATAGAAACAGCCTTACATTCGGCATCGTGCTGCGTTTCCGCTGCGAGTCATCATTCTGCTTTTCTTAAAGTTTTTTGAAATAAAGGCTGAGTAGTGCGTGTCGGAGTCACAAATTATGAAGGCCGGCTCACCTTCAAAGTGGAAGAAATATCCAAACCAGTGGTAACAATTCGAAATCATCCTTCAACCTAATACTCGAGAAAACATCCGAAGTGACATGACAAAGTGACCATTTAGTTACTCCACGTTTTACTGCACTCCAAACTCTCGATCCAAACTTTTCTCCAGCACTGCAAGTGGTAAATTGCCGTTGCGCAAAATAGTATTGTGAAATTTGATGACGCTGAAATCTTTGCCTAGAGCAGCTTGGTATTTACTACGCAGCTCAATCAACTTCAGGCACCCGATTTTGTAGCCCAGTGCCTGTGCAGGTATGTCGCAACTGTAGCGGATGGACTCTGTGTTGATTTGCTCTTCAGATTCAATCATATTAGCACGCATAAAATCCATTGCCTGCTCACGACTCCAACCTAAGTAGTTCATTCCTGTGTCTACCACCAACCGAACGGATATAAACATGTCCATCAGCAACCTACCGCAGTAATCGTAGGGGTCGTCAAACAAGCCCAACTCGATGCCGAGGTAAGAAGAGTAATCGCCCCAGCCTTCCGTGAAAGCGGTCACCATTAGGTTCTGCCGGAATTCTGAAAGTTCCGGGTTCTCGATTTGCAAACACGCTTGCAAATGATGACCGGGCGTGACTTCATGAAATGCCAAACTCGCTGCAGTGGCTAACGGGCGCTGGTCGAGCTTTGAGCCATTGTAATAATAAATACCCAGCGGCTCAGCTCCTGCCGGAGGCAAGTAGATGCCAAATGTCATGGCAGGCTCAAGTGCCACCGACAACCTGCGAACGTCATAACTTGCTTTTGGCTTTAGCGAAATCAAACGATGAATGACAGTGTCCATTCTGCGCAATGGCTTCTTCAAACGCTCGCCCACTTCATCAGGCGTAGCCGCAAGGAAGCGTTTATCTTTTTGAAGGAACTTATAAAACGCTTTCATGTCGCCTTTAAAATTGGTGGCCACCCGTATACTGTCCAGCTTTCTGAAAATACTAATAACTTGCTTTTTGCCAATTTCATGAATGGCTTCAGGTGTCAGGTTGGTGGTGGTATGCCACTTTACCAAATAGCGGTAATACGCTTTTCCACCGGGGTATTGACCAAGGCCAACTTTTTCTGAAGCGCTGGTCCGATAGGATCCACTTAGGTAGGCAGCCAGTGAATCATGACCGGGAATCACTTTTTGTGATAGAATGAGCGAAGCTTTTTCCTGAAAGGATTTTTGAACAGACGAATCTAATTTTTGCAAACGACTGGATTGTGGATAGTACCCATGCTTGTCAGGCTCCATTTGCCATGTTTTAATAAGGCCAAGTGTGAGGTCAATCTCCGGCTTAGCCAAACGAATGCCACGCGCCTCCATCTCTTTTAACTTAGCCAATTCGCTTTTCTGAACTTCGCTGTATTGTTCGAGTAAATTTAAATACTGCGTAACATCGGCTTCAGTATCAAATGAAGCTTGCTTAAAAATCTGCTCAGGGCCTGATGAGGTGTGAATGGAATAGGGTGTCACATTGGGGAATACATTATTATAATAGCGTGTAGCTTCCACCCGCATTTCGGCAATCCATTGGAGTAAGTCGTAGTCTACCCATGATGAAGACGGTAATTTCGTGACTTCAATGGTCTTTAGTTTTTGCAATACGCCTGTGAAGAAAACTGAATCGTCATCGAAATCTTGGCGTGTGCCAGCATACAGCTTTTCCGGTAACGGAGATTTGCCTCCGCTAAATTTTACGGCACGCCCTGTGCTAAGCTCACGCTTCCAATAGTGCTGCACGAGGCTGTCTAATTCCGCCTTTTCATTTCGGGGTGTTTCTTTGCTGGTGCATGCCAGAAGGGAACCGGCAATGATGAGGAAGAGTAAATATTTCATTTTGTGAATGTTTGAGTTGTATTATTTAGTTCACAGAGAGAACGGAGAAACACCAAGATATTTGAGTTAAGAGTGCGAGCACAATAAGAAACTTAACGCCAATACTTTGCTGCCCATATTAGTAAGCGAAAGCTGTTCCGGTCGCATACGGTGGGGACGCAGCTTTCATCTTACCGGTCAGTGGGTCGCGGTAAATGCCCACCCATAAACCTTGCGTGTAGCGCCTTTCACTTGCTGGAATTTGCTTCACGGGCAAACCACTATTTTGCAGCACGGAATCAGGAAATGCTCCTGCCATTACCCGCACTGTTACCTTGACTGCTTCCGGTACCGAATAATCTGCATCTGGCATCAATAGACAAGGCGCATTGACCACTTCTTCTACATCCATGTTGTGAGCGATAATGTTCACGAGCGACTGCACCGTTTGCTGATGGAAGCCCATCGACATTGAAGCAAAGGGAATGATAGGTTTTCCGTCTTTTAACAATATTCCCGCTTCAATCTCGGAAGGTAAACGATTACCAGGACCTGCCATTTTAATCTCCGCTTGTTTGTACCATGCAGCATCGCTAATGGAGATACCATCCACCATGATTGCCTCGTTACCCCACGTGAGTGTATTGATTGTATGCGTAATGGCCGTCATATTTCCCCATTGGTCGATTGCCACCACCACGTCAGAGTGCCTCGGACCCGCGCCCGCATATTGAACAAGCTTTACACCTTTTTCCATGCGATTCCATAGCTCTGCGGCCGTCTCTTTGAGCAACCGTGAAGAGTCGCTAAGATTAAGACCGGGATAAATCATTTCGCGCGTCTCTTGGGGAATGTACGAGAGCATCTGCATGTTAGTAATGTCTGACATCTGGCGAAGCGATTCACCGTTTCTTGACCAATGTGGTTTCGTGAAAAGGCCGGAAGCATCTGCAAGGTTGAGCGCTTCAATCAAGTTCACACTTCCTGTTGCGGGAGGGCCCAACACGGCCACTTCATACGCTCCATACTTTTGCCTAGCGGGCTCGCTCCAAATTACCTTGTAGTTGGCCAAATCTTCGAGTGTCATTTTTCCTCCATCTTTCTGCACAGCGGCAACGGCCTTCCTGGCCCACGCGCCTTTGTACATATAATCTACACCGCGGTTGGCTATACTATCCAATGTGGTGGCAAGAGCGGGCTGCTTGAATAAATCGCCCGCCACGTAACCAGTTCCATCGGCTTTGATGAGTGTTGCCTTTGTTTCAGGAAGTCTACGTATTTGTGTATCTCTTCGTGCGAAAAAATTCGCGGTGCGTTCATTGATGATAAAACCATTCCTCGCGAGATAGATGCTCGGCTCAAATAGCGTTTTGAAAGGCAGCTTGCCATAGCGCTGGTGTGCAGCTTCAACACCACGCATAAAACCACCTACCATAGCTGTTCTTCCGCTCACCTCACGCGAAGGATATGCCCCTTCCGCACTAAAAGGAATTCCACCCGGAATGGTCATTGGATCAGTTTCATTCATTACCGTATTCCAAGTGCCATCCATGCTCGCAATTGTTCCTGAAGCAGCATCGTAGTGTACTATGTTAATGATACCGAAGAAACTGGTGACTGCCCCGGCATTCAGCGTGACTTGGGTCATGGCGGCAGTCAATGCTGCATCAACAGAACTACCTCCTTGCTTCAACGCTTCCAAACCAGCGCGCGAGGCTGCGGTATGAAAGGCAGTGGTCACCGCCCCTTTTTCTCCGATAGCTGCCGGGTTATTTGGAAAAGTGCGAGCATCCATTTCCAGGTACTTGATCAATTCACCATCGCTCCATTTATCTGGAGAAAGTGTTACTTCTTTTTTATTGCTGTTACAGGATGGCAAAAGCAAAATGAAACTGACCGTTAAAAATACAAAACGATACTTCTTCATCTTAATTTAGTTTTGGGGTTTGTTGGCAAAAGGTACTTCCTAAACATGAGAGGGGTGTAAAAATCTCGGCACGGATTTTCCACGTGCCGTCAATCTTGTGCCACTTGGCGTAATAGGTGCCTGATAATTTTACGATGCCATCGGACTCTTGCCATTGGCCCGTCCATGTGCCGGTTTCGGAGGCCATACTCCAATCAGAAAAAATTTCAACTTGCAAAGGTGTGCGAACATAGACGACCTCTTTTTTGGTTTTGAAATCGCGTATAAAGATTTGCCGATTGGCTTCCAAACCGGTTACTTCAAAATTGCGTGATGAGATTACATGAAAATCGCTTGTCCAGTAGCTGGCAATGTTGATGGTATCGTGATGAGCGATGGCGAGATTAGATAGTTTTCTCGCGTCACGAATTAGCTGTTCGTCGTGAGAAGAATTTGTCTTTTTTTGCGCGAAGAGGGTAGTAACGCAAATCGACAGAAATAGAAGTAAGGCGTTTCTCATCAACTGAATCGTTGGGCGTTTAAAAATCCAATGGGCTGGCGGGTGCTGCCTTTCATCGCGAGGTCGGCCATAATTTCGCCCACAACACTCGCGAACTTGAAGCCATGACCACTAAAACCCGTAGCCACCACCACTTCTTTTTCATAGCCGGGCACAAAATCCAGAATGAAATTTTCATCGGGTGTGTTGGTGTACATGCACGTCTTCATCACGTGCGTGGACTCATATCCTTCGGGCATAAACTTGTTGAGCACAGACACCAGAACTTCTTCGTCTGCTGGCGTGGGTATGCGATTGACAGTGTCGGGGTCAGACACGGTGCCATGAAAATGATGGGCGAGTTTGAGACCTATGGGGCCTCCGAACTGCGCGACCGGCAAAATGGGAAAGCCGTAAAATATGCCGGGCCTCTCGTGGTCGGTAATTGTCCAGCATGGAAAATTTCCAAGTTCAAACTTACTCCAGTCTTTTGGTTTCACCCACGCAATCATTTGGCGTGTCACTTTCAGGTTCTTCGAAAGGTTGGGCACCATTTTGGTCGCCCATGGGCCGGCAGTTATAACTAGCTTCTTGCATTGGTAGGTAGCCTTACTCGTTTTGACGGTGATGGTGCTTCCGGATTTTTTCCACTCTATCGTTTTTTCTTTGGTGTGAATAGTGGCCCCTGCTCGTATCGCTTGTTGTGTGTAGAGCAACACTGATCGCTCAGGCAAAAGGAAGCCTGCATCAGGCTCAATCAATCGTTCGTAGCCAGATGGAATGTTGAATTGAGGAAATTGCCTCTCCTGCTCTTGCTCGCTCATAGTATCCACGAGAATGGAATATTTAGAAGCCGATTCGCGCAAGCCCTTTATCAGTGCGTGCTCCGCTTTGCCGAAATACAAGAGGCCGGTTTTGAAATAAAGTTGTGCACCTGTCTCTTCCTCCAGCGATTTCCAGTTTTGATAAGATCTCTCCAGCAACGGCACGTAATCAGGATGTTCGAAATACGCTTTGCGGATGATGCGACTTTGCCCGCCATGTGAACCCAATTCGTGCGGTATGTCAAACTGCTCTAAGCCTAAAACTTTATGCCCACTCTTAGCCAGATGATAACACGCGGAAGAGCCCATACTACCAACGCCCAACACAATCACATCGAACAATGTGTGGTCGTTAGGAGCCGTGTGCACTAGATTTTGCACCTGTGCATACAATTGCTGAATGGGGAGGGTGGCCGCTGCAAGCGAAGCGCTTGTTTGGATAAATTTTCTTCGTTTCATTATTGGCAAGATGAAGGTAATGAAATTTTTGTGTTCGAATTTATAAAATCGGCCTTCCTGTCTATAAAAACAGCCTTCCTTTGGCCAACCGCTCCCGTTTCTTTGCCCAAAATCTAAAACGCATGATCGCCACAGAAACCACTTCCATCACCGAACGCAGACACGACCTCGACTGGCTGCGCGTAATTGCCATCATCATTCTCTTATTCTTCCACACCGGCATGTGGTTCAACAACTGGGGCTGGCACGTAAAAAACAACGAGCTCACCACCTCCTTTCAATATTGGATGATCTGGTCACATAACTTCCGCATGCAGTTGCTGCTTTTCATTTCCGGGGCGGGCACCTTCATCGCACTTGGCTCGCGCACCTCCGGCCAGTTTCGTAAAGACCGCTACAAGCGGCTGCTGGTGCCGCTCATCTTTGGCATGCTCGTCATCGTGCCACCTCAAATCTATTACGAGCGCATCAGTCAATACACCAGCTACTGGGATTTCTATAAAACCGTTTTTCAATTCAAGCCCTATCCCGAAGGTGGAAGTTTGAGTTGGCATCACCTCTGGTTCATTTTATATCTGCTCGTCTACTCTTTGCTCGCGCTACCATTTTTAAAATATCTGCGATCACCCAACTCCGAAAACTTCCGACTAAAAAGCAACAAGGTGTTATCATCTCCTGCGGCCATGCTATTCATTCCGTCCATATTAATTCTCATCAGTCAAATCATTTTACGCCCCTACTTCCCCGAAGAGACGCACGACTTATTCAAAGACTGGGCGTATTTCATATACTACTTCGCTTTCTTTCTCATGGGCAGCATCTGCTATTCCATACCCACGTTGTGGCAAGCCATCGGCAACAACCGCACGCATTTTCTTGTCGCGCTTATCTTCTCACTCATTCCATTCTACGCGTGCTACTTTCATTTCCGCGAGCTCATCACATTGCCCGCACACATCGATACCATCGAAACCACTTTTGATGTCAGCGCCATTTTTGTCAGTTGGTTCACCGTCATCACCATCATTGGCTTCGGTCAGCACTACCTCAACAAACCGAGTCGCTGGCTCGCACCGATCAACGAAGGTCTCTATCCATTTTATATTTTGCATCAGTCGGTCATTATTGGCATCGGTTATTACGTGTGTCAATGGAACTGGAGCATCTCTGCCAAATATTGGATGATCTGTTTTCTCACAGCTGCCAGTTGCACCGCTTTTTACATTTGGATCATCCGCCCATTTAATGTGATGCGCTTTCTGTTCGGTTTAAAAACAAAGAAATAAAATTAAATGCTTGGGGGCATTGGCTTACTCAAAACGCATTGCATTGCGTTTTGAGTCGCCACCGGGCTGTCGGCAGTCGCCACCCATCACACAGGCCACTTCGGGCTCCAATGCATGCCTCCATCCCTTGCCCACGCCAGTACGTAGCTTATCTGAACTTTCTCAAATATCACGATGTGAGGCACAGGTCAACCAATAGAAAAAATTGACTGAAAAGACTTAAATTTGAGTTACTAAAAGAAAAAATAATATGGGGACAATAGAATTGAAATCAGACCTACATAAAATCCTAGACAGGATTGAAAACGAACAGCTATTGCGGACAGTTTATGATTTCCTAAAGCAAAGAGAGACCGGAAAAGAGGGGCAGATATGGAATACCCTGAACGAAGAACAAAAGAAGGAGGTTTATTTATCATACGAAGAATCTCAAGACGACAAAAATCTAATTGCTTGGGAGACTGTTAAGATGAAGTATTAATGCAAGTTTATGTTACCCCAAGAGCCGAACAGAATTTTGATTCAATAGTAAATTACATAAAACAAAATTTTGGAGAAAAGACAGCTAAGGAGTTTATTCATAAGGCCGATGAAATTTTTGGACTTCTTAAAGACTTTCCTTTCATGGGACAGGTTGAATCTAATGACATTAGAGGATTTCAATTATCGCGACAGACAAGATTACTTTACAGAGTAAGCAACAACAAGATTATCATACTCGCATTTTTTGACGTTAGGCAGGACCCAAACAAAAAATTTGGCTAAACCTACGCCTAGCAACACAAACGTTCCCGTTTGCCCTCTCACAAAAAATAAGTAGCTTCCATTTTCATTTAAACCTATGAAGCTCTTTCTACTTGCAATCGTAGCATTGATCTGCATCCAATGCGCCAACAACAGTCAACCACCCATCACGTGGCAAACGATCGAAAAATCGTTGCAGACACAACTCATCACCGCTGCCGATGGCGACACCATTCATCTGCCGGAAGGCCACTTCATGTTTACCAAAAGCATTACGCTTGATGGTAAAAAGAACATCCTCATCAAAGGCAAAGGTGTAGACAAAACCATCCTCAGTTGGAAAAACCAAACTGAAGGAGCCGAAGGCTTACACATCAGCAACGGAAAAAATATTGTACTCGAAGATTTCTCCATCGAAGATGCCAAAGGCGACAACCTGAAAGTAAACGACACGCAAGGAATCACCTTTCGCAGAATTCGCTCCGCCTGGGCCGAAGGACCTAAAACAGAAAACGGTGCCTACGCACTCTACCCGGTTTTGTGTACGCGTGTGCTCATCGAAGAGTGCATCGCCATGGGCTCATCGGATGCTGGCATCTACGTGGGCCAATCCGATTCGGTGATCATCCGCAACAACAAAGCCTACTGGAATGTAGCGGGCATTGAAGCCGAAAATTCAAAGTGGGTAGAAATCTATGGCAACGAAGCCTACGAAAACACAGGCGGCCTGCTCATCTTCGATCTACCCGGACTCACACGTTACGGCCACACGGCCAAAGCATACAAAAACAATATCCATGACAACAACCACGAAAACTTTGCGCAGAAAGGAAATGTGGTAGCCAGCATTCCACCCGGCACGGGCGTGATGATTCTCGCTACGCATAATGTCGATTTTTATGACAACACGCTCACCGACAATCGCACGGTAGGTGTGGGCATTGTCAGCTACGAAATGGTAGCTGCCCTCAATGAAGGCGAGCAACAACAGGAAGGCGCCATTGGTGGAGTGCAGTCGGTCAACAACCGCTTTCGCGAAGACTCACTCTACAATCCGTTTCCCTATCAAATCAACATTCACCACAATCAATTTGAAAACAGCCACTGGTTTCCCACCATGCAAAGTGACATCGGCAAACTCTTACTCACCAAATCATTCTTCGACACACCCGATGTGGTGTATGATGGCATCGAAAATCCCAAACAAAAAGAACGCAACATCTGCGTTTCTGAAAATGGCGAAATCACATTTATGAGTTTAGATGCCGCCAACGATTTTAAAGCACTGTCCAAAGATGGTGCGCCATTCGCCTGCAACAAGAAAGCTGCATTGCCATGAACACATTTTTAAAATGTAGCGCACTCATTTTGCTGATGGCTGCCTGTCAACAAAAAAAGCCGGAAATCATTGTTGCCAAAGAAGAAGTGACCCTCGCGCCCAACCTCAGCGCATTGGGTGCTGAAAAATTATCGAGCTATCATTTCTTTGAAGGCGACTTAAAAAATTTACAACCTGCTGAAGACATCATCGGATACTCGCTCAACTCGGCGTTGTTCAGCGACTACGCATTTAAAAAACGCTTCGTCAAAATCCCGAAAGGAAAAAAAGCAAGCTACCATGCAACCGAAGTACTCAACTTTCCCGAAGGCACGGTTCTAATCAAAAACTTTTATTATCCTGCCGACTTTCGAAAACCCGAAGAGCAAAAAAGAATTTTAGAAACGCGCCTGCTTATTTTAGAAAACGGAAACTGGAAAGCACTGCCCTACATTTGGAATGACGAGCAAACGGAAGCGTATTTGGAAGTAGCCGGAAAAAATATCGAAGTGGAGTGGATACACTTAAATGGTGAAAAACGAAAAGTGAATTACTCGGTGCCCAACGTCAATCAATGCAAGGGTTGTCATTTGCGTGGCGATCAACTTTCACCGATCGGCCCCAGTGCTCGTCAACTAAACAGTCATGATGCTGCCACAAATCAACTGCTGGCGTGGCAACGCGCCAATGTGTTGGAAGGCTTGCCCGATCTAAAAAACATTCCGCTTCTTGCCTCTTACGAGAATAAAAATGAACCCATCGACAATCGTGCGCGCGCCTGGCTCGAAATCAATTGTGCCCATTGCCATCGTGCAGACGGACCGGCAAAAACAAGCGGGCTTCATTTGCTCGCATCGGTCAATGCCGGCGCGCAACTGGGCATCGGCAAAGCTCCGGTAGCTGCCGGCAAAGGTTCCGGTGGACGACTGTTTGGCATTGTTCCCGGCAAACCGGAAGAATCCATTTTGCAATACCGCATCGAATCGACACACCCAGGAATTATGATGCCGGAGCTGGGAAGAAAATTAGTACACGAAGAAGGTGTCGAACTCGTGCGCCAATGGATCAGCGAAATGAAATAAGCTCAAAACCAAATTGATTGAAATGCCTTTCATGCCGAGGCACGAAGCAACTTATTACGCGACAAAAAGTTATTAGTAAATCAAAATTTTACCTGTCTTTACAGATTTATTAGTATTGGTAACTCGGTAATAATACACTCCTTTAGGATAATCCGATAAATCAATTTCCGTGGGTGTATCCTTCACTGTTTTATGGTATATGACCACCCCAAATGAATCAAAAAAAGTGAGATCAGAAAGTTCAGAGGAAGAAGAGACATAGGTGATTTTCCCACTGGTGGGATTTGGAAAAATATCGAAGTTGGCGAAAGTGGGCTCGCTGATGCTTGTTGTAACATTATCAAAACCGGCAGATGTGGAAAAACAATTGTTGCAATTTTGAACACGCACACTGTACTTTCCAGTAGCAGAAACAGTATAGGTTTGTGCTGTTGCTCCGCTAATGGGTACATTGTTTAAATACCACTGATACGACATTCCCGCAGGTTGCGCTGTCAATAAATTTCCATTAGCGGTAATCGAAGCCTGTCCGGTGTGCTTCAGCATGGCATACAATTGCTTGTACGATTGCAAATTAAATGTATCTACGTAGGCAGCTACCGGAGTACCCGGAAAAGGTGTATGCAAATTGGGGCTATTGGTTAAGTGTAAAAACGACTTGGTGCCGATAGATTGTAACTGATTATAAATTTGCAAGCTTCCGCCGCCTGTACTATGCGGCACAGTGCCATCGGTGGTGTTGTGCACTGCACCCCATGGGATAGTTTCACCATTCAAAAAAGCCAAATCCCAAATAGCTCCTGCCTGTGTTACGCAGCCGGCTATTTTATCAGAAAAAGATAGGTTAGCGTTTAGCGTTGTGACCAAAAAATTTCCACCCTGATTGGCAAGTGCCGTTGGAAAAGCTTCAGAAGCGCTCATGTAGGTTGTGTGGTTGGCAATGATAGCTCCGGCCGATGAGCCTCCAACGAAAACCTGCGAAGTATCTATCTTCAGGCTAGTTGCATTTGCCTTCACATACCGAATAGCCGCTTTCATATCCTGAACACCACGAATCAGCGCTTCTTGATATTGCTGATTATTCGTTGGCATGGATGGCCATAATCTATATTCGATTGTAATTGCGACGTATCCCTTGCGCGCGAGCTGAGTCATTAAATCAGTGGTTTTTTGTTCGATGTAACTGCCCGTATAAAATCCACCCCCGTGCGCCCAAATTATAACCGGCCTGCAGGTGGTATTGTCTCCTGTTGGGCTATAGACTCTACCCACATTTGCCGCTGCTTTTCCATAGGTGATTGGCGAAGTATTCACATTGCTAAACGCAAACACATTTAAACCCGGCCTAAACCGATTGTTTGTACAACTGTCACTGGCCACCTGAGCAACCAGCGTATTCAGACTCACGAAAAGAGCAAGGGGGAGACAATATTTTTTCATGGATGGTCAAATTCATTCGCGACCAAAATAGTGAATGCGGGAAAAATAAAATTTGCCATTTGGCAAAAAAAAGTAGGTCAACTACTTTTTCTAATTCTACTGAGAGATGATTGAGTAATACCCAAATAGGAAGCGAGCATAGACAGCGGTACACGGTTTGCTACATGGGGAAACTTTTCGAGAAAATGGAGATGCCGCGATGTTGCATCTTCGGCCATCATGGGACTGATTCGATTTACTTTTTCGAGCAATGATTTAGCCGTAACGTTTTTGATAATAGTATCCCAACCAACAATCTCGGCCGAAAACTCTTTCAACACTTCCCGCGTCAGAACGACTAGCTTAGAGTCAGTCACGGCCTGTATGTATTCCGTAGACGGTGATTGAGAATAGTAACTATTGAGGTCAACCGCAAAGTTGTTTTCATCAATAAAGTATTTGGTTAGCTCTTTTGCTTTATTGCTATAGTAACAAACGCGCAGAACGCCTTCCTCCACAAACGCCACCTGATTCGCTACCTTTCCCGCTTCCGAAAAGTACTTGTTCTTTTTCAGCCCTACTACTCTGGCTTTACTTTTTATGAACTCAATTTGCTGGTGATTTAGTTGCCCAAATTGAAGTAAGTAGTTGATGAGTGCATCCATTGAAAATGTAATTTGATTATAATTTTAACACTGACATTACGTCTTTTGTAAACTTGATAAAAAACTAAAATTAAAATTCTCCACATCAATTAGTGGTGTTAGCCAAGTGTCACCCACTCACCATCTTTTGGCACGTTTACCCAGATGGGTTAAGTTGTTTTGCGCTATAACTTTTTTAAAGTCATCTCTGCATTGCAAACAATGATTGATTGATTCGAGGGAATAGTGACCGTTGAATGGAGAGAACTAAAAACCCCAAACTGACCACTACTCGTTTCAAAAAATGACCCGTGGAAATTAATTTCATGCCTCTGGTTTTTTATCTCGTAAAGATAAGACATCTCTAAAAAACCACCTTTACGAAAGATAGAAATCAAATGACCGTACCAATGGTACGAGGCAACTCAAAACCAAATTGACTGAAGTGAATTTGAAACCAGAAAGATTCCGGTGCAATGCACGATAAGACTCCTCATGCCTCTGACAGAGAGCGTTCTTACTCTCTCCGTATTGCCTCCACCGGGTCGAGTCGTGAGGCACGCAAGGCCGGATACGTTCCGAAAACAATTCCCACCACAATCGCGATCAGCGAAACCATGGCGATCGTGTTCCACGTGTATGACGCCTGAAAAGGAACTTTGGTAATCGCGCGAATAATCGGAATGGTAGCCATCGTGCCCAACACACCTAAAATTAATCCGCACAAACTACCAAACGCAGAAATAGAAATCGACTCCGCCAAAAACTGAAACACAATATCCTGACGCTTGGCGCCGAGGGCTTTGCGTACGCCAATCTCCGTAGTTCGTTGCGTTACCGAAATCAACATCACATTCATCACGCCCACACCTCCCACCAATACCGAGATGCCCACTATCAAACCCATAATCACGCGAAACAACCGAAAGCCCCGTTCAGCTTGCTCCACGCGAAATCCATTCGTAGCAATCGCAAAGTCGGTATGCCTTGTGCCATATTCCTTCTTCAGCCATTCACTTATTTTTTCTTTTACGGGATTGACCTGATCCACTTCGTTTACTTCGATAATAGCCGATGGTGGATAACTTTTAAAATCAGTAGGTGCAAATAAGGTGATCGGCACAAAAACTTCAGGGCTCTTAGAGGATAGGTTCATTACTCCAATCACTTCATAACTTTCTCCGCGCACTAGCAGTTGTTGTCCGATCAACGCAGCCACTGAATCAGTTGGAGAAAACAATTTGGCAAACGTTGTATTCACCACCGCTACCTTGCGAGCTGATTGAACATCTTGTTGATTAAGTAAACGACCTGCCAGTAACTTAGACTTGGCTTTTTCATCCATGGAAGGCGTAGCACCGTACAACACACTCAACATTTTTGTTGACGTGGTGGGGTGACCTACTTCTGCGGATTGTGTGGAGAGAAGCATCATCTTGGCCTGCCCTGAAAGATCGTGTTGTAATTTTTCAAATTGAGCAGGCGAAAGATAAGCGAAGGTGTCTTTCTTTACCACCACTCCGTTTTCGCTGCGGGTCACATGTGATGAAACCAAGATTGAATTGAGCGAAGTGGTTTGTGTAATCTGATCTTTGGCAAACTTCTCCATGCCATCAATCAGACAGAGTATGCCAACCAGTGCGGCCACTCCAATAATCATTCCTAAAATGGAAAGAAATGTTTGAAAAATTTGGCCTCTCATCGCACGAAAGGCCATCGCGAAAGCGGGAATAATTTTTTTCATAGTCAATCAGCAGCTACTAGACTTCTGATCGAATGAATTGTTACAAGCGCAGTAGAATTATTTCGGTTACGCGATCATTTACTGTAATCTACCACAAAAACATCGGGAAATTTTTTGCGCAATTCATCGACCATGGCTTGCGCCTTTTCACGCTTCGAAAATCCGGTGAGCATGATGCTGTAATATTTTACACCCGATACAATTTTCACTTGCACAGCTACTCGTTTTTTGTAGGTAGTCTTGAGGTTATCCACTATCCGCATCACATTTACCAACTCTTGATAGGTGCCCAACTGCACACCAAAACCTTTGAGTGTAATGCGGCTGATATCAAAATCATAAATTTCTTTTTCATCGACCATCACGTGGTCTACCGGCACCGGTTGTGTATCGCCGGTGCCATCGGTGGCATCTACAATCTCTAACTTTACATCGGCTGTGCCCTGGTTAAAAAAATGCAACTTCTCGGCAGCGGCTTTCGACAAGTCAATAATTCGGCCATCTACATACGGGCCACGGTCGTTGATTTCTACAATAACGGATTCATTGTTGGCCAAATTGGTAACGCGCACCTTCGTGCCAAACGGCAATGTGCGATGCGCACCCGTCAACTTAGATGCCCTGTAGCGTTCGCCGCTGGCAGTAGGTCTACCTTCAAATTTGTCGGCATAGAAAGAAGCCTTGCCGGTTTGCACTTGTGCAAAAGCCGTAACACTGGCTACACAAAAAATTAATAGGAGGAGTCGATTCATGCTTTCGTTATTGGAAATTCAACCGAAAGATAATTCATTCCGTGCGATTTTATTTTTCAGATGGATTTTTCTTTCCGTGCATCATCTTATCGAGCGCGGCATCAAGTCGCTTCAGCAGCGTTTCTTCTTTCTTTGCCGACGCAATCCACACGGCATACTCCTTGCGATTGGTAAAGGAAAGCGTGTCAAAAAACGCTTTCGCTTTTGGATTTTTTTTCAACAATTCGTGCAACGCTTTCGGCAACTCCACCACACGTTCTTCCAAATCTTGCTCTACCACCACCTTTACCGTATCACCAACATTTTTTGCGATAGCCTGTCGTACATCTTTTCGCACCAAAATGGCATGATGGCCTCCACCCATCACCGACAAAATTCCACGATACGGATAGCCATCAAAAGTCACCTTTACTTTCACTTGTCCACGGGTACCAAAAAGTTGAGGCACATCGTACGGAAAAGATATGTAGGCTGCATCAACGGTCAAGCCCGGATCTTCTAATACACCTGTAAACTTCTTCACGATTGGCTTCTTCATTTTAGTGTCAGCCTTTTTTTCAGTTTCTTTACCCATCGGTTTCGTTATTGCTCGTTTGAAATTAATTAAAAATCAGATGCGGATTTTCACAATAAGTCTATTATTCAGTTGGGTGATTTCATGTCAGCAAAGTGAAAAACAAAACAATAGTCCTCTGGCTAGCCCTATCCTGCCAACCAAGCCTTTGAGGGCCGGTTTTCTGATCGTAGACGGTGTGTATAATTCCGAATTGATTGCCCCTATGGATGTGTTTCAGCACACGCAATTCCACACCGATCACGGTATCGAGGTATTTACCATCGCGCCCCAGCTTGATACCATCACCACGTTTGAAGGGTTAAAGATTATTCCCGATTACGGATTTGCCGATGCCTACCCAGCCATTGATATTCTGGTAGTGCCCAGCGCACAGCATAGCATGGATACCGATTTAGAAAATGAAAAGCTGCTGGAATTTGTGTCGAATACCAGCAAGCAAGCACTCTATATTTTTTCGTTGTGCGATGGGGCCTTTGTGCTGGCCGAGGCAAAAGCATTAGACACCTATGAATGTACCACCTTTCCGGGCGATGTTGCACGGTTTAAAAAAACATACCCACAACTAAAGGTACATGAAAAGGTAAGCTTTGTGCACGACCGCAAAGCCATTACATCGGCTGGTGGAGCGAAATCGTACGAGGCTGCATTGTACTTGGTTGAATTACTCTATGGCAAAGGCGTAGCCGACAAGATTGCGCTAGGGTTGGTGATTGATTGGAATGTCGCCTATGTAAAGCACATTCAGACAAACCGTTAACATATTCTTCGAATTCGTGTTTTTTATTACGTTGCGGCAGGTTCTATGCTGATGTTGGCTTATCTTTGAAACGCATGAAACAGTCGCTACCACCTCTTGAGCATCACAGCCAGATCATTGGCAAATTGCAGGCGGCCGTTTTTGAGTATACGCTCTTCCCCGATGGCAGCCGCGACTTTACCTACCTTAGCTCTTTTTGCGAAACGATTTTTGAAACCAAAAGTGATATTCTGCTGAGTGGTATTCACCCCATCGATTCGTTTGTGCACGAGGAAGATAGACCTCAGTTTCTGAACGATTTTAATCGATGGCTCTCGAAGGCTGAATCCTTTGGGTGGGAAGGCCGCATCATGACACCTACAGGTAAATGCAAATGGGTAGATGCTATCGGCTCGCCCACACGCATGGACGATGGCCGGATTGTTTGGGTCGGTTTGTTTACCGATCAAACCTCGCGAAAAGAAATGGAGCGCGTCAACCGCGAAAACAAGCAACGTTTGGACTTGGCCTTGTTAGGTTCTGAATTAGGTGTATGGGATTACGACTACAAAACAAACGTTACAGTCATCAATCAAAAATGGGCCGACATCATTGGCTATCCCAAAGCTGAATTGGAAGAGATGTTTTGCCACTGCGAAGATTTTATTCACCCAGATGACAGACCCAACTATACCGCCTCCATCGAAAAACATTTGGCAGGCGAAACTGAGTTTTATGAAGTTGTGTACCGTTTTCATTTAAAAGACGGCAACTGGCGATGGGTGATGGAACGAGGGCAGATAGTTGAGTTTGATGGGCAAGGCAACGCGCTGCGGACAGTAGGCACGTTACAGGATTTCGAAAATCTGAAGACACAAGAGCAGATTGCTGTTGAAGCCGAAGGTCGTTACCGGGAGTTAATTGAAACGCTGCCGCTCGGCATTGTTATTTATCTGGACAACGTAATTGTATTCGCCAACAAGTCGGCGGCGAAACTGCTGGGTGCAACTACAGTCGATAACCTTATCGGCAAACCGGCATTCCATTTTGTTCATCCGGAATCAATGGCCAAATCAAAAGAGCGCTTGCACCAGTTGATGGAAGGCAAATCAGTGCCCACCATCGAACAAAAATACATCCGGCAAGATGGTCGCGAAATCATTGTTGACGTGTCTGCACATCAACTCAACTTCCGGGGCAAGCCGGCCATTCAAATCATTATCAAAGACTCCACCGATGAACGCGAAGCCTTGCTGGCGAAACGCAAAACGGAAACATTGTTCTCGCAGCTATTCAAAAGTTCGCCTTTTGGTTTAGTCATGCTAGATGACAACGGCAAAGTAGTGCAGGTAAATGAGGGCTTCGAGAAAATGTTTGGCTACACCAACAGCGATCTGATTGGTAAAAGTCTGAATGATTATATCGTTCCTTCCGAATTGGAAACAGAGGGCAACGATCTCAACACAATCATCTCCAGCGAACAGGTAATTAAAATTGAATCGAAGCGTTATCATAAAAATAAAACGGCCCTCTCGGTGATTATCTACGGAGTGCCGGTGCCCTTAGAAAATAAAACCATTTCAATTTTTGGGGTGTATGTGGATATCACCGAACAAAAAAGAGTAGAAGAAGAATTGAAAGTGCGCAATATTGAACTCGATAATTTTGTGTACAAAGTGTCACACGATTTAAGGGCTCCACTTTCCTCTGTTTTGGGATTAGTGAATCTGGCCAGCTTAAAAGGTAACACCGATAATTTAGAAGATTACATTCTGCGCATTGGGCAAAAAGTAAAGCAACTCGATCACTTCATCAGCGATGTATTGAGTCACTCGAAAAATTTGAAACTAGAACTGAAAATTGAAAAAATAGATTTACAGCAACTTATCGACAAAACGTTTGCCGACTTAAACTACCTGAAAGGTGCGCATGAAATTGTGCGCGATGTAGCCATTGAAGGCAAAGAATTTTTCAGCGACCCCTGGCGCATCGGTGAGATTTTCAGAAACCTCATCTCTAACGCCATTAAATACCGCGACTTTACCAAAGCCGATTCGCGCATTCGCATTGCTGTCAAAATTACCCCGGAGCGGGTTGTCATCTTATTTGAAGACAACGGTATCGGCATCAGCAAAGTCAACCTGACAAAAATCTTTGATATGTTCTACCGCGCCAGCGAACAATCTGATGGATCGGGGCTCGGTTTGTACATTGTTAAAAATGCAGTGGATAAACTGGGTGGAATATTGAAAGTAACCAGCGAAATTGGCAAAGGCACTTCTTTTGAATTGAAGCTGCCCAATCATACCTTAGCGGATATTTAGCCATTCTTTCATGACCCTTTACGAAGTAGTAAGCACCTCAGATAAAAAGGAGTTTTTACACCTTCCGATTCAGCTTTATAAAAATTCGCCTCACTGGATTCGTCCACTGGATAAAGACGTTGAAAATGTTTTTGATTCTGAGAAGAACAAGACATTCCGTCATGGTGAAGTCATCCGGTGGATTCTGAAAGATACGCAGGGCTTTACCATTGGGCGGGTGGCAGCTTTCATCGATCAAAAAACGGTGAACAAGGGGAACGAACAGCCAACCGGAGGCATGGGTTTTTTCGAGTGCATCGAAAACAAAGAAGCTGCCTTTCTTTTGTTTGATCAGTGTAAAAAGTGGTTGCAACAAAAAGGAATGGAAGCGATGGATGGTCCGATTAACTTTGGCAGCCGCGATCGCTGGTGGGGATTGTTGGTAGATGGTTTTGATCTTGAACCAAACTACCAATGCAACTACAATCCGCCGTACTACAAAACTTTCTTTGAAGAATACGGCTTCAAAACGTATTTCAATCAATTTACATTTGCGCGTAAAATTCTAGACCCACTCTCACCCAAGTTGGCGCGCAAAGCAGAAATAATTGCGCAAGAAGAGGGATACGAGTTCCGGCATTTACGCAATGACGAAATCAAAAATCTGGGTGAATACCTGCGCACTGTTTACAATAAGGCGTGGGCGAACCGCGCCGAAAATCCGGAGATCACCTCACAACAAGCTGCACTGATTGTAAAGCAGATGAAGCCTATCTTAGATGAGAAGCTTTTATATTTTGGTTTCTATAAAGGCGAACCCATTTCATTTTTTCTTTCGCTACCGGAAATCAACCAGATTTTTAAACATGTAAATGGCAAAGTCAACTGGTATGGCAAACTGGTTTTCTTATGGTTTCAATGGCGCAAACTCAACACCAAAGCATTTGGTATTTTATTTGGCGTGGTGCCCGAGCATCAGGGCAAGGGAGCCGATGGCGCTATGATTTCTGCCGCCCGAAAGGTGTTGCAAGAAGTCTATAAACGCTATGTCGATTATGAAATGAACTGGATTGGTGATTTCAATCCAAAAATGATAAATGTAGTGGAACAAGTGGGTGGCTTCGTTTCAAAAACGCACATCACCTATCGTAAATTATTTGATGAGACAAAGCCTTTCAAACGGCATCCAATTTTAAACTAGCATGAAGCAGACAGAAGAAAAAGAAGAAACACGGTCGAGTTTTCTCTTCCGCAATCTATTCAAGGGGTTGGCTTGGTTTGCCGTAATCATCGTCATCTTCGTTTTGATGGAAAGTTACATCCAGCAAAACTTCAAAGAACACATTGTGGTCATTCGGGCCAACCCGGGCATACTCTATGGCATTTACACCTTGTCGGAAATTGTTTTCGGCATTCTGCCACCCGAAATTTTTATGATGATTTGGATACTGGACAACATTGATCTAAGTGGATTCATTATCAACCTCACTATCCTCACCCTCATCTCATACGCTGCCGGCATTTTAGGATACTACATTGGCAAAGTATTTTCCAAAACAAAATTTTATCAGGAACGCATTCGTGAAAAATATTTAAAACAATACGAAGGCAAACTAAAAACGTATGGTGGCTACCTGGTTTTTGTCGGTGCCGTTACGCCCGTGCCCTTTTCAGCCACATGTATGTTGGCCGGCTCGGTGAATCTAAATTTTAAATACTTCCTGCTGATTTGCATTACGCGTGTTATCCGCTTCGCCGGCTATGGAGCTGTGGTGTGGTATGCACCCGAGTTGTTTAAAGACTTAACGCAAGGGCTTTAGCATCCACCATTCGCGCATCGACTTTTCAACTTTCGCTCGCGTAAAGAAGACTGGAAAATGCTGATCGGTGGCCCACCCTTCAAACAGGTTTTTATAGAATGGGCTGCGCACATCTCCGCTTTGGCCCGGTGCATTGGTAAACATCGTTTGATCCCAATCGGCCAAGTCCACTGTCATTCGAAAACTGGCTCCCGCTGTCTGATTGTCGCTGTTGGTAGTCATGCCCGGTGTTGAGCCATTACCTCCACGTGGCAGCGGACCCACTTCCAACTGCTTGCGTATTTCTGCGTTCACTGCATTGCTCAGCGGATGTTTGATCAGCACGTGATGATACGCCGGTTGGCCATAGTTCCATTTCGTGATGTCATCGCCCAACTTCCCATTCAAATCCTGAATTGCCTTCTCAAACGTGGATAGTAAAAATTGATCTCTTCCTGCAGAGCCATTACTACCTAAAACTGAATTCGCCTGTTGAATCCACTCTACTATTCGCGCCAGCGGAATATACTTCACTGAATTTTTCATTTGCTCAGGTACGACCAGCGAAAGAACATCTTCTGTTAACCGCTTCTCCCAGGCTGAATAAATTCCCGCCTCGATGGAAGTGGCGGTCATTTCAAAATTCCATTTCAACAGAAGTTGTCGCGCTTGTTCCGCTTTCGCTGAGGTGGCTGAAAGATTTTTTAACATCGGCACCAGCGTGCGAGCCGGAATGGATACGTAATCAAATTGCAGTTGCATCATGTCTTTCAACTCAAATTTTTTACCGGAGCCCAGCACTTCACGAATGCGATCACCACGAAACGGATCAGCCCATGTCCATCCTACTGCATTGCGATGAGGATAGTTGTTAGGAATCAAATTTTCATTAGCGGTCGCCCAAAATCCTGTTGATGGATTGTACACCGAAGGCAACGATTGAATAGGCAAATAGCCACTCCATTCATAGCGACCATCGCCTGGTACCGGAAGTAATCCATCCCAGTTTTTACGAACGGGTGCCACACCTACCGCCTGCCATCCAATGTTTCCTTTTTTGTCGGCCCAAATCATATTCTCTCCTGGAATATGGCTGAATGTACAAGCTTGCTTAAATTCTTTCCAGTTGGTTGCTTGATCGATTCGCAGGCTGGCAAGGTAGGGAGCACCTCCTATCTCCATCCAACCACAACGCATCGCATAAGCTGTATTGTTTTCTTTGTCCAGGTACGTTACGGGTCCATGACGCGTGTAGCGATGTTCTACATACACAGGCGACCCATTTTTCACTTGAATGGTGTCTTTTATCACCCGCATATCTTCCCACTTGCCTTGATACTTGTATTGATTTTTATTTTGTGGATTCAATTGATAGACATACAAATCTTCGGCATCAATATCAAAGATGGTAAGACCCCACGCGCCGTATTCATTGTGCCCAATGGATATTCCAGGAATGGTGGGCTCGCCTCCGCCTACTACATTCCAACCGGGCGCGTTCAAATGAACCATATAGCGCAAAGAAGGGGCGGCAATGGCACGATGTGGATCATTAGCCAAAAGAGGAAAGCCACTCTTAGAAAGTGCCGGACTTACAATCCAGTTGTTACTACCAATAGTCGAGCGCTCTGTCGCCATCAAATGATGGTATGCTTCCGCGTCGGCAGAAGCTAATCGTTCGTATTCCTTATCATTCGAATTTGCAGCTATCGAAATATCGGAAGGACTGAATACAAGTGGCTTGCGAAAGACATCGTATAATTCAGTAACGGGCTTGTTTAATCCCTTTGCATCAATGGCGGGATCAAGTTTTAGTTGAGGAGTACCCGGCTCGAACACAACCAGTTCTTTTACTTTCTCTTCGCCCATGGCTGCCACCCATCGGCCAAACTGAATTTCTTCACCGATGTTTCCCAGCAGCCCTTGATGTCTGGAAACAATAACATCGGTTGTCCATCGCTGTGGTTTGGTTTTGAGCAAGGCAAATTCGATTGGCAGCAACTCCGGGTTTGCTTCCGTAGCTGCGATGTAACTGTTTATGCCATCTGTAAAAGCCTGAATGATGGCTGCACCATGCGGGTGATAATGATTTAATTCTTTTTTCAAATCGCCCCGAAAGCGAAATAAACGCGCGCCCTGATCGCGGAGCACTTCTTTCGCTCCCAGCAACTCAGCCATAGTACCGGTGGCTTGTCTGCGCCACATTTCAAATTGAAAGAGCCGATCTTTAGCGGCGCAATAGCCTTGCGCAAAAAATAAGTCGTGTTCATTCTTTGCATAAATGTGATTAACGCCATTCGCATCTCGAATAATTTCAACGGGCTGCTGAAGTCCGGCCACCGAAAGTTCATTTTTAGTCTGCGCCATTACCGTTGAGGCGGCAAAGCATAAAATGAGATAGTATTTTTTCATCGGATAAAGGTTTGGTTTTTGGCTCTGCACCGATCCATCAGGTTCCAGCAAAAGAATGGATGGGATCGGTATCAATTTTTAAGTTAAGCCTTAAATCGAAAATTCAAGCATGCTATTGTGAGGAATGCAAACCGATGCAGGAAGAATGGCAGAATTTGAAGCAAAATAAAATTAGTTTCTTACGGGTCAACCCTTTACTTTTGCCCCGCAAATAATCACTCGTAAATTATTTGCCATGGCGCTCGATTCTTCCAAATTTTTGTTCGAAGCACTCACCTATGATGATGTGCTCTTAGTTCCTGCTTACAGCGATGTACTTCCCCGCGAAACTGACCCGAGCGGTTATTTAACCAAGAATATCAAACTGAATATTCCCATCATTTCCGCTGCGATGGATACGGTGACGGAAGCCGAACTAGCCATTAGCATGGCGCTGGAAGGCGGACTCGGCTTCATTCATAAAAACATGTCTATCGAGGCGCAGGCCGATCAGGTGCGCAAGGTAAAGCGCTCGCAAAGCGGGATGATTCTTGATCCGGTGACCTTACACATTAGTTCTACCGTTCGAGATGCCGAAAAAATTATGCGTGAATTCAAGATTGGAGGCATTCCCGTGATTGATGATAACGGAAAATTGGTCGGCATCATCACCAACCGCGATTTACGCTTTCAAAAGAACATGGCTACCCCCATCGAGCAGATCATGACCAAAGAAAATCTGATCACAGCGCCTGAGGGAATTACGTTGGAGAAAGCCGAACTTCTTTTGCAGGATTATAAAATTGAAAAACTGCCAATCGTTAACAAGAAAGGCAAGCTGACAGGACTTGTTACATACAAAGACATCCTGAAAAAGAAAAACAAACCCAATGCTTGTAAAGATAAATTTGGAAGATTGCGTGTAGGCGCAGCCGTAGGTGTTACTCCTGATGTGCTGGATCGCATTGAAGCCTTGAAAAATGCCGGTGTGGATGTCATCAGCATCGATACGGCTCACGGCCACTCCAAAGGTGTGATGGAAGCCGCCAAAAAAGTAAAGAAAAAGTATCCTTCTCTTGAATTGATTGTGGGTAACATTGCCACCGGCGAAGCTGCACGAGCATTGGCTAAAATTGGTGTAGATGCCGTAAAGGTGGGCGTAGGTCCGGGCAGCATTTGCACCACACGCATCGTTGCCGGTATTGGTCTTCCTCAGTTATCAGCCGTTTACGAATCTGCGAAAGCGCTGAAAGGATCGGGTGTAAAGGCCATTGCAGACGGGGGTATTCGCTTCTCCGGCGATATTGTAAAGGCATTGGCAGCCGGTGCCGACAGTGTGATGATCGGATCGTTGCTGGCTGGAACCGAAGAGGCTCCAGGCGAATTGATTATCTACGAAGGCAGACGATTTAAATCGTATCGGGGCATGGGCTCGCTCGAGGCGATGGAAGATGGATCGAAAGACCGTTACTTCCAGGATGTGGAAGACGATATTAAGAAACTAGTTCCTGAAGGAATTTCAGGACGCGTACCATTCAAAGGTTCCGTAGCCGAAATCTTGTATCAGTTGGTGGGTGGCCTCAAAGCGGGCATGGGCTATTGTGGTGCTAAAAATATCGAGAAACTGAAATCAGCCAAGTTTGTAAAGATCACGGCAGCCGGTGTTCACGAAAGCCATCCGCACGATGTGAGCATCACCCGCGAAGCGCCAAATTATAGCAGAAAGTAAGCAAGAAGGTAATTATTAAAGCTTATTTATAATTATTATTGCAAAGCCAATCGTGTTCCGGTTGGCTTTTTTGCTGATTATGTTCAAAACCAAGGCTATTATCCGATTGACATCGCTCTGCGCCGCTGTGAGCTGGGTAATCCTTGTATTTTCGGACATCACCGTGCTTTTCAGTGACCTCAAGGCACTTCCACCAGACGTTCCTGTGTGGCTGCCGCGCGTCATGCTGGATTTGTATGTGGTCTCGCTGTTCTACTACTACAAGTTCCGGATTGAAAGAGACGAGGGGCTCAACTTTACCGATCTGCTCTGGAAAGTTTTCGCCACCGGCCTTATTGCCACGGTTATTTCATTGGCTGTGCGTCTGGTGCTGTTCCTGTTGGGAAGCACCAAGTTGTCTTCCAATATTCTGTTCATTGATTTTGTTTACCAGATCAATCTGGCGTTGTTCATCAATTTTTTGCTGGCTGCATTTACGTGCTGGAAGCGACTGATCTTGTATCAAAAATCAAAATGGCTCATTCGAGCGTGGTTGGTTTTTGAATTGTTGCTGCTCGGCATTCTCGTGTACGACAGTATCCACATTGTTCTATCCGAAGCCGTATCGTCTTTTGCCATTGTGGTCACCAGTTTGCTGGGGTTGGTGCTTTCGGCCAACATGCGGTGGGTGGCGTATCTGAACTTTAAACAAAAATGGACCAGTCTACTCTTGTTGTTGCTATCCATTTTCTACCTGGTTTACTTTTTGTATTCGGTCACCATTTGGTCCGATCAAATCACACAACAGTCGGGGGCATTTATCAATTTTCAAAGTCATGTTTTTAACATCGCCTTGCTGGCCTTTGTGCTCACCTACATGTCTTTCTCTTTTCTGGTGGTGCTCTTCAATTTGCCTACCTCATCAGTATTTGAACAAAAGCTGGAAGAGGTAGTCAATTTTCAACGCATCAGCCAGTCTATCCAAACTGAGCAAAGCGAAGAAAGTGTGTACAACATCTTATTGGAAAGTTCGGTTAGCTCGGTCTTTGCCGATGCCGCCTGGCTGGAGATCAAAGGCGCTGCCAATGAGCAACGATTGTTTACGTATCGCATATCAGAGCAGGAAACGAAAGACATTCACCTGCATCTGGAAAAAAATAAAATCAAAGGAGCACTGGATCAAAGCAGTGATAAAACCAAAAATCTGTCGAAACATCTTGGCTCATTAAAAACCACTCGCTTTCGCTCGCTGCTGGCTTTCCCTATCAAAGTAAAAGATGAAACCATCGGCACCCTGGCTCTTTTGAAAGAGTTGCCCGAAGGTTTCAACAAAGAGATGACCCGCATTGTATCGGCCTTTGCCAATCAGGCCGGCATTTCGATTGAGAATTTCCGCTTGATGGAAGAAGCTTTTCAAAATGCGCGTTACAAAGAAGAATTAAAAATCGCCAAAACAGTTCAGCAAAGTTTGTTGCCAACACGTCTGGAACAAGATGCTGATTTTGAAATTTCGGCATTCTCTGCCTCGGCAGATGAAGTTGGAGGCGATTACTACGACACATTGCGCATCAGCGATCATGAAATCGCACTAATCATTGCCGACGTATCGGGAAAGGGAACAACCGCTGCTTTCCATATGTCTCAAATGAAGGGTATTTTTCATAGTCTGGCTCAATTGGGACCCAACCCGCGCGATTTCATGGCCAAAGCAAATAAAGCACTGGTATTTTGTCTCGAGCGTGGCTCATTTATTTCTGCTACCTATTTTGTGGTGAACACCGAAAGCAAAAAAGTATTTTACTCAAGGGCAGGCCACTGTCCGGTGTTGCTCTATAAATCCTCCACCCAAAAAGCAGAATACCTGAAAGACAAAGGCACTGCTTTGGGCATGGTGCGTAGCCAAGACTATCGGAATTTTGTTGAAGACAATGAGTTCTCGTACGAACCCGGCGATGTGATGGTGTTGTATACCGATGGAATTACAGAAGCCAAGAACAATAAAGGCGAAGAATTTGGCAACGAAAGATTAGCCGAAGTGCTACAAAATAATGCGCAAAAAAGTTCCAAAGAAATTGAAGAAAGTGTAATTAGTACACTTTATAAATTCTCAGGCTCAGAAGATATTAATGATGACTATACGTCTATGACTGTAAAGTTCAGATAAGTAAACATTAAAAACCCTAAACCGTTACAACTACATGGTTCACATTAAAAGACTGCAAGAAGACGGAGCCGACATCATCGCTATTGTAGGTGAAATTGATGCAAGCTCTTCCATTGAGTTAGATTTGGCCATTGCCAAAAGTGTGGGTGAAGGATTTAAAAAAATACTTGTGGACTGTCAGGCGCTGGAGTACATCTCCTCGGCTGGTCTGGGGGTATTTATGTCATATATAGAAGAACTGAGAGATAAAAACATCAGTTTCGTTCTCTTTGGAATGAAAGAACGTGTGCTCAATACATTCAGCATTTTAGGTCTTGCTGATCTATTGAACATTCGTGAAAATAAACAGGATGCGAAAAAATTAGCCGATGAGCTATCAGTATAATACGGGCTGTAGTCTGAACAATTTAAAGGGCGTGCGTGAATTTATACGCAGGTCACTAGACGGGCAAGAAGTGTCTGATCTGGAATTGGGAGCTATTGTATTAGCACTGGATGAGATGTGCTCGAATCTGATGATCCACGCACATCACTGCAACCCCGATCACTTCATCGCATTAAACATTCACATTCCCGTAAAGGGCAAATTTATTTTCGAAATCATTGACGATGGTTCCATGTTTGATATCAATCAATTTCAGGAACCTAAGTTGGATAACCTTGTGCATGAAAAACGAAAAGGCGGCTTGGGCATTCGTTTGGTAAAGTCCATCATGGATAAAATTGAGTATCTGCAAGAGGGTGGCAAAAATGTGTGCCGTCTTACCAAAACCATCTGAAACAAAGAATCTGGGCGTTCCATGTCTTGATTTTTAGCCGTATTTTTGCGACCTAATTTTAAACCATCATGCGAAGGCTCTGTATTCTGTCGCTTTTAGTTATTTCTGTTGCCGGTTTTGGTCAGGGAAAAAAATCTGAAAAACCCACTGTAGTTTTTACGGTCAACAAAGTGCCCACATGGTCCGATGAGTTTATCTACCTGTACAAAAAAAATCACCAGCACAAACCGGAAGATTTTACGGAAGCGAAAATTGATGAGTACCTCAACCTGTTCATCAACTTCAAACTAAAAGTAACCGAAGCCAAAGCGCTAGGCCTGGACACCACGGCCAAGTTTGTGAAAGAATTACAAACCTATCGCGAAGATTTAAAGAAGCCCTACCGGGCTGAACCCGATCTTCTTGAAAAGTTAACCAAGGAAACATACGAACGCCTCACCCAAGAAGTACGTGCCTCGCACATCCTTATCTCGGTTACACCCGAAGCAACACCGGCCGATACGCTTATCGCCTACAAAAAAATGACGGATATCAAAAGCCGCATACAAGCAGGTGAAGATTTTGAAAAATTGGCACGCGAACTATCTGAAGACCCGAGCGCCAAATACAATGGCGGAGATCTGGGCTACTTTACGGCTATGCAAATGGTGTATCCGTTTGAGCAAGCTGCCTATAACACCGGCGTGGGTAGTTTATCATCCATCGTGCGTACGCGGTTTGGCTATCATTTGTTGAAAGTGGCCGATCGCAAACCAGCCCGTGGCGAAGTAGAAATATCGCACATCTTATTGCGCACCAGTTCTCCCACCGATGCGAAAGCAAAAAATACAGCCTTCGAAATCTTTGACCAGTTGAAAGCAGGCAGAAACTGGGACGATCTGTGCAAAGAATTTTCGGAAGATGCCAACACAAAAAATAGTGGAGGGCGGCTGCGAGCCTTCGGTGTGGGAGCCCTTGCCTCTGTGCCCGAGTTTGATAATACCGCCTTTGCCATGAAGAAGCCGGGCGATGTATCCGATCCGTTTCAATCATCCGTAGGTTGGCATATCATTCGATTAGAGAAAAAAATTCCGTTGCCCTCGTATGCAGAGCTTGAGCCATCGCTGAAAAGAAAGGTGGCACGCGACGAACGTCTGCAGGTTTCACAAAAACTCATGACCACCAAAAGACGCAAAGATTTTAATTGGATAGAGCAGACCGAAACTAAAAAAGAACTGTTAGCCGCGATCGATTCTTCGCTGATAAAAGGCCAATGGAAAAATAAGTTAGCTGCCGATGTCAACAAAAAAACACTCTTCACCATTTCGGCCAAACCGTATCTGGTAAGCGACTTTGCGAACTATGTGTTGAAAAACCAGCGTGCAACCGAATTGAATCTATCTGCCTATTTCGACCAATTGTATTTTCAATTTGTAGATGAAAAAGTAAATGAAGCAGAAGAGGAAAAGCTGATGCGCGAAAATCCAGATTTTAAAAATCTGCTCAACGAATACCACGAAGGCATTCTCTTTTTTGAAATTATGGAGAAAGAAATCTGGAACAAGGCTTCCGCCGATTCGGTGGGGCAGCGCCAGTATTATCAAGCCCATGTAGACAAATTCAAGGCGGGCGATCGTATTGAAGCCCGAATATTTACAGCTACCGATAAAAGCGTAATCGAAGCTTTCCGCAAGAAAGTTGAAGCAGGCGACTCCATCTGGAGCGAAGACCTGAAAAAGTTTAAGTCCGTTCAGCCGCCACGCAACTACGAAAAAGGTGAAAGTAAAGTGATCGACAAAATCTCGTGGTCGGCTGGATTACACGAGGTGGAACTTGATAACAATCATTACCTTGTTGAAGTCATTCGATTGGTAGCACCGGGCACTAAAACTTTTGAAGAGGCTCGTGCATCTATAATTACCGAGTATCAAACAGAACTGGAAAAAAGTTGGCTTGAAAATCTGCGTAAAAAATACCCGGTAGCGATCAATAAAAAAGGGAAAAAAGTCGTTTTAACTTCACTCGTCAAAAAATGAGTCATACAAACGCATCTGGCAAATGGATGAGCGCACTGTTGTGTTTGGGCATGGTGTGTGGTCTGTCTTCGTGCGATCTGATTCGGATGAAAAAAGGAAATTCCACCACTGATGGCGAACGTAAAGCAGTGGCACGGGTAAATAATGCGTATTTGTATTTGGACGAACTGCATGGCATTGTGCCCGGCGATGCTACGCGGGAAGACAGTGCAGCGCGTATCTCATCGTATGTCAATAGCTGGATTCGAAAACAACTTTTGCTCAACGAAGCGGCCAAAAACATCGACATCAATGAGGCCGAAGTAGAACGCAAAGTGCTCGACTATCGCTATAGCCTGATTGGCTACGAATTTCAAAACTACTACATCAAAAAAAATCTGAACGACAGCATCAGCCCTGCCGAAATTGAAGCGTACTACAAAGAACATCTGGACAACTTCGTGTTGAAGCAAAATATCTTGCAAGGCACCTACATCAAAGTGCCTAAAACAGCCCCGCGAATTCAACGCATTAAAACCTTGATGTTTTCTACCAAGCCCAGCGACCGCAATGAACTCAAATCATTTTGCCTCAGTTTTTCCGCAGCCTACCAGCTTCCCGATTCCTCGTGGATTGAGTTTGACAAGCTTACCGCGAATTCGCCCCTGGCCGAAATCCCCAATAAGATTCAGTTTCTGAACAATTACCGCTTTTATGAGACCAGCGATGCCAATTTCTTTTATTTCCTGAAGATTGACGCTTTCAAAATATCCGACAGTGTATCGCCCCTGGAATTTGTACAAGACGACATCAAAAACATTATTTTAAACAAAAGAAAAGTAGAACTTGCCAAAAAATTGGAGGACGAGGTTTATGAAAATGCCGCTAAACGAAAAGATTTCGAGGTTTTTAACCGCTAGCCTGCTGGTAATTGCAGCGCTAAGCCCTGCATTAGCCCAGGAAAAAGAGAAAACAGGCTTTGTAGTCGATAAGATTATCGCCAAAGTAGATAACTATATCGTGATTAAATCGGAGTTAGAATCGGCCTACCAAGCCTATCTGGCCGAGGGAAACCCCAATTCCGATGATGCCAGATGCCAACTCTTCAACCGGCTCATCATGAACAAGCTGATGGTGGCCAAAGCAGAAATTGACTCGGTAATGGTAACGGACCTGGAAGTAGACCAAAATACTACCCAACGTATGAACGCCATCCTTCAGAGCTCTGGCAATTCGCCCGAAGAGCTGGAACGGAGGTACGGCAAAAGTTTGGAGCAAATTCGCGTAGAGTTACGCGACCAGATTCGTGAACAATTATTGGCCCGCGAAATGACCGGCCGGATTACCAAAGATTTGAAAATCACACCGGCTGAAGTAAAGCGATTCTTCAACAAAATTCCTACCGACAGTTTGCCCTTCTATTCATCGGATGTGGAGATCGGTCAGATTGTGCGAAACGTAAAAATCAGTAATTCGCAAAAAGAAGATGCCAAGCGAAGACTGAGCGAAATACGCGAGCGTATTTTAGCCGGAGAAGACTTCAACACGCTGGCTCAAAAATATTCCGAAGACCCGAGTGTAAAAGCCAACGGTGGCGAAATGGGTTTTGTGGGCCGCGGCCAGATGGTACCTCAGTTTGAAGCCATGGCCTTTAAACTACGAAAAAATGAAATCTCACAACCTTTCGAATCTGCATTTGGAATTCACATCATGCAATTGATCGACCGCCGGGGAAACGAATACAATTCGCGCCACATTCTTTTGCAGGGTGTTCCTTCAGCGGAAGATGTAAAGCGCGCCGAAAACTTTTTGGATAGCTTGCGCACACGCATTCTCAGCGACAGCATTAAGTTTGAATATGCCGCAAAAGAATACTCCGACGATATGGGCACGAAAGGGCATGGCGGTTATTTCACAGATCCCGACGGAGGTATCCACGTTTCCTTGCGCGAAATAGACCCGGTGGTTTATTTGGCATTGGATACGATGAAGGTAGGAAACATCAGCAAGCCGCTCACCTATCGCACCGAAGATGGAAAAGAAGCGGTACGTGTTCTTTACTTCAAAGCAAAAATTCCGCCTCATCAGGCCAACCTCAAAGACGACTGGCATCGCATTCAGTCAGCGGCATTGGCCGAGAAAAAAGATAAGATCATTGGAAAATGGTTTAACAAGTCTCGGCAAGACGTTTTCATCAACATCGACCCCTCGTATAATTATTGTAAAATCTTAGAGTAAATTCAATGTTTAAATTTCAAGGTATCTCCCATCTTGAATTTTGATTCTTTGAATTTTTAATCTGTAAAAAATGGCGAAACAATTTTCCAATGATGTAGAAGCGGCAGACGCACTGGCAAAATCTTTTCAGGAGTTGCGCAGCGAAATTGCCAAAGTAGTGGTAGGGCAAGATGAAGTGGTGAAGTTGGTGCTTACCGGAATTTTTTGTCAGGGGCATTCGCTGCTAGTAGGTGTGCCCGGCCTCGCTAAAACATTGTTGGTTCAAACTATTTCTAAATCGCTCGATCTGCACTTTAAGCGCATCCAGTTTACACCCGATCTAATGCCCTCGGATATTGTCGGTGCTGAAACCATGGACAAAGAGCGAAACTTTCAGTTTGTGAAAGGCCCTATCTTCGCCAACATTATTCTGGCCGACGAGATTAACCGAACACCACCCAAAACACAAGCAGCTCTTTTAGAATCGATGCAGGAATATGCGGTAACCATTGCCGGAAATAATTACCCGCTTCCGCAGCCTTTCTTCGTTTTGGCAACACAAAACCCCATCGAACAAGAAGGAACCTACCCTTTACCAGAGGCGCAATTGGATCGCTTTATGTTCAATATCTTTTTGGACTATCCCAGCTACCAGCAAGAAATCAACATAGTAAAAAACACTACTGCCGACTTTACTCAGCAAGTAGGTAAAATCTTATCAGCAGAAGACATCATTGCCTTTCAACATCTGGTGCGCCGCGTGCCTATTGCCGACAACGTAGTGGAGTATGCCGTGAAATTGGTGCAGGCTACTCGCCCCGGAAAAAATGGATCGACAATCGCCAACGAATGGTTGGAGTGGGGCGCAGGTCCACGTGCTTCGCAGTTCTTAGTGCTTGGTGCCAAATGCAATGCGCTGATCAACGGAAAATATTCTCCCGATATGGAAGATGTTCAGGCTGTTGCCAAGCCCGTATTGCGCCATCGCATTGTGCGCAACTTCAAAGCAGAAGCCGAAGGCATTTCGGTAGATGGAATCATTGAGAAGCTGATGGCTTAGGCGGTATCCAGGAAAAGTCTTCCGCCTTCGGAAACTCCGAAAAAACCTGTTGTATAAATTCGTTGGGTATGGTCAGCTTCCGCTTGGTCATATCAATCCACGCGCCGTCCATGTTGATGATCGCAGCAATCGTTCGGTCTTCTTTATAAACATAGTGGCGAATGCTCCAGCGTGCAAAATCAGTTGTCGCTTTCGTTACAACCAAATCGACTGAAACCTTATCTTCAAATTTTATTTCACGCTTAAAGAGAGCCTCCTCGCGAAAAAGAATTGGCCCAATGCGCAGTTCTTCAAATTTCAAATTGGTGAGGCCGTGCTGCGAAAAACAAGCAATGCGGGTGGTGGCTCCGTAATCATAATAAGCGGAGTGACGCAAGTGACGGTTTTGATCGATATCGGACCAGCGCACCTGTATAGGCAATTCAAAAGTATTCATAACTTAAAAATTTCTAGTTGATTAAATCGCGCACCACCGGTATGGATTTTATTTCGCCCAGCCCGTCAATGTGTAACGCATAAAAACGCAGCAGCACATCCAACAAGTTTCTGCGCTGCGCCTGATTCATCGCAATGGTATCCATGTAATCGGCGTACAACAACTGATCTAAAATAAGTTCTTCTGCATCATCAGCATAAAAGGGTGTGAGAATTTCAGTGGTCTGGCTGGGGCCGAAACCGAGTAAGCGACTGAGTTTGATGAGAAAGAGCAAGTGAAAATTTTCAACTTGTATGGTAGGCTGATCGAGTGTGATAAAGGAATCGAAAAGAAAATGACACAACTCTTGCGAGTGCGTTTGCTCCTTTACAGATTTATTGATCATTTCCGTTAGAAAAAGAGCCACCGTCGATTTTTTAAAATCAGAGGTGATGGTTTGATACGGATGAACACAGCGCACTTCTTTCAGGCGCAAAATGTTGGCGTTCTCTTTGTGATAAACAACCAAATCGAGCAAGGTAAGCGGCTGATAGAGCGCTATTTTTCCTTTACCCGATTTGCTGCGGGCACTGTTGACGATGTACGATTGTAAACCGAGTTGCTCAGTGAAAATAGTAACGATGATAGATGACTCCGCAAATTTGACAAATCGAAATACAATGCCGCGGGTTTTGAGCAACATGGGCTTGCTATCGCTTGGGTGATGTAGCGTCCTTCATGCCTTCTACAAATGACCTTCGATTGCGGGCTTCGTATTTATCCTTTTCCCCCAGCAACACCTGCGATTTATTTTCTGTCAAGCGAAATGAGAAGGAAGCAAGCTCACCCGTTTGGGCACAGATGGCATGCACCTTGGTAACAAACTCTGCTACCGCCAACAAATTGGGCATCGGGCCAAAAGGCTTGCCTTCATAGTCCATATCGAGGCCGGCCACAATCACACGTTTGCCTGCATTCGCTAAGGTATTGCAAACGTCCACAATGGCATCATCAAAGAATTGTGCTTCATCAATACCCACCACATCGCAGTCGCCAGCCAGCAACAAAATGTCGCCCGCAAAGTTGACCGGAGTAGATCGGATTTCGCGTTCACTGTGCGAAACAATTTTTTGATCGTCGTAGCGCTTATCAATGGCCGGCTTAAAAATTTCCACCTTCTGCTGGGCAATCAGTGCGCGGTTCAGCCTGCGTATCAGTTCTTCAGTCTTTCCCGAAAACATACAACCACACACTACCTCAATCCAACCGTTCTTTTCAGCTCGGGCATTTCGACCAATGTGTGGTTCTATAAACATAGTGCAAGGTAAAAATTAGCCTGAACTTGAACAGGGTTGATGAAGATCAATCGTCATATTTCACATGCGGTAGCTTGCCTTCTTCCGGAACCCGCACTACCAAATCGCCAAATGCTTGTACCTGACAGGCCAGACGCTCATTGGCAAAAAGCTTTCCTTCCTGCGCATAGCGCACTTCGGCAGCCGTTTTCTCAGACAGTTCCGCTTGTCCTTCTATCACAATCAATTTACACGTCGTACATCGCCCCTTACCTCCACAGGCGTGCATCCAATCTACGCGCTCACTTTGGAGGGCAGCCAAAATAGAACGAGATTGTGGTGCAATATTCACCACTTTTCCACTGAGGTTTTCAATTACTATCTTTGCCATCTTTAGAACGCACCTTGATCAATATTTATGGACGAAAAAATCAGCTCACAAGCAATCGGACAATATAGCGAGCATTATGCTTCTAAATTAGCCGATCAGTTCTTTAGTAAAAAAGAAACGATCAGCGGCCCGGAGATACTTACCCTCTGCGAGATTAAACAGGTAAATATGTTCATCATTCGAGAGTTGATGCATGCCTGGAAACAAGAATCAGAGAAATTAAAGAGTCCCTACTTCGACTATCAAGCCGTGCCTGTAAAAGAAGCACTGGCGCTATTTCAAAATAAACTCTCGAACCATATTTCCGTAAGCAGAAAAGATTTTGTTCCCCTGTTGGAAACGGCGGTCGCCAAAACCATTTATCTGATTATGGCGCCCTATGATTTCTATTCGGAAACACTCGATCGCTATGGGAAAGGATATCTAAAGACGGATTATCTGAAAGGCGAAGTAAAATATTTACGCATCAATCAGGCACCCTTGGATCGCCTGGTGGCTAAACTGGAAGAGCAGAAGATTGACGTGCTCACCGGCAACGAGGCTTTTGGTATGCTCGACTCCATTCTGGAGGAAGTCAACTTTACCCCAGAAGATTTTGAAGGTTATCTCGGCCAGTTTTCAAAGCTGGTGCCGCTGCGGGTCGATAAATTGTTTGAAGTGCGTCCTTCCGTTAATCAACCCGAGGCTAAAAAACCAGAGCCGGTAAAAAGTATTCCCGAGCCGCTTCCCAAAGAAAACAAACCTACACTGGCAGAAAATCTGGCTCGTCAGAAGTCCACCAAATTAAAGGATATTCTTACGATCAATCAAAAATTCATGTTCACCAAAATTCTTTTCAAAGGGGACTTTGAGATTTTTTCGGAGACCATTGAGCGGCTGGATTCATTTGAATCACTCAATCATGCCCTTGCTTTTGTGGGTGATCACTACCCCGACTGGGATCAAGAAAGTGAAGAATACGAAGAGTTTTTAGAGGTGCTGCAAAAGCGTTTTAATTAGCAAATAATATTCACGAATAGCATGAACTGCTTTTAGTGATTTTCTGTAACTTTAATTACCATGGAGAATAACGTAACGATAAGGGGACGTGTGATTGAGCAAATGGACGATGAAGAGTTTTTTCACTTCTGTCAAGAAAATTCCGGGTTAAAGTTTGAACGTGATACCAAAGGTCAAATTGTAATTATGTCGCCTACAGCCATCCTTTCCGGTGATCGCAATAGCGAAATCAACTATCAATTAAGAGCGTGGAACAAAAGAGAAAAGCGAGGAAGAGTGGTTGATTCGGATACAGGTTTTTATCTCAAAAATGGCGCCATGCGAAATCCGGATGCCGCCTGGATTAGCAACAAACAATTTTCCAGTTTATCTGAAAATGAAATCAATCGCTCCTTTGCACACATTTGTCCAGATTTCATCATCGAACTCAAATCGTTTTCTGACTCCATTGAAACACTTAAAGACAAAATGAATGAGTGGATCGAAAACGGGTGCAAATTAGGGTGGTTAATGGATGTCGATAATGAAGTAGTGTACATCTACGAACGAGGTAAACCGGAGCGCACACATACCGGGTTTGACAGTACACTATCGGGCGAGCCCGTTTTGCCGGGTTTTGAATTTGAATTAGCTGAACTACGCTTTTAAGGTTTCCGAAAAAAATTCAAATCACTTCTGAGCTAGATTCTCTGCAACACCTCTCCGCGGTGTGCATCTAGTTTCAAAAGAATAAACAAAAGAATCGTAAAGCCCCACAATGAAGAACCTCCATAACTAAAGAAGGGCAGCGGAATTCCAATGACAGGAAACAAACCGATAGTCATGCCGATATTGATGACAAAGTGAAAGAACAAGATGCACGCCACGCTGTAACCATACGATCGCGCAAAGCGACTCTTCTGCCTTTCGGCCAAGTAGATCACGCGCAGCATCAATGCAACAAATAAGCTCACCACAATCAAGCTGCCGATCCAGCCGAACTCTTCGCCAATGGTGCAAAAAATAAAATCGGTGCTTTGTTTGGGCACAAAATCAAACTTGGTTTGTGTGCCTTTCAAAAAACCTTTTCCAAAAAATCCACCACTGCCAATCGCTATTTTCGATTGTGTTACATTCCATCCAACACCCAATGGGTCAATATCCGGATTGATTAACACCTTCACCCGATTTTGTTGGTGTGGTTTCAACACATCGTTCACCACGTAATCCACACTTTCAATCACGCCGATAATCAGCAATGCACCAATGGTCAGTACGGCAATTCGTTTAAATTTTTTCTTGCCAAAGTAAATCAATAAAAACAACGTGACGAGAATTGCGCCATGTAAATAGAGTTGATTGGGAATAAGCAGCGTAAGAATGAATAGCGTGGCTGCACAAATGCCCACAATCAAAATAAAAGGAGACATTCCCTCGCGATAAAACACCAAAACAAAAGATGTAAACACCAGCGCTGTGCCCGTATCTTTTTGCAATTGAATAAGGATGATCGGTACACCAATCAAAGCAAACAGAATAGCCTGATTGCGTAAGTTGTCCATCCGAAAACCGACCGATCCGATAAACTTAGCTACGGCCAGCGCCGTGATAAACTTGGCAAACTCCGAAGGCTGCACACCAAACGGGCCTATGCCAATCCATGCTTTGTTTCCACCTACTTCTTTGCCGATCAGCGGCACCATAAAAAGAATGATGAGAATCAATCCATAAAAAACATAGGCAAACGTCTCGTAAAAGCGCATGTCGATGATGATGATTGCCAGCACAATTACAGTCGATGCTACAATAAACCAGAGCTGTTTGCCAGAGCTCAGGTTGATATCCCAGATGGTTTGATTCGCTGTTTCGTCATAAATGGCTGCATAGATATTTAGCCAGCCTAATGCAACAAGCCCCATGAACAAGAAGATGGTTACCCAATCTAAACTTCCGCTGATATCGTCGTCGCGCCGCATGAGATCAATCTAAAAATTTACCGGCCAATACATAGTCTTCAATGAATTGCCGTTTGGTTTTACCATACAAATATTTTTCAATCATCAGACTGGCAATGGAGGCGGCAGCCCGCGCACCTTGTCCGGCATCTTCCACATACACTGCAATGGCAATCTTAGGATTATCGCGGGGAGCAAACGCAATGAAAACAGAGTGAGCGGGCAAAGGATCATTCTGCACGGTACCTGTCTTTCCGCACACAACCACATCGGCCAAGTGCGCGCGGTATTGTCCGGTGCCCGCATCGACCACTTGTTGCATGGCATCTACGGCTACTTTAAAATAAGACGAATCAATGGTTGTGTAATGTCGCTCGAGGTATTGCGGAAGCGGCTTTCCATTTTTGCCTACCGACTTAATTAAATGTGGAATGTAGTAGTGGCCACGATTGGCAATGATGGAAGCGAAGTTTGCCATTTGAATCGGCACGACCAGGTTTTCACCTTCGCCGATGGCGATGGAGTAGATGTTTGAAAACTTCCACGGGCGGTTGTTGTACGCGCGATCATAATATTCTGGTGTTGGAATCAAGCCATCCTTTTCATTGGGTAAATCGATGCCGAGGCTTTTACCAAATCCAAAACTGTGAATGTGTTTGTTCCATTCTTTCAAGCCAATGCGTGTATCTTCGAAGGGCGAACTGGAAATATTCTTATTCAACATTTTGCGCAGCACATTGAAGAAATACGGATTGCACGAATTGGCAATGGCCCCACGCAAATCCTGATTGTCGTGGCCGGCATGGCAACCGATTAATGACTTGTCGCAGCGGAAACGTGTCTCTGGTGTAATCACTCCTTCCTGCAAAGCGGACATGGCTTGCGCAATTTTGAAAATGGAGCCGGGTCGGTATTGCGCCATCAACGGACGATTGAAGAGCGGCTTCATCGAATCGTTGCTGATCAACATAAAATTTGTGCTGTAATTTTTTCCGGTAAGCTTGGTAGGATCATACGATGGACCCGAAACCAGCGCGAGCACTTCGCCGGTAGATGGCTCAATGGCTGCAATGCTCCCAGACTTACCTTTCATCAACATCTCACCATATTGCTGCAAATCCAAATCGATGGAAGCAACCAAATCCTGGCCAGGCACCGAAAGTGTGTCGTAGGCTCCGTTTTTAAAAGAACCTTTTTCAACGCCCTTCACGTTGCGCAGCTTAAACCGCACACCTCTTTTGCCGCGCAGTTGCTCTTCGTAAAATGATTCGATACCGCTTTGACCGACGTAATCACCCTGCCGGTAAATCTTATCTTTGTCGTTAGTCAGTTTATCCTTGCTGATTTCACTTACATATCCCAATGCGTTGGCCAATGCTTGAGTTGTGTAGGCACGTGTGGTTCGTGCATCAATATAAAACCCCGGAAACTCATCGAGCCGATCTTGCACTTTGGCAAAGTCTTCATTGGAAAGCTGGTCGATAAAGAGTGTAGGCTTAACGGATGAAAATTCTTTCCGTGCTTTCATTTCTTTAAAGCGCTTGCGCAATTCTTCGCGTGAAATCTGAAATACTTCACAGAAGCGAGTCGAATCAAAATTTTTGACATCTTTCAGAATTACGGTCACATCGTATTCCGGTGTGTTGTACACAATCAACTTACCATGCCGGTCGCTGATCAATCCCCGAAAGGGATATTCTACTTGCCGTAAAATGGCATTGCTGTCGGCCAGTTCAGCATACTTGTTGTCTAACACTTGAATAAAAAAGAGTTTGATGAGGAAGATGACTCCCACCAGCACAATCACTAATTGCAATATCTCTTTTCTTCCTTCGTTCATCGTTTTCTTTCAAGCGAAAAATACTGGAGAATCAAAATCACCGTAAGGCTAAACAACAAGCTCATCACCACTTTCAGAATCGTAAATCCGAAACGTGAAAAGCCAGCGGCTTCTACAAAAAACAAAATAAAATGATGAAGAAATAAAAGTGGAATAGCATAGACTAAAAACCATTGCAACCCATTGGATGCAAGCGTCGGGGGCAACCCTGAATCATATCCACCTTGTGGGGTGATGATTCCCAACCAATAATTTCGTGCATAGGCAACGGCTATCAGTGCCATGGCATGAAGCCCTAAACTATCGTAAAAAATATCGATGGTAAAGCCGAGTAAAAAACCAGCCAGCATCAATAACAGGTTGTTGGTCTCTACCGGTAAAAGAAGAATGAAAACTACATACAAAAAACAGAAAGCAGTGTTGAACAGTACCAGGTTCTTCAGTAAGAGCACCTGCACCAGCGCATAGACAAAAAACAGAAAAAAATGTATGATACCGGATTTGCTCATTTCTGTATTCCTTTGGTAATCACTTCCACTGAATCTTGCTCGGCACGTAAGCGGCTCTTGACTACTTCTACAAAAGCCAGTTTGCCAAAATCTTGTGCCAGCTCTACTTTAATCTGATGAAAGGGAGACTCTTCCCGTAGCTTGACTTCTTTGATGATACCAATTAAAATTCCTTCCGGAAATACGGCATTGTAGCCGGAGGTGACAATCGTATCGCCTACGAGCGGAGCCACATGCCGCGGAATGTAACGCAAGTCGATCACACGCGGATCGAAGCCATCCCACTGCACCGTGCCGAAGTGTCCGGTTCGTTTTATCTTGCTGGATACCTGATCATCAATGTTCAATAAAGAAATTAGCACCGCATGGTGGTCGGATACTGATTTTACTTTCCCTACGGCGCCCTGCTCACTAATCACCGCCATGCCGGGCGCAATTCCGTGCACGGTGCCTTTATTGATGGTGATGAAATTTTTATACTGACTGGTCGAGTTGTTGATCACCTTGGCACTGATGTATTCAAAGCGATTGAGGATGACCACATTTTTAACTTGTGATAATCCATATTCTTCGATCAACTGATTGCGTTCATCCAATTGTTTACGCAGCGCGGCGTTCGAAGTAGCCAGCTCGGTGTTGATATCGCGCAGCGAAAAATATTCTTTGATATTTTGCGATGTGCTGATGATGCTTGCTGCAATTTGATTGGAGCTATTGAAATAGCGTGTACTTTGGTATTGGTTGTTTTCTACCACCAGCCAAGCACAAAATAACTGCAATAAAAGAAATGTAAAGAATGCCCTGTACTTGTAAATGAATTTAAAGAGCCGTTCCATTCACTAGGTCATCAATACTTTTCGATAGTGGTTTAGATTTTTAAGTGCTGCTCCTGTACCGCGTACAACGGCACGCAATGGATCATCGGCTACGTGAATGGGCAACTTGGTCTTTAACGACAAGCGTTTGTCCAATCCACGCAACATGGCACCACCCCCAGTGAGGTAAATTCCTTGTTCATAGATATCGGCTGAAAGTTCAGGAGGTGAAAGCTCCAAAGCTTTCAACACGGCTTCTTCCAACTTTGAAATGGATTTATCCAATGCAAAAGCAACTTCTGAATAGGAAATCTTAATGGTCTTTGGAATACCTGTCATCAAATCTCTTCCACGAATTTCATAATCATCCGGACCGTCATCTAATTCCGTTAATGCCGAGCCTACTTCAATCTTCACACGTTCGGCCGAGCGCTCGCCGATCAACAGGTTATGTTGTCTGCGCATGTAGTCCAGAATATCCCGGTTGAATGTATCACCGGCAATGCGGATCGACTGATCGCACACAATGCCGGATAAGGCAATCACAGCGATGTCCGTTGTTCCTCCGCCAATGTCAACAATCATATTTCCAATGGGCTGTTCAATATCAATGCCGATACCAATGGCCGCAGCGATTGGTTCATGGATCATATACACCTCTTTGGCATTGGCGTGTTCGGCTGAGTCGCGAACGGCACGCTTCTCTACTTCAGTGATGGCCGATGGAATGCAAATCACCATGCGCAATGAAGGTGGAAATAACTTTTTGCCGGTGTCGATCAGTTTGATCATTCCGCGAATCATCATTTCGGCAGCGTGGAAGTCGGCGATCACACCTTCTTTCAATGGCCGAATGGTTTTGATATTGTCGTGGGTCTTTTCGTGCATCTGCATCGCTTCGCGGCCGATGGCAAGCACTTTGTTGGTGGTTTTATCGATGGCGATAATGCTGGGCTCATCCACCACTACTTTGTCTTTGTGGATGATGAGCGTATTGGCCGTGCCAAGGTCAATGGCAATGTCTTGTGTAAAAAAGTCGAAAAGTCCCATTTATGTTTTTCTGCAGTAAGTGAAGTTTATCAAAGCACGAAATTAGAAATAAATCAATCAACGCTTGTCTTGGTCAGGCAAATATTTGATAATCCTAGCCTGTCCAATTTTAATCATCTCTGCATCTGCTGTTATCAGCGGCAAATTATTTACTAGGGCAGTAGCAATGATAATGGCATCAGGTAATTTGATATTGAAGTTTCTCCTTAATTCGGATGCCTTATTGTTTATCGAAGGGCTACTTTCCAACACTATTGTTGAGTCAATCAAAATTTCAATAGACTCAAGTTGCTTATTCGATAAAGACTTTCCAGAGCTAAGTTCAATTTGAGAAACAAATGAAATAAACAAATCCTTTCCAGATAAAAGCTCTGCTGCTGTCTGGTCACCCTTTAAAAGATAGATTAGGATGTTAGTGTCTACCAGAACGTTCCTCCCATTCATTTCTCATTTTTCTTTGAATCTCAACGGGATCGCCTTCAAATTTTACTTTACCCAAAAACTTGAAAGCTTGGAAACCCTTATCCCCCTTCGTAAACTTTTTGAGCTTTCGCTCAATTGTAGCTTTTGAATCACCCTTTTTAATTACGACTACCATAATCGATGAAGTATATTCAAATGTAGTGAAATCTACTCAATGCTTAAAGTGTCTGAACCCGGTGAATACCATAGCCATTCCATGTTGATCGCAAAAGTCGATTGAGTCTTTATCTTTAATAGAACCACCCGGTTGTATCACCGCCCGGACGCCATGCTGTGAAGCGATCTCTACGCAATCCGGAAAAGGAAAAAACGCATCCGATGCCATCACGGCTCCTTTCAAACTCAATCCAAACGATCCAGCCTTTTCAATGGCTTGCTTCAACGCATCTACCCGACTGGTTTGACCAACACCACTTGAAATCATTTGTCCATCTACCGCCAGTATGATGGTGTTAGATTTCGTATGCTTGCAAACCTTGCTCGCAAACAAAAGTGCGGCCACTTCCTGCTCGGTAGGAGCAACTTTGGTCACCGTCTTCAAATCTTCGCTTGCATCGGTTTTAAAGTCTACGTCTTGTTCAATCACACCATTCAGCAAGTTTTTAAATTGCTTAATGGCTTTTAATGGCTGCTTTTGTTGCAACAGTATTCGATTCTTTTTGGTGCGCAGCAACTCCAGTGCATTTGCATCAAAGCTAGGTGCAATTAAAATCTCAAAAAACAGTTTGTTGATTTCTTCGGCAGCCTGCAAATCAATCGGCTGATTGGTTGCCAGCACCCCACCAAATGCCGAGAGCGTGTCGGCCTCAAATGCTTTGAGGTATGCTTCCTTCACCGATTTTCCGGTGGCCACTCCGCAGGCGTTGGTATGTTTGATGATGACAAATGCTTTTTCCCCAGCAAACTCCTGCACCAAATTCACCGCAGCATCTACATCTACCAGGTTATTGTACGAAAGTTCTTTGCCATTGAGCTTTTCAAACAGCGCATCCATGTCGCCATAGTAAACTCCCTTCTGATGGGGATTCTCTCCGTACCTTAAAACCTGTCCCGTCTGCACACTGCTCTTGAAGCTGGGCAGTTGTTGCTCCTGGTTGAAATACTGAAAAATGGCTGAGTCGTAGTGCGAGGTAACATCAAACGCCTTGGCCGCAAATCGCTTACGATCGCTCAAATCGCTCGCTCCGTTTTTGGCTTCCAAAAGTTGAAGCAACTCGCTGTATTGGTTTCGCGATGAAACGATCACCACATCATTGAAATTTTTTGCCGCGGCCCGGATCAATGAAATTCCACCGATGTCAATCTTTTCAATAATATCTTCTTCCGATCCACCCTTGGCCACTGTTTCTTCAAATGGATACAAGTCAACAATGACTAAATCCAGCGGACCGATTTTAAACTCGGCTGCTTGCTTCAGGTCTCCGGCATCTTCTCGACGAAAGAGAATGCCTCCGAAAACAGCAGGGTGTAATGTTTTTACACGTCCGCCAAAAATAGAAGGATACCCCGTGAGTTGTTCAACCGGTGTAACCAGGTAGCCGAGTTTTTCAATGAATTCCTGCGTGCCGCCGGTAGATACAAACTCTACTTTGTTTTTCGCTAATGCGTGAATGATGGGTTCGAGGTTGTCTTTGTAAAAAACGGAGATAAGAGCGCGGGTAATTTTTTTGGTCATAACTTCAATTTGAAAATTGGTTTGGAGAACAGGATGAGTTGGAGTTGGACAGAAGTATCGAGGAGTTGAAAATTCACAGTCAAAAAAGAAGTTGAATTAAATTCACCATCCAATTTTCAAATTTTCAAATTAGTTCATTTTCAAATTAGCTGAGGCCATGCAAAAAATCTTTCTCTTCAAATGCCTCGGCATCAATCGAAAAATCATCTGCATCTAAGAAAGCCGGGAAGCGATCGCGGTAAGCTTGAAGTGCGTTTGCGCTCAGCTCAATGGTTTTAGTAGCCTCCACCCCTTCGACAGTAAAAATCAGATCGCCCTTAGGGCCGATGATGGAAGACTGACCGTTGTACTCAATGCCGTTGCCATCTATTCCTACCCGATTTACACCTACAGCATAACTCAGATTTTCGATGGCTCTTGCTTTCAATAAAGTCTCCCAGGCAGTAGCGCGAACCACCGGCCAGTTAGCAACATAAATCAACAGATCGTACGAAAGTTTTTTAAGTGATGGATTCCAGCGGTTGCGGCTCCAAACCGGAAAACGGAGGTCGTAACAAATCAAAGGGCAAATTCTCCAGCCCTTCCAGTGGCCAATCAGCAGGCTTTCGCCGGAAGAATACACCTGCTGCTCTTCGGCCATACGAAAGAGGTGACGTTTATCGTACGTTTTGAAATTTCCTCCCGGTTCCATCCACAACAAGCGGTTGTAAAAGCGGTCGTGTACATTGGCAATAAAGCTCCCTAAAATGAGTGCTCCCGTTTGGTCGGCCATCTGGCGCATCCATTTAAAAGTGCGCATGTTCATCATTTCCGCCAATCGACCGGCCTGCATAGTGAAACCTGTAGTGAACATTTCAGGCAAAATAATGACATCCGTAGGGCCAATTCCCCAAATTTTCTCCTCAAAAGAGGCCAGATTAGCTCCAATATCCTCCCAATGGAGGTCGGCTTGAACAATGGTTATTCTTAAATCCTGCATAGCTGGCTGAAACGGACTGCAAAGAAAACCAATTTATCCCAAAAATGAGGCGAATTATAGATTTGAAAATTTTTTAATTGACCGAGAGTCAATTACGCAATCGCTTGAGTTAAAAAATCATTGAGGGGTTTCAGGGTTTTGCAGATGGCGGCCACTTTTTTGGGGAATTTTTTGTCCGATACTTCTAGATCGGAAAGGGGGTGGGATACAATAAAACTTCTGTGCTTGAGCCAGTCCAGATGCGGATGATCTTTTGGGTAGCCCTTGGGGGCAGTTTTCAGGCTGTCGAAGTCGTCCAGTCCTGCCGGAAATATCTTTTTGAAATTTTTGTCAGTTAGGATTTTTCCAAAAGTAGCCGAATTATAATCTACTTCTTGCCTGATTTTAGCCAGATTTTCGGGATCGGGCATATAGAGACCGCCTGCTACAAAACTTTGATTGTTTGGCTGAATGTGAATGTAATAGCCCGGCTCCTGCTCCATTTTTCCTTTGGGCGAAAAACCCGCTCCCATATTAATTTTGTAAGGGCTTTTATCTTTGCTAAACCGTACATCGCGATAGATGCGAAAGGCTTGCTTGCGCGGATTGATAGCCGCCAATCCTTCATCGAATGTGATCAATTCACGGTGAAATTCTTCTAAAAAATCTTCGAATTGTTCTTTTGCGCCAAGATATTTTGGCTTGTTTTTTTCAAACCAATCGCGATTATTGTTTTTGGCCAGTGCCTTTAGAAAAGCCAGCGCACCCGTTAGTTCCATCCGAAAAAAGAAGTCTACTAATTGGATTTACAAACCGCTACTCCCAATCTACCATTGGCCATGGAAGTGCCATTGGCGCCAATATTGCCGGCGGCTAAGATAACCGAGCGGCCCGCTCCAGATTCTGCCAGGTGAACTTTAACACAAGCAGCCATCGCTAATAATTCTTTGTAGGATACTTTGGACTCGTTGGCCAGAGTGGTTACAACGGTTTCACTCTTGCCAGTTGCTGCCTTTACGGGCGACAACTGCAAAGCAATATCGGCATCCGGTGTAGTAATATCGCCTAAATGAAGGTGTACGGGTAATTTTGCTTCGCCCTCGGTACCAGTCAGTTGAATCAATACAGTTGTCGTACCGTCTTTGCGTTCCTTAAAAGTGACTGAACCGTTGATATTATATGAAGAGCCCGCGGCCAGTGCATACACCGCCTGACTTCCTGTAAATTCTGAAACTAGTTCACTTTTTTGGCATGCTGCCAAACTTCCAATCAATGCCAACAACCAAATATATTTCATACAATGCTTATTTAATTCTTCAAATCAATAACCAATTTACACAAATTTTATTGCGCAACCCAACTCCACCAAATTTAGAATATCTCAACACATTTTTCGAGTCCCATTCCGCGCGAGGCTTTTATCAAAATGGTGGCATTTTCAATGGGGTTTTGCTGCAAATGGGCAATTAATTCATCGCGGGTGGCAAAATACAAGGCTTTCGGCATGGCCATCGCTGCTGATTTCATCAACAACCCACACAAATAAACCTTTTTAAAGTCCTGAACAGCTAATAGCTCACCCATCAGCCGGTGCTCTTTTTCTGCTTCCTCTTCCAATTCAAACATATCGCCTACAATAGCCACCTTGGTTGCGGCCTTCATGCCTGCCAGATTTTCTATCGCAGCAGCCATCGAGCTGGGGTTGGCATTGTAAGCATCTAAAATAATGGTGTTGGTGCCTTTGGTGATTACCTGCGAACGCATATTACCCGCCACATACTCTGCAATTCCTTCGTTGGCTTTGGCAGCCTCGACCCCAAAATATTTGCCGATGCAAAGTGCCGTAGCAATGTTTTCAAAATTATAGGCTCCAATCATTTGTGTTTGAATGATCGCCCCTTCTTCTGTCTTTATCACCAAATACGGATTGGCTTCTACCAATTCGCACGAATAATAATCGCCCTTGGCGGGATACATGACCGGCTTGCTAAAGCGCTTGGCCATATTCAATAAAATGGGGTTTTGTGAATTAATGAATACGGTGCCGTTCGTTTGAATTAAATGTTGGTACAATTCCGATTTTCCACGAATAATATTTTCAAACCCACCAAATGTGCCTATGTGGGCTTTGCCAATGTTGGTAATGAACCCATGTGTAGGCAAAGCAATCGAACTGAGAAGTGCTATTTCACTCAGGTGATTCGCGCCCATTTCAATGATGGCCAACTCAATCGATGAATCAATAGCGAGAATGCTTAGCGGAACGCCGATATGATTGTTCAGATTACCCTTGGTGGCAAAGGTTTTAAACTTTTTCCGCAACACTGCATTCAACAGTTCTTTGCTGGTGGTTTTGCCGTTTGATCCCGTAAGGCCCACCACCGGAATGGCCAATTGCCGCCGATGGAATCGCGCTAAATCCTGTAGTGTTGTTAAGCAATCGTCTACCAAAATAATCCGCTCATCAGTTGCATAGTTTGCATCGTCTACAATGGCATAGCTGGCACCCTTGGCAAGGGCATCTTTGGCAAAGGCATTGGCATTGAACGATGGGCCCTTAAGCGCAAAAAAGAGTGCATCCGGTTCAATCTGGCGCGTATCAGTAGATACTTTGCGCGATGTAAGGTACAATTGATAGAGTGCCGATATATCCATGTCGAGAATTGTGCGTCAAAGCTAAAAAATCAAATTATCTTGTGGCAAAATAACTAGTCGATTACAATAATCGTTGTAGTTGGCATGACCATGTTTCATAAAAACATCATTCTTGGCATTCTGTTGTTGACATCTCAGGTAGCGAATGCGCAGTTTTCGTACACGCTGGATCAAAGCATACCGGTTGAAATCAATGGACAAAAATTAACCATGCCCTGGGCGGGAGGCATCAACGCATCGCAGGTAAACACCATGGACCTGAATGGCGACGGAAAACAAGATTTGGTGCTTTTCGACCGCACTGCCAACAAGATCATTCCTTTTTTGAATCAGGATAATCAATACAAATTTGCACCCGACTACGAATCGCTTTTTCCCAACACTGTCAATCAATGGGTTTTGCTTCGCGATTTAAATTGCGATGGCAAGAAAGATCTTTTCACCAGCGATCCGTTTGGAATCATTGCCTATGTTAACACCACCAAAGCCGGCTCTAAACTCAGTTGGCGTCCGTATAATCCGGATTCTGAAAATTACCCACGGCCTATTTTATCCAAAGGCTTTACCATTCCCGTCAATGTCAAGATCAATGTTGATGATATTCCATCCATTGATGATTTGGATGGCGACGGCGATCTGGACATTCTCAATTTCTATTTCATTGGGCCCGGAACTGTGGAGTGGCATCAAAATTTGGCCATCGAAAACACCACCAAATGCGATTCGTTGATCCTACAACGTCAATCACAAAAATGGGGTGGTTTCTCGGAATGTGCCTGTGGCATTGTTTCGTTTCAAGGAGGTAAAACGTGCGATGAACTAATTAACGGGCGTACTCAACACAACGTAGGCAAAAGCTTATTGGCCATTGATATGAATAATGATGGGGCAAAGGAAGTACTCTTTGCCGAGCAAACATGTGCCAATTTATTTTTGCTTTCCAATGGAGGCACACCTGCCAATGCGTTGATGACTCAATACTCAGCGTTTCCGGCAGCATTACCCATTAATCTCCTTACTTATCCGGTTCCCTATTTAGAAGATGTCGATTTTGATGGAGCCAAAGATTTGATTGTGTCGCCGAACATTTCTACCCGCGAATATTTCGACACCAATTTTCAGCAATCGGTTTTGCAATTTAAAAACACAGGTACAGCGCAACTGCCTCAGTTCAGCTTTGTGAAATCCAATTTTCTGCAAGGCGAGATGATTGATGTGGGCGATCAGGCCGTGCCTGCCTTTTTTGATTACGACGGTGATGGCGATCAGGATTTATTCGTGGCCAACTTCATTCAAACCAGTGGCTCTTCGCGCGTTGCACAATTTGAAAATGTGGGCACTCCACAATCGCCTTCATTTAAATGGGTGACAGGCGATTTTTTTTCTCTCTCTATTTTGAATGTTATCAATTTCAAAATACAGTTTGTCGATATGAATCATGATGGCACGATGGACTTTACCTTTTCCTATTCAGACAAGCGTACGCGCACTACCGAAATTGCCTATCTCGTCAATAGCAGTGCTGACAAATTAGTCATCAAAGATCCCAACGTTAAATTGGTTGAGTTCGCCTTGAATTCTGCTAACAATTGGTACATCACCGACGTGAACCAAGATGGCCTCAATGACATTTTATTGGGCAACGATGTGGGTGGTGTTGAGTTTTGGAAAAACAATGGCAGCGGTTCATTTACTTTGGAAACCGACAGCTACTTGGGGCTCGGTAGCAACCTCAATCGTCAAAATGTTACGATAACCATCGCTGATTTGCTTGGCGATGGCAAAGCCGATTTAGTGTTGGCCGATCAAAAAGGAAAAATTTTTATCTACGAAAATTTCCGCGAGCAATCGACTGCTCCGGCTCCCTCCACTTCTATATTGTTTAACTCCTTGTTGCAAAAGTATGAGAGCAGAAATTTAGGAGGCCATCTGTACATGGCCGTTACTTCGCTCTTCAACACACGCCAGCCCTGCATTGTAGTGGGCAATATTCTTGGAGGGCTTCATGTTTTACGTTTTAATGATGCGGTAGAACTTTCGGATAGTCCGGATATTTCCATCTTTCCAAACCCAGTCTCCGGAAGTCTTGAGAAACCAGTCTACGTTCGTGCCGATCGGAGCGTGTACGTTCAGTTTTATAATGCCATTGGGCAAAAGCTGTCAGATAGTTTCTTTGTACCGGCCAACGAAGATTATCCGATCAATGTAAACGCATTACCGGCCGGAGTGTATATTGCGCAGTTTTCGTGGAGAGGGAGAATTTACTCGAAGCGATTGATTATTAAATAAAAATTTCCTTCATGCGTTCGATTGCATTTGTGTTTGACATGGATGGTGTTATCATCCACAGTAATCCATATCATAAAATTGCCCTGCATCAATTTTGCGAAAAGTATGGCTACCACTTGACGGAAGAGGAATTGCGCAACAAGATTTATGGGCGCACCAACAAGCAGTGGATCACCAATCTCTTTGAACGTGAGTTGAGTCCCGAGGAACTTCATCATTTTGCAGAAGAGAAGGAAGGCTTGTTTCGCGACTTGATTGCCAAAGACATCAAAGCATTGGATGGGTTGAAAGAATTTTTGGATCAAATGAATGCTTTAAAGATTGATCGTGCCATCGGCACTTCGGCTCCGCGCAGCAATGTAGATTTTGTGATGGCAAAGACGAACCTCACCGATTATTTCCCTACCATCTTAGATGATTCATTTGTAGAACACGGCAAGCCTAATCCTGAAATTTATATTAAGTGCGCGGCAGCACTCCACTACAATCCTGCTGATTGTGTTGTGTTTGAAGACTCCCTGTCGGGTGTGGCAGCCGGTAAAGCGGCAGGCTGTAAAGTAGTAGGTGTAGCTACCACACACACACATGCGGAGTTGGCCGATACGGATTTGGTGATTGATGATTTTACGAATTTGAATCCATCCGACATTATCGAAAAGTTGTATAAATGAAAAAACAGCGCCAGACTATTTCTGTGCGCTGCCTTTCTTCAAAATACAAACCAAAACTATTTCAATTTTACGCGGGCAAACCAAAGCTCCTTGCCAGGTTTATCGGCACCAAAGAACACAATGCTCTCACCTTTATCTGTTTCCAAAGTTGGATAGTTTGGATTTAGGTAGAAGCCTTCGCCCCTGCCAAAAGTGGTGAGATTAGTAACTTTAGCTGTCTTTAAATCGATACTTCCAATGCGTGGGTAGGTAAGTAATTTACCATCTCGTATGTCGCGAATCTCACGCAGCAGCCAATACATTTTTCCATCACTGCCTTCAATCAATTGTTGTGGGCAGGCAAAATTACGTGTGATGGTAGTAGTAATGCGAGTGGTAGTTGATATTCCGTAATGCACATCCGTTGATTGTGTTACAATTTTTCCGTCTTCCTTCGTGTCTAGTCCATATTGAGCACGCAGTTTTCCATCGAGTCCAAAGTGAAAGCCGAGAACATCTTCAAATTTATTGATGGTGCCCTTCTCTTTATTGCGATCATAGTTTTGTCCGAGGATGATCAAGTCACCATTGGTGGCGAAATTATAGCTACGAACGCCAAACTCTCTTCCTTCATAATCGGGTGTTTTGCGTTGGCTGGGTGGAAATGATTGCTTTGCTTTAAATTCCTCGAGTGTTGTTTCGGTGAGATAGACCATCTTACCGTTGGCTACCTTCATCAATTGCACCGCTTTGAATTTCGTTTCTCCTGATCCGAATTTGCCCATTAAACCACCTCCACCGGTCTTTGGTGCTGCGGCAGCAATAGCCTTATTAAAGTATTTGTCTTTGCCTGCTTGAGCTGGTCCATAAAAATATTTTTCTCCATTATTACCTACAATCATCTGATCGATGCGCCAATAGCTTGCAGGGCTTTCGAAATTAAACTGCTCATTGGCTACGCAGTTCGCGTCCACTTTTACGTATGTGTAATTATTGTTGTTCGGATCAGTTACTTTCTTACCGTATACATCTGAGGGTGCAAACACAAAATTAAATCCATCGATGCCAAACTCTTCATAATCTTCCGGATTTGGTTTGTCGATGATTTCCATGAATGCCAATGATTGTTTGTAGGGAAAGTTAAAATCAAGTTTAGCTACTTGCTCTAACTCACTATTGAATTTTAGCAACGTAAAGTCGCCCACTCCATCATTGCCTTTCGCCCCCATCTTCGGATTGATGGTTGTTAAAATGTATAAATCTCCGTTGATATCATCCTCCGCATATTCAACCAACGCATAGCTCTTTCCATCTTCTGTTCTGGGTTTTACCTTTTCCAACAATTCGGTCTTGCGTGTATAACCACCCAGCAACCAGCGGTAGGTATAGGTAACTTGCTTGCGTTTTAAAACCATGCCTCCCATAAATTGCTGGCTAACGGTATTGCCCGTTTTAGTGTACACATCGCCCTTAAACTTAAACCACTTGAATTTCTTCTTCATGATTTCAGCCTCTTCTTCTAACTCGGCATCTTTAATAAAATTGAAATCGTTGTCGAATACATATTGTTCATATTTGAATACGATTTTGTCACCTTGTTTTTTTTGACCAGTCAGATATGTGAGGGTATAGGTTTTAGCGTCTTTATCATAGTCGAGGCCCGAGAGTTCTCCGCGTTTGCTGGCGCGCGAAATCTTGTAGGTTTTCTCTAATTCCAATTGTTGGGCACTGCCGATGTAAAACATCAAGAGCAAGAAGCTCAGGCTTACTATTTTTTTCATAAAGGGGGGGTTGTTTAAATTTTTTACCAACGAGCGTTGGTCATTAGGATGTAGAATTTTCGTTTGGCATTGTCTGTCACCAGTTCACCAAACCATTCATTGGTCTTCGCGATGTAGAGATTCGTGCGAACGATGTCACCTTCGGTGTTTTCTTCACCTTTTAGCCGACCTGTCTTGACGTATAGATTCAGCACGTCAAAAACATGTGGTTGCACTTCCGTTATGGCAGCCAGATCTTCCGTCGTAACCATGGGGTACTCTACATAGTAAAGCCATTGCGATGTATCTGCTTTCGATTGAAGAATTGAAATGTACCGGTTGCCCAACGCTTCGCCTGTATCATAGAAAATGAATTTTTCATTTTCGCCAGACTTTGCGTTGTGCAGCACTTTGTAATTCTCTTGTGAAGAATAGAGGTGCGTAATGAACTGCATTTTAGCAGCAGGAATTCCATCGCTTTGTGCTACCGCAACAAGTGTCGTAGCAACAAAAAATAAGATTAGGGGGTACTTCATGGGGAGTGTATTTTACACGCGCAAGGTGCAGCCAGAAGCGATGGGAGAGAATCCCATCAGAAAGGTATTTTTACATCCGTAGCAGTACGGATCAAACGAGGTTATGCTCGAACGCAAACTTGACGAGTCCTACAATAGAACCTGTATTGGTTTTGCGGAAAATATTTTTGCGGTGTGTTTCTACCGTGCGTTCACTAATGAAAAGTTTATCTGCTATTTGTTTGTTGGGAAATTCCTTCACGATCAACCTTAGTATTTCCTGTTCACGATCAGTTAAGAGTTCTTCTTTGCGGCCACTGCTCAAGTCGGCCATCATCATGCGGGTAATCTCCGGACTCACAAATGGAAGGCCATTCATGATTTGCTTGAGCGCTTGCTTCAATTCCGCTTCCTGAATACTCTTCAAAAGATAGCCATCCACTCCGGCTTTCATAATTTGTTTGATCAGATGCGCTTCGTCGTGCATACTGAGTAATACTCGTTTAATACCGGGATATTGTTCTTTTACCAGATTGGCAAGTTCCAACCCCGTCATGCCCTGCATAGTGTAATCGGTTAGTAACAAATCAATCGGTTCCTTAGCAAGTATTTTCAATGCTTCTTCGGCTGAACCAACAGCTGCCACTACGTGAAAGTCTACATCGTTGTCAAGCAGACGCTTCAATCCATCCAACACAATGCGGTGATCATCTGCCAACACAATTTTTATAGCAACATCCATATTTCTAAAGTTAAACGGAATGAAGCATTAAAACAATTACGGTAAAAATTGGGTCGGGATCTCAGTGGGGCTGTAACGCTTCGGCAGAGAAGGCCAGAACGTGGCTACTAAAAATCCAAGCGAAAGTGTTGAAAACAAAAGTGACATAGTAAATGGATCAACAAAGGATAGCTTCATCCAATCCAACCCATAGGATATGCCAATTGAAAAAAAGATGGCAGCAAATGTTACCCCTATCGTTTTCACCCAACTGCATCCAGCCACAAATCGGCTAGTGCTCTTATCTTTTAAATGAAAATGCAGCACGCGAATAAACGTTTCATACTGGCGCGAGCGATCTTCCGTCTTTCCATCGGTATGGTAAAGTTGATTACTGACTTCAATACCACTGTTTCCATCAATCGAAATGATCGCCCTGAACGCAGAGTTGGATTTGGTCAATCGTAATTCGGTGATGGACGCATAGGCAACCAGTTTCTCGTCTCCCCTTTGTTGCACGCTCATATTATATTCTGATAGCAGAATGGTGCGCGGGTTCTGAGAAGGTCGATTGCTAAAAACGTATTCCACCGTAGGGATTTTACCTCAGCAAAGATGGAATTGAAAACGGTTGGTCGAAATACCCGCCATTACGGGTTTTGCTATCCGTAGCAGTACGGATCAAAAACTGTTGACAACTGTAATAATAAGTGTAGTGCCTGTTCTTCCTTCTTGCGAGTCTATTTCCAATTCTCCTTTGATCAGGTGCAAACGAGAATTAATATTCTTCCAACCATTGCCTTCGCTTTGCAATAATCTATCTGGGTTGAATCCGCGACCATTGTCTTCTATAGTAAGTACCAATTCCTTGGGATGTTGCACCACCTGTATAGAAATAGAAGTGGCAGCACTGTACTTGATCACATTGTTTACCCACTCCTGGCTGATCCGATACAAGGCAATGCGATGCTCGGTGGGTAAATCGCGACTCAAGTCGTAGGTTTGCACATTGATTGAAACGGCACCCGAGCGGTTGATGCGCGTTGCAAATTCTTTTAAGGCTTCGTCTAACCCGCTTTTCATGAGCACCTGAGGCATCAGGTTAAATGCAATGTCGCGAATCTCAGCATTCATATCGTTGAGCAGGGAAAGGGCATAGGTGACAGAATTTTTTTCTACGTTCTCTTTCGATAGCCCCAGGCGAACGGCTGAAATCATCTGACCAAGTCCATCGTGTAAGTCGGCGGCAAAACGCTTTCGTTCTTCTTCTTGTGAACTGATCACTGCCTGCAATTGACTTTCGCGCAACGATGCTCTCGTTGCTTCCAGTTCGGCATTTTGCTTTAATTGTATTCGGGTTCGATACATAAATCCCAGAGCCAAACCACCGAGCAGAACTCCGCCTAATGAAATGATTAAAAGTCTGTTTTGATTGAGTCGCGCATCTTTCAGATCATTATCCTGCTTCAAAAATTTAATTTCGTTCTCTTTCTTTTCGCTTTCGTACTTCGCCTGAATTTCGGTGATCTGCCGCGACTTTTCTTGTTGAAACAAATCATCTTTTACTGCCACATACTCTCGGTATTCTTTATAGGCAGATGCAAAGTCTTTTTTTGCTTCGTAAATGCCCGAAAGCGCAAGCCTGGCCTCCAGAATTTCTTGTTGCGCATTTATTTTTGTCGCTATTGTTAGCGCAGTAGTGGCCGCGGTTTGGGCTTTCGCAAAATCGCCTTCGTATTGGTAGATACCGGCAAGATGGGTAAGAACAATAGCTAGATCCTTTTTATTATCAAATGATTCGTCCAGTTGTTTTGCCCGAAGTAGATAAGACTTTGCTTTCTCCATTTGATTCAATTTCGCATACGCAATTCCAGCATTGCTAAGCGTAGACGGTAAAAATTGCTGATTGTTTTGCTCTGTAAATTCCTTTTCAGCCATCAGCGAATAGTAAATAGCGCTATCATACATGGCCAAATTATAATAGACTGCCCCCAGATTTGCATGGCAGGCTGCCTCGCCAAATTTTTTACCAAGCTCATGGTATATCTTCATGGCCTGCTGGTAGTAGCCGACAACTTTTCGATATTCTCCTTGAGCTTTCAATACAATTCCAATATTGGTAAGCACCATTGCAATCTTGGCCTTGTCCTTTACCTTTTCATAAATTCTTCTTGCATCGTAATAGTATTCAAGAGCACGTTGGTAGTCGCCCTGCTCGTCATAGATAATGCCAATATTATTAAGTGTGTTGGCCGTTTTGAGCTCGTTCCCTATCTGCCTTCTAATATCCAACGCCTTCATTTCCAGTTTCAACGCTTCGGCATAGTTTCCCTGCGCCTCGTTGGCAACACCCAGATTGTGAAGTGCATCTACTTCCAATTCGATGGATTTTAAATCTTGGGCCATTTTTAAGGCTTCGAGACCAAACAGCTTCGCGGAATCGGCATTTGTAAAATGAAATTCCACACAAAGTTCAATGAGCGTTTTGGCCCGATCGTTGCCAGTTTGGGCAGGAAGGATGTGAAGAAGGCTATCAATCACCCCATTTTGAGCGAAAGATTGAGCGCCGATGATGCCCGAAAGGGCAGAAACAACAATATAAGCAAAGAGGGAGGCTTGTACTTTTCTCATTTGAATAGGCTTGGGGGGCTTAAAAACGGCATTTATTCCACGAAAAACTAAATTTGCAGAGTATTAAGTGCACCATCTTTGAAATATCATTCATTATTTAAAATCCGCACTTGGATAAGTGAGTGGGTTTTGCCGATATTTGCAGTCCCTTTTTGAAAAAGGGCTTAAAACCAACTTTTTATGGCACGGGTTTGTCAAATTACAGGAAAAAGGCCTCATACGGGCAACAATGTTTCTCACGCTAACAATAAAACGAAGCGTAGATTCTATCCGAACCTTCAAACGAAGAGATTCTTCATTCCTGAAGAGGATAAGTGGATTACACTGAAAGTTTCTACCAAAGCGATCAAAACGATCAATTTGAAAGGAATTTCGGCTGTTATCAAGGAAGCAAAGGAAAAAGGAACTTTCACTGCCTAATTATTTTAACCTAACAAGACTATGGCACGGAACAAAAATAGAATTCAGGTGATTTTAGAGTGCACCGAGCACAAACAAAGCGGCCTTGCAGGCATGAGCCGTCACATCACCACCAAAAACCGGAAGAATACAACTGAGCGCTTAGAGCTGAAGAAGTACAATCCGATCATGAAAAAATATACTCTTCACAAAGAAATTAAATAATTATGGCAAAGAAGGTTGTTGCATCCCTCAAGAAAACAGACGGTAAGAACTACGCCAAAGTGATTCGTGCCGTAAAGTCTGATAAAACCGGTGCTTACATTTTCAAAGAAGAAATTGTAGTGACTGATATGGTAAAGGATACCCTTGCCAAAAAATAATTTATCAAGATAAGATAGTGCAAAGTCCCCTCGAGGGACTTTTTTGTTTACCTCAACCAACGCCTCATGTCTTTTTTCGGCAATCTGTTTTCAAAGGAAAAAAAGGAGTCTCTCGACCAGGGCCTTCAAAAATCGAAAGAGAGTTTCTTTGGGAAATTGGGCAAAGCCATTGCTGGAAAATCTACCGTAGACGAAGAGGTGTTAGACAATCTGGAAGAGATTCTCATTTCTTCGGATGTTGGTGTAGATACTACCTTGAAAATCATTCAAAGAATTCAAGCGCGTGTTGCCCGCGACAAATACTTGGGCACTTCCGAATTGGATGCCATTCTGAAAGAAGAAATTGCCGCACTTCTCTCGGAAAACAACACGTCTGATTTAGCTGATTTCGAAACTCCCGTGGGTGTAAAGCCTTATGTGTTGCTGGTGGTTGGCGTGAATGGTGTTGGCAAGACCACCACCATCGGCAAGCTATCTGCTCAATTTAAAAAGAAAGGGAAATCGGTGGTGCTGGGCGCAGCTGATACATTTCGGGCAGCAGCCGTTGACCAACTAAAACTATGGGGCGAACGAGTTGGCGTGCCAGTTGTTTCAAAAGGTATGAATACCGATCCTTCGGCAGTGGCATTCGAAGCCGTTGAAAAAGGTGTGGAGCTCGGTGCCGATGTTATTATCATCGACACTGCAGGTCGACTGCACACCAAGGCGAACCTTATGCAAGAGCTGTCTAAAATCAAACGGGTGATTCAAAAAGTATTGCCAGATGCACCACACGATGTGATGTTGGTGTTGGATGGCAGCACGGGACAAAACGCGGCCATTCAGGCACGCGAGTTTACCAAAGCCACTGATGTTAGCTGTTTAGCCATTACAAAACTAGATGGCACCGCAAAAGGTGGCGTAGTGATCGGCATCTCCGATGAGTTTAAAATTCCGGTAAAGTATATTGGTGTTGGCGAAAAGGTTGAAGACCTTCAGACTTTCAACAAACAAGAGTTTGTCGATTCACTGTTTAAAAAATAATCCTTAGGCAAATTGAATCCCGCTTTAGCTTCTATCATCCTATCGTAAAACAAAAAAAATCCTATCGGTCTGATAGGATTCAAGCCTCTAATTAAAAGAATAGCCAAAAATCCTCTGTTAGTAGGACTTTTGGCTGAATACTTTTGTTAACTCGATTTACCTGCAAATAACAGGTTGAGGTAAATAATGTACGAAAGGATCGGGAAGAGAAGGAACAAAATGAACTCTCCGAAACCCCAATCTAGTCCCCAACTTTTTCCAAATGCAAAATACAATGCCCAAGGAACTGCGCAGGTAAATACTAAGTAAAGAATAAAGATTATCATAGGTATTTAAGGTTAGACCGAGGGATAAATCTAAATTATTTAATCCGAAAAGGCAATCGCCAAAAGAGTTGGTAATTAAATCCCCAATAAGGTGCCTCCTCAATAATTCCATAACCCGGCATATCGTAAGGTAAAAGTTCGCCAAAACCACTGACGGCGGGAGCAAATTTCAAGCGGGCGGTGCAGCCCATCCAAAATCCGCTTACAATTCGTACACGCAATCCGGTAGTGATCTCAATCCAATGGCCACTTAAATTGCCGTTGGATCGCACATACGAATTTGTACCAAAACCGGAGTACATGGCTGTATTGGAATATTGTACACTCTCATTAAAGGACGATATTCCGTAGCGCATGCCCAGAAAAAACATGTTCTTTTCAGGATCTTTCAATAAAAAATTAATATCTGCGCCAAAACGGATGTAATTACCCGCATTGTTGTAGCGGCCATTTCCCAACATTTGATTGGTAGACCAATACCCATAATCTAGCGTAAGAAAATAACGGTAGAAATCGGCATCAACATTTAATTCCCATCCCTTGAATGAATTGTCTTTGCTGCGAATGAGCGTGAGAACATCAGTACCAATTCGCAAGCCGGTTGGTAGGTACTTGTTGGGTAAAGTATCAAGAGGATTCTTGATTTTTGGTAACTCTTGCGCCTGCAGTTGTAAGGCGAAACAGAGAACGAGCAGACTACAAATATATCTGCACATTGGTCGTACTTTTTAATAATCGGGTGTTGGCCACTTTGTACTGAGTTTGACTAAAGCTAGTCTGCACCACCTTCAAGTCCAGAAAAAATGTATAAGCTCCACAGCGCGGTGCTATCACACGGGCTTCTTCCGAAAAGCTAAATTTGATGGAATCCAGTCGTGTGGTTGCACCCGATTTTGACTGTCGAAACAAGTAATAGGTAATGGTCTTTTCTTTTGGGTTAATGGGCAGCGACAGTGTAGCCGTGGTTGAGTCTTTCATGTAATTGCCTGCGATGCCGGATACTTTCACATAGTTGAAAATCACCGCAGAATCTACCACTGTTTTTAAGAGTGTCGTACTATTGGTTTTTGTCTGCTTAAAGTCCAGTTTGATGGCTGTGGTGGCAGTCACGATGCAATCGGGTTCATTGAAGCAGGAAGCACCCACCAGGATCATCATCAAAAAAAGAAGAAATCGGGTCATAGTTAGCAGGGCAAATATACTTCAACGATTGTGCCAAGTGCCGTTCCTCAGCCCGTATTTTTTGTAAATTTGCCCTCTTATTTACAGAAATTGAAAACCAAAGGAGCCAAAAAGACCAAAGTCAATATTGTTACACTCGGGTGCTCTAAAAATCTGGTGGACTCGGAGGTATTGCTTACACAACTGAAGGGCAATGGTATTGACGTAACGCACGAATCTAAAAAAGACGATTCTAACATTGTGGTGATCAACACATGTGGGTTTATTGACAATGCCAAACAAGAATCCATCGATACCATTCTTCGGTATGTAGATGCCAAAGAAGAAGGCATCGTTGAAAAAGTATATGTTACCGGTTGTTTATCGCAACGCTATAGTCAGGATTTAGAAAAAGAAATTCCCGAAGTGGACGCATGGTTTGGCACACGCGATCTTTCGCGGTTACTCAAACAACTCAACGCCAATTACAAGCATGAGTTGGTGGGTGAACGCATCCTTACTAACCCCAGTCATTTTGCGTACTTAAAGATTTCAGAAGGCTGCGACCGGCCTTGTTCGTTCTGCGCCATTCCGTTGATGCGTGGCAAACACATTTCGCGCCCTATCGAAGAGTTGGTGTTGGAAGCAAAAAATTTAGCGAAGAACGGCACAAAAGAATTGTTGCTCATCGCGCAAGATTCTACCTACTACGGATTGGATATTTACAAAAAAAGGAATCTGGCCGACTTGCTGAAACGTCTATCGGATGTGGAAGGTATTGATTGGATTCGTCTGCACTATGCGTTTCCGGCAGGCTTTCCATTGGATGTGCTTGACACGATGGCGGAGCGCCCGAATATTTGTAACTATCTCGATATTCCTTTGCAGCATGGTTCTTCCGAAATGTTGAAAATCATGCGTAGAGGAATCACGCGCGAAAAGACGGAAGATTTATTGCATACTATTCGCGAAAAGGTGCCGGGAATCGCCATTCGCACTACATTGATTGCCGGACATCCAAGTGAAACCGAAGCGCACTTTGATGAGATGATGCGCTTCGTAGAAAATTCGCGCTTCGATCGACTAGGGGTTTTCCCTTACTCACATGAAGAGAATACGCATTCACATTCATTCGAAGACGATGTGCCTGCTGAAGTGAAACAGGAACGTGTAGATGCGCTGATGGAATTGCAACAAGGAATTTCGCTCGAGCTCAATCAAACTAAAGTGGGCAAAACATTTAAAGTATTGGTCGATCGAAAAGAAGGCGGCAGTTTTATTGGGCGCACCGAGCATGACTCACCGGAAGTAGATAATGAAGTAATCTTTGAAGGCACCAGCAACTATCTGCGGATCGGTGATTTTGTAGAAGCAAAAGTGACAAGTGCCACTGAGTTTGATTTAATGGCCGAGGTTGTTTAATACTAGAGTATCCTAACTAAATTGAAAATAGTTTCATCAATGACTATAGATAGAATCCGAATTCAAAATTTTAAGAATTTCTCCGACACTACTGCCAGCTTTGAATCTGGTATAAATTTATTTGTTGGAGGTAATGGCAGTGGGAAAACCTCTATTCTCGATGCCTTAAATGTTGCATTAGGTTGTTTTTTTGGTTCTCAAGAACCAAAACTTCAAAGAATGATAGAGTTTGATGAAATAAAAATTACAAACGGTAAAAGGGATCCCTCTGCTACCATCACAGCTTTTTCAAATACTATTAAAGGTGAATGGTCAAGAACAATAAAAAGCCATACGAAGGCAAATGACACTAAAGCAAGTGAACCATTAAGTCAATATGGAGAGGGTTACTTTAAAAGCTTTGAAAATTCAGAAGACAAAACAGTAACACCCATTATAGCTTATTATTCAACACAAAGGCTATTCAAAGACGCTAGCCTATCAGGAAAACAAAGATATGATGTGGCGAATGGTAGACGGAACGGTTATTTACAATGCCTGAAAGACAACGCCATTAAAGGTGCTTTGAATGAATGGCTCGGAAATGCTGTAACAAGAAGAGCAACTTTGCAGATCAAGGAAATTGAGAATAATGATTTAATTCTTCAAAATGTTGAGACCGCTGTCAGAAAAACGCTAATTTCTTTTTTGGGATTGGGGGATAACTTTTCATTAAAAATTTATCAGGATCCTGATTTCAACAATGAACTATTTGTACACTATGATGATACACATAACTTGCCAATAAGTTATTACTCAGATGGGTTTAGAAACATTTTATACTTGATAATTGATCTCATTTGGAGAGCTTCTCAACTTAATCCATGGTTAACTCTTAATGAAATCAGCGAAAATGTGAATGGAACAGTGACTATTGATGAAATTGATCTGCATCTCCATCCTAAGTGGCAGGCCAAAATACTAGGTCTAATACAAGAATTACTTCCAAAAGTTCAATTCTTCATAACTACACATAGCCCTACCGTTGTCGCAAATTTTCAAAATGGTTCGATTTATGTAATCTCTAATAACGCAGTCGAAAAATTAGATTCAAACTATTTTGGAAAACAAATAAATTTCGTTTTGCGCAACGTTCTAGGAGCGTCTGATCGACATGTTGAAACTCAGAAAAAGCTGGATCGTCTCTTTCAATTGATTGATGAAAAAAATTCGAGTGAATATGAACCACTACTTGAATCTCTGACTCAACAATTGGGGCAAGACGATATAGATATTAATAAAGCAAATGCTCTAATTGAATGGCAGAAATCAACGCAATAGATTAATTGATTATGCAATACATCAAAAAGCAAAATACCCCACCTGACAATTGGGAAGACTGGTTTACTACGGCTACCGGACTGCGTTCGTATGATTATAGCCATGATACATCTTCATTAACCAATCTTATCAAAGCAAGAGAATTCTTATTACATGAACAAAATGGACTATGTGCTTATTGCCAATCTCCAATAACAATTGAAAATTCATCTATTGAACATGTCCTTCCTAAGTCTTTAAATAAAGAAAACTCAACTGGTTATTACAATCTTGTAGCCGTTTGCAAACCGCATCACAAGGATTCTAACGGTCTATACCATTGTGATAAATCAAAAATGGATCGACCTCTGACTCCCTTTATTTTTTTCTCAGATTCAAATGTTTCCAAGTTAAGAAACAATAAATACTTTACGATGGGCTCAGATGGTCAATTAAGACCTCATCATCAGTTACCGAATTTAATAAAAAACCAAGTTGAAACTTTCATTGAGATATTAAACTTGAATCACGATGTTATTAGACAAAATAGAGAAAAAGATGTTCTAGGTGGCATCATTGAAGCTTCTCGTGCGGTTCGCGCAGATCAAAAAAATCTATTTTGGCGGAGTCAGTTTGAAAGCGTCTTAAATGATAGTAAAAAGCCTTATCGGCAATTCTTATTAATCTACATTGGTAATCGGCTTGGCATTAATTGATTATGAATTTATTAACAAATGATTGCCACTCATCCACGAACCCGGCAGCCAATCAAAACGTTAGTTGCGATTATGCTTTATAATTATCTGATTTGTTGCTGATACCTGTATGAAGACAAGAAAGATTGACTTTTCTGATACCCACGCCTTTAGTTCATTCTTTCTCGATTACATCCGACAAAAGGAAACATTACAGAATTTCTATCATCGCTTTCCCTCCGTTTCTAATTTCAAAGAGCAGATCGCTGAAAAATCTTCTTTCTCCGCAGCACAGCGTGAAGTTTTAGTCAACGAATTAAAAAATCAATACAGCAATCTTGTCATTACTGAAAAAGTCAAAGGAAACATCGATTCGTTGCGCGAGGCAAAAACGTTCACTGTCACAACCGGGCATCAACTCAACATCTTTACCGGGCCGCTGTATTTTATCTATAAGATCATTACGGTAATCAATGCGTGCAAAGAACTAAAAGCAGCGTATCCCCAGTATCGCTTTGTGCCTGTTTATTGGATGGCATCGGAAGATCATGATTATGAAGAGATCAAATACTTTCGGCTGTACGGAAAAAAATATGTTTGGCAAACCGATCAGCAAGGAGCGGTAGGTCGCTTTCACACCAAAGAATTGAAATCTATGTTACCCGAAGTGCCGGGTGACATTTCTGTTTTTCAAGAGGCATACTCCAAAAGTAAAAATCTTTCTGAAGCAGTTCGGCATTATGTGAATGCGCTGTTTGGTCATGAAGGACTTGTTGTGGTGGATGCGGATAATCGGAATTTGAAAAAAGCTTTGGAGTCCGTGATCAAAGATGATTTGCTTCATCACAGCGCTAAGAAATCAGTTGATGAGGCTACGGAGAAATTACATGCACTTGGATACCACACACAAGTAAACGCACGTGAGATCAATTTCTTTTATTTGGTGGATGGCTTGCGCAGCCGAATTGAAAAAACAGCACAGGGTTATCAGGTAGTGGATACGGATTTGAAGTTCTCGGAATCAGAAATGATTCAGATGGCTGAAACAGAACCGGAAAAATTCAGTCCCAATGTAGTGCTTCGACCTTTGTATCAGGAGTTGATATTACCGAATCTTGCTTATTGCGGTGGTCCGGCTGAACTAGTTTACTGGCTTCAATTGAAAGGCGTATTTGAAAACTTTCATACTCCCTTTCCTATCCTACTTCCGCGCTCGTTCGCGATGGTGATCGATCAACCTACTTTTAAAAAATTTGAAAAGACGAAGTTAGAGATCAAAGATTTATTTGAAGAGAAAAATTACCTCTTCAATCATTGGATCGCTAAGAATAGCGCGAATGAACTTTCGCTGGGAAAAGAACTAGAATCAATTCAACAGATATTACAGCAAGTAAAAGAGCGCGCATCAAAAATTGATTCTACACTCACAAAATTTGTAGGTGCAGAAACACAACGTACAATAAGCGGGCTGGAGGTGATCGAGAAAAAAATGCTGCGCGCTGAAAAGCGTCTGCATTCCGAAAAACTTCATCAAATTGAAGCAGTAAAAGACACATTGTTTCCCAATGGCGGTTTGCAAGAGCGCACAGACAACTTCCTGAATTTTTATCAAAGAGATCCTGCATTTGTTTCGAAGGTATCTGAGCAACTCGCTCCTTTTGATTTTTCGTTCAACGTATTGATCTATGACTAAAGCGGAGGCCAGAAAGATTTACCTTGAAAAAAGGCTGGCTCTGACAGACGCTGCGTATCAGCAACTCAATTTTCAACTTTACCAACAATTTTTTACACACATTGATCTTTCATTCGTTCAGTGCCTTCATATTTTCTTGCCGATTGAATCCAAACGCGAGCCAGACATCTGGCCCATCATCGATCGCATTCGAAGAGAGTTTCCGCACGTACGTTTATCTATTCCTAAAGTAGTGGGCGATCAACTGGAAAACATTTACTTCGAAGGACTACATCAACTTAAAAAAAATAAGTGGGGCATTTTCGAGCCGCAGCAGGGAGTGCCCACGCCTGCGGAAAAAATTGATATGGTGATTGTTCCCCTCTTAGCTGTTGATGCGCGGGGACATCGTGTTGGTTATGGTAAAGGTTTTTACGATCGCTTTCTGTCTACTTGCCGGCCCGATTGCCAACGAATTGGGATTTCTTACGAGGAACCTTGCGAAGCCCTGGAGGACGTAGACAACTACGATATTTCGCTCACTCATTGCCTAACTCCCTTGAATTTGACTTCATTCTAAAAGCTGGTTTGAAATAATGTTACTTATCATTAATTTCATCCCATTGATAACCCTCTTGTTTGTATGAAGAACGAAGAAAAAATAATTGAGCTTCTTACTGAATATCTACTGAAGACGGATCGGGTACTGGATCGATTGGACAGTCACGATGATTTATTTAAATAAGTTTTGGCGAGAATCGAGAAAAAATCGGAGCGAATTGATGAACTTCAAATTCAAACCAGAGAACTACAGCAAGAAACCAGAGAGTTACAGCAACAGACAAAGGAACTAAGGAGTGAATCTTTAAAGCACGAAATCAAGAATGATGTCTTGCTAAAAGAAGGCATATTACTGAAAAATGGTTGGTGGCTGTTGAAGATTTGTTCTGATAACCAATAAGTTGAAAGGAATTTTTAAGAGTTTAGTGAAACGTGTTTCACTAAACTTTTTTCATTT